>ERZ1740067.1239-NODE-1239-length-18010-cov-5.405569_pt1 | contig 18010 bp, 15 predicted proteins | sample MGYA00581736_ERZ1740067 | MGnify/ENA primary metagenome ERZ1740067 (study PRJEB43018, sample SAMN04849236) | marine metagenome | isolation source: floating plastic debris | place: Pacific Ocean | collected 2008-08-27 | study: EMG produced TPA metagenomics... | reverse complement strand
GCGCAGGGCGGCAACCTCGCCCGTTCCGCCGTGCTCGCAGCGGAATATGACCAGTCCGTGGGCGGTATGCTGATCAACCGCTTTTGCGCGTCCGGTCTTGAAGCGTGCAACACCGCAGCGGCAAAAGTCATGGCCGGTGCAGACTTTGTTGTTGGCGGCGGCGTTGAATGCATGAGCCGTGTGCAGATTGGCGATTCAGGGATGGAGTTGGCAACCGATCCTCTCCTCTCAATCCCCACATACTTCATTCCCCAAGGGGTGGCCGCGGACCTCGTTGCCACAAAGTATGGCTATAGCCGCGACGATCTCGACTCTTACGCCGTAGAAAGCCAGAAGCGGGCCAAAGCCGCCTGGGACGACAACCGGTTCGACAAATCGGTTGTTCCGGTAAAGGATGAAAACGGTCTTACCTATCTCGATCATGATGAGCTGATGCGCCCTGACACGGACATGCAGTCTTTAGGCTCCCTCGCCCCCTCCTTCGCGATGATGGGCGAAATGGCAGGCTTTAATCAGGTAGCGGTACAACGCTATCCCGAGCTTGAGAAAATTGATTACCGTCACCACGCCGGCAACTCCTCCGGCATTGTGGACGGCGCCGCGGCGGTCCTCATCGGTTCTGCCGAGGCCGGACAAAAATCAGGTCTCAAGCCCCGCGCGAAGTTCAAAACCTTCGCCACCATTGGGTCTGAACCCACCATCATGCTGACGGGCCCAGCCGATTCTGCTCGCCGGGCGCTTGATCGCGCAGGCATGGCGCCTACGGACATTGACCTTTACGAACTCAACGAAGCCTTCGCCTCGGTGGTCTTGCGCTTCATGGATGAACTCAATGTCGATCACGCTGACATGAATGTGAATGGCGGTGCCATCGCTATGGGCCACCCGCTGGGTGCCACTGGCGCGATGATTCTCGGCACCGTTGTCGATGAACTTGAGCGGACGGATAAAGAAACCGCTCTCGTCACCCTCTGTATCGGCGCCGGCATGGGCGTCGCCACCATTGTTGAACGCGTCTAACTTCGGGAGAGCATTAATGACACAATATGTAAAAGTCACCCGCGACGACGATATCGGGATCATCTCCTGGGACATCGACGGTCAGTCTACAAACACTCTTTCCGAAGGCTCTATGCTGGCCTTTTTCGAAGAGTGGGAAAAGCTAAACGCAGATGATGCCATTAAGGGTATCGTTGTTACCTCCGGCAAAAGCTCGTTCATCGTCGGCGCCGACATCGGCAAGCTGGAAGAGATGCAAGCCATGTCCGCTGAGGAAGTCTTCGCGCAAAACCAACGCCTGCACGAAACCTTCCGCACGATTGAGAAAGCCGCCAAGCCCACCGCCGTGGCGCTCAACGGCGACGCCCTTGGCGGCGGTGCGGAACTCGCGCTCACCTGCCGCTATCGGGTGATGGCGGACGACGCCAAGATGGGCTTCCCTGAGGTGATGATTGGTCTTCTGCCCGGTGCGGGCGGGACCCAACGCCTGCCGCGTCTGATGGGTGCGAAAGATTCCCTCGGCGTTCTGACAACTGGCAAAAACCTCCGCGCCGCAAAGGCGCTTGCGGCCGGTGTTGTCCACGAAGTTGTGCCTGCGGCCGACGTTGTGTCCGCCGCCAAGCAGGCGATCAAGGACGGCAAAGTCCCCGCCAAGGCCCCGTGGGACGAAAAAGGCTTCAAAGCCCCTGGTGAACAGCCTGGTACGGGCGAGTGGACACAAACCTTTGCAGGTGCAGGCGCCCTCCTCCGTAAGGAAACTAAAGGCAACTACCCAGCGCCGGCGCGGATCATGGCGTCGGTGTACCATGGCCTCCAGCTCCCCTTTGACAAAGCCCTCAGCTTCGAAGGGCGGCAGTTCACGACCCTGTTCCTGGGCAAGGTCAGCCGCGCGATGATCCGGACCCTGTGGTTCGGCCGGAACGCAGCGAACAAGCTCGAAAAACGCCCAGCGGGTGTGCCTAATACAGAGTTCACCAAGGTGGGCGTCATTGGCGCCGGCGTGATGGGCGCGGGCATCGCCTCTTGTACGGCCATGGCGGGCTGCGATTGCGTTCTCTTGGATATCTCCGAAGAGGCTGCCGCGAAAGGCCTTCAGCATGTCAAAGACTATGTTGGGCGTCAGGTGGCCAAAAAGCGAATGACCGCAGAAGAAGGTGAAGCTGTTGTCGCCCGCGTGCATCCGAGCACCAATTATGATGACCTCGCCGGCGCTCAGCTCACCATCGAAGCGGTGTTCGAGGATCGCGGCATTAAGGCCAAGGTCACCGCAGCAACAGAAGCGGCCACGGACGAGAACCACGTCTTTGGCACCAACACCTCCACCCTGCCCATCACCGGGCTGGCGGAAGCTGCTGAGCGGCCTGACAATTTTATCGGCATCCACTTCTTCTCCCCCGTGGAGAAAATGCCGCTGGTGGAAATCATCCGGGGAGAAAAAACCTCGGACAAAGCCGCCGCAGTCGCGATGGACTATGTGAAGCTCATCAAGAAGACACCCATCGTAGTGAACGATGCCCGCGGGTTCTACACATCCCGCGTCTTTGGGACGTACACCCGCGAAGCCTTTATGTTGTTGCTGGAAGGGGTGAACCCCTTCCTCATCGAAAATGCAGGCCGCGCCTCCGGCATGCCAATGGGGCCGCTGGAGCTCATCGACATGGTGGGCATCGACACGGGCCTGAAGATCATCGAAGCCACTATTAAAGAAGTGGGTGAGGCTGAGCTTATTGCCAAAGGTGAACCCTTGGAGGCCAAGCAGGTTCTCGACTGGATCGTCACCGAGTGTGAACGCCCCGGCCAAAAGGTCGGTAAAGGCTTTTACGACTATGACGGATCAAACAAGCGGGCAGACATGTGGCCTGAGGTCAGCAAGCGCTTCCCCGCGAAGGGTGAGCAACCCTCTGTACCGGATCTCGTCAAACGGTTCCTGCACGTTCAAACGGTCGAAACCCTTCGGTGCATGGAAGAAAATGTGGTCACCGCAGCCGACGACGCGGACATTGGGTCGATCTTCGGTTGGGGTTTTGCCCCCTGGACCGGCGGCGTTATTTCCTACGCCAACGATATCGGCTTACCGACCTTCCTGAAGGACTGTGAGGAGCTGGCGGCGGTTCATGGAGCAAGGTTTGAACCACCACAAATCCTCAAAGATATGGTGGCCAAAGGCGAGACTTTCTACCCTGCCCCTGCCGCCGCGATGAAAGTGGCCGCTGAGTAAATCAGCCGCCTACGAAAAAATAAGGAAGGGCGCTATACCGTTGGTGTGGCGCCCTTTTTCGTTTGTGAGTTTCTCTACTCCAAAAATGTCAGCAGCGGGAACCAACCGTTCATCGCACACAGGCCCCAAAGCCCCAAAAGCGAAAGAGCAGCAAAAGCGCCCCACACCTTCAGACCCCTTTGCTCCGTGGGCAGGCGGTAAACTGAGTAGGCTGCCACCACTGTCGCCACGGGGCCCAAAAGGCTAAGGGCAGCAATGGACAAGGATAGCCATGTCACCGTCCCCATGAGGATCATGGTTGCCCAATCCCCAAGCATCCCCGTCGCCACAAATAGAACCATCGTCAGGACGAATGCGCCGCCAGATAGGAGCAAACTCACCCGCACCCTCGATGCCACAGCGGCACTTTCCCTCCCCATTAAGCGGCGTACGCCGAATACACTCCCTACAAGAATGCTCACAAGACTAACAATGGCGCCACTTACAAAGATCACCAAAGGCGCTGTTGCCTCTGCGAAGCTGACTTTTTTAAACGTCATATTGTTTACGAAAACCGGGGCTCCGTCAGCCCCTTCGGCAATCACAGCGGTGGGGACATGGGCGCCTTTAGAGGCGAAAAGACCGCCTCCCCTCGGTTCAAAAATACGTGTTCCAATGAAGGGGTTTGGCGATTTGGCGATCAACATCCCTTCGTCACTACCAGACAAATGGGCCGGCCCCAAAATGCGGAACAACCAACTCCGCAACGGCATGATCTCAGAAAAAGGAATATACCACCCCGCCGCAGCAGCCAAATCGACCGGCGGCGTGTCCATTGTTATCGGCGCCGGGGTGGGCACATCACGGGTAAGGTAGGCTGCGATGAGATTGCGCAGCCGATGACTGGTTCCATCATCCGAATTCGCCATAACGACATAGCCGCCCCTCGCGGGCACCGAATACCCCATATGGGTGCGAAACCCTTCGGTGGACCCCCAGTGGCCTTGGAACAGATGCTCCCCCTCCATAAAGCCAAAATTGCCAAGCCCGTAGAAGCCTTTGACAGCCCCAACACGGGAAGCAGCCGTGGTCTCAGTCCGCTCCATCCGCTCCAGAGCCGCGGCGTCCACCAGTTTACCGCCATCAATCGCCCCGCGCTTCGCATAGACCCGAATAATCTGGGCAAGGTCCGTAGGCGTTGCGATAAGAGACCCTGAGGGTCGGATCAGCATGTCCCAGTGGGGCTGCTCCCCCTGCCCGCTGGGTCCATAGCTTTTCGAGAGGCGCTCGGCATCCACTTCTGCGCGGGTGAAGGTTGCATCCTGCATCCCCAGTGGGCCGAAGATCCGTGTCGCCACAAGGGCATCGAACGTCTCTCCCGTCACCTTTTCCATCGCGGCAGCGGCCACGGTATGGCCACCATTCGCGTAGGACCAATAATGCCCAGGTTCCCAGCGGACTTTTAGCTTTGGGGCCATTCGCTTAGCATAAGCCGTCGGGGAATAGCCCATCTCCGATGAAGCGTACTCATTGTAGGTCGACCCCTCGAGCCCCGCCGTGTGCTCGAGCAAATGGACGAGCCGAATCGGATGCTCCTCCGCATAAGGGTTGTGAGGGGTGATTGCCGGATCAATCTCCCGCAATGGCGTGTTGAGGTCCAGCCGCCCTTCCTCGGCGAGAATGAGCGCGAGCAGAGAAGTCACATTCTTCGACGTCGATCCCGCCTTGAAAAGCGTATCCTCTGTCACCGGAACGTCGTTCTTCACATCGGCAAAGCCATACCCCCTTGCGAATACAAGCTCACCATTCTCCACCACGGCTACGGATGCACCGGGCACAGCCCCCTCCGCCACCGCAGCAGCAAGAGCCTCATCGAGAGCTTTCAACGTCGCGGGCGCCTCCGCCGCCGCCGTGTACGGAAGAAAAAGCATGAGAATGATGACATAAATTGCGCGACCCATCTCATCGTCCTTTGTTCTCGTTGTCAGAAGCAATGTAACACATTTACATGCATATCATACTGTTTTTATCTCACCCTCTCTTGAAAAGCGCTCGCAAACCCTGTCTGGTCCGCGCGTAAACCATCAAACAAAGGCGCTCCCAATGCGTGTTTTTATCTCCATCGACATTGAAGGCATCGCCGGTGTTGCCTCAACAACCCACACTGTGCCGGGGGAGTTGGGGTATAAGGATGGGTGCCGTTGGATGACCGCCGAGGCGCGCGCTGCATGCGAAGGCGCTCGGGCGGCGGGAGCGACATCGATCCTTATCGCTGATAGCCATGGGCCGGGTACAAACCTCATCCTTGATGCGTTGCCGGAGGATGTGGAGGTGGTCTCCTCCTGGCCCAGACCAATGTCCATGATGCAGGGCGTTAATGAGGGCTTCGATGTCGCTCTTTTGATGGGGTACCATACGGGCGCCCACCATGCTGAAGGGGCGTTCGCCCATACTTTCCATGGGCGCCAAATCTCCAAGGTCTCATTGAATGGAGAGGCGGCGACGGAATTGACCGTCAGTGCAGCGATTGCCGGCCAGTTTGGGGTGCCTATCGCCCTTGTCACCGGCGACGAAGCCACCTGCCAGCAGGGTAAAGACATTATTGGCGACAGTCTCACGGTTGCGGCCGTGAAGTCAGACTATGGGCGGGAGTCTATACGAAGTCTAATGCCCGCCGCGGCCCAAAATTTCGTCCGTGAGCAAACGAAGATTGCTCTTACATCCCCGCTTCCCGACCTCTATACCGTGAAGGGTCCAGTCCAGATAGATGTGCAGTTTAAGCACCATTGGACCGCGGAGGTCTTATCTTACCTGCCTATGATGACACGAACCGATGCCTATACGGTCCGGTACAAATGTCGCGATATGGCGGAGGCGGCTGGCGTATTCCATTTCATCACGTCATACACCCCGACACCAAAGTTCACCTGAGGTTGGCAGACTTTTCACCGCCTCGACGGTCCGGTAAGGCGCACGGATGACCACTGAAACCTCGCGTCCCACCCTCACAGTGAATTTAGCCGCCATAGGCCGGAACCTTGACCACCTCCAAAACCAGGCGGGCGGCACCGACATCGCCCCGGTGGTGAAGGCGAACGCCTATGGTCTTGGTGACCATCGGGTGGCGGAGCATTTGGTGACCCATCATGGGGTGAGAACCCTGTTTGTGGCCACGGTAGAGGAGGCGGTGGGCATCGCCCTCCTCTTACCGCACGCGCCTCCCCTTTACGTCCTAAACGGCTATACCGCCTCGCAACAGGGCGTGTTTGGCCGCCACGATATCAGGCCCGTCCTCAATTCCACGGCTCAGGCAACGGCTTGGACGAAGGACGGTGGCGGGCCCTGCGCCATTGCCCTTGATGTGGGGATGAACCGTCTTGGCCTTGGGATTGAAGAAACACTGTGCCTTTTGAACCAAGGCATACTGGGTAAGGACGATGTTAACCTGGTGGTCATGCACCTCTCCCATGCCAGTGCCCCGGCGGCGTCCGAGAACAAAGCCCAGGTTGAGAAGTTTGACACCATCGAACAGGCTCTAAGGCCTCTACTGCCGAACGCTCGGTTCAGCTTGTCGGCTTCGGGCGGTATGATGATGCCGCACGACGCCAAGGAAACACTTGTCCGTCCAGGGATCGCCCTTTGGGGCGGCGCCCCCGACGGGGTTCCTGGTCACGGGCTTGAGACAGTGGCCACCCTCACCGCCCCCGTGGTGATGACGAGGCAAGTCACGGCAGGCGAGACCGTCAGCTATAATGGCCGCTGGCAGGCAGAACGCCCCTCAACCATTGCAGTCCTTAGCATTGGGTATGCGGACGGCTACCACCGGGCCCTTTCGAACAAAGGCGAAGTCTTTCTCGGCGGTACCCGCTGCCCCATTGTGGGCGCAGTGACCATGGACCTGACGATGGTGGATGTGACCGACGCCCCCAAGCCGGTGGCCGAGGGCGACCACGCTGAAATCTTCGGTCCGCATATCAATATTGATTGTTTAGCGGACGAGGCCGGCACGATTGCCTATGAGTTGCTGACAAGCGTTGGGCAAAGAGTGAAACGGGTTTACGAGGTAGAGTAGAAAATCATCGTAAAAACTCCGCTCACTTCGGTTCATCCATGGTGTCCGTACAGAGGCCTATTTGGCTAAGCGGTGAATGGACCCTACGCATAAAGCGTGGGGAACGGAAAACTTCCGATATTGGTCACTCACCTGACGTCCCAAACGACAATGCCATAAACCGCGCCACCTGCTCCAGCTCAGCTCTCACGCTGGCGTCCCGGGCCGCGGCTTCTGCATCCACGCCCCATTTTTCCGCCTGATAGGTTTCATCAAGACGGGCGGCAGCGAACGCATCCTCTGTTGACAGAACATGATGACGAACACACAGGGCGAGGACGGCTGATCCCAGCATTTCGGTCATCAGCTTGAGGGAAAGAACCGCGGGCAAGGTCTCCTGAGCCAAAGCCCCCTCAAAGCCAGAGAGAAGGGCCGCGGGCTGTTCCACCGCGATCACCCCTTCGGTGACCGCGAAGGCGTGGCAAAGGCGTTCCGCCATCGCATCCAAGGGGGGTTGCCATAGATCCGCCTGGCGCTTGGCTAATGGTGGATCATCCGCCCGGTAACAAAGAAGATCCGACCCCGCATAAGAAAGGATCGTGCTTTGCCATTCGCCCCGCGCGCTCTCCCCCCCATCAAGCACAAAGCCCTGAAGCCGGGTCAGCGGCATTGCGGCAAGGTCGATCTCGTCTTGTTGGGCGTCCCATTCGACGACCAACGCTTCGGCCAAAGCACGGCTTTGCGTCGCCAACGGGTGACGCCCCACCGTCTTCGCCTCGCGACCATCAAGGGTGATCGCAAACCCGCCCTTGCCCTCCGCCAGGGCCACCTGTTTGTAAAACCGTTTCACCGACACGTTTTTTAACTCACTCATTACTTTTCAGGCCACTGTAAATCCGTGGGCGCTTCAAAATGAAAAAAGGCCCAACTGTCCGCCATATGCCCTGTGAGGGGCGCGGTCACCACAAGCGGCCGCCGCCGACCAGGCAATGGGACCACCATTCCCTGGCAGAAGAGGTGCATCTTCGGCGCTACCCCCTCCAGCATCGCGCGCTCCCCCCCATATTTCCGATCCCCAACAATAGGGGTGCGCAGGGCCTGTAGGTGAACGCGTAACTGGTGGGTGCGGCCCGTTTCCGGGCGCAGCGCCACAAAGGCCGCGCGGGTGCCCATGGTTTCGACGACTTGAAAGTCGGTCACGGCGCGTTTCCCGCCGGTGGCCCCTGGCGCCATTTTCTCTCGCCCCTCGGCCCCCTCTTTCCCCACAGGTAAGTCAATACGCCCCTGTAACGGATGCGGCACCCCGCGGGTAAGGGCCCAGTAGGTTTTGAGAATTCTGTGCTGTTGAAAGGCTTCGGCCAAGGACGCTGCTGCCTTCCGGGTACGACCCAAAAGAAGCACCCCGCCCGTGTCCCGATCCAAGCGATGGGTCAGCCGCGGCCGCTCCCCGCCGCGGGCGAGACCGTCCAACATCCCATCAATATGGCGAGTGGTCTTCGCGCCCCCCTGAACGGCGAGTCCGAAAGGTTTGTTGAGCGCAATAATGTCGTCATCTTCATAAAGAACAAGGTCGCGAATAAAGTCACGATCCGCCGCCGAGGGACCCTGCCGCGGCGGGGACTTTGGCGCGGGCGCATCGCTTAAGGGCGGCACCCGCACCACCTCTCCAGCATAGACACGCCTATCCGCCTGGACCCGGCCCCCATCCACCCGCACCTGCCCCTTACGGAGCATTTTTTGCAGCTGGCCCTGCTTCACCTGAGGAAAGTGCTGACGGAACCACCGGTCAAGCCGTTGGCCCTCATCGGCGTCGGTCACTGTCACCTGCTGGACACCGCTCATGCCGCCTCCTTCATCACAGGCCCCGCTGAGCCGCTGTACCGCCCACAAAGGCGAGAATGGACAGGCTGACCGACAGCGCCACATAAAGCGCAGCCACCGGTATCCCCCGATCTTTGAAAAGGGTCACCGCATCAAGGGCAAAGGCGCTGAAGGTGGTGAACGCGCCGAGCAGCCCCACCGTCACCGCAGGCGCCAGAACCCCGGGGCGACCCATCAGCGTCGCCACTGCGAGACCTAAGAGAAATGAGCCCGTAACGTTCACGGCCAAGGTGGACCAGGCCGCCGCCGCCCCGTGCCATAGGGTTAACCCCTGATGGACAAGGTATCGCGCGACCGCGCCCACGGCACCGCCAAGCGCCACAGCAGACAAAGTGACCAAAGACATCGAAGCGCCATAGGCGGTGCACCGGCGGAAGTCACGAACGATATCCGCTACGCCTTTGGATATCCGTCAAGAACCGTCTTCCCGATTGCCGCGCCCGTTTCTTGGAGGCGATGGGCCGCTGTCAGTGTTTCCACGCTCAAAACACCGCCATGATGGTTTGCGGTCGTCACGATCTCGCCCGCGTCCACCATGTCGGCAACCCGATTGAGCAGCGCCCTTTGGGCGGCCATATCGTCAGTCTGAAACATCGAGCGCGTGAACATGAACTCCCAACTGACTGACAAAGCCTTCGGCTTGATGGCGGGGAGATCGATATCTTTTGGATCGTCAATCATCGCAATATGCCCCCGGGGCTTGATGAGATCGACGATAGCGTCCCAATGCTGTTCGGTCGCCGTCAGCGCCGCAACATATTTGGGGGAGAGACCCAGAGCCTCCAATTCTTCATTAAGGGGCTTACGATGATTAACGAGATGATCCGCCCCCATCTTTCTGCTCCAAGCTTGTGTTTCCTCGCGGGAGGCTGTGGCAATGACGGTAAGGCCCGTCAGCTTTTTTGCCAATTGGATCAGAATTGAGCCGACCCCGCCCGAGCCGCCAATCACCAACAGGGCATCCCCCGCCCCCTCTTCTTCTTTCAATTGGAAACAATCAAAAAGGATCTCCCACGCCGTGATGGCCGTGAGCGGAAGCGCCGCCGCCTCGGTGAACCCAAGGGATGCGGGCTTGCGCCCCACAATGCGCTCATCGACCAATTGCTGCTCAGCGTGGCTACCGGGGCGCGTAATGTCTCCTGCGTAAAAGACCTCGTCCCCAACAGCGAAATCGCGCACCTCCGCCCCCACGGCGGCTACGACACCGGCCGCATCCCAGCCGAGAACCCGATGGTCACCCTCCGGCGCCATCAGTGAACGGACTTTGACATCGACCGGGTTCACTGAAACACCGCGCACCTCCACCAACAGGTCACGGGGACCCGGCGTTGGCATTGGTATATCGAGCTCCACAAGGGCGTTGGGATCATCGATGGAACAAGCGTTGGTGTGAGCAAGGGCTTTCATGGCGGTTCTCCAGTGAATTGACGCCTCTCACCTAAAGCGCATAGTTATTATCGCAAGTACGTACAAAGTTAGCTTATACATACCAAAAGGATACTGTTCGGCCATGAAGAGGTTTGCGACCTACGACTGTTCCCGCGGCTGCCCGGTGGAGGCGGCCCTTGAGATCATTGGGGGCAAGTGGAAAGGAGTCGTGCTCTTCCATTTGCTCGACGGGACCTTGCGGTTCAACGAATTGCACCGCGCGGTCGGGGATGTGACCCAGCGTATCCTGACAAAACAATTGCGAGAGCTGGAGGCCGACGGCCTGGTTGCCCGTAAAGTTTACCCGGTTGTCCCGCCCAAAGTTGAATATAGCCTCACAGAAAAGGGCCACTCGCTGGGCCCAATATTGAACGCCCTTCGGGATTGGAGCCTGGAAAACGGTTTAACGGACGAGACCTAAAAGCCTCGGGCTCATGCCCTTCCCGCCTGCCCCTGGCTCAGCTATGAGCGACGGGAAGAAAGATAAGTATCGATGATTCCATCCCTTTCCCGCGCCCCAGCTCTCAAGCTGACGCGGCCTATTGTGCTGGTTGGCCTTATGGGCGCCGGCAAGACCACGGTGGGCCGCCGCCTGGCTGATAAGCTGCGCATTGATTTTTACGACGCCGATGAAGAGATCGAAGCCTCGGCCCATATGCGGATTTCCGATATTTTTGAGGCCTATGGCGAGCCTGCCTTTCGTGATGGGGAACGTAAAGTGATTGAACGTCTGCTTGATGGTCCCCCTCATGTCCTCGCCACGGGTGGCGGCGCCTTTATGAACGACCAGACCCGCGCGCTGGTGAAAGAACAGGCGACGTCTCTCTGGCTAAAGGCGGACCTTGATCTGCTCGTCAAAAGGACGGCCCACCGAAACCACCGCCCGCTGCTCCGCACCGGTGACCCCAGAGAGATTTTGGACAAGCTCCTGAAGGAACGCGCACCGGTCTATGCCAACGCCGACATCTCTGTGGACTCTATTGAGGGGCCCCATCACAAAACAGTGGATAAAATCATTCGTACCCTGCAAGAGTATAAGAAGGCGGGGAACCCCCTATGAGCTTGAAGACCGTCACCGTGTCCTTGGGCGACCGCTCCTACCCCATCCTTATCGGACCTGGGGCGCTTAGCGCGTCTGCGGACACGCTCGCGACCGTTATCGGCAAGGGGCAAACGGCCATTGTCGCGGATGAGACCGTGTGGGCCGTGCATGGCATTTCGGTGCAAGACCTTGTAGGCGACGTGCCCGTGACGCTCGTCCCTTCTGGCGAGGGCTCAAAGAGTTTTGCGGAGTATGGACGCGTTTCCGAAGCCCTCCTCACCGCAGGGGTCGGCCGGGATGGTACAATCATTGCCGTTGGCGGCGGCGTGGTTGGAGATTTGGCCGGGTTTTGCGCCGCCACCCTCCGCCGCGGGTGCCAGTTTGTGCAGGTCCCAACGACGCTCCTCGCCCAGGTGGACTCCTCCGTTGGCGGAAAGACGGCGATCAACGCCACCTCAGGCAAAAACCTGATCGGGGCGTTCCACCAGCCCCGGCTCGTCATCGCCGATACGGATATGCTGAGCACCCTCCCCGCGCGGGAATTGCGCGCTGGCTATGCCGAAGTGGTCAAATATGGGCTCCTGGGGGACGCAGATTTTTTCACCTGGCTCAACGGGAATGGCGCCGCTGTCCTATCGGGGGATGCCGGTCCCCTAACCGAAGCCATCCGGGTCTCCTGCGAAGCGAAGGCCGCGACAGTTGCTGCCGACGAAACGGAAAAGGGCCAGCGGGCCCTCCTCAACCTTGGGCACACATTCGGCCACGCGCTGGAGGCCGCCATGGGCTATGACGGACGCCTTCTCCACGGTGAGGGGGTTGCCGCCGGGATGGCGATGGCATTTCGCTATTCCGCCGTTCAGGGCCTTTGTCGCGAAGATGCGGCGCGCGCCGTAGAAGCGCACCTGAAAGCCGCCGGCCTGCCGGCTGGGCCCAGCGATATTGAAGGGCTGGGCACGAGCGCTGAACAGCAACTTCAATTTATGTACCAGGACAAAAAAGTGGAGGCCGGCGCCCTCACTCTCATCCTCGTTCGCGGCATTGGCGAGGCCTTTGTGGCCAAGGGCGTCGATCCGCAGACGGTTCAATCCTTTCTCGACCAGGAGCTCTCACGGGTCAGCCCATGACAACGACCATCCTTTTGATTGGCGGGCTTTTATGCTTGTCGGCCTTTTTCTCTGGGTCTGAAACGGCCCTTACCGCCACATCTCGCGCGCGCATGCGGGCCTTAGAAAAGATGGGGAACCGCCGGGCCAGCGATGTGGTGAAGCTGACCGAAAATCGGGAGCGGCTCATCGGGGCCATCCTGTTAGGCAACAACCTCGTCAATATTTTGGCGTCTGCGCTGGCCACCAGCTTGTTTGCCAGCCTGTTTCCTGGCGGCATGGGCGTCGCCATCGCCACCGCGGTGATGACGATCCTTGTTCTGGTCTTTGCCGAAGTGACGCCGAAGACCGCTGCGATTGCGCGCACGGATGATTTTGCGATGACGGTCGCGTTCCCCATGCGGTTTCTCGTACGGGTATTCGCCCCGGTCACCGCCATCGTGCAATTCATCGTGCGCGGCACCTTGCGCAGCTTTGGCCTTGATGTCTCGGACCAAGACTCTGTCCTCTCTGCACACGATGAGCTTAAGGGCGCTATCGATCTGCACCATGAGGAAGGTCAGATGGAAAAAGAGGCGCGGGACATTATCCGCGGCGCCCTTGAACTTGACGATATCGATGTGGAGGAAATCATGATCCACCGCAAAAATATCGAGATGATGGATATTGCCATGCCGAACCGCGCCATGGTGGAACAAATGCTGGCATCGGTTCATACGCGCATTCCCCTTTTCGAAGAAGATCCTGACAATGTCATAGGCGTGCTACACGCTAAGGATCTTCTCCGCGCCCTTTGGGCTAATGAGAATGAGCCTGACCGCATTGATATGCGTGAACTGGCGATGGAGCCCTATTTTGTGCCGGAAACAACTTCCGTACAGGAACAGCTTGACGCCTTCAAAGCGAACCAGCAACATTTTGCCCTGGTCATCGATGAGTATGGCTCTCTCCAAGGTTTGGTGACCCTTGAAGATGTGCTCGAAGAAATTGTCGGCGAGATCGAGGACGAGTATGACGCGCCCGTCCAAGGCGTGTGGAAGCAACCAGACGACAGTGTCGTGGTGGCAGGGGACGTCACCATTCGTGACCTGAACCGCATGATGGATTGGCGCCTCCCCGACGAAGAGGCCGTCACCATTGCCGGGCTGGTCATTCACGAAGGCCGGTGTATCCCCGACGCAGGACAGATGTTCTCGTTCTTTGGCTATCGGTTTGAAGTGCTCAAAAAGCGGCGCAACCAGGTCACGTCCCTGCGTATTGTGCCCTTGGAGAGCTGAATGTCGTCCACTCCCGTCAACGATCCCGCTGAGGGCCAGCCTATGGCCGAGGGCAAGGCGCTAACCTTTATTTTTATCACGGTGCTGCTCAGCATGATTGGGCTTGGGATCATCATCCCCGTGATGCCTGACATGATCATGACCCTGACGGGTACAGATGTATCTGAAGCAGCACGCCTTGGAGGCTATCTGGTGGCCGCCTTCGCGCTGACGCAGTTTTTAGCGTCCCCTATTCTAGGGGCGCTGTCGGATCGTTTCGGCCGGCGACCCGTCATACTCGTGTCGCTATTCTCCTACGCCGTCGATTTTGCCATCATGGCCATGGCGCCCACTTACGCATGGCTTTTCGTCGCGCGGATGATATCGGGGGCGTGTGCCGCCACCTTCGCCACGGCAAACGCCTTTATCGCGGACGTTTCCACACCGGAGAAACGGGCGGCCAACTTTGGCCTCGAGGCGTCAGCCTATGGATTGGGCTTTATCATTGGCCCGCTATTGGGCGGCTTCGCTGGAGAGTTTGGTACGCGCTGGCCGTTTATCATTGCATGCGTGCTCACCCTAGCCAATTTTACCTTTGGCTATTTTGTGCTGCCAGAGTCCCTTAAGCCCGAGAACCGTCGAAAGTTTGAGTGGTCCCGCGCAAACCCACTCGGCGGCGTTTTAAGTATGGCACGTTACCCTATCGTCATTGGGGTTTTGTTCGCCTACTTCCTGATGCAGTTTGCCCATAATTCGTTGCCGGCCGTGTGGGCGTACTTCACCAATGCAAAGTTTGGGTGGACAGCGTTTGAGACTGGCCTTTCCCTTGGCTATGTCGGGCTGACAGCGGCATTCGTCCAAGGATATCTCACGCGCAAAGTTGTTCCCCGCATCGGTGAGACAAAAGCGGTAATTATCGGCATCGCCGCATTAGTCACCTCGCTATTAGGCTACGCATTTTTTGTCCCCACAGGCGCCTATGTTTATTTTTGGGTGACGGTGGGCGCCCTTGGCGGCTTCATGATGCCGGGTATGCAAGGGATTATGTCGAGGGCGACCCCCGCCAACGAACAGGGCGAATTACAAGGGGCAATAGCGAGTATTATGAGCCTTACTCTTGTCATCAGCCCCTTCGCCATGACCCAAGTGTTTGCACGGTACACCGCGGAAGGGCGAGACTTCACCTTCCCCGGTGCGCCATGGCTATTGGCCGCGCTGGTTCTTGCGGCCGCCCTCATCCCATTCTCGCTCACCATGCGGAAGGTTGATGCAAGCGACGGCAAGACAGATGCCGCTACAAATACGGATCAAGCAGCGTCCCTGGAACCGAGCACTTCTAGCGATAAGGCGTGAACGGGGCCCGCCAGCTCCTCCGCAAGGACCTTATTGATGGCCCGCTGCCGCATGACGCGGGATTGACCATCAAAAGTGGCCGCTATAATCCGCACACGGAAATGTGACTCTCCCCCCTCAGGCGCACCAGCGTGGCCGGCATGGAGGTGAGATTGGTCAACGATCTCAAGCTCAATCGGTGAAAAAGCATCGGTCAATTTTTGCTTAATGCGCTCCGCGACGCTCATTTCTCACTCCGGTGGAAAAAGTCTTGTAGAACGCACCCGAACGCGTCGTCTGTCAAGACTGTTTTGCGTGGCCAACCCACCCCATAATAAGAAAATGCCAAGTGATGATTATAAGTACAAGCCGCGTATGGGCTTCGATATTCGCGTGAAAGGCCGCACAAATGCTGCCCAGAAGCGAAGGGTACGCGGCACTAGCGACCAACGCGCGTGCGAATGGCCAGGGTGCGACAAAGCCGCCGAGGTTCGGGTCACAAAATCACCAGACGATCTGGAGGCTTTTTTGTGGCTCTGCCCCGCTCATGCGCGGGAACATAATAAAAACTGGAACTTCTTCGAAGGAAAGTCGGACGCTCAAGCGGCAGCGATGCGAGAGCAGTCCCGGTACGGCGACCGCCCCACTTGGAAAATGTCCAAAAACGGGCGCGCCTCAGCGGCCGCCAAAGCCGCAATGGGCGGTCTTAAAGGTGAAATCGACGACCAGATGGGCGACGCGGGCGCCAATGCGGCCGCGCGCACCGGGGACGATGGCGTTTATCGCGAGGGTCGGCGCCTTACCCGTCTACAGGTGCAAGCCTTCCGTACCATGAATTTAAAGCCCACAGCCTCGAGCGGCGACATTCGCAAACGGTATGCGGAGCTCGTCAAACGCTTCCACCCCGATTCCAATGAAGGGGACCGGAGCGCGGAGGCGCAGTTACAAGACGTGATTAAAGCGCACCAGCTGCTGAAAAAAGCCAACTTTATTTAGTAGGAAAGTATTCCGCCCCCCATGGAGCCAATGGGGCAGAAGACCTACCCCAGCACGCCGCGGGCAATCCAATAGGTCAGCCCGGCCGCCACATAGGCAAGGGCGGTGAGATAGCCCACCATGAACCACGTCCATTTCCATGAGTTGGTTTCCCGGCGCGCGACCGCGATCGTCGAAATGCACTGAGGCGAATAAACGAACCAGGCAAGGAAGGCGAGCGCAGCTGGCAACGTCCACTCCGCCTGGAGGACCGCTGCCAGGCCGTCCACGTTCTCTTCCGCATTTTGGACAGCATAGACCGTACCAAGAACGCCAACAGCCACCTCTCGCGCCGCAAGACCAGGCACGAGTGCAATGATCATCTCTAACGTAAATCCAATGGGCGCAAAGATGGGCTCCAACAAAGCGCCAAGACGCCCTGCAAAGCTCTCCCGCAATGTGTCACCGGGATAGCTCACCATGAACCAAAGAACGATGGAGACAGTGAAAATGATTGTTCCCGCTCGGCGGAGGAAAATCACCACCCTCTGTAACAGACCAAGAACCAAATCACTGATCTGGGGTGCCTTATAGGTGGGCAATTCCATGAGCAGCGTCTGCGTCCCGCCCTTTGTCGCTGTTTTCCGCAACATGAACGCCACAATCACGCCACTGATAATCCCCATAAGATATAGGCCGAACATCACGAGCCCTTGCAGGTTAAAAGGACCCACCATTGAGGTTGGGACAAAAGCCGCAATAAGGACTGTGTAAACCGGGATACGCGCAGAACAGGTCATCAGTGGCGCAACCAAAATCGTCGTGAGCCGATCCCGCTCATTGGACAATGTCCGCGCCGCCATCATCCCCGGGATCGCACATGCAAAACTCGACAGCAGGGGAATAAATGCCCGACCGTTAAGGCCCGCCCGCATCATCAACCCATCCATCAGAAAGGCCGCGCGGGCCATATAACCACTCATCTCGAGGAGGAGGATAAAGAAGAAGAGAATAACGATCTGTGGAAGGAAGATGATAACACTCCCCACCCCCGCGATCACACCATCCACCACAAGCCCCTGAACCCAATTGTCCGGTAAGACACCGGCCATGGTATCACCAAGCCAACCAACACTCGCGTCGATTTGATCCATGGGCCATGCCGCCCAACTGAACACCGCTTGGAATACCAAGAACAACAGGGTGAGGAGAATTGCGGGTCCGACGAAGGGATTGAGGATAATATTGTCGAGCTTTTGCGTGAGGCCGTTAAGTGCTGGCTCCTCCAAAAGGACGGCATCGGCGATCTCTCGTGCCGCCTTATGACCTGTGCCCAGATCATTTGGGCTCATACGCCCACCTTCAAGCAGGGCCTGCTCAAGGGAGGTGCGGCCAGCCCTGCGGGTGGCCGTGGTTTCCACCACAGGGACCCCCAAATAGGCTTCAAGAGAAGCCTTATCGACCTTTACCCCATCGCGCGCCGCAAGATCGGCCATATTGAGCGCAACAATTGTCGGCAGGCTGAGGGACAAAACCTCGAGGAGGAAGGGTAACTGACGCCGAAGCTGAGTAGCGTCTACAACGGCGATAGCGACGGAAGGTTTCCCGACAGTCGCCGACTTTCCAGAGAGGACCTCCATGGTGACCCGCGCATCGGCGCTGCGGGGGGCGAGGCTGGAAATGCCGGGCAAGTCAACCAGCCGATAGCTCTCTTGGGTGCTGGGGTGAGTGTAGCGTCCCTCCCCA
>ERZ1740067.1238-NODE-1238-length-18015-cov-6.328563_pt1 | contig 18015 bp, 15 predicted proteins | sample MGYA00581736_ERZ1740067 | MGnify/ENA primary metagenome ERZ1740067 (study PRJEB43018, sample SAMN04849236) | marine metagenome | isolation source: floating plastic debris | place: Pacific Ocean | collected 2008-08-27 | study: EMG produced TPA metagenomics... | reverse complement strand
GTGCACTTTGATGGCCGCGCGATCCGTGGACGCTGCATTAACTGCGATTTTGAATTTCCGGGGAAGAAAGGAAAATTCAGGATGGAATGTTGACCACTGCCGGATGATTTCGCACCAGACACGAGGGTCTTCAATTTCCTCTGCCGTCGCGCCCGCAAAAGGGTCCGTCGTCACATTTCGGATGCAGTTCCCTGACGTCTGGATGGCGTGCATCTCCACATCCGCCAACCGCTGAAGAATGTCGGGGACATCCACCAGTTTGGGCCAGTTGAACTGTATATTCTGCCGCGTGGTGATGTGGCCGTAGCCCTTATCATAATCCCGGGCGATACCGGCGAGCACGCGCAATTGATCCGAAGACAGCGTACCGTAAGGGATCGCCACCCGCAGCATGTAGGCGTGCAGTTGCAGATAGACGCCATTCATCAGGCGCAGCGGTTTGAACTGGTCTTCCGTCAAGGCACCGCTTAACCGGCGAGCCACCTGGTCCCGAAACTCATCCACCCGCGCCTGGACCAGCGCTTTGTCATAGGTGTCATACTGATACACGGACTTTTTCCTCTTGGAACAGGTCTTGCGCCCCAGACTGACGACCAAATTGGGGGTGAATGGTGGGGCCCTGGTCCCGAATGGTTTCCCGCAAAAGCGCTCGGCCTGACGGTTGGAGACCATCGGCGCCAATCTCTACATCCATCAGATAAGGCCCCACTGAGTTGCCTTCGTCGGCGACCATTTTCGCAAGAAACGCCATGGCTTCATCGCCTTCCACCACGGCGGCGAGACTTAACTCTTCCGTCCACTCTGCATCTGGGGTTGCATAAATCACCACGCCGTCGAGAAGCCGGTTGGCGGTGACGACTTTCTCACCGGCATTGCGTCCTTTTTTGACACCGCCAGCACTAATTTTCTGAGGTTCTTTGCTCATGCTGCTAACGCTTCCTCTTTGATAAGATCCAATAGACCAGCGCCATCGGCCCGGGCCGCGACTTTTCCAATGATAAGCACCGCGGGTCCTTCAACCCCCGCCTCTGCCACGGCGGTACCAAGTTCTGATGACCGGGTGCGGATAATCCGCTGATCGGGCAGAGTGCCCTTTTCCACGATGGCGGCCGGCGTATTCGCGGGGAGCCCCGCGCGGGTGAGGTCAAACGCCACCTGTCGCGCACGGCCCACACCCATATAGATAACAATCGTATGCTGAAGACGGGCTAGCGCTTCCCAATCAATGTCTGGAGCACCGCCATTCCCACCTTGCGCGGTCACATAGGTCACCGCCTGGCTCAACCCCCGGTGGGTAAGCGGGATGGAAGAGGCCGCCGCGCATCCCGCCGCCGCCGTGATGCCGGGAATGACATCGGGCTTGAAGCCCGCGCTCAGCGCGGCATCCACCTCTTCGCCGCCGCGACCAAAAATGTACGGGTCACCGCCCTTAAGACGCACCACCCTTTTACCCGCCGCAGCGAGGCTCACCATCAGGGCCCCAATATCTTCCTGCGCCATAGAATGATCGGCTTTTTTCTTGCCCACATAGCGGCGCTCCGCATCCCGACGGACAAGGTCGAGGACCGCATCGGAGACGAGATTATCGTAGAGCACCACGTCCGCTTCCTGCAGCACCCGGAGGGCTTTCAGCGTTAGAAGCTCAGGGTCACCTGGCCCAGCGCCAACAATATGGATGGTACCGGCCTGCAGTCCCCCCGTTTGAAGCGACGCGGCAAAGCCCGCCTCGGCCCCCGCCATGTCGCCATCATAAACCGCCTCCGCCACAGGGCCGCTGAAAAGCCGCTCCCAAAAGCCTCGTCGCCCATCGGGCGTGATGGCCTCGGCCACACGACCTCGACGCTCTCGCGCGAAGGACACAAGCTCCCCCATCCGGATGGGCAGGAGGCTTTCAATCCGCTCCCGCAACCGCCGGCCCAAGACCGGCGCCGCGCCTCCGGTAGAAATGCCGATGGCGACGTCGCCCCGCTCCACGATGGAGGGGATCACCACGTCGCAAAGGGCCGGCTGGTCCACAACATTGACCGGCACGCCGTGCGCCTTGGTGAGGTACGCAATGCGCTCATCCTCTTCGGCGTCATCGGTGGCGGCCACCACCAATGCCGGGCGCGGGTCAAAATCGACCGCCTCCAAGGGCCGGGTATGGAGCCGGGCAAAGCGCCAAACTCTTTTTCAATCAATGATCCTTTTGAAGCCGAAAAGACTTCCAGGTTGGGGTGCGCCTTGGCCAGGAGGCGCGCCTTGCGCACGGCCAGCTCACCATCGCCCACAATAAAGACCGGTCGGTCCCTCACATCGAAAAAAGCGGGAAAGTACCGCATGGTTCTTGCCTTCAGAAATTCTAAACAGTAATCAGTGATCCAGTAGATGGCGGCGTGGCCCAAAGGATGCAAACGAGACTTCCTGCCCTCGCCTTATAGATTAGCTAAAGGGTCATGAGACGCCCTAAGCCAACCCTTGGAGTGGATGATGCGACGCCTACCCCCGCTCAACGCCCTTCGCGCCTTTGAAGCCGCTGCCCGGCACTTGTCTTTCACGAAGGCGGCCGATGAGCTGTCGGTGACCCCCGGCGCCATCAGTCAGCAGGTAAAACTGTTGGAGGACACGGTGGGCGTCCCGCTTTTTCGTCGAGATCCCAAGGGCTTAAGCCTCACTGAAGCGGGCAATGCGGCCCTGCCATCTCTCCGGGATGGTTTTGACAGGCTCCATGCCGCATCGCGTCTCATGACCCAGGAACGGGGCGCCGGACGGATCACGGTAAGCGTCGCGCCCTCCTTTGCGTCCAAATGGCTCGTCCCCCGCCTCGATGCCTTTCAGGAAATCTATCCCGATATCGATGTCTATGTGCACGCCGACACCGATGTGGTGGATTTTGCCGTAGACGATGTAGACCTCGCCATCCGCTATGGCCGGGGACAATATGGGGACCTTACCGCCACCCTTCTCATGCGGGAGCGGATTGTGCCGGTCTGCGCACCGGGTCTCCTCACCGGGGAACATCCGCTGAAAGAGGTGGACGACCTCGCCCACCACACCCTTCTGCATGATGGCGGTCACGATAATGAAATTGCCACCTGGGCCATGTGGCTGCGCGCGGCGGGCAGTCAGGTGGACGGCACGAGGGGACCTCGCTTTAACCAATCAAGCCTCGTGATCGAAGCCGCCGTGGCCGCCCGCGGCGTCGCCCTCGCTAAATTCGCTCTCGCCGAAGCGGACCTTGAAGCCGCGCGGCTTGTGATCCCCTTTGACCTCACCACGCCCACGGACTTTGCCTATTGGGTGGTTCACCCAGAGGCCAAAGCCGCACTACCGGAGGTAAAGGCCTTCAAAGATTGGCTAGTGGCGGAAGCCGGAAGCGTGGATACCGCAGCGTAACGCCTATTGTGCGGCAGCGACCTCTCCCTCCCCCCACTTCACATCTTGGCCGTAAAGGCTGACGGTGGAGAGGGACATTTTCGCCGACCCATCCACAGGTTTGCGGCTATAGACGATATACATCAGTGTACTATTCTCCTCGTCATAGACCCGTCGCACACCGATGGATTTAAAGACAAGGCTTTGGCGCTGAGTGAAGACGATTTCACCATCTTTCCCCCGATCAATATCGCCAACGCTGATAGGCCCCGTCTGGCGGCAAGCAATTGAGCTGTTGGAGGGGTCTTCAAACCAATTCCCCTTTTGGGCGCGATCCCAAAAGCCGCGGTCAAAATAGGTCATATGACAGGTCACGCCATCGACCTTTGGGTCCTTTAGCGCCTGTACCTTAATCTCATTCCCATAAAGATCGTTCTTGAACTCGCCCACCTCTTCGGCATCGCCGCGGCCACCACAAGCGGCAAGAAGAGGCAGGACACAAAGAACGGCGAGGCGGTGTAGGGTTTGTTTCATGAAGCGTATGTAAGCGGGAAGAAGCAGGATCGCTAGGGGTTAGGAGGGCTCTAACACTTGTTGTTCCCCACGGCCCAAAGGGTCCCGGGGGGTCTATCTTGCTGAGCGGTTGTCTTGAAGCCCATAGACCCCACGAACGCTAACGCGCCGCGGGGAACGCTAAGTGGGTCTACCCCCCATGCTCCACCGGCACGGTCTCCACTTTACCCAGCACATCCAGCGCAAAGGCATAAAGGTGCGCCCGTTCGTCCAAACGCTCAAAACGGGCTGCCGAGCCGCCATGGCCTGCGGTCATGTTCATCCGCAAGAGGTGCGGGCCGCCACTGGTTTCCTCCCGCAGACGCGCCACCCACTTTGCCGGCTCCCAATAGGTCACCCGGTAATCCGTAAGCCCGCCCGTGGCGAGGATCGGCGGGTAGGTCGCGCCCACCTTGATATTGTCGTAAGGAGAATAGCTGGCGATCCAACCATATTGCTCCGCACTGGTGATGGGGTTGCCCCACTCGTCCCATTCCGGTGGCGTGAGAGGCAAAGTATCATCAGAGATGGTGTTGATCACATCGACGAACGGTACCGCCGCCAGGACACCAGCGTATAAGTCCGGCTCAAGATTGACCGCCGCCCCCACAAGAAGCCCACCAGCGGACCCGCCATAGCTGACAATACGGCCCCCGGACGTATACCCCTTATCGATCAGCGCTTTGGCACTATCGTTGAAGTCGGTAAACGTATTATTCTTCTTATCGAGCTTTCCATCGAGATACCATTGCCGCCCCTTGGCGGACCCCCCTCGAATATGGGCCGTGGCAAAGATCACCCCGCGATCCACCATGGACAGGACCGACGTAGAGAAACTGTCGGGAATATAAATCCCGTAAGAGCCATAGCCATAGAGAAGCAACGGCGCGCTACCATCCAACGGTGTTTCTTTGAGGCGCAGGACCGTCACCGGGATGTCGGACCCATCCTGGGCTTTGGCCATCACCATATCCACCGCATAAAGATCGGCATTATGGCCTGAGGGCACCTCTTGGGTCTTCCGCAACACGCGCTCCCGCGTGCGCATATTATAGTCAAAGGTCTGTTCAGGCTGAGCGGGGGACTCAAAGGAAAAGCGCACCATCTCGGTGTCAAACTCGCCCCATCCGTCTAGGCCCAACGCATAGGCCGCCTCGTCAAAGGCAATGGCGTGTTCGTCCCCTTCATAAGTGCCCACCACAAGGCGAGGCAGCGCATCTTCCCGCTCCATCCGGGCGTGATAATCTTTAAAGGGAACAAATCCAGACAGGTACCGTCCCGATTGGTGGGGGATCCAATCCACCCAATTATCACGGGATGGTGCCTCCACCGGCGCGCGAACGACCTTGAAGTCCACGGCATCATCGGCATTCGTACGGATGTAGAAATGCTCCCCCCGGTGATCTACGTCATAGAGCTGGTCTTTCACCCGCGGTGCGACAAGCCGAGGGGCCGCCATGGGATCGCCCGTCGGAATGACATAGGCTTCAGACGTCACCCCATTGCCGATGCCAATGACAATAAACGCATCGGATGAGGTCTCCCCAATCCCCAAAAACATCGCATCGTCCGCCTCCTCATAGACAAGGCGATCAGTGGCGGGGTCCGTTCCCAAGACATGATGCTTGACCCGTTTGGGACGCTGATTATCGTCTCGCTCGACATAAAAGAAGCTCTTAGAATCCGCAGCCCACACTGCATCCCCATCGGTGGACGGAATGGTCTCTTCGAACTCTTCCCCATTCTCTGTCCGGCGAATGCGGATATCGTAATATTCCGAGCCCAGCCGGTCGACACTATAGGCAATGAGCGAATGGTCAGGGGAGGTGTCCACACCGCCAATGTCAAAGAAGTCCGCGCCCTCCCCCTCTTTATCGCCGTCAAAGAGAAGTTCCTCCGGCGCGCCCTCCCCCGTGCGACGGGCATAAATCGGATACTGTCCCCCCTCACGATAGCGAACATAATATTCGTAAGGCCCATCCCGCATTGGGACGGAGCTTTCGTCCTCCTTGATCCGTCCCCGCATCTCGGCGAAAAGGGTTTTGCGTAAGCCTTCCAAATGCGCCGTAGACTGTTCGTAATAGGCGACTTCCTCCTTCAAATAGTCACGAATGTCGGCCTTTAAGACATCGGGGTCCCGCAATACTGCCTGCCAATTATCATCCCGCAACCAACCATAATTATCCGTCCGCACCTGGCCGTGCTGGGTGATTTCCTCGGGTCGTTTCTCAGCACGAGGGGGTGTCAGTTCAGATTGGCGGGTGACAACCATGGGCGTGGGTTCCTTTGAAGGATGATTTTCGGATGGAGCATCAGCGCCGCAAGCGCTGACGGCGACAAGGGATAGGGCAAACAATATCAGCTTTTGCAACGGGTGCTCCTTCGGTCAATGGGGACGGGGTCCTATTGGTCAGACTGGGTTTGCGACGGGACAGGATCCATCTCTAGCAGATAAGGCGGCACTGACCGCTCATAACGCGTCTCATAGGGCGATATGGCATCACCACCAATCGTTACAACCGGCACGACCCGCGGCGCAACCGTGACGCCCCGCTCTTTGATCCGGCCGAATGCTGCTTTGGCCACATCCACATTGTCGAAAGTCACATCAGATCGGACGAGAACAGACCAAATTTCGTTATCCACTGGCATATTGTGATTACGCACCATGACCCGGCGCATTAGAGTATCTTCACTCTGCCGGACAAGGACGAATAAATCATCTTGTTTTGTTTCGGGGCGGAGGAGCAGCACCGGATTTTCAACAGTCGCCTGCGCAAGGCCAATGGCCCGTTCCGAGGCGGAGGCAGCCCGCGCCGAAAGGGGCGCTGCGTCAGTGGGAGTGGTGACGACACGGCCTTCCTGAACAGCCAGCGCCCAAGCGGACTGGCGTTCTTCTTCAACAAAACGATCGTCCCACCCATAGCGGGTGTCAGCCGCCAAGGCGGACCGAATTTGATCCCGGTTCCTTTCATCAGAGAAATTATCGTCGTCAGCGAATTGTTCCAACGCATCGCGGCCAGGCACGCCCAACTCAAACGCGAAGAGATTTATATCCTGAATGCTGATAATGTTCTCCGCAAGGACGCGGGCCGTCTGGGATTGTACCGTCCACCGTTCAGGCTGGAACAGCGGGGTCTGCAGATAAATGGCTGTGGCCATCACCACCCCGGCGAGCAGCACATTCCCCTGCCGGGCAATGCCCCATCGCCCGCCCATCCCAACCGCAAGGACGTAGCAAATAGTATAGAGGCCAAGGAGTGCGACGATGATGACCGCGATAATCCGGGCCGGGGTAAGCCCCTCCATCCCAAGGCGCAGCCATAAGCCATAGACGCTCAACGCCGCAAAAATCACGATCACAACGGCAATAATCCGTACCGACCAACGAAGCCAACTATTCTCAATATTGCCCTCGTCCCGCAGAACACCGTTGAGGAACACAACCCCCGCGATGGTTGCACTCGACAAAACGCCGACCGGGCTGACCTCGTCCCAAAGGCTGTCAATCCCTTGAATAAGGAGCGCTACGGAGAAAATCGCCGTCGCCACGGCATAGAAGGGCGCTAGAACAGACAGCAGGGCCAGGATGATGCCGCGCATCGCCAATACGACCCCCTCGCGTTGACGCACCACCGCGATGCCAAGAGCGCCCGCGGCATAAGTGAAGGGCATTGCGAACCATGCTTCTCGATATAGATCTGCAAGAGCGCTAATACCGATCACGTTGAACAAACCGCCAATCAGCAACAGGACGAGCCATGCGACCCCGACGAACAAGCCGGCGGTCACGACGATGACCGGTAAGCTCCACGCGAACTCGAAAAGGGAGGGATAATGGTTCGGCGCCTCACGACGCTCACGGACGGTTCGATAGAAGGGCAAAGCGATATAGGAGATGAGAACCGCTCCAACGCCACTGACAACCGCTGCGAACGGGCTAATGCCCCCATCACCCCCGGAGATGGTGTCTACTCGGCCCAGTTGTGAGAGATAGGCGAGAACCGCGATACCGCCTCCCAAAGCGAGGGCGAACAGCGCTGGCTCTAAGCGGCGCGCGCCGGTGGTGCTGAGAAAATAAGCAAGGGGCGTAGCGAACAGGAGGAGCGCAAGAGAAAACTGCAACGGCGCCGCCATGTCAGACGCCTCTACCAATGCCCACAAAGCCAAGCCCTGAAGGGCCCCGGGGACCGCGAAAAATAAAAGCCGTTCAAGCGGGCCGTCCGCCGCCCCATCAGTTCGCGCCATCATCATGCTCTCCTCCGTGCATAGGTGCCATCCTAACGGATTAGCCCGCCTGCGCCACCCACAGGGCAAAGCGTGCCCGACCGTCAAGAAAAGGGTGAACGAGCGCGCCAGGCGATCACATTGGATCGGAGAAAGTTGGCTCACGCGCGAAAAACGAAGACTCCGCAGCATCGGCGTGTTTCAATCAAAACGCCTGATGCTGTGGTGCAGAAATCCCGCAGAGAAAACGCAAAACCGCCGCGGGATCGCTCCCGCGGCGGCTGTTCCCTACAACTGAGCCCTTTAGAGGCCTTTTATAGCCTCCCCCTCAATTGGTTACGCCTTACTCGGCGGCGAACTGGTTCATTGTGTTGTCTTTGCCGCCGGCCTTAAGGGCCGCATCACCAGCAAAATACTCTTTGTGATCGTCACCAATGTCGGAGCCTGCCATATTCTGGTGCTTCACACAGGCGATGCTCTGGCGAATTTCTTCACGCTGAACATTTTTCACATAACCCAGCATCGCATCATCGCCGAAGTACCGCTTGGCGAGATTGTCCGTAGACAAGGCCGCGGTGTGATAGGTGGGTAGGGTGATGAGGTGGTGGAAGATGCCCGCCCGCTTGGACCCATCGGCCTGGAATGTCCGGATCTTTTCATCAGCAGCCGCGGACAGCTCAGTCCCATCATAGTCCACACTCATCAGCTTATCGCGATCATAGGCAGAGACGTCTTTGCCTTCCTCCGCCCAAGCATCATAAACCTGCTGGCGGAAGTTGAGCGTCCAGTTGAAGGAAGGTGAGTTATTATAGACGAGCTTCGCATTCGGAATCACATCGCGAATACGATCCACCATTTCCGCGATCTGCTCCACATGGGGTTTCTCGGTTTCAATCCAGAGAAGATCAGCCCCGTTCTGAAGCGACGTCACACAGTCGAGAACCACCCGGTCAACGCCTGTGCCTTGTTTGAACTGGAATAAATTGCTGGGCAGACGCTTTGGCCGCATCAGCTTGCCGTCCTGCTTGATCACAACATCAGATGGCGCCAACTCGTCGGCGGTGACTTCATCACAGTCGAGGAAGGCGTTGTACTGATCACCCAGATCGCCAGGCGTTTGACTGTAAGCGATTTGCTTGGTGAGGCCAGCGCCCAAGGAATCTGTCCGGGTGACCACGATGCCATCTTCCACACCGAGTTCGAGGAAGGCATAGCGGCAGGCACGAACCTTCGCGATAAAGTCCTCGTGCGGCACAGTCACCTTACCATCCTGGTGGCCACATTGCTTTTCGTCAGAAACCTGATTTTCAATTTGCAGTGCGCAGGCGCCCGCCTCGATCATTTTCTTTGCAAGCAAATAGGTCGCTTCAGCGTTCCCGAACCCAGCGTCAATGTCAGCAATAATCGGCACTACATGGGTTTGGTAATTATCGACAGCCCCCAGGAGTTCCGTTTCCTTTGCGGTATCGCCGGCGGCGCGGGCGTCATCGATCTCCCGGAACATCATGCCCAGCTCACGGGCATCCGCCTGGCGAAGGAAGGTGTACAACTCTTCAATAAGGGCCGGTACAGAGGTTTTCTCGTGCATGGACTGGTCCGGCAGGGGGCCAAACTCAGACCGGAGCGCCGCAACCATCCAACCGGAGAGGTAAAGATAGCGCCGTTTCGTGTCACCAAAGTGCTTTTTGATGGAGATCATCTTTTGCTGACCGATAAAGCCGTGCCAGCACCCCAAACTTTGAGTGTAGTTGGCGGGGTCAGCGTCATAAGCGGCCATATCCTCGCGCATGATCTTCGCGGTGTAGCGAGCAATGTCGAGACCGGTTTTGAACCGGTTTTGGGCGCGCATGCGGGCCACATTCTCTGCATTGATGCCGTCCCAGGTCCCATCATAGCTTTTGATGAGGTCGGTCATGGCGGTCATATCGGCAGTGTATGACATGAAGGGGAATCCTTTACTCTTTAGGGAAGCCCGCACGATCCCGCGGGCGTGAATAAGTGGCGGGAGAGAACCACAACTTTCTGAAGATTTCGCACCTGCACAAGTCAGAGTGTAAAACTTTACAATTGAGTTTTGTGCAATTGTCACTTTCTGTACAAACTCTTATAAGCTCCCTATGAGTAAGGACCGCACCATCTATATCGGGCCCCGCCTACGGCAGCTGCGGCGGCGCCTCGGCCTGACCCAGGCGGCCATGGCGACAGATCTCGATATCTCGCCGTCCTATGTGGCGCTCATTGAACGCAATCAGCGGCCGTTGACGGCGGACCTTCTCCTTCGCCTGGCCCAGACCTACCAGGTAAATGTGGGGGAGTTTGCGGGCGATGGCGGCGCTGAGGTCGGCGCCCGCGTTGGGGAGATTCTGCGTGACCCCCTGTTCGCCGATCTTGATCACGGGCCCACGGAGCCCGAGGAACTCGCAAACAGCCATCCCGGTATGGCCGAGGCCATGGTGCGCCTTTACACAGCCTATCGAGAGGGCCAATTATCATTGGCAGATCAAAGCGATACCGGCCATACCGCCAATCCGCTTGAGGAAACCCGGGCCTTTCTCACCGCCCGAAAGAACTACTTTCCGGTCCTTGATGAACAGGCCGAACGGCGCGCGCAAAAAATCTCTACCGTCGGCGGTATGGCCTCCTATTTGGAGGAAGCGCACCATTACCAAATCCGACGGGAACCCCCGGACGTGATGCATGGGGCTATTCGGCGCCTCGACCTTCATCGACGGGAACTCGCCCTGGATGACACCCTCGACGCTGCGGGGGAGAGTTTCCAAATCGCGCTCCAACTGGCTTATGCTGAGCTCAGCGATACCATCGACGCTGCCCTCAATGAGGGACAATTCACCCAGGAAGCCGCAGAACGGCTGACGCGACGCGCCCTTGCCAACTATGCGGCTGGCGCCATCCTCATGCCCTATGGCGCGTTTTTCAAGGAAGCGGAGGCCCGCGCCTATGATGTAGAGGCCCTGGGACGGCATTTTGGGGCGAGCTTTGAGCAAACCGCCCATCGGCTAACCACCCTTCAACGGCCGGGACAGTCCGGCATTCCCTTCTTTTTCATCCGCGTGGACGTGGCAGGGAACATCTCCAAGCGGTTCGACGGCGGCACCTTCCCTTTTGCGCGCCACGGGGGGTCCTGCCCCCTTTGGTCGTTGCATCATTGCTTTCGAACACCGCGAGAAGTGGTGACAGAAGTCCTTGAGCTACCAGATGGCGCTCGCTTTTTCTCCATCGCCCGAACGGTCACAGCCGGCGGCGGCGCTTTCGGTGCCGCAACAATCACTCGAGCGGCCGCATTGGGGTGCGCGATTGAGCATGCCGACCGCCTTATCTATAGCCGAGGACGGGATGATTTGGCCAACGGGCCAGCCACCCCCATTGGGGTCACTTGTCGCCTTTGCCATCGCGCCGATTGCACCGCCCGGGCCGAGCCGCCGATCGGACGCACCCTGCTCCCCGACGATTATCGACGACTTCAGGCTCCGTTTGGGTTTTCGGATGGGTAGACTGCTTAGCTGCCCTCAGGGTGAGGTCATCTCGAAGGACGGGGGCAAGCAAAAGTCAGAGTACTCTTGCTAGCAAGCTAGCAATCAATCTATCATGCTATAGATAGCAAATATTTTAAGATCTAGCATGCCAAAACAACTGAACATTCGATCTGACGAAGCTGTTGAAATTGTTGAAGCTATCCATGCTAGCACAGGAGAGTCCCGCAAAGATATCGTGGTGCAATCCTTAACGCAATTCCACGAGTCGGTGCTCAAGAAAAGGCAGGAACAAGAACCCGATTGGAGCGATATTTTCGGCTACGCCAAGGCTTTCGCTGCAACACTCCCGGACGGCGAAACGCCGCCAAAAGGCAAATCAAAGTGATTGTGGTGGACACATCGGTACTGGTATCCATCGCCCTGGGCGAACCAGAAGCCATCGCCTTTAAGCCGATTTTAGCCGCCTCTGAGGCCAAAATCGGCTGGCACAGCCTGCTCAAAGCCAAAATGGCATTGGCCAAACATAGTGATGCGTCCCCCGACACATTTTTAATGGCAATCACGCGGCAGCCCAACGTGCAAATGCTGGGCTTCACCGAAAAATTTTGGCCTCATGCCGCCATCGGTTTTGAGCGTTTTGGTAAGGGCCAACACAAAGCCAGCCTCAGCTACACCGACTGCATGACATACGCCCTGGCCACTGGGTTAGAAGCACCGCTTTTGTTCAAAAGTGATCGATTTGGTCAAACCGATGTGCGCGTGCATCAAGGATCGCTTGAGGGGTAATAAACTCGTCATCCTGCGCGCGTCCGCAGCACGAAGGGATGCGGCGCAGACGCGGGATCTTCGCGAAAACAGTGCAAAGGCCCTGGATCTGCGCAGCAGCATTTTATGCTGCGGCGCGTCCGGGGTGACAAAAAACCTTCTCCGTTATCTTTCTCCGATCCAATGTGATCGCCCAGCGCGCTACCCCCGCCCCTCGAACGGGTTGAGCTTCTTCAAAAAGTACTGAAGCCCGCCGCGATTTTCCTTGCGATCAAGTTCCGCCTGGCTGGTGAGGAAGGTGGTCTGAATCACATACCGCTCGCCAGCGAACGGCGGATGGCCGTGCCAGCTGGTCCCCGACCGGGCGAACGCAAAGACATTGCCCGCCACGGGAGAGACCTCCTCGGCATAATCTTCCATATCCTTGTCACCATTGAGTGCGCGGATGGCCCCGCCCTCCGCCGGATCCCATCCATCGTTCAAATAGATGAGCATGGTGCAAATCTTACTCTCACTATCATTGTGGATGCGCCCATCCCCCACTTTCGATAGCTTTCGCACTGTGATCATGCGGGGCTTGTCCACAAGATCGAGGCCCAGCTTTTCCGATAAAATCCGCGCCAGCTGCGGCGACTGAAGATCATGGATCAGCTCTTCAAAATGCCCCTGCACCTTCAGTTTCGACAGCGGCAGGTACCCTGTCTTGAATATGGGTGGATAATCAGCCCGGACAGAGGCCGCCTCGTCGTCACTCAACACCCCTGAGGCGACCATATAGGTGAAAGGAGCGGTGCGGGTCTCGCCCGCGGCAAGGGCATCGAAATTAAGCATAATTCGCTAATAGCGCGACCTTTCCGTTTCGTCACGCGCCCATTACGACCCTTGTTTCACAAGCCCAGGGCCTTGGCCGGCGCGGTGGGGGTTCTTAAGAGGGGTCATGGACACCCCCCTGCCCCCTATCAGCCTTGGTATTCTATCCTGGCGCGGGCATCACAGCCTTAGCCGGACGCTGCCCTCATACGCCAAAGAAAACCTGTTCTCTCTCGCGACCGAAACAATTCTTTTCCTCCCCGAGCCTGAGGACCGGACCATTGCCTCAGGCGAAGCACACGGCCTTAAAGTGCTGACCGCACCCAAAAATCTGGGGATCCTTGGCGGTTTTCGATGGATGGCAGAAACCCTCGAAAATGATCTCCTCCTTCTTCTTGAGGATGATGTTCCCTTGGTGGCTAACCAAGACGAGTCCCAGCGCCAACTGGCGATAAGTGCCCACGCCCTTCTGTCGGGCGATGTGGAAGTGGTGCGATTGCGGCATCGACGCTTCCCCGGCATGGGCCCACGATACAAAATCGTTGAAAAGCTTCACCGTTATTTCCCGCCACCAGGGGCACCAGCTGCCCAACGGCACCTCGCCGCCCTTCGCCGGGGTCTTCGCCCCGGTAAGGCGGCACGGTTGGCGGGGAATATTCTCTATGAAAATGCCGACCCCTTTGCCGACCCTTATGATTTGAGCGGCGCGGACCCAAGGCCGGCCCCCCTTCGGCCAGAGGCCCCTGACGCGATGTTCCCCCACTGGATCACCCATCGACCCGAAGGCTATTACCGGGTCAGTGCCGCCACCATGAACTGGTCGAACCAGTCCATTATGGTGCGCAAAGATTTTTTCCTTGAAAAAATCATCGCCTATGCCGCTGCACACCCAAGCCCCCGGCGGGTCAACGGGTTTCCCGACATAGAGAAAGAGCTGAACTGTGCCTACTGGCGCCGCTCGGGCTGGCATGTGGGCATGCCGCCGGGCCTCTTTAGCCATGAGCTGCCGGACCATGATGCCCTTGCACCAACGCCAGCTAAGCTGTCGTAGATGAATTAAAAGCTCCAATCGCGCCAATGCCCTGAAAAAGGCCGCCATGGAGGCGCCGGGCAGTCATCTCATTCATCCCGCCAAGCGCGAAGACCGGCAGCGGGAGTTGTGACGCCATCGCCGCCGCGCGGGCGGGGCCGAGCGAGGCAGCCCCCGGATGGCTGGCGGTTGGAAACACCGGCGACAGGAAGCAAAGATCAGCGCCCTTCATTGCACCGGTTAGCCCTTCGCCCAATGAATGGGTCGGTATACTTACCATATGCCCCAACCGGTCCTGCATCCGCCGGGGTGCATGGATCCCATCAGCGCCAGGCAGTCCCCCCCGCGCCATCAGGAAATAGTGCCCCTTCGCCTGAACAACCATTCGCACGCGATGGGCCAAAGCCTCTCGCTTTGCGGCAGCAAGACCATCATGGCGAAACACGATGGCGAGGGGCGGGAAATCCCCCATGGCCTTGGGCAAGGCGGCCACCAGTCCCTCAATATCCCCTTGGCGTCGGTCGTCGGTGAACAAGGTGAGAGCAAAGGGCAACGGGCAGGGGCGCGGGGAGGCCGCCCGTAGACGCCATGCCGCGGCCGACAGGGCCCTGACATTCGGTTGAAAATCCGCCATGGAAATACCCATGACAAAGATCGACATGATTGAGAACCTTGAGGCCGTAAAAGCCAGAATGGCCAAGGCCGCAGCGGAGGCAGAGCGCCCAGCGGACGCTGCATCCCTAACGGTGGTGAGCAAGACGTTCCCCGCCGACCGCATCGAACCGGTCCTCGCCGCAGGTCATCGCGCCTTTGGGGAAAACCGCGTGCAAGAGGCCCAGGGCAAATGGCCGGCGCTGAAAGAAACCTACCCCGACGCCCACCTCCACCTTATCGGCTCTCTCCAAACCAATAAGGCGGTTGACGCCGTCGCTCTTTTTGATGTGATCGAAGTGCTGGACCGGGAGAAGTTGGCCCGCGCGCTGGCCAAGGCGATGGACACCGCGGATCGCCGCCCAGATTTATTCGTGCAGGTCAATACCGGCGAAGAGGCGCAAAAGGGGGGCGTCCCCCCGGGCGAAGCCGTTACGTTCGCAAATTGGTGTAAAGATGAATTGAACCTCCCCGTGATCGGGATGATGGCCATCCCCCCAGCCGAAGATGTACCCGCCCCCCACTTTGCCCTGACGGCAAAGCTTGCTGCGGAAGCGGGCCTGCCCGAAGTCAGCATGGGGATGTCAGGCGATTATGACGTGGCTGTCCAAATGGGCGCCACCCATGTGCGCGTGGGGTCAGCGATTTTTGGCGCTAGGGGGTAGCTATAGATAGAACGGGAACTCGGGTGACAAGCGCTGCAACCTGATCCGCGTCTTCTTGCTTCCTTATCGATCAATATTATCTGATTAGATATTTGTGAATCTAAGGAATGCCTGAGTTGAACTTCTTGGAAGAAATTCCAGCATATGGATGGGCAGCGCTATTAACGCCAGCAATGATGTGGGCGTTATTCTTTCAGAGCAAAGCGCCAGTACCTACTGACCCAGATGGTTGGATACCAGTCAAAGCCACTCTGCCGTTACGACTACTGGGGGTCATAAGCACTACGCTTACCTTCCTATGGCTTTTTATTTCCATTGGAGTGCTGTTCGTCGAGCGAAATCTCGCGACTTTCATAGCAGTCGCTATGATCACGCCGCCGTTGGTGGTATTGTCTCTCTATACATCATATTGGACACTTTTTATCCGAATACGCTTCAATGACGCAGGCCTTGAGCACCACGGAATACGGAAAAAACTCTTTCTATCTTGGAGCGAAGTTATTGAGGTAAAGGATACCGTCCTCTTTGGGACACTTACCGTTACCCGCGACAAGAAGCTCCCCACCCCAAAGTTCTTTAGGGGTTTTCCGCAGCTAACCAATCAAGCTCGAAAGAATGGGATTCCAGTTGATAACAACGTCTACCGAGCGTGACGTCATCACAGACGTTCTGTTCGAATCCATAACTTTCGCAAAAGAGTAAGCACACTCTACTCCGCCACTTTATCCGTCCACTCACGATGTTCCTGATCAAGCTCATAGGCCGCCATGGCGGCAAGGCTCGTAATATCCGCCACATTGACCCCGGTTTGGACAATCTGCACCGGCCGCGACAGGCCGATAAGAACGGGGCCGAGGACCGTCGCGCCACCAATCTCGCTCATCAGCTTTGTCGCAATCCCGCCTGAGTGAAGGCCCGGGACGATCAACACATTGGCGGGACCCGTCAGCCGGGCGAAGGGATAAAGGTCCGTCAACCGCTCATGATTAAGCGCCATGCGGGGGGTCATCTCCCCCTCATACTCAAAGTCCGCCTTTGGCGTAGACTGATCAAGCAGGCGGACGGCCCCCTTGATCCGTTGGTTATTCTCAGAGTCTGGATTGCCGAAATTCGAATGACTAAGGAACGCCACCCGCGGCGTGAAACCCATTTGCCGTACCGCGTGGGCGGTTTGGATCGCAATATTGGCGAGTTCCTCAGACGTCGGTAATTCCGCATTTGTTGTGTCCGCCATAAAGACCGTCCGGCCCTTGGCCAGCATGACCGAGACGCCAATCACCCGCTCCCCAGGTCGCGGATCGAGCGCCAAGCGGATGCCTTCAAGCGCCACATTGTAGTGACGGGTGACGCCGGTCACCATACCGTCCGCATGGCCATGGGCCAGCATACAGGCGGCGAAAACGTTGCGGTCCTGGTTCACAAGCCGTCGGCAATCTCGCAGTAGGTACCCTTCCCGCTGCAACCGACCGTGCAAATACTCCGTATAGGTGGGTGTATTAGAAGAGTGCCTTGCGTTCCAAACCTCCACATTATGGGTTTTGGACAGGCCAAGCCGCTGCATCTCCCGCTGGACCTTATCATCCCGCCCGATGAGGATGGCTTGGCCAATCCCCTCCTGCTGGAATGCGTAAGCCGCGCGGATAACGCTCTCTTCCTCTCCTTCAGCAAACACGATACGCTTTGGGTTTTCCGCCCCCTTCAGCGTCGCATAGATTTTTTGCAGGAAGCCCGCGGAAGGATCGAGGCGCCCAGCGAGGCTCGCCTTATACCCATCCCAATCCTCAATCGGCTTCCGCGCCACACCCGTCTCACACGCTGCGCGCGCCACCGCGGGCGGAATGCGGGAGATAAGCCGCGGATCAAAGGGTGTAGGGATGATATAGCCCGGCCCATATTGCAGCCGCTTGCCAAAGGCGGCGGCCACTTCGTCCGGTACATCCTCCCGCGCCAGCTCAGCCAATGCACGGGCACAGGCCGCCTTCATCTCATCATTAATCGTCCGTGCCCGCACATCAAGGGCACCGCGGAAAATGTAAGGGAAACCAAGAACATTATTCACCTGGTTCGGATAGTCGGACCGTCCCGTCGCCATAATGGCGTCATCCCGAACCTCGGCCACCTCTTCGGGCGTGATCTCGGGGTTTGGGTTTGCCATCGCGAAAATGATGGGGTTCTTCGCCATCGAGGCCACCATCTCTTTAGTGATCGCCCCGGCCGCTGACAGGCCAACCGCCACATCCGCGCCTTCCATTGCCTCGGCGAGGGTACGTTTGTCCGTCTCCACCGCATGGGCGGAGCGCCATTGATCCATACCCTCCTCGCGGCCGACGTAAAGACAGCCTTTGCGGTCCGACAGGATCACATTCTCGTGGCGCACCCCAATGGTCTTCATGAGACCCACCACCGACAGGGCGGACGACCCCGCGCCAGAGACCGCGACCTTGATCTCATCAATAGACTTACCGGT
>ERZ1740067.1237-NODE-1237-length-18027-cov-41.855831_pt1 | contig 18027 bp, 17 predicted proteins | sample MGYA00581736_ERZ1740067 | MGnify/ENA primary metagenome ERZ1740067 (study PRJEB43018, sample SAMN04849236) | marine metagenome | isolation source: floating plastic debris | place: Pacific Ocean | collected 2008-08-27 | study: EMG produced TPA metagenomics... | reverse complement strand
ACCTTATTAGAGAAACCCCAAATTCGTGAGACTGAACGAGAGGGATAGACATTCGTAACATTCCAAGTTGCGAAACATCCCTCTGTGATTTAGCAGCTACTGCTAACACTCGCCTGCCATCGCCAAATTCACATCTGCTTGTTGGAGATACGCTGTGGTCGATCCGAGACCAAATCGAAGATGAAAGAACAGCGATGATCCATGTAAGTCTACCAGATGGTGCGACCCGCACACTTTCTGACGATGCGACAGCTTCAGGACTCGCATCAGACATCAGCAAGAGCCTTGCAAAGCGCACAGTTGCGGCAGTGGTGAACGGGGTTTTGTCCGACCTTTCTGCACCACTTCCAGATGGGGCAAATGTTGAATTGGTTGGCCGAGATGACCCCCGCGCTCTTGAGTTGATCCGGCACGACCTCGCGCATGTCTTGGCCGAAGCCGTTCAAAGCATTTGGCCCGAAACAAAAACAGCCATTGGTCCTGCTATCGAGCACGGTTTCTATTACGACTTCGATCGCGACACGCCTTTCACGCCCGAAGACCTTCCGGTGATCGAAAAAAAGATGCGCGAGATCATTGCAGCCCGGACTCCATTCACATGTGAGATCTGGACCAGAAATGAGGCCGAAGCATATTTCAAAGAATCCGGGGAAACATGGAAAGTCGCTTTACTGGATGCGATTCCTGAAGGCGAACCCGTCAAGATTTACCGCCAGGGCGACTGGCTTGATCTCTGCCGTGGTCCGCACATGCGACACACCGGGGACGTTGGAACGGCCTTTAAACTGACCCATGTGGCCGGGGCCTATTGGCGCGGCGATGCAAAGAACCCCATGCTCAGCCGGATCTATGGGATCGCATTCGCCGACAAAGCGGCGCTCGATGCCCACGAGAAGATGATGGCGGAGGCCGAGAAGCGAGACCATCGGCGTCTGGGTCGCGAAATGGACCTCTTTCATTTTGAGGAGGTCGCCCCAGGGTCGGTCTTTTGGCATCCGCGTGGATGGAGACTTTTCCAGACGTTAATCGGCTATATGCGCGACCGCCAAGAACAGGTTGGCTATGTCGAAGTTAACTCACCCGACATCATGGACCGCGCACTCTGGGAGACGTCTGGCCATTGGCAGAACTACCGTCAGAACATGTTCTTGGCGCAAACCCAGGACGATCGTGACTATGCGCTGAAGCCGATGAACTGCCCCGGCCACATGTTGATTTATGGACAAGGCGTGAAGAGCTATCGCGATTTGCCGATGAAGATTGCCGAGTTTGGCAAAGTCCATCGCTACGAACCATCCGGTGCGCTGCACGGGCTCTTGCGCGTGCGCAGTTTCACGCAGGACGACGCGCATATTTACTGCACGCCTGATCAACTCGACGAGGAGTGCCTCAAGGTCAATAACCTCATCTCATCGATTTATAGCGACTTCGGCTTTGAAGATGTGCATGTCAAACTGTCCACCCGGCCTGAGAACAGAATTGGCAGCGATCAAAGCTGGGATCGATCCGAAGATGCCCTCAGAAAGGCATTGGATACCGCAGGCCTCGCATATACGATCTTCGAAGGTGAAGGGGCATTCTACGGTCCAAAACTGGAATACGTCCTTCGTGATGCCATCGGCCGCGATTGGCAGTGCGGCACGCTTCAGGTGGACTTCAATCTGCCAGAGCGTTTCGGTACAACCTACGTCGCGTCCTCCGGGGACAAGCTGCCGCCCGTCATGTTACACCGGGCGCTTTTTGGGTCACTCGAGCGGTTCACCGGAATTTTGATCGAGCATCATGCAGGACATCTGCCCCTTTGGCTTGCGCCTGTCCAGATCGTGGTCGCGACTGTAACCGGCGCTGCGGATGACTATGCAGAAAACGTCGCTCAAACCCTGAAGCGGGCTGGGCTGTGCGTAGAGACTGATCTGCGAAACGAAAAGATTGGCTATAAGGTGCGAGAACACGCATTGAAGAAGATCCCAATCCAAATCGCCGTCGGCGCACGAGAAGCCGAGGAGCAGACGGTTTCTGTTCGACGTCATGGGCAGAAGCAAACTGAAACAATGCAGCTGGAAGACGCAGTTGCAATGTTGGTAGAAGGCGCGAAGTCGCGGCGTCAAAGCTGATGTCTTAAAACGAATGAACCGGATCGGGGGGCAGTTATGCGTACATTCAATATGGGCCAGGTCCCACCAGTGACTTTTGGTGCCGGGCGCGTCCAGAAGCTACCTAATCTGGCAACCAGTTTGGGCAGTGGTCCTGTGCTCATTATTGCGGACGCAATCCTAGCTGATCTCGGCGTGACGGAACACCTGAAACAGCTGATGTCCAAAAAGGGACTTTCTGTTGAAATTGCTGCCGAGATTTCTGGTGAGCCCAAAGAGGCACTTGTGGATGCGCTTTGCGAGCGGGCACGTCAAGCGGGCGCAGATGTTATTGTTGGTTTAGGTGGTGGCGCTGCCATGGATGCGGCCAAACTGGTCGCCGCGATTGCTACCAGCAACCAGCCCGCAGAAAACTTCGCACTGGCGGCAATGCCCCTGCCTAAGACTGGTCTTCCATCTATTGCCATACCCACGACAGCAGGAACTGGCTCCGAAGTCACGCGAACATCGGTCATCTCAAAATCTGACGGGTCAAAGATCTGGTTCTGGGGCGAGGACATTATGTTCTCACAGGCAATCCTCGATCCAGAGTTGACCCTTAGCTTGCCGCCAAACCTCACAGCTTGGACCGGCATCGACGCAGTTGCACATGCTTTGGAAGGATCGACAGCAATAAACACCAGCCCAGCGGGCCTGCTTTTTGGGTTGGAGGCACTGCGCATACTCGCAAATGCCCTTCCAGGCGCTGTAGACAACGGCACGGATATCGATCTGCGTGCGCAAGTTCTTTGGGGCAGCATGGTCGCTGGGCTCGCGCTTCATAACTGCAACACCCATATGGGACATAACATCAGTCACGCTCTAGGGTCACTTGCGCGCGTGCATCATGGTCACGCCACAGGTCTCGCATTGGAGGCGATCTTGCCTTGGCTTGTCTCAAAGCAGGAAGGACATGCGAACTATGCGCAAGCTGCGGAAGCACTGGGAGGTCCCGCAAAAGCAGAGGCGCTGCCTGACGTATTCTCAGATTTGATGCGTCGTTGCCATATCGCGGCTCAGTTGCCCTCTGGGTGTGAGAGCGTCACCGCCGCGCAGCTGTCAGGTGAAATGCAAAACGCGGCGAATATCGGGATGGCCCGAAATGCAGTTTGCGATATCACAGAAGGCGATTTTCTGGAGCTAGCCTCTAGGGTGACCGCTCTGCCGATTGCTGCCACAGCTTCCTGACAAACAGACAGAACCCATACTAGAGTTCCGTTGCGAATTGCTTTCACATAGTTGCTTTTGCCAGTGTACTCAGAAGCTTTACTTCGACCCAGCGTTCTCGGTGCGGTTTGATACAACGGGATACCATTGGCGAACGGACACTCCACATTCAATTGCAGTCGTTCGTCCATTGCGCAGCATCGGTAATTTTGGGCTCCGAGAAGCGAGCAAAAGCAGAGTATCGGCGTGAACTGAAGATGTTGGCAGACCAGATGCCAGCTGGCTACGCAGACAAGTTCATGTTGGTGACTGATCGCAGCTTCACGCGGAACAAGCCTGTAATCCAGACCTGTTTCACAATTTCCATCGGTTTCCAGATTTTTAGGCTGCCGATGTACTGAATGATGTTCTGGGCAAATTACAGGACAAGTTTCTATTGAGAACCTCTGCAAATTCATCAGATTGGTCGGTCGCAGTTTCGCTGCAGAGCCCGATAGAGCGGGTATTCCGAAAGTTTATGCCAAGGGCTGTCTAGCTTTCAATTTCCGCGACCGGGCGGTCGAAGCATGGTGCCATTCGCGACTGTCCGAGAAGTTTCGCGTGGTGCATCTTGGTCTCTACGCGGCTGCGGCGGTGGTGACCGCCCTACCGTCGCTACGGGGCGCGGCGCAGGTATCGCGACGCATTGACTGCCTGGTTTAGGGCAATGGGGCCGGCGCTCGTGGATTGGGGCCGATGTTCGGCGATATATTAGATACCGCATTCAGATGACCGTCTATCGTCGTATTTTATGCCGTATCAGGCTTCGGTCTGTTTGCGCTGTGCTAGATTGACCTTGGCGAGACCAAAAATAGCATGTCGTGAGAGCGTGAGATGGGGGCTATTAAGTCCCTGAGGCTCCTTCGGCAACCTCTGTTCTGGGCCTAATCCTAGCACTCAAAGCTTAAAATCAAGCCGATTTCGGCCGCTTTTTGGAGGAAGCGGGCTTGTAGCGCGCGTCACACGCGCCCTAAACCGGTTTTACAAGCTTGAACGGTAAACACTCTGCAAAAAGCCGCCGTCATCCTTCGACGGCGTCCGCCAAACCCACCGCCAAAGTTTTCACAAAGTCTGCGTAATTTACGCACGAAACGCCGCGTTTAAGGTGGTGACTTTCGGGCTGACGATGCCGCTCAGAAACCTTCTCGTCGACCACCTGAGCAAAGCGCTTTGGCCGAAAAGGTCAAGATGCAACAAGGATTTGGTACGGGCGGAGCCATGCAAGCAATCCCTGACCAATTGAGGAAATGTACACTTCGCTCGAAGCCGCAGGAAGTGTCCCAGGATCGACACCGACATCATGATCATCAAGTCACAACGCATGCGATGAGAACGCGGTGTAGGGCCATCTTAAATGAGATTTACTGACGACCATAGAAACACTCCAAGCAAGGATCAATGAAAGCAATTTCAAGGCAGTCAAACATGCTGGGCAGGTATCAATGCCCAGCACCGATCACTTGCGAAGTTTCGTTCAACACCGTGCGATCTCGTCTTGGCCGCAACCAAAAGCGAACCTTCGTGCGGCGCGGGGTCCTGGCCAAACGTGCTCGACCCTGCAACTTTCGGGCTTTTTGAGCACCCCCAGCATCAGCCGTCCCGATTGACAACCATCCAAATATGGAAGCCCCGCACAATGCGGGGCTTCTCCGTTTGACGGCCTGATCGTGTCAGGCCGCGGCTGCCACCGCCCGCTTTGTCAATATGCCCAATAAATGCGCCCGGTAGGCTCCGGTCCCATGTAGATCGGTGATCATCCCGTCTGCCGAAACCGAAATGCCATCCAATGCAGCTGCCGAGAAATTCGAAGACAGCGCCGTTTCCGCCTCACTCCACCGGAAAACACCGTCCTCGGAGGCACCAGTGATCGCCACGCGCACACCGTCCGCATGCTTCGCCACGAAGACGCCCACAAGCGCAAAGCGCGATGCCGGCTGGACAAATTTCTGGTAGTTGGCCTTCTCGGGAATATTGAAAGTGACGCCGGTTATAATCTCACCTTCCTCAAGGGCCGTGCTGAACATGCCCTGGAAGTACTCATCCGCATCAATGTCACGGTTGTCCGTCTTCACGCTGCCGCCTGACCCAAGAAGCGCCGCAGGATAGCACGCCGCAGGGTCATTGTTGGCCAGCGATCCACCGATCGTACCGCGATTGCGCACCGCCGGATCTCCAATATGCGCCGCGGTCGCCGCGAGCGCCGGATAGGCACTTGCTTCGGCTGCGACGGTCGCATGGGTCGTTGCCCCTCCAATTGTGATCATCCCCCCTGACGCGCTCACGCCCTTCATGTCGGCAATGCCCGAAAGGCTCACAAGCTTCGAAGGCTGGTTCAAACGCTGCTTCAGCGTCGGGATCAGCGTCTGTCCTCCGCCCAGCGCCTGCGCATCCTCGGCCCCAAGGGCTGCGACCGCATCGGCCACGCTGCCCGGCTTCTCAAATTCGAAGTTGTACATCTCTGTCCTCCCATCGACCCTCAAAAGCCCTGCTTCTCTGGGTCAGAAATATCCCGGGGGTCCGGGGGCAGAGCCCCCGGTCCACCCTCAAAGCTCATCCGTTCATCGCCGTCCAAACGCGGTCCGGTGAAAGCGGCATGTCGATATGCTTCACGTCATGTCCCCCACGCTGAAGCGCATCAATCACGGCGTTGACCAAGGCAGGCGGCGATCCGATGGCCCCTGCTTCCCCGCAGCCTTTTACGCCCAGCGGGTTGTGGGTGCAGGGCGTCACACAGGAATGGTCGACTGTAAACATCGGCAGATCGTCCGCACGCGGCATGGCGTAATCCATGTAACTTGCAGAGATCAGCTGACCGTCCTGATCATAAGCGCAGTTCTCAAGCAATGCCTGCCCAATTCCTTGCGCCAGACCGCCCTGTACCTGGCCCTCCACGATCATCGGGTTGACCACGTTGCCAAAGTCGTCCGCCGCCGCAAAACCCAAAACCTTCACCTTCCCGGTTTCCGGATCAACCTCGACCTCACATCCATAGGCCCCCGAAGGATATGTGAAGTTTGCCGGATCGTAAAAAGCCGTCTCTTCTAGGCCCGGTTCGATGTCCTCCAGCGGATAGTTGTGCGGCACATAAGCGGCGAGTGTCACATCCCCCCAGGCCACCGACTTGTCGGTTCCTGCAACCGTGAACTGACCATCCTTCAGCTCTATATCCGCCTCGGCCGCCTCCATGAGGTGAGCGGCGATCTTGCGGGCCTTGTTGATGATCTTCTCTGTCGCGCGCACCATCGCTGATCCGCCGACCGCGAGCGAACGTGAGCCATAAGTGCCCATGCCCATCGGCGTTTTCGACGTGTCGCCATGCACGATATCGACCTGGCCCTCATCAATCCCGATCATCTCTGCGACGACTTGGGCAAAGGTCGTCTCATGCCCCTGCCCATGGCTATGCGATCCGGTGAAGACGCTAATAGATCCCGTCGCATTCACCCGCACAGTCGCACTTTCATATAGCCCCGCCCGCGCGCCAAGCTGACCGACAAGGTTCGAGGGTGCGATGCCGCAGGCTTCGATGTAATGCGCTATGCCAAAGCCACGCAGCTTACCGTTGGCTTTCGACTCCGCGGCCCGAACCTCGAAACCGGAGTGATCCGAAATCTCCAAGAGCTTGTCCATTGTCGCATTGTAATCGCCCGTATCATACTCGACAGCGACCGGTGTGGCATAAGGGAACTCCGTGATGAAATTCCGCCGCCGCAACTCAATCGGGTCAATCCCCATCTCGCGCGCAGCTTTGTCGACGACCCGCTCCAACTGGAACGTCGCCTCGGGCCGACCTGCCCCGCGATAAGCATCGACGGGGACGGTGTTGGTGAAGACCGCTTTGACGTTCACGTAGATCAGCGGCGTCGTGTAGTTGCCCGCCATCAGCGTGCCGTGTAGCCAGGTCGGGATCGACGGCGCAAAGGTCGATAGATAGGCGCCCATATTGGCATGCGTGTCCGTCCGGATCGCAAGGAATTTGCCCTGCTCATCCATCGCCAGCTCGATCTTTGTTACATGGTCACGACCATGTGCGTCGGACATGAAGGCCTCGGAGCGGGACGATGTCCATTTGACCGGGCGCCTAAGAGCCTTTGCTGCAAACGTACAGAAGGCCTCCTCAGCATAGTGATAGATCTTGGCGCCAAAGCCGCCACCCACATCCGGTGCCACGACCCGCAGCTTGTGCTCCGGGATGCCCAGAACGAATGCGCCCATAAGCAGCCGGATCACGTGCGGATTCTGCGAAGTGGTGTAAAGCGTATGCTCATCATCTGCGGCGGAATAGTCGCCCACGGCCACGCGCGGCTCCATCGGGTTGGCGACCAGGCGGTTGTTGCGCAGCTCCAGCGTCGTCACATGGTGCGCGCCATTGATGGCATCGTCCACGGCTTCGCGGTTCTCTTCGACAAACCCCCAATCGTAGCAAAGGTTTGATGTCAGATCGTCATGCACCTTTGCGGCACCTTCAGTCAGCGCGTCCTTCATGTCCATAACAGCTGGCAATTCGCTGATGTCGATTTCCAGCGCCTCAGCCGCATCTCGCGCCTGACCCAGGCTTTCAGCCACGACCACTGCGATCGGATCGCCCACATGGCGCACCTTGCCCTCGGCCAGCACCGGGTGCTTGGGTTCCTGCATAGGCTCACCGTGGCGGTCTGTCACCTGCCAGCCACAGGGGATGCCGCCAACACCTTCAAAATCAGTCGCCGTGAAAACCTTGAGCACGCCGGGCATCGCTTCGGCAGCACTTGCATCAATGCCGTTGATCGTCCCGTGTGCAACATCCGAGCGCACAAAGTGCGCGTAGGCCTGGCCGTGAATGTTGATGTCATCTGTATAGCGGCCTGCCCCTGTCAGGAACCGCACATCTTCCCGGCGCTTCGAACTTGCGCCAATACCATTGTCCTTCGGCATGTTCTTCCTCCCTAGCGTCCCGTGGGCGACACACCCACCTTACTTGTCCAACTGGCGCACAAAGCGCCCGTAAGGCGGGCGTGTCGCCCGCCACGCGTTCATGTTATTCGGCGGCGATGACGCTTACGTCCTGTCCCGACGCCGCCATGATTGCCTTGACGATATTGTGGTAGCCTGTGCAGCGACAGATATTGCCTTCGAGATAGGTGCGTACCTCTTGCTCGCTCGGCTGAGGGTTTTCTTTCAGCAAGGCCGCCGCCGACATAACCATGCCCGGTGTGCAGAACCCGCATTGCAGGCCGTGGTGATCCTGGAAAGCCTGCTGAATCACCGAAAGCGATCCGTCGGCATTGGCCATGCCTTCGATTGTCTTGACCTCAGCCCCGTCAGCCTCAGCAGCCAGCATCGTACAAGACTTAACCGCCTCACCATCTACATGGACAACACAGGCCCCGCATTGCGACGTGTCGCACCCCACGTGCGTACCGGTCAGGTTGATATCGTCGCGCAAAAATGACGATAGCAGGGTCCTGCCTTCGACCTCCCCGGAGACGGCCTTTCCGTTCACCGTCATTGACACCTTATTCATTCTCTTCCTCCCTGAATTCCGTCAGCTGGTAACCATACGTTTGAACCAGCCTGGTTTCTTTGCTTCTGCTGCGTCTTCCGCTGGATCTGCCGGGCCTTCGACCGCCTCCTGAAAGCGCGAAAAGAATTCGTCTGCCATCTTCTTGGCGAAGCCATCAATGATCCGGCTGCCAAGCTGCGCAAGCTTGCCTCCGACCTTCGCCTCGACCTCGTAGGTCAATTGCGTGAAGCCTGCTTCGACCTTTTCAAGCGTGACAACCGCACCGCCGTTTGCAAAACCGGCGGCGCCGCCTTTGCCTTCGCCTTTAATGGTCAGATTTGTGGGCTCCACCCGATCGTTGAGCGCGACGGCGCCCTTGAACGTCGCCTTTACGGGTCCGACCTTCTGTACGACGGTCGCCTCAAAACCTTCATCGGCAGAGCCGGACATCTCGGTGCAGCCGGGCACGCAGGCCTGCAGCACATTCTTGTCCAGCAAGGCAGCCCAAACGATGCCAATATCGGCATTGATAGTCCGGCTGTCATTCAACTTCATCTGGTGGCTCCCTTGCAACGCATGGGTTGGCTTCCGATTACCTGAGACACTTAAGCAGCGCCTTGATCACGGGTATATGCGACCAATGGCTTAGATATCAGCGGTCTGGAGGCTGAAAGGTCAATCCATAATCCTCAAAAATCTTTTCGATCCGCCCGTCTTCCAGCGCAAAGCGGATCGCATCATCGACTGAATAGGCAAGCGGGCGGTAGCGGAAATTCACCCCCAAGCCCAAGGTCCAACGGCTGACCGCAAAACCCGCCAACGGGGGCTGATGGATGCCAACGCCCGCATCCGCCCCGAATTCAAGCTGCCCCAGCGGGCCCATCGCTGCCTTTGTCTCGCCCGCATTCAGCGCCCCCATTGCGAAAGCCATCGTTGGGTAGCGTTGCACCTGACCGTTCATCTGCCCGCCCGCGAAAGAGGACAGATAGAAGTCCGAGATCGAGTCGTTTTCGACCGCCACCGCATCAAACCGGAAGTATGCAGGCACGGGCTTTTCTTCCGGATAGGCCGTTTCGTCGTAGGCGATCGCGATAGATTCGGTGGCGTATTGCCCGGTGAACACCACCTGTTCAGCCCGGCAGGCCAGCCGGGAATCGTAAGGCACCCGCATCATAACGTTGGAAACCGCCCCACCAATCAACGGTCCCTTCCAGACGTTGTTGCGCAGATCTGCGTCCAGGTTCTCACCGGCTGCGACGAAGTTGAACCGCGCATCCACCCCGATATCCTCGGCAATGATGCGAGCGATCTCGACATCGACACCTTTGGGCTGACCTTTCTCTTCCCAGGAATAGGGCGGATAATCCTCATAGACAGCGAACGTCATGAATCCTCGATCAATGATCTGATCAAGCTCTTGCCCGACCATGTCGCGGCTCGCATTCTGCGGCTTGGCCTGCGGCACATAGTCCGCGCAGGGATCAGTTGCGTGGGACTGCCCGGCAACAAGCAGCCCCACGACCAGGGAGAAAACAAAAGATCGGCGATGCATGACCGTCAGTTTGCAGCCGATAGCCCAATCGTCAATGCCTCAGCCGCCTTACGGTAGCCGCCGGGCGTCCCATCGATTAGCGCCGCCGCCCGATAGGCAGGCGAATCCGCAATCGGCGCACCGGACAGCGTCTCGATATCGCCCGCGATACCCGACAAACGTTCGATCAAAGCGTCCGCATCGGCAGCCGACGCGTCATCGACATAGCCCGCCATCTCGTCGCGCAACGCCTTAAGATCCGGAGTAACGCTTTCCATCGCCTCATCGTCCGGCCGTGTCTCGATGTAAGTTCGGATCGCCCAAGCCGCTTCCTGACCCAACAAATCCCCGAAGGCCGGCATCTTCGTGATCCCGTTCTGCGTGTAGCCCTCTACAAAACGCTCCACATACCACTCATCGCCATATTCCTCAGCCTCAAGGAATCGCAGATCCGGTGCCAGGCCGCCCGAGACAACCTCAAGGCCATGACACCGTGCGCAGTTCTGGTTGTAACCCGAAGCTCCGATCTCTACGGCCGCCTTCCATACATCCTCACCCGCAGCCTCTGCGCGGTACGGATTTTCGGTCAGCCATTCCTCGCCCACTTCTGGCAGGCCCGTCGTGTCGACCGCCTGCGGGGCCACGTCGCCATGGCCGTATACCAATGAAGCCGCACATCCGAATGCGACAATCCAAGCAACCTTACACTTCATAACACATGCCTCCCTGAGCGTTCCGCCCTCTCTTGCTTTCGTTCTATGTCGATCCCCGATAGGCCGGTATTGGACTTTGGTTGGGCGTAGGAAAGTCGCAAGACTAAAGTATGAATTGGCCCCTCCGGATGCGCTTGTTAGCCTTTCGACATGGGAGGAAAATTCAAACACATCGCTGGCGTGATTGCGCTTGCCGGTTTGGTCGGCCCTGCATTCGCAGACGTGTCGCTCAACATCACCTATCTGTATGTCGAGACGCCTACGCCCCCGACCCTGTCAAACCTCGATCCCGAACCGGATGATATAGGGATCGCCGGCGCGATGACCGGTCTCGACGACAACAACACGACAGGGCGCTTTCTCAATCAGACGTTTGAACTCAGCACGGTGACTATCGCCGAAGGCGAAGATGCCATCGCCGCCGCCCGCACAGCTTTGACCGCGTCACCCTACATGGTAATGGACGCGCCTCCCGACGTTCAGCTTGTCATCGCCGATCTGACAGAAGCCGAAGGTGCCGTCCTGTTCAACGCAAGTGCGGGGGACCTTTCCCTGCGCGATGACCAATGCCGCGGCAACCTTCTGCACACCAAACCATCTGACGTCATGCGCACCGATGCTTTGACCCAGTTCTTTGTGCAAAAACGCTGGGACAGCCTCGTGATGATCGCAGGCACATACCCAGAAGATCAGGCCTATGCCGAAGCGGTGCGCCGCTCTCTTACCAAATTCGGCCTGACGCTTGGGGCGGAAAAGGAATGGGCTTTCGACGCGGACATGCGCCGCAATGCGGCGCAGGAGGTCCCGCTCTTTACCCAAGATTTCGGCGACTACGATGCGCTCATTGTCGCGGACGAGACCGAGGATTTCGGTCGCTATATCCTTTACAACACGTGGGAAGCCCGCCCAGTCACCGGTTCTGAAGGCCTGCGCGCAGAAACCTGGGCACCCGTCGTGGAACAATGGGGCGCTGCCCAACTTCAAAGCCGCTTTGAAGAGGCACATAGCCGCCCGATGCAGCCCCAGGATTACGCTGCCTGGGCCGCCATCCGTACCCTGGGCGAGGCCGTCACCCGAACGAATGCAGGCGATGCGGAAACCCTGCGCGACTACATCCTATCCGATCAGTTTGAGCTCGCGGGCTTCAAAGGCCGGCCGCTGACCTATCGGACATGGAACGGCCAACTTCGCCAGCCCATTCCGCTGGTTCATGACCGTGCGCTTGTCGCCCTTGCTCCGCTCGAAGGTTTTCTGCACCAGGTCAACGAAATGGACAGCCTCGGCCTCGATGAGCCCGAAAGCAAATGCGCCGCTTTTGCAGATTGACGACCATACAGCTTCTCTGGGTGACAAATATCCCGGGGAGCACGAGGGGCAGCGTCCCCCGCCGCAACCAAAAAAAGGACCGCATGATGAAGTCTCTCTCCATTCTCGCAGCCCTCACGCTGTCCACGACCGCCGTCGCCGACGAGATCTGGGTAACCAATGAAAAGGATGACACTGTAAGCGTCATCGACATCGAAACGCTCGAAGTCGTCCGCACGATCGAGGTCGGGGAACGCCCCCGCGGCATCACCTTTTCCAAGGATCACTCAGTACTGTATGTCTGCGCGTCCGACAGCGACACGGTTCAGGTCATTGATCCTGAAAGCGGTGAGATCCTGCACGAATTGCCCTCGGGCGAAGATCCGGAACAATTCGTCCTGCATCCCGACGATCGCCGCCTCTATATCGCAAACGAAGACGACGCGATCACCACCGTCGTCGACACAGAAACCCGCAAAGTGATCGCCCAGATCGACGTCGGTGTCGAACCGGAGGGCATGGCAGTCAGCCCCGACGGAAAAATTGCCATTACAACGTCTGAGACGACGAATATGGCCCACTGGATCGACACCGAAACCGAAAGTCTCTTCGCCAACACGCTTGTCGATTCGAGGCCAAGACACGCCGAATTCATCAAGGAGGGATCAGAGCTTTGGGTCAGTGCCGAGATCGGCGGAACGATCAGCGTATTCGATGTCGAAACGCAGGAAGAGAAGGCGAAGATCGACTTCGAAGTGCAGGGGGTGCATCCCGACCGCGTGCAGCCAGTAGGTTTTGAGATGACGGCCGGTGACACGCATGCTTTCGTTGCCCTCGGACCATCGAACCACGTGGCCATCGTCAATGCCGAAACCTACGAGGTCGAGGATTACATCCTGGTCGGCCGCCGCGTCTGGCACATGGATTTCAACGCAAATCGATCGCTGCTCTTCACAACCAACGGCGTGTCAGGCGACGTCACGGTGATCGATGTCGAAAAACGCGAAGCTATAAAATCCATCAAGGTTGGCCGCTTTCCCTGGGGGGCCGCCTTCCGTCCCACCGGATCTTGAAACATCTGTCTCGGTGCTCTGCACCGATGCAATACCGACATGAAACCGACGCAATACAGACGTCGAAAGTACCCCTCGAACTGGAGTTAAAAGATGAAGAAGACCCTGGCCACACTTGCCTTGATCGCTTGCGCCCTGCCGGGCTTTGCTGACACTGACGACGATGACGGTTTCGGCGCCGCCGGTCTTCTTTCGGGCAAGAACAAGGAAGACCTGACGCCCATCATCCTCTCCGCCGGAGAGCCTTTGAATGCAGAAGGCTGGATCCTGAAATCGGGAACCTATTATGAATTCGAAATCCAAGGCGACGGCTCTCAGGAATTGGCTGTTGTGGGGCCCGAATTCTTCCGCGCGATCTGGATCGATGAGATCGTCGTCGAAGGGCTGGAAATTCGCCCGCTCGGCCTAGACAGCATTGAATTCGATGAGGCAGGCGAGATGGAGATCGGATTTGTCGCGATCAAGCCAGGGCGATATTACATGAAGATCCCCGGCACATCCGGTGAAACACAACGCATTGAAATCACGATTGAATAACGTAAGGCAGAGCTTGCTCTGCCGGCCGTCACAGGTTCACTTTCACCCTGTCGTCCGATCCCGTAAGGTGGGCTTCAGCCCACCCGCCCCCGGACCGATATGAGCCTGCAAGTCCAGAACATCTCCTATGCTTACGGGCAGAAAACAGCGCTCGACGATGTTTCTTTCACCATAAAAAGGGGCGCGTTCTGCGCCCTTCTGGGCCCCAATGGCGCCGGCAAGTCCACGCTTTACGCCCTACTGACCCGCCTGCAACTTCCGGCCTCTGGCCAGATCGAAATCGCAGGATACGATCTGGCCGCAAAGCCCCGCCTGGCCCTCGCACGGCTCGGGGTCGTGTTTCAGCAATCCACCCTCGATCTCGACCTCACGGTCCGCCAGAACATGCGCTACTTCGCTGCACTTCATGGTCTTTCGGGGCGCCTGGCAGAGACCAAAATCGATGCCGCGCTCGACCGGCTTGAGATGAAAGACAGGGCCCAAGAAAAGGCCCGGGCCCTCAACGGGGGCCATCGCCGCCGCACCGAAATCGCCCGAGCTCTGATCCATACGCCCGACATCCTGCTTCTGGATGAGGCCACCGTGGGTCTTGATTCCGCAACACGCCACGCGATCACCGGCTATGTCCACCAGCTTGCCCAAGATGGCACGACCGTCCTTTGGGCCACGCATCTCACCGACGAGGTCTGGCCCGAAGACCGCCTCATCCTGCTTCACAAGGCCAGAATACTGCATGACGGCCAAGCGAACGATCTTGGCCTTGATCTCAAGTCCGCTTTCCTCGAACGCACAGGGGCCCAGGAATGAGCCCCTATTTGACCTCTCTCATCGCCATACTGAAGCGCGAAGCCTTGCGCTTTGTGCGCCAGCGCGAACGCTTTCTGGCCGCTCTGGTCCGCCCTCTTGTCTGGCTCATTGTCTTTGCTGCCGGTTTCCGCGCGGCACTTGGCCTGTCGATTATCCCACCATACCAGACCTACATCACCTACGAGACATACATCGTCCCCGGCCTTTGTGGCATGGTCCTGCTGTTCAACGGCATGCAATCCAGCTTCAGCCTTGTCTACGACCGCGAGATGGGATCGATGAAGCTGCTTCTAACATCGCCGCTTCCGCGCTGGTGGCTGCTTTTCTGCAAGCTGCTTGGGGCCTCGGCTATATCGATACTACAGGTCTACACCTTCCTGCTGGTGGCCTATCTTTATGGCATCCAGGCCCCGCCCTTCGGCTACATCGCAGCACTACCTGCCCTGCTGGTTGCAGGACTGATGCTAGGCGCGCTTGGTCTGCTGCTTTCCAGCTTTGTCAAACAATTGGAAAACTTCGCGGGCGTGATGAACTTCGTCATCTTCCCGATGTTCTTTCTTTCCTCCGCCCTCTATCCGCTTTGGAAAATGGCCGAAAGTTCGCGGCTCTTGCACGACATCTGCGCACTCAACCCCTTCACACACGCAGTCGAGCTGATCCGCTTTGCGCTCTATGCCGAGGCAAACTTTGCCGCCCTAGGCTGGACGCTTTTGGCGACAGCGGTTTTTCTTGGCCTCGCACTCTGGGGCTATGACCCGGTCCGCAGCGGAAAGCGTCACACAGGCTGACCTTTCCTACGACCATGGGGCGGCTGCTTTCCCGACCATCTCGTGCTACAAAAAGTACATGAAAGTGGAGATCACCATGCGCCTTGCTCTAATCGCTACCATTGTTTTTGCTGGGCCCACATTGGCAGAGGATGTTGATCCGGGCGGCACATTGAACCCACAGGAATTGACATGGGAGTCCATGCTGGACCGCGCCAACAACGGTGAGACAGGCATGGTCATCTGCTCGACAGGCTATGCCATCACAAAGAAGGGCGAACATGAGGCGGCACGCAAGCTGTTCGAAGCCTGCGCCCGAGATGGATACACCGGTACGATGACGTGGCTCAGCCAGTTGGACAATAACGGGCTTGGCGGAGATTATGACCCAGACGCAGCGGCCGCATGGGACAAGCGGGCAGCTGATCTTGGCGATCCGGTAGGCAAGTTCAATTACGGGCTGAACCTGATGCGCGGTCACGGTATTGCCAAGGACGAAGCACTTGGCCGTCAGTATGTGGACGAGGCCGCAAAGGACGGTCTGGCCGTCGCGCAACGTCTACAAAATACGGATTACGATCTCGACGAGGTCACACCAGATGCCGACAACTGGAAGTACGCACCACTGTTCTAGCAGTCTTAATCTGCAAAGCCTTCAAGCACATTGACGGTGTTGATCCCGATCTCGTCCACAGCGTAGCCGCCTTCCATCACAAAAACCGTTGGCAGACCCATCTGCCCGATCCGTCGTCCTGCATCGGTAAAATCATCGCTGTCTAGTCTGAAAAAGCTGATAGGATCCTCCTTGAAAGCATCCACGCCCAGCGACACGACCAACGCATCTGCCTGCCAGGCCAAGATGTTTGCCACCGCGTGATCCAGCGCTTCCGACCAGGCCGAATACCCCGTTCCGGGCGGCATCGGCAGGTTCAGGTTGCTGCCCTCGCCAGCCCCCCGACCGGTTTCATCCGCGTGGCCTATGTAGTACGGATAGCTATCCTCGGGTGCGCCGTGAATTGATGCAAAAAAGACGTCGCCACGATCATAGAAGATATCTTGCGTGCCATTGCCGTGGTGAAAATCGATGTCCAGCACCGCAACACGCGCAACACCGCCGTTGCGAAGCATCTGCGCAGCCGCTGCCGCGTTGTTCAGAAAGCAGTAGCCACCAAACTGATCCCGCGTCGCATGGTGCCCCGGTGGTCGGCAAAGCGCAAAAGCACCCGGCGCCCCTGCCAGAACATGGGATTGCGCGGCTTGCGCCGACGCGAGCGATGCGCAGGCCGCTTCATATGTCCCGGCAGTCATGGCCGTCTCTGATGAGTGACAGAAATAGCCAACTTTGCCGTCGATATTGCGCGGCGGCCGGTCCAGATGCATGCCACGTGCGGGGATGTTGGTCGCGATCACCTCTGCCTGCATCCCTTCGGCCTTCCAATCTTCCCAAACGGTTTCGAGAAACCGCAGATAGGATGGCGCGTGTATCTGCGACAGCGGCGTCAGATCAACTGGTCCGGGATCAGCGATTTCGTCAAAGCCGCGCTCTTTCAAACGCTCAAGAATCACATCCATACGTGACGGCATCTCAAAGGGTTGCACGAACTCGCCACCATGCAGCTCATTGGGTGGTGCGTGAAGCCGGTGTTTGTTGCTGTAGAAAATCTGCATAGAGCCGCCTTTCTGCGCCGACGGTAGAACTTATCATCCTCATTTCACAAGCCAGGAATGCCGTGGACCGTGTGTCATACCGGCAAGGTGCGGCACGATCTGCTAACTCTTCCATCTTGAGCCAGCGCTGCATCAGCGCCCCTCCGACATCCGTTTTCAAACTGCGCATGCCGGTCGATAACGCTCCAGATTGTCTGCAAGCACGCATTATGCGAAGTCCCGCTGCCGTCGAGTTATCCAATCGCTCAAATGGCCTATGTGCTTCGGTCGTTAGAAACGTGCCCATGATCCTTCAAGCAGGCAATTTGAGAATTTTCGTCACCACCAAACCGGTCGACTTTCGAAAGGGCATCGAAGGCAAAGGCTTTGAATGGCCTGGCATTCAACACGGCATGCTCACGATGAATAGATCCCAGTTTGAGGCTATGTTTGAAGGGTTCGACTGGGAGACTGTCGCCTCCCCAAGGCATGCGCCGACCTGTTGCAGTCCAAGTGCAACCTCATCGGTTCAAAGTAACATTTCAACAAGGCGCATAGAGAATTTTACAAGCGGGTACACAGCCGATCCGCATTTTATGCATGAGGATGCTATGTCATCCTGTGGCCGTTCGTTTGAATCGGCGGTTTAGGTCAATGCTACCCTTGTTGAGGATATGTGGAAGGTCTTGAAACTTAAAGACCATCGGTAACTTTGCCTTTGTGGCCAAAGCGAATAGTGGAGCAAATCTCGCAATAGTCTTTGAGCAGTTGCCTGGGTTCAGGACCTATTGATGTCCGCTTTGCTGCGTGGTTCACGGTTCGAAAGA
>ERZ1740067.1236-NODE-1236-length-18031-cov-5.241211_pt1 | contig 18031 bp, 14 predicted proteins | sample MGYA00581736_ERZ1740067 | MGnify/ENA primary metagenome ERZ1740067 (study PRJEB43018, sample SAMN04849236) | marine metagenome | isolation source: floating plastic debris | place: Pacific Ocean | collected 2008-08-27 | study: EMG produced TPA metagenomics... | reverse complement strand
CCATGAAGCCTCCTTCAACGAACCACGCGAATTTGGCGTCCGAGTGCGCTTTAAGTACTGATTGCAAAAAGGCGCCTTGGCACCGGAAACTCTATCGCCGAAACCGGAACCGAAGCGACAGCCCCACAGCAAAATCTGGGCTGGAATTGGTAAGGCCTGCGACGCCATAGCCAGTGATCGACCAGGCATCCGATAGCGGCACGCTGAGCCCACCATAGAGTTCGTGAACATCCTCGACCGTGGACGCAGACCGTTCCAAATAGTCATAAGCAAAGGTCAGGGTGCTTCGCTTACCCAATGGGATACTCAGACCTGCCGAGGCGGTAAAACCGTCTTGTAGGTCAACGGTGAAATCACCCAGTTCATCCGTAAAGGTGGGGTCGCCCAAAAAACGGTAGCCAAGCGTTGCAAACGGCGTGATCAGGCCGCCATACCAGGCCAAATCGACCGACAAGGCCACGTCTGTTTCTCCCGTGCCAAGGGCCTGCTCTTCATCTGCCGTTGGCAGTTTAATGCGGCCTTCAAACGTCAAACCAAAGTCGCCCGTGATCTCTTCCGGTAAGGTATAGCTTACGCCAAGGACGATGTCGCCAAGGCCCGAAGCGCTGCCATCGTCCCCTAGAGCCAAAGTGTCTTCTTCCTGGCAAAAGCGTTCAAAGAGCACCGGTCGCGTGAATTGAATACGGGCGCAAGTGTCGGTCAAAATTGGTCCCCCATCCCCCGGGATCACATCGCCAGGGCCGTCGACTGACAAAAACGGGATTGATGCGCGCAGTGTAAAATCCCCAAAACTGACACGTGCACTCATGGGTGCGAACAGAATATCAGTCCGGTCATCCGTGCCATAGTCGCCGGAAGAATAGTCAACACCCGCAGAGAGCGACACCGACTGAGCAAAGACAGTCTGCGCTGTGCCTAAATTCAAAGCGAGCAAAAAGGCTGCACCAAAGAGCACACGCATCACACTGAACTCATTATTTTGGAAAAGAGACGCCCCGACCGCCGTGGCCGGGGCAGTAGGGCAGGGACGGTAGGCTAGTTCCGGTTGGGGCGCAGCGCGCGCCAAGGGCGGCCCGCACTGTCGCGGCTAGCAGACGCGCGAGCGCTGCGGACATCTTCCGGCAGAAGCGCACGAATGTCCTCACGAGCTTGCTGGCGATTGCCGCGAATGGTTGTCCGGCCATCGCGCACCACTTCGGCCTGATCAGGCGCTACAGCCACAACGTCATCGCGCAAGGTTGATAGGCTTGAGCGGACGCTTTCTTTCTCACTGTCGGTAAGGCGCCGCTGCTCAGACCGCGCTGTTTCCACAATGGGCTGGATTTCCGAGCGCGCCGTCTCAAAAGAGGGCTCAGCAAGCGTTCGAATTTCCTCTTTCGCCGGGGCAATATCTTCGCGAAGTGCATCATTTTCCGCGCGGGTTGCTTGCCTGATCTCTTGGATTTGCTCACGGATGCTATCATCGATGATCGGCGCATCAGCCTCTTGTGCATTGGCATGCGGAACCATCAGCACACCGGCTGCAATCGCAATAAATATACGGGACATGGGCATATACTCCTTTGTGTCCTAACTCGGTGAGACGCCCGTTTTTGGGCGCTCATGGGTCATTACGGACAGGGCGGAGAGAACCCTTCGCCAGTGTGCTTGATTTTTACGAAAGAGGCTTTGGGCCTGCCGATGAGAGGCCACCCAAAAGAAGCTGCTCAGCCAAGTCTGCCAAGTCATCCGTCTCAAGTGGCTCACCCGGCTTAAACCAGGTGTGGGTCCAGTTGATCATGCCGAAAAACAACATGGTGACGGCTTTGAGCCGCGCTTCATCTTTGGCCATATCTGGCGCAAGCGCGGCAAGCGAGGCGGCAAGAGACGCGATGATCGCGCGTTCGGTTTTAATGATGTGCGCTGCCCGCTCAGGCGGCAGCTTATCAAGGTCGTTCACCAGCACCTTATGGTGATGCACGGCATTACGATAAAGCCGCATGAAGCCATGCAGCTGCGCTGAAAACCGCTCTCTTGGATATTCAATAGCATTCGCTTCTTTGATGACCTCAGACAGGTCGGCGACATGGCTTTCCATGATCTCAAAGAGGATATCTTCTTTGGAGGAAAAATAATGATACAGCAGTGACTTAGACATGCCGCAGGCGGCTGCTAAATCCGAAATAGAACAGCCATGGAAGCCGCGTGAAGCATAAAGTTCAGCGGCCTTTGCTAGAACGGCCGCACGACGGTCGTAATAATCTGCGGCTTGTGGCCTCGCCATAACTATCTCAATAAGTCTCTGAGGTAAGGCTGCTCGAATAAACGCTTGGGGATAGATTACCAAGTGCTGAAAGTGTTTGCGCGGCGTTTTTGCCTTTTTTGGTTGCTAATTTTGCGCCTTATCGCACAATTGCAACACCGTTCATTTTTGGTTCAGTACGGACCTGTTTTAGAAAGAATGCGCGTTGGGGCATGCAGCCTAAGGTGCGTTTTGGGGGGCAAATCTGATGAAATATCACCTAAGCTTATTCTTGGCATGCACCGCTTTGGCAGCGTGCGGCGGCGATCCGGTTGCGGATTCAAACAAAGCGTTGGAAGATGCTAAAGCCGAGTGGGAAAAGGCAAAATCCATCATGGCGCCAACGAAACGAGTCTCAGAATATGAAGATATTCTGGCTGATTTGAAGGCCATCCCAGAGCGCTATCCCGAAACACCCATTGGCCAATCCCTAGCGGCCGGTGGCAGTGTAAGCGGGGTTTCGATAGACCGCTATGAAGCAGAAAAAGATCGGTTGGCGGAGCGCGCGGCATGCTATGCAAATCCAACGGAAGAATGCCTCCTGCCTTTCACCAGCCCGATTTTTGATCGTGACGGCACAGACGCGGTAGGCACAGCCAATGGCGGGCGCAATATCGTGTGCACCGATGGTTTTGATGCCGCCATCGCAAGTCTAGAAGGCAAGCGCGTTAATCAACGTCTCTACGCGGATGAGCTGGTGCAAGTTGGTTTTGCCGCTGCGGCCTGCGACAAGCCAGCAGCGGTGGAACAAGCCATTGCGGCCTATGTCCAGGCTGAACCGTTCAGCATGGATCGCAGAGCAACCAAGATTGCGCAGATCCTCAGCACACCGGAATTGAAAGCGGGTTGGGGCCCAGCCATAGATGAATTAGAGACACTACTTGGCGTGCAAGCGATTACAGCACAAACCAAAGCCAGCGTTGGCCTAAGCCTCACAAGCGCCTATGCGAAGCTTTGGGATACCGGCAAAGCGGTCGAGAAATACACATACGTCACTGAGACGCTTGGCTTTCAGGTCAGTGATACATTGAACACGGGCGGCACCTTGATTGCAGCGGGCGCGGTCGATGAGGGCGTTGCGCTTGCAAAAAAGACCTCCGGTCTCCCCAAATTCGAAGATCAACGCGCCATTGCCCATATTGCTTGGGGGGTACGCCTGCTAAGCGATGAGTTAGGATTGTCGAAAAATGGTATTGTAAGAATTAAGAATGCCGCACAAATCCAATCCATAGAGGACTATTTCGCAACACCGGATGGCAAAGATCTAACGGCTGCAAAATCCGCCGTGTCAAAGATTGCTGCAACGTTAGACAGTTTTGATTCCAGCACATGGAGAAAGGCAGGGTCCGAGCAACTAGATGCGACCAGCGCTTATGCCTATCTTGGGCTGATTCATCGTAAACTTGGCGATGCAGCTGCCGCCAAGGCGTCACTCAGCAAAGCCGAGGGCATTGCAACCAAGCTGGCAGCGCCAAGCAGCTCTCTCAATGTGCAATATGGGACGTTCTTATTCCTCATCGCCATGGCGGACGGAGATTTGGAGGCCATTCGTGCGACTGCCCTGAGCTCTGGGGGGTACGGCTCACAACATATTCCAGCCTTCATCAAAGCCGCTGTTGCCGAAGACAAGATTGAGCTGGCGATCAACACCATGGCGGAAGCCTCGCCAACGGATTCGGGCGCTTATTATTATCCACGCCTGATTCAAGAGATGATTGATCAAGGCAAATTAGATCGTCTTGAAGAGGCTATTGATGCGTCCCCTGAGGATGCAGGTAGAAAGGCTGGGCATGCGTCCAGGGCAATCCAGGCTTTTGCTGACCAAGGCATGCCGAAAAAAGTTGAAGCGATTGCAGCGAAATATCAGCCCAATCCATCGGCAAACCAGCAGCGCGTGCTCGCTAAAGCCTTGGTCAAGGCGCATACAAAAGCGGGCGATGATAGCAAAGCCAAGGCGATGATTGGAGAGATGTTTGAAGCGGGCCTAAAGTCTGACGCCAACGCGCCGGAATATGGCAACCGCAACTTTATCGCGCAGCAAGCGGCCACTGAAGCGTTTGAATTGGGACTCTTTGACTATGGCCTGGAGCTTTACGGCAAAGCTGACCGTAAGAATCGCGTGCCGCTTGCCACAGCTCTGGCGACGGACGGATTTGAAGAGAAGAACCTACCCATCGTCTTGATGACAGCACATGATAATCTATCGAGTCCGGATATGGCCGTAATCGTCAACTTTGCGGTGAGCTATCTACGCAAACAAGGTTAGAGCGAAAGCGCTCTAACCTTCAAAATCCAAGACGACATCTTCGGTCAAGGGTATGGATTGGCATGTGAGGACATAGCCGGCCGCTGCATCTTCCTTCGAAAGCCCATAGGTGGCCCGCTGTTTGACCTCACCGGAGAGCAGTTTGGCCCGGCAAGTGGCGCACACCCCTGCCTTGCACGCATAGGGCGCTGGCAGCCCCTTAGCGCGGGCAGTATCTAGGATATTGTCTTGCGCGCCATCGAAGACGAGCTTGCGGGTCCGCCCTTCCAGGCGGACTTGCATTTCAAGGCCGGCGACCTTTTGGGTGAGTTCACGGTCAGCGGCCGCTTGCGCAGCGCTGGGGGCACCCGTGGTAAAGCGTTCAAGCAGGATCTGATCTTCGCCCAAACCCGCCGTTTTAAGGCTTACCTCAATCGCATCCATCATAGGGCCAGGGCCGCAGATAAAGGCTGCGGTGACATCCTCTGGCGTAATGAGCGTGCCGATGAGGTCAGCCAGCTTGTCACTATCGAGGCGGCCATTAAAGAGCTCAATATCTTCCAGCTCATCTTCCAAGAAATGATAGACTTGGAAGCGGCCCATAAAGCGGTCTTTGATGCTGGCAATCTCTTCTAAGAAGATGATGTCGCTAGAAGCGCGGTTGCCATAAAGCAGCGTGAAATTGGACTTTGGCTCTTCTTGAAGCGCAGTTTTCAAGAGAGACAAGACCGGCGTAATGCCCGAGCCGCCAGCAAAGCCCACATAATTGGCCTGCCGAGCCGCATCAAATGCCCAGGTAAAACTGCCATGGGGTGGCATCACCTCAATGGCCTGGCCTGGCTCTAAGCTTTGATTGGCCCAAGTGGAAAACCGCCCACCCGCGATTTGCTTGATGGCGACTTTTAATTTGCCTTCATGGGGCGCAGCGCACAGCGAATAATTGCGGCGCACTTCTTCGCCATCAATATCTACCTTGAGCGTGAGATGCTGGCCCGCCTTGAAGGCAAAGGCCGCTTCATGTTCGTTAGGCAAGTCAAACAACACGGAGATAGCCTCCGCCGTCTCGCGCTCCACCGCCTTGATGGTGAGGGGTATGAAGGTATCAGCCGCCATAAACAAACTCGGTTGTTCGGGATTTGATGCCAGCTGAACGAGGCCCCGGATCAAGTCCGGGGATGCGGCTGCGAAAATCCGTCGTCCTGGACTTGATCCAGGACCTTGTTCCGATGAGGGCTCTGCCGGTTGAACAAGACCCTGAATCAAGTTCAGGGATGCGGGTCGTTCTGGTAGGTTTCGTATCGTGGCATTTTACACATTCATCATGACCAACAAAGCATGTGGCGTGCTCTACATTGGCCAAACCGACGATATGGCGAAGCGCGCCTGGCAACACCGCAATCACTGTGTCGAGGGTTTTACAGATCGGTACAATCTGGAAAAACTGGTTCTTGTAGAAATGCATCAAAGCCGGGAGGCCGCCAAGGCAAGAGAGCGGCAATTGAAAGGGTGGAAACGCGCGTGGAAGGTGGCTCTTATTGAAGAGAACAATCCGGACTGGTTGGACCTTTATAACCAATTGGGCGACCTGATTTAAAACCACCGCTATCCTGGACTTGATCCAGGATCTGGTTCCGCCAAGCGCTCTGCCAGCTGAAAGAGACCCTGAATCAAGTTCAGGGATACGGCTAGGAGAGTCCGTCGTCCTGAACTTGATCCAGGACCTCGTTCCGATAAAGGGTCTGCGGGTTGAACGAGACCCTGAATCAAGTTCAGGGATGGCGGTGAGGTTGGCCATCAGTGACACTTAAATCTATCAAAGGGCTCATGGCAGCTGTTGCACTGCCAAAGCGCCTTACAGGGGGTTGAGCCGAAGCGGCTGATTTCACGGGTATTGATGCTGCCGCAATGCGGGCACTCCGCCACGCTTTTGTTGCACAGGGAGGCGGCCTTGGCCCCTTTCGGCGGCGGCGCGATCCCATAGGCTTTGAGTTTTTGGCGGCCCGCATCTGTAATATCGTCGGTCGACCAGGCCGGGCTTAAGACGGTTTTGATCTGAATATCCTCAAAGCCCGCTTGGTCGAGGGCCTCGCGGATGTTTGCCTCAATCACCGCCGTTGCAGGACAGCCCGTATAGGTCGGCGTGATGGTCACTTGGCCTGCATCCAGGCCGCGCACAATGCCCAGTTCGACGACAGAGACCACTGGGATTTCAGGGTCTTCGACAGACTGCAGGACAGCTTCTAGCGTTGCCGCTTCACCACCGCGCATCAGGATGGCTCCTTGGGATATGCTGCATGGTTGCCAACAAGTGGCCAAGATGTTCGCTATGATGGCCATGCCGGCCGCCGGTCAAGGTGCGCTGATCGTCTGGCCGCGTCAGTTTCGCTTCTTCAAATACGGCATTAATCGCCGCGTCATAGGCGGGCCGCAGTGCCGCTTTATCAACACCAACGCCTGCCTCCACCGCGAGGCTATCCAGTTCATCCATTTGGAAGAGCTCTGGCACGAAACGCCAAAGCCAGCCCAGGGCATCAACCATCTTTTGGTGGCTGACGTCCGTGCCGTCGCCAAGACGGATAACCCAATCTGCGGAGAGCTCCGCATGGTAGCGCACTTCTTTAAGCGCTTTATCGGCAACCTCGGCAAAGCGCGCATCTTCTACGCCCGCCATCGCTTCAAACAGCAGCTGCTGATAGGTCGAGTAGAGCCACTGGCGCGTCATCGTCTGCGCGAAATCGCCATTTGGCTGCTCCACAAGCAAGCAATTGGTGAAGTCTAAGTCGGTGCGAAAGAAAGCCAGCGTATCCGCATCGCGGCCCTGCCCTTCAATGTCGCCAGCAAGGCCAAGAAAATGCATGGCCTGGCCAATCAGGTCTAGGCCGAGATTGGCGAGCGACAGGTCGACTTCAATGGTTGGCGCGTGGCCGCACCATTCTGATAAACGCTGGCCGAGGATGAGCGCATCATCACCAAGGCGCAGCGCCGATTGCATGATAGGGTCTTGGCGCATCACATGTGCTTCACTTCGTCAGGGAGCTCGTAAAACGTGGGGTGGCGGTATATTTTATCTTTCGCTGGCTCAAACATTTGACCTGCTGCATCCGGGTCTGAGGAGACGATGTCGGTCGATTTCACCACCCAGATGCTCACCCCCTCCATGCGGCGGGTATACACATCACGCGCATGATTGACGGCCATCTCGCCATCCGGGGCGTGCACGGAGCCTGCATGTTTATGGTCAAGTCCACCCTTAGCGCGGATGAAGACTTCCCAGAGTGGCCAATCTTTACTCATATTATTACCTCTCCCACAGCCGTCGCCCTGGACTTGATCCAGGGCCTGGTCCCCCAACCTGCTCGGCAAGCGGACCGAGATCCCGGATCAAGTCCGGGATGGCGGTTCCTTCGTTACGCCACGTTGCGCGCTTGCTTTTTCGCCTCATAGGCATCAGCAGCTTCACGCACCCAAGCGCCGTCATCCCAAGCTTTCTTGCGGGCGGTGATGCGCTCTTTCGCGCACATGCCTTCGCCCTTCACTACGGCATAGAATTCAGACCAATCAATGTCCCCGAAATCATAAGCGCCGCGCGTCTCGTTCCATGTGAGGTCAGGGTCGGGAATGCTGAGGCCAAGCAATTCCGCTTGCGGCACTGTGGCATCAACGAATTTCTGGCGCAGCTCGTCATTGGTTTCGCGCTTAATGCGCCAACGCATGGAGCGTTCCGTGTTTGGGGATGCATCATCGGGCGGGCCAAACATCATGAGGGACGGCCACCACCACCGGTTCAGCGCATCCTGCGCCATGCGCCTTTGCGCGTCCGTTCCTTCAGCCAAGGCCAGCATGATGGAATAGCCTTGGCGCTGGTGGAAGCTTTCTTCCTTACACACCCGCACCATAGCGCGCGCATAAGGGCCATAGCTGGTTCGCTGGAGAGGGACTTGGTTCATGATGGCTGCGCCATCAACCAGCCAGCCAATGGCGCCTATATCGGCCCAGGTCAGGGTCGGGTAGTTGAAGATGGTGGAGTATTTGGCTTTACCGCTGTGGAGCGCATCGACCATTTCATCCCGGCTAGCGCCAAGCGTCTCTGCCGCGCAATAAAGATAGAGCCCATGGCCGCCTTCATCTTGCACTTTCGCGAGCAAAATCGCTTTGCGTTGCAGCGACGGCGCCCGGGTTATCCAATTGCCTTCCGGGTACATGCCAATGATTTCAGAGTGGGCATGTTGCGAAATCTGCCGGATGAGCGTCTTGCGATAAGCCTCTGGCATCCAATCCTTCGGCTCAATGAATTCATCTGCCGCGACGCGCGCTTCAAAAGCGTCGACAAGGTCTTTCGGCTCGCCTGTCTGCAGGTCTACCGGGCGGCTTTTATCCAATTCAGTCGTGTACATGTGAGGCGTCTCATCCGTGGTTAGATGCATGACACCTATAATAAGTTGACCGATTGGTCAATTAATTAAGTGTCGCAGGCAGCGGCATGGCGCTAGCCACCAAGACGCCGCTGCAAATCAGCATCATAGGCTTGCAGGCCCGTCTCAAACTGCTGGATTTCCGCGCTGTCGCAGCGGTGCGTTTCCATCAACTGACGCGTGGCGTCGCGCAGCCTGCTGATGGTGTTGTCGTTCAGGAATAAGTCCAGGACCTTCGACATGTCATTTTCCGTTGCGGTGCTAAACAGGGCGTCAAATTGCGGCTTGAACTTTGCTGGGATCCGGTAACTATCTTCAGTCGTCCAGCCTGGCGTGCGTTTGATCTCCGCACCAAAGCCATTGCGGGTGACGATGTCAGTGCGCTTGGTGATAGTATAGCCTGCCGCATTGCGCCCTAAGCATGTGGCATAGCGTGTTTGATATTCGGTCAGATACGTCCCTAAGACGGCATAGAGCACAGAGAAGTTGCGCATGGCTCGGTCAATCCGGGCTGCGCTCGTGCCTTTTTGCCGACCCAAGATAGCGTCGGCCAAATCGCCATAGAGCGCCATTTGCTGCCCGCCGAGCTGCAGGAGCGGCCGAAGACGCGCCGTTGCATCCTGGTCTAATTGCATCAAGGCGGGGAAGTCTTCGTTATACAGCGCATTGAAATAGCTAGCGAATGCGAGCCCCTGGAAGGGCTGAGTTTTGGACTGGGCTTCAGCAAAGGCTGCTGAGATGTCTTCCAGTTCGGGCCGGTCAAGGTCACCCGGTTGGAAGTAGGCTGTTTGGGCCTCGCCCAGCGTACGCATGATGGTTGCGTCCTCAGCGATCTCTATGAGGTCATCCTCGAGATCGTCGTGCAGGTCATAGCGACGCGTTTGGAGATCCTCTGATAGGTCGGCCAGATCGCCCAAATCCATCAGTCCACCATAGCGCGCGTCTAACGCGTCTTCCATCGTCACCACATCCGCCAAAGCAGCCAAAGACCGGCGCGCGTCCACTGCCTCGTTCACCTTAGGCGTCTCCACTGCAGCGAAATGATCGGCAATATCGATCGAGGCTTCGATGAGGACATTCGCAGCGGCGCTGCAAACCTCAGGTGTTTGGGCGGGGCAACTTTCAGGAGACCGGCGCTGGGTTGCCGCCCAGGTGATCATGGTCAGGCCTGCGCGGCGATCGTTGGTGCGCGTTGCTTTTTCAGCGAAGGTTTCCGACGCGCTGACGAGATAATGATCGAGCGCAAGAGCGGTGACGCTAGGATCCACAGTGCCGCGGGCGCGGGCGTTTCGGCTGAGCGTTAGCAGTTGTTCAAAATCATTATGCGCGCGCTCTAATAGGGTGACGAACATGTCAGCGCGGTTTTCCGTCCGATTGCCAGCCGCCAGAGTGCGAGCGCTCTGCGCGAAGTCTGTGTTGAGGCCGAGATCGGCCATGCCAAACTGTCTTGGTGCATTTATCAGCGCGATTGTGTCCTCGCGGCTGAAAGGTGCGCCGCGATCCAGCTCACCCGCCACCCAAGCGCTCCACGCGGCTAAAATCTCGCGGCTCTCCTTGGACAAAACCAAGTCGGCATAGGTCTGTGGATCTTTTAAAATCTGCGTAAACTGCGTGATCGTGGCGCGGTCCAATCGCGCGCCGTCGTAGGTGTTCTCCGGTAAGCAGGAGCCGCGTATCTTGCGCGCCGCGCTGGACAGCGCTTCTCCGGATGCGGTTTCATAAGGCCCGCCAAGAACGGCTTCTAGCGCTGGCAAACGCATGGCGTCAGCAACCACTGGCCGGCGATAGCGATCCTTTGGCACGGTCAGCGCTGCATCGCTCAGCGCTTTCATGGCGGGTGGACAAGCGCCTTGAATGATCGCTTTGGGCCGGCCGCCGAGAAATGTGAAAGCGTCAAGCTGTTTGGCAAGCAGATCCCCCTCTGCCCCGCGCACCAATCGCCCTTTTCGGCAATAGGCCACCCCGCGCCTGCCCTGCACGAGCAGGAGCTGAAAATAAGCTCGGTCGGCGGCTTGCGGGTCTAAAGCCAGGGCGCCCGTCAACTCCCCCCGTGCATACGGTGTGGAAAATTTACCGTACGCGCTTGCTGGCATGCTCACAAACCTGCCGGACGCATCTTCAAAGTTGGTCCCATAAAAGGCAGCGCGTTTGGGGCGCAGGATGTCATTCTCTAAAGTGATGGTGGCGGCGTTATCAGCAATGGTCAGCGTGACAGGATGGATGCTGGTATTGCAGGTCACATAGCCGCGCCTCTGCCCGTCCCAATCAATCGGCACAGCAGGTGCTGGGGCCGCAGTTTTTGTGGCTTGATAAGCGGCCAGAAACGTCCCAGGCGCGCGGCGGCCTAAATCGCCTGGCAAATCAACGTCAACAATCGCGGGCGCATTGCGGGAGGCTTCGGCAGCATCCTCACCGCAAGCCGCTACCAATGAAGCCGCACAGGCTAAGGCGATCAGTGTTTTCATGCTGTCTCCCCCGCTTAGACATGCACCATCGAGAGAGGCACCATAGTGGCGAGCGGCGGCTTAGCTCAAGATGAATGAAACGCTTTGTCTAAAGTCCATCGCTGCGTTTGGAGAGCCACTTCTTGAACTTCGCTTTGAGCGGCTGAATGTCAGCGGGCTGAGGCAATGTGATATCAAACCCACCATCATAAGGCGCAAAGACAGCGCCTGTTGTTGGCGATACCCAAATAGACCGCGGGCTCAGCTCCTCTGCAATGCCAAGGACGGCAGCCTCAAAGGACGCGCCTAGATCATAAGTCGCGCCGGTAAACACGACGATGCGCGCAGCATCTGCTTCAGAGTCTTCAAGGCAGGTAAAACGCTGATCGAGTGGAATGCCATGATAGCGCCAGGTGTTCTCAACGCTGAAAGGCAGGTCAGGGTCAGGCTCATACACATAGGCCAGCACATAATAGGGGCCCTTTTCGCCCAGCACCGCCGCCGCCAAGGCCGAAGCCCGTTCAACCACGATGGCCCGCTCCTTCGGGCTTTCAGGGTAGCGTTTGCCGCCTGGCAGACTATGAAAGCGCACCCAGCGTTCCGGCAGCCGCTCACGCAGCTCCCACCCGACCGGAGAGATGTCAGGAAACGCATTTTTCCAATAACTGTCGATCTTGCCCATGGCGGCCAGTCATACTACCAGGCTCAAAAAAGGCAATCAGCGCTATTTATTTTAAGCTTAAAGCTTTTATAGTGCGGCAAACCCTAAGGGAGCAAAGCCATGGGCGTTATCGAAAAGCGCAGCGGCGGCATTTTGGTGCTAACGGTCGACAATCCGCCGGTAAATCCGCTTGGCCAAGCAGAGCGACAGGGCCTGCTAGATGGCATCACTACCGCGCAAACAGATGGCGACATCACTGCCGTCGTGATCGCAGGGGCAAACGCCAAGTTCATAGCCGGGGCCGACATCAAAGAATTTGGCAAAACACCGCAGCCGCCGCACTTGCCCGATGTGATCAATGCCATCGAAGCGTCAGACAAACCTGTTGTTGCGGCCATTGGCGGGCCATGCCTCGGCGGTGGCCTTGAAGTGGCGCTTGGCTGTCACGCGCGGCTAGCCCAGGCAGACGCGCAGCTTGGACTGCCGGAAGTCAATTTAGGCCTGGTTCCCGGCGCAGGGGGGACGCAGCGTCTTCCAAGGCTGATCGGGGCGCCGGTGGCGGCAGACATGATTACCTCAGGCAAGCCGAAGAAAGCCAAAGCCGCCCTGGATATTGGTCTCATAGATCAGCTGGTGGAAACGGATGTGCGGGGCGCAGCTATCGCGTTCGCTAGCACGCTGCAAAGCGCGGATGTGGCTGGAAAACGGGTCAGCCAGATGCCTGCGCCAGATGCTGAGGGTTTGGACGCCCTGGAAAAATCCGTCGCTCGCAAAGCACGCGGCGCCGATGCACCGCTCAAGGCGCTCGGACTTGTCAAAACGGCATGTGAAACAGATTTTGAGGCCGGTTTGGCTCAAGAGCGCGAAACCTTCCTCGCCTTGCGTACTTCCGATCAAGCCAAGGCGCTACGTCATATCTTCTTTGCCGAAACCACCGCGAAGAAACCGCCCGCCGAGTTCAAGGGCACCAAGGCACGGCCCGTGAAGCAGATCGGCGTGATCGGCGCAGGCACCATGGGGACTGGGATCGCCATATCCCTCGCCAATGGCGGCTATGACGTGACCCTGCTCGAGATCAATGCGGACGCGCTGGACCGCGGGTTAGCGCGGGTCAAAAAAACCTATGAGGGGAGCGTCGCCAAAAGCCGGATGAGCGAGGCGGCAGCCAAAGCGAAGATCGAGCAGATCAGCGGATCAACCGATTATGCAGCCCTGGGTGATTGCGATCTCATTATTGAAGCCGCCTTTGAATCTATGGATGTGAAGCGGCAGATTTTTGCTGAGCTAGACAAAGTGGCAAAACCCGGCGCCGTCCTCGCCACCAACACCAGCTATCTGGATATCGATGCCATCGCCGCCACAACGTCGCGGCCACAGGACGTGCTTGGCATGCATTATTTCAGCCCAGCAAACATCATGAAGCTGCTTGAAATTGTGCGCGCCAAAGAGACCGCCGGCGATGCCTTGGTCACCGCCTTTGAGGTCGCCAAAAAGACCCGCAAGCAGCCCGTTTTAGCTGGCGTCTGCCATGGCTTTATCGGCAACCGTATGCTGCGCGGCTATCAGCGCGAAGCTGGCCTCCTTTTGCTCGAAGGCGCAAACCCTGAAGAGGTGGATGCAGCCATCACCGGGTTTGGCTTTGCCATGGGTCCCTTTGCGGTCTCGGACCTAGCAGGCATCGACATCGGCTATAAATCCCGCAAGGATATGGCGCCCGGTAGCTATGAACCTGCAGCCGTTATCGTGTCAGATCGCCTTGCCGAAAAAGGCCAATTTGGGCAAAAAACTGGCAAAGGATTTTACGTCTATGACGCCGACGCGCGCGGGAAAACACCTAACCCCGAAGCGTTGTCCATTCTAGAGGATGCACGCACTGAGCTCGGCGTCTCTGCGCGCACCATCTCCGCTGAGGAAACTGTGAACCGCTGTCTCCTTGGCCTCTTCTCTGAAGGCGCAGCGCTCCTGGAAGAAGGCATTGCCGCGCGTGCGAGCGATATCGATGTGGTCTACACAAATGGCTACGGCTTCCCGCGCCACAAAGGCGGCCCCATGTTCTGGGCGCAATCAAAGGGTCTGGATTGGGCTGATCAGGAGATTGGCCAACTCGCCACCGGGCCTTATGGCAAATGGTGGCAACGCCCTGCGATTATCGCATCAGGCGCCAAAGGCGAAGGGCCTTTGGCTCTCTAGGCTCGACGCTTTAAACTGGCCCCCCAGGGCCAAGCCGGAGGACCATGGTTCTTGGAGGCTTGATTCCTAAAAGTTCACGCCAAGCCGCAGGTACCATTCCCGGCCACGGTTGGGGATGACGTTAAAGCTAGGCGCGTTGGCATTCCAGATCGCGGAATGGATATAGTCTTTTTCAAAGATGTTATTGACACCGAATAAGACATTGAAGCGCTCTTCCTCATCAGCCCATTGGACTGTGCTATTGAAAATGGAATAGCCCGGCTGTGAAATCTCCTCCACATTAGACGCGTCGTTGTAAAAGCGGGACCGATAAGCCCAATCACCGCGAGGTGTCACCGTACCAGCGCCCTTCAAATCAAAAGTTTTTTGCACGGCAGCCGTGATGACCCATTTAGAAACGCGCTCAAATTCACTGTCAGCCGTAACGCCGAGCAGCAAGTCCGTCGGGAAACCATCTTCCTCGTATTCGGCATCGGTATACCCAATGCCGCCTTCCGCATACCACCCATCAGGCAGGAACCAGGCATGTTCGACTTCAAAGCCAATAATCGTAGCACCTGATTCTAGGTTGAAATAGACCGGCGCGACGCCAGTTGCGGGTGTAAAGCCTTGGACTTGAATGTCGTCATAGTTATTGTAGAAACCAGCTGCATTAAGGCGCAAGAGCCCGTCAAACAGTGTCGACTTAAAGCCCACTTCGAAAGAGTCGACCGTTTCGGGATCAACATTCGGGATTTCCGGCTGCGGCGGGAAAACCCGCTGGGTAAAGCCACCAGATTTAAACCCCTGGGAAAAGGTGAAGTAGGTCAGAATATCTTCCGTAAGCTCGTAGGATACATTGGCATAGACATTCAACTCTTTCGCGTTTTGCTCAGAGACCCGGGTCTCAAAAATAGAGAAGGGGCCATTGGCAGCAATGCCATCAGTATCATCGGCAGCCGTACAGTCTGAGGCTGACACTGCGCCCGGACAGCTATCGAAACCACCGGCAACGCCAGGACCCACGTTGGAAGTCAATATAAACTGGTATGGATCGGACTCAAAGGTCTTGTCATCCTTAGTCCAGCGTAGACCGGCGGTAATAGAAAGCCGTTCTGTGAGATCGAACGTGCCTTGGCCGAAAAAGGCGAGAGATTTATTCTCAATAACACCACCAGAGCGCACTGTAACCGGCGTAAAGAACACGTCATTGAGATTATCGACGTCCTCTTTGAAATAGAAGCCACCCACAATCCAGGTCAGACGGTCTTCAAAACTCTGGCCCGACACCTGAATTTCCTGGCTGATCTGCTCTTGGTCAAACACATCGACCAGATAGGCGACCGGCAGCGGCGTACCGTCTTGGTCATTTGCAAACTCAGAATCGATCGTTCGGTAGGCGGTGATAGACCGAACCGAGAAACCGTCGAAATCATATTTCAAGTCTAGCGACGCCCCCCAGATGGTCGATTCTGAAAAGCTCAGATCTCCGGACGCATTGCGGAATTCGCCAATAGCTGGCTCAAAATACTGAGATCCATAGCAGTCTGGCGACGCGTTCGAGAAGGCGAAATAGGGTTCAAAAGGCGCTGACATACACACACCGGGTGTTCCGCCAGGCCCATAGGCAGCCAGGAAGTTGTACAGAACAGCGAAGTTATCCGTCGGAGCATTGAGCGGATTGCCGAGTGGTCCAATATTGATTTGGTGGAAAACGGAATCGGACGTCACAAACGGTGGGGCGAATGCCAAAGAGCCAGAATCGAGGGTTCCGTCAAACCCAATGCCGGCGCCTGAAAGAGGATCAAAGCTGACTGCGGTGCCACCACCAGCAAGCGCAAAGGGTGAAATGGGTGGTGCAGGCGGCAGGATAGCCTGTCTATTTGGGTTCCAAGCAGCGGAGGTATCCCGCGCCCCACGGATCACATAGGGCGCCCCGTTTGATTCATCGCGCGTGATGTCGATAGAGAAATCAGCTGTAAAGCGTTCCGTTGGCTCCCAACGGACCTGCATGCGGCCCACTATTGTATCCTTGTTGCCAAGGTCATTCCCATAGTCACCGTTGTCATTAATGCGCTCAACATAGCCATTGCGGTCTAAGACGGCCCCAGATAACCGGACAAACAACTCGTCGGTAACCGGCAGGTTCAAAGACGCTCTAAACTCCTTACGCGCATCATCCCCAAACATAACAGAGGCATTGCCACCAAATTCATCCGACGGCTTCACCGTTGCAATATCAATCGCACCACCAATGGTATTCCGGCCAAAGAGTGTGCCTTGCGGACCGCGTAGCACGGAAATGCTCTCAATATCGACGAGGTCCATGATACCGCCGACTGAACGTGCCAGATAAACCCCGTCTACGTAGAGACCTACACCAGGTTCAATAGAGCCAAGAAAATCAAATTGGCCAACACCGCGGATGTAAATGGCCGAAACATTAGTAGCGCCGCCAAAGCCAGGGTTATTCTGGAAGGTCAAGTTGGGTGTAAAGGCTGCAATCTGATCCGTCTGCACAATGCCCCGCGCATCCAAGCTTGCGGCGGAAAAGGCAGAAATTGAAATCGGCACGTCCTGCGCTGATTCCGGACGCTTGCGGGCCTCGACGATAATCTCTTCAGCGAAAATCGAAACTGGACCATCATCATCCTGCGCGCGGACGCCACCAGCCGACGTCACAAGCAATGCCGCGGCAACACTAGATAGAGACGCCTGCTTAAAGAGCGCGCTTTTGGTGTGGGTTGAAAAAGGTGACATTGCGTTTCCCCTGAACTTTGCGTCAATCACATTGAGGATTTTGCTTTTAATCACGTGCCACTATCCCCCTCGCAGCCGCCATACTCCCTTATTACTTCAAGTTTGAAGTAATTTTTATCGTAGCGTCAAGACCCTTTGTTGCGGCTTGGCGCCGATCTTTTCAAACTGTGTCATCCTTGCCCGGCATAGGAACGTCGTGGACAGGACTTAGGAGGTAGTTTAGGCTTAAACTAATTTTCGAATTTTGTATGGGAGGGGGCTTTGACAGATCAACAAGGCCAAGATTACAGCTTCGATTTCACTGGTAAGACGGCCATCATCACCGGCTCCACCGGCGGTATTGGGCAAGATATCGCCCGGCTGTTCCATCGCTTTGGCGCCAATGTGGTGGTCAGTGGACGCAGCCTAGCCGCTGGCGAAGCCATTGCCGAAGAGCTCGGCGAACGCGCAATTTTCCAACCCCTGGATGTGACACAAGATGCGCAGATTGATGCTTGCATCACGCGCGCCTTAGATACCTTTGGGCAGATCAATTTCCATATCAACAATGCGTGCTTTTATCCAGACCCAGGCCTCGATGCAACGCGGGATGAATGGTTGAACTCCGTCAATGTCAACCTGATCTCGGGCGCTATTTTTGTGGGCAAAGTAGCGCCCCACATAAAAGCCGCTGGTGGCGGCGCCATCGTTAACCTGTCCTCAACGTCGGCTAAGACGGGCCGCGCGGGCACCCTCCTCTACCCAGCGTCTAAAGCTGCTATCCTCAATGTTACAAAAAATGAAGCCGTGACCCTTGCACCAGACAATATTCGTGTGCTCGCCGTTATTCCAGCTTGGACTTGGTCTCCGTCCATCGAAAAGGCCACAGGTGACATTGAGACTGCAGACCGCATTGGCGCCACATTTCATCCGCGCGGCCGGGTTGGGCGCGGCGATGAAGTCGCCCGCGCCGTGGCCTTCGCCTGCGCAGAGGGGGCGGCCTTCATGTCCGGTACAGAAATCTTAGTTGATGGCGTGTACAGCGTCATCGTCCCAGACCAAGGCAAGGACCCACGTATC
>ERZ1740067.1235-NODE-1235-length-18036-cov-5.932484_pt1 | contig 18036 bp, 18 predicted proteins | sample MGYA00581736_ERZ1740067 | MGnify/ENA primary metagenome ERZ1740067 (study PRJEB43018, sample SAMN04849236) | marine metagenome | isolation source: floating plastic debris | place: Pacific Ocean | collected 2008-08-27 | study: EMG produced TPA metagenomics... | reverse complement strand
GAGTCTTACACTCTTTCGATACACGTCGCTCTTCCGAGCTGGTCCTCGCGCCCGGCATGCTTGCAAGCCACTACGCGCCTGATAGTGCAGTCCGGCTCAACGCAAAGGGGCCCCGAGATGGAGAGGCCTTGTTGGCATTCGGGCCCGATTTGCCCGACCACGCAGGCCCAGCGGAGAATCTCAGTTCGACGTCCGACCTAGTCGAAGCTGCGGCAAATCTGTTTGCCATGCTGCGCCGGCTTGATGCGCAAAATCCGGACGGCATTGCTGTGATGCCAGTGCCAGTTGGCGGCATAGGAGAAGCAATAAATGACCGGCTCAAACGCGCCGCAGCGCCCCGGTCCTAAGAGCGGCGCTTTGACGCGCGAGACAATCGGCTCTAGGTGAGAAGGCATGAGTACACGTGCCCCCTCACCCGAGACGCTTTCCCGACTGGCCAACGCGGCAGGCAAGGGCGGCGTCTTGTTGCCCCGCGAGGATGATATCGAGCGATATCTGGTTGAATGGCGCGGTCTCTTTCGTGGAGATACCCCGCTGGTTCTGCGCCCCAACAGTGTTGATGCCGTCGCTGATATCGTCCGGATTGCCAATGACACCGAGACGGGACTGGTTCCGCAGGGGGGAAACACTGGCCTCGTCGGCGGGCAAATTCCGAACGTCTCTGGAAAAGAAGTCCTCGTCTCGCTTGAACGTATGGCAACCATACGGTCAACCGACCCTCTCAACAATACGATGACCGTGGATGCGGGATGCACACTGCAATCGGTCCAGGAGGCTGCTGCGCGTGTTGATCGGCTATTTCCACTGAGCCTCGCTTCAGAAGGGTCCTGTCAGATCGGTGGGGTTCTATCGACCAACGCAGGTGGCACAGCGGTCCTGCGATATGGGTCCATGCGTGATCTGGTATTAGGTCTCGAGGCCGTGCTGCCGAGCGGTGAGGTCTGGAACGGGCTAACAGGTCTGCGGAAGGACAACACGGGCTATGACCTGACACGATTGTTCGCAGGTGCTGAAGGGACCCTGGGCATCGTTACCGGCGTCGTGCTGAAACTTTTTCCAATGCCGAAGGCATCAGAAACGACCTTCGCCTCAGTGCGTGATCCGCAAGCTGCAGTAGAGTTGCTGGCGCTGCTGCAGAATGCCAGCGGTGATCTTGTTTCTACGTTTGAGATCATCAGCCGAAGTGGCTTGGAGCTCGTTTTGCGGCATTTCGATGAGGCAACTGATCCGCTATTTGACGAAAGCGATTGGTATGTGCTTGCGGAGGCAACGGCAGGTACCGATGGCTGGCTGCGGGGGGTCCTCGAGGACACGATGGCGAAAGCAATCGCTTCCGGACTTGTGGCTGATGCCGTCTTGGCCGAAAGCGAAAGCCAGCGTCAGGCACTTTGGGGCCTTCGGGAAAACATGTCAGCCGCACAGAAACTTGAGGGGGCGAGCATCAAGCACGATGTCTCAGTCCCGGTTTCGAGTGTGCCTGACTTTCTGGCTGAAGCCGTACAAGCCGTCACGGGCATCATGCCAGGTGTCAGGCCAGTTCCGTTCGGACACATCGGAGATGGCAACATCCACTTCAACCTGAGCCAGCCAGACGGCATGGACCCGAGTGTATTTCTTAGCGAGTGGCAGGCCATGAACGATGTCGTTCATGGCGTTGTGGCATCATTTGGTGGTTCGATTTCAGCGGAGCATGGTATCGGCACACTTAAGCGCGAAGAGCTCACTCGCTATAAGTCAGACACTGAGCTGCAGGCCATGCGCGCCATCAAACGGGCTCTGGACCCCAAGGGCATTATGAATCCCGGAAAGCTCGTCTAGCTCGCAACGCTGCGAAGACCCGCGATGGGAATGTTGCGCAAGGGAGCGATCAGCACCTTGTCGATGCGGGTGCCATCAAGATCAACAACTTCGAAGCGATAGCCATCCCAAACAAACTCATCCCCCTCGGTCGGTAATCGACCGAAGAAATGGAGCATGGCGCCGGCAATCGTGTTGAACTCTTCGGTCTCTTCGCCTGGCAGCGATTGAAGGCCCAGCACTTCTTTCAGCTCATCAACGCTGGCAAACCCTTCCACAAGGAAGGACCCATCCTTACGGCTGATGATGTTCATCACCGGAGCGCTGCCATCACTGGTCACATCGCCGACCATGGCGCGGAAGATTTCCGCCATTGTAATGGCGCCCTGCACCTCGCCGAACTCGTCAACGACCAGCGCCATGAACTTGCTCTCTGACTGCATGGTGCCCAGGACCTGGAGGGCCTTTGCACTTTCAGGCACATAGAGTGGTGCACTCATGCTGGCGAACAAATCTATGTCGACCTGCGATGACAAGCCTGCCAAGAGATCTTCTGCCCGAATGACGCCGACAGGTTCGCGTCTGGGCCCCTGACCCACCGCGTATCGCATTGACTGCGCTTCACGAATAACAGCGGCGTTTTCCTCTAGTGGCGCATCGATATCGAGCCAGGGCAACTGCCGGCGCGGCGTCATGATGTCATATGCCATCTTGTCGCCAAGGCGGAACACCCGGTGGACAATGTCACGTTCCACATCTTCGATGGCGCCGGCTTCAGCACCTTCAACCACCAATTGGCGGATTTCTTCCTCGGTGACCTGACTGACAGGTTCTGCCGAGATGCCGAGGACGCGCAATGCGAGGTCGCTGAGGATCGACAAAAAGTCAACCAAAGGACCAAAAACACGCGACAGACCCAGCATCGGACGCGCGATGCCGCTGGCAATGTACTCTGGATTACCAAGGGCAATACGCTTGGGAACGAGTTCTCCAATTACCAGCGTCAGAATCGTGACCGCAACCACGACAATGCCGAGTGCCGCAGGTTCCCCATAGGACCCGATCCACTCAACCTGACTCAACATCTCGCCCAGGGGCTCTGAGACGGTGGCCGCACCGAAGGCCCCGGACAGCACGCCAATCATCGTGATGCCGATCTGCACCGTTGATAAGAAGCGCTCCGGTTTTTCGCGTAGTTGAGCTGCTACCTTGGCGCCAGCTGCCCGCCGGTCACCTTCTGCAAGAGATTGCAGGCGCGCCGAACGTGAGGAAACAACCGCCATCTCCGACAATGCGAAGAAGCCGTTAAGTCCAACCAGCGCTAGTAGAATGAAGATGTCGAGTGCCATCAGGAATCCAAGCCGACCCTATTCACCGAATATAGTGGGTTGTAACGTGATTTGCTCGTTTTTGCGGGCATGCCCGCTAACACATTAGCGGGAGGCTCATTTTTTGGCCCAAAATCAAGCACTGCACCCTATCCATTTCCGGGATGGAACGCCACAGGATCGCAGCGAGGTGACTCGTTTGTGGTCTGATTGCGGACTCACGCGACCTTGGAATGACGCGGATTCGGATTTCGATTTCGCGATCAACGGTCCCTCATCCACAGTGATTGTGGGGCTAATCGATGGCAAAATCGTCGCAAGCTCTATGGTGGGTCATGATGGCCACCGCGGTGTTGTCTACTATGTCAGCGTTCACCCGGATCAGCAAAGACGGCGTCTTGGCCAGCGGTTAATGGCGGAAGCAGAGCTTTGGCTCACATCGCGTGGAGTTCCAAAGATGAACCTGATCGTGCGCGGCGGAAATGATCGGGCGGTCGAGTTCTATGAAACGCTTGGCTATCAGGTGGAACCGAACATTCAGATGGGCAAGCGGCTCGACGGAAAATAGGCCCCGAAGTTGATATGTGCTCAGAAGAGCGACATCTGCTGATTGGACTTGGTTGTTGGTTGCCCCGTAATTTTTGATACCTGTGTGTCAGACACCACCTGTTCCTGGATGGCCGCATCATCATTTGCCACCGCATTGACACGTTTCGATACGGGCACAGCATCCAGCACATCATCCGCAGACGGAACAAGCATTCCAAGCGCTTTTCCAGTTAAGGTCTCAGATGTATCGATCCAGTCCTCCCAATTAGCTTCGTCGAGAATTACCGGCATTCGATGATGCAATGGTGCGAGGGTCGCGCTAGCCGTCGTCGTGACGATGCTGCAACTTTCAAGTTCAGACCCTTCTGGGGACTGCCAGTGCTCCCAGATTCCTGCGAATGCCATGGGTCCGCGATCGAGACGGCGCACTAGATAGGGCTGTTTGGGCTCACCCTTGCCCGGTTTCCATTCATAGAACCCGTCAGCAGGCACCAGGCAACGACGCCGCTTGAAGGCAGACCGAAATGCCGGCTTCTCAGCCACGGTCTCGCCCCGCGCGTTGAAAAGGGGTTTTGTCCCCACCTCGCGCGCCCAGTCCGGCACCAGGCCCCACCGCACCAAAACGAAGTGACGTCTGCCCGCCTCCCCTGCCCGGATGATGGGAACCGGCTGAGTTGGGGCGATATTCCAGCGCGGCGGGAAGTTTGGATGTTCTTCATAGCCAAACAGGTCCCGCATGGCGTCGGGAGGCGTTGTAATGGAATATCGTCCGCACATGAGGCGGGATAGTATGCATGGATCGTTAACCACTCCAGTGGCAAAAGCGATTGATAGTGGCCAAACATGAAGACGTCAGGAAACACAAATGCGCTTTGCCCGACTTTGCACTACCTCACTGGCCCTGATGATAGTGGGTACCTGGCCAGTCCACGCGCAGCTTGACCAGGGCAACATCGGCAAAGAAACGCGAAATGGCCCGTTCGTGGCCACCGACTTCACGCTGGGTGATCTTCTTGAACAAGGTTTTGAAATTAAAGGCATTCTTGGAGGCGCGCTTGTTCTTGTGCAAGGGACCGCACTTTATAGTTGTGCTCTCACACCTGACCAGGTGGCGCTTAGCTACAAGTCTCAATTCGAATGTTCCGTTCTTGATGAAATAAGGTCTGAGGCTGAGGATTAGGGCCCGGAACCTACGCTGTATCCACCAATTGCTGCGGTAAGCCGCCAGTAACGATAGCCTGCTAGGTTGCAACCTGAAGTGGCAGGAACACAGGCTATCAAGAGGCGGGATGTCTTTTGGCTTCGGCACCAGTCAAGAACCGGGAATATGGTGAAAGTCATCCCTCAGAGATGGGCTGGCCGAAGACGCTCGGGCTGTTGGCACAGGGCAGGAACATCAACCCGGAGACATTGCTCGCCACCGACTACCTCAATCACTTCAATGAAGTGGTGATGCTCATTGAGATGTCGGCCGATATGCCTGACTGCGTCGAGGATGTCGTCTGCTGGGAGCCCATCAGCTACGAAGAACACTTTCTAAGGTCCGGCTTCGCCGCAAAGGAACTGGCGGTCCTCGCCTACGAAAACTCGCCATCAAAGTACCGCGAACCATTTGACATGATTGTCGAGCAAGCGAATCGGCTGGCGGGCGAAGCTGCCACACGCCTGACTGAAGCGATTGGTGATGGAAAGAACTTTGACCCTCCTGTTGTGGCAGAAATGGCTCGAAAATATACGGACACGCTCAGGCGCCTAGTGGATATGGCCAGCGGCATCATTCACGGCCATGAAACTCAGACAGACCAATCCGAGATTGATGCCATACTGGCTGAATGACGTCTTGTCGTTCCAAAGCACCACCTGAAAGATCATCTACAACGCAAGCCGCCCCTTCTCCCAGGACGGCAGTCAGTGTCGCAGTAATGCAGGCAGACAAGGTGCTGCTTGTGCTACGAGAGCGTGAAGGACGCGAAGCACTTTGGGCATTCCCCGGCGGCAAGGTTGAAGTCGGTGAGACGCTTCAACAGGCCGCCAAGCGTGAGCTGATTGAAGAAACCGGAATCAAAGCAGATATCTCCAAAGTACTTGGAGCCTATTCAATTGTCGCCCAATCGATTGTGTACCACCTCACCGTTTTCACGGCGGCTTACCTGGATGGAGTTGCGGTGGCCGGTGATGATGCTGCAGATGTCAGGTGGGTTACGCCGCAGGATGCCCAATCATTGCCGCTTGCGGAGCATATGGCGGATGCGCTTGGCAAGTTATAGTCACGCTGAACACGCAAAACGCGTCACAAGAGCAAAATGTGAGGAAACAGCATGGTCTACAATCCGTTTGATCTGACAGGCAAAGTTGCCCTGGTAACCGGCGGCAATGGCGGCATCGGCCTGGGCATGGCGGACGCCATGGCGCAGTCCGGGGCCGACGTCATGATCTGGGGCACCAATGAAGGCAAGAACGAGAAAGCCTTAGAACAGATGCAGGCCCATGGCCGCGGGAAGATCGCCGCGATGCGCGTGGACGTGTCCGATGAGAATGCCGTCGTGGGCGCGATGGCACAGACCGCTGAGCAGATGGGCCGTATTGATGCGGTCTACGCCAACGCCGGCATCGGCTACGGCGCCAATTCGTTCCTCAACATCACAACTGAGATGTATCGCAAGGTGCTGGCGGTGAACCTGGATGGTGTCTTCTGGACGTTCCGCGAAGCCTGCCGCCACATGGAAGAACGCGCAACGAACGGAGATCCAGGAGGCTCTATTGTAGGTGTTGCGAGCCTCGCAGCCATCGAAGGTGCCGGACGCAATGAACACTACGCCGCAACAAAAGGGGCCGTCATTTCCATGATGAAGGGCGTGGCCGTAGAGTTTGCCAAGCATGGCGTGCGGGCAAATGCCATTCTGCCAGGCTGGATTGCAACGGACATGACGTCAGCCGCGCAGGACGCGCCCGCGTTCAGCGAGAAGGTCATTCCGCGTGTTCCGGCACGCCGCTGGGGAGAACCAGAGGACTTTGGCGGTGTCGCTGTCTATCTGGCGTCAGACGCCTCCAGCTATCACTCTGGGGACACCTTCGTAATTGACGGCGGCTACGCCATTTTTTAACGGCGCATCTCAAGCAAAAAGCCGGAGCGTGCACACGCTCCGGCTTCTTGATTGTCTGCCCTGCTTTCGGACATATGGCTAGTTGATAGGCACATTGCGGTTGGCGTAAGCGCGCTCGCACTGCTCATACAGTTCACTGCCGACGGCGTAGCCTTCCCCTTCATAGCAATGCTGCATTGCTTCCCAAAAATGGCCAGGACGGGCAAATTCCTTGAGCTTTTGGTCGTGAGGCAGGCTGTCCCAGTATTCCTGAACTTCTTCACGCAGAGACTCATCAACACATATCAAACGTCCAAATTCATCTGTTCGACCGCGGGCCATGCATTCATCTGATGGACCACGGAACGTCCCGTCGGCGTTCCATTGACTTGCATTCTGCTGCCAGCTCTTGGTTCGCATTTCCACGCACTTATTGCTTTGCTCAGTACCGGCCCTGAACCCCAAAAAATCGCAATAGATGACGGCACGCCACTCTTCAAATGGCGCATCATGAAGAGAGTTCTTGAAGTAAGTCGGCATTGCCCGCCACCACCGTTCGAAGCGTTCTTTCTCCACGTCGTTCATTGTGGTCATGAAAGCACGCAGTTCAGGCGTGTAGTCACTGGCGTATGCTTGCGGCGACGCGAATGCCACCACGCAAGCAAAAAGAGATAGAAAACCAAGACGTAGTCGCATCGGATGTTCCTCCCAAATTGATCGGCGGCCGCACTTGGCGGTTGTCTGCTAGTTGCAGATCAGGCGGCCCCATTTGTCTGTCTTGTTACGGGTGAGGCAGGCCTCTGATGGGCCTTTGAACGTGCCATCCGCATTCCATTGATCCGCGGAAGCCATGCGCTCTTTGTACTTCGTTTCTCGGCACTCGCCCCCTTCGGGTGTTCCAATCCGGAAGCCAAGCACGTCACAAATAACGGTCGGCCGCCACCGGTTGAGCGGCTGGCCTGAAAGTTCAGACTTCATGGCCTGAGGCGCCTGAGACCACCAACGCTCAAACCGGTCCTGTGGCATACCAAGTTCGGTCGCAATTTCAGCGACCGGGTACGGGTAACCCTGCGCCTTGGCTGAATCGCTGATGACGCTGGAGAAAACCAGCGCCGCTGCCGACACAACTATCGTGAACCGAAAAAGAACTGAAAACTCGTAACGCATACTTCCTCCCTGAGGCTATTCCACCTCAATTAGTAAGTTATCCTAACTACTTTTTGGCGGGTGGCAATCGTTTTTCGGCAGCCGCCTTACAAATGCCTATTGATGGGCGTCGGGAGGTCCTTTGAGTTCGACCGTGTTGCCATCAGGGTCCGTGAGATACAGGGAAGGCCCATACCCACCTGCACCATACCGCCGCTCAACGTTACCTACATCTACACCCTTCGCCGCCAACCACTTTCGAAGGTCATCTTCAACAAACTCTGCGAGCGACAGGCAGAAGTGATCCATGTTGTGGCCTTCGGCGGCAGCAGCGCCGCCGCCGCTGCGGCCAAGCTCGCTATCAATCGGTACTAGGTCGACAAGACTTGCGCCGGCGCGCAACTGCACCAAGCCGATATCAAGCCTTCTTTCGATGCTTAATCCAAGCGTGCCTTCGTAGAAGGCAAGCGAGCGATCTATGTCCACAACACGCAGCACAACATGATCCAAGGCAACAAAGTCCAGCATCTCAGGCATCACAATCTCACTTCTGGGCTCGGCGCTTGGTATCAGGCTTTGGCTGACGTTTCGGCTGAGGCATACTCCCGAAGAAGTACTTAGCTCTAAAGGCCAACAGCCGCATGTCACTGCGAACGATACTATACACCGGTCGGAGAATGTTTTTTGCCGCGTCTCTTTGTGGCATGGCGGCGACTGTTCCGGCATCCGCCGGACATGCTGACCCGGCACTAGATGCTGGGCTTTCGCGGCTGGCAGGCACACTGGGCGCCGTCCATTATCTCAGGACACTCTGTAAACCAAACGAAGGTCAGCTATGGCGCAACAAGATGCTGGACTTGCTCTCGTCAGGCGATATCGACCAATCTGAACGCAATGCACTCATTGGCGCATTCAATGCCGGGTACGCGCGCCAACAGACTGCGCATTCACGATGCACCCCTGCAGCAGCAAATCTCGGCAATACCTATGTAAGACAAGGTGCGCAGCAGGCACGCCAACTCGCGCAACAGCTTAGTAACTAGCCCGCCAGAGCCGCGCCGGCCTAAAGGCGGGCAGCGAGGTCGACCGCGCGTGCCAGTTCGCCGGGGCTGACTTCACCAAGGAGGACCTTTCGCACGCCGTCATCGGCCAGGGAATGAAAGCCCTTTTCTGTCGCTGCGGCACGTAGATCTGCAATGCCTGCTCCTTCCGCGATCAAATCGTTCATCTCATCGTCGATGACGAGAACTTCTGAAATCACAGTACGACCGCGATACCCGGTTGATCGGCACGAAGGACACCCATTGGGATGGTAGACCATCGGTTGATCCGTTGGATCAAGGCCAAAGATGAAGCACTCGTCTGCGCTGGCTGCGCGAGACTGTTTGCATACCGAGCAAAGACGTCGCACAAGGCGCTGGGCCATGACTGTGGTAACACGACCTGCCAAGTGCCGCGGATCATCGACCATACCAATGAGTTCCACGAGAGCTGATAGCGCGTCGGGTGCATCCATGGACGTAAGTACAAGCCGTCCTGCTGACGCTGCCCCGGCGAGAGACCGGGCCGCAGCACCATCATCAACCTTGTCAAACAAAAGAACGTCAGGATCCTGGGCGATCACATCATCGATCAATGCATGCGGATTCTTTGCCTGCTGCGTTGTAACTTCCAACTGACTGACCAGTGGCAGCCGGTAGCCGATCCGGCGTTCTACTGTAAAAACAGAACGCTCAGAGGCCTTCATTTCTCCCAACATGCCATAGAGGCTGGTGGTACGACCTGATGCGCGGCCACCTGCGACCACCACCATGCCAGACGGCCGGACGAGCGACCTTAGTACAAGTGCGATCGAATGGTCTGACAAACCAAGTTCGCCCAAGGACATGGGGTCACGGGCAATCTCGCCGACGCGAATCGTCATCCGTTCGCCGTTTAGTGTGTCGAATGTCTTGAGCTCGCACACAAAGACACGGTCGCCGAGCCGCATGGTGAATTCACCGGGATCAACTCCCTCCTGACGCGGTGCCTCGCCCAGGCCTGCAATGTTGCGCAGATGTGTTGCGACTGGTTGCCAGAAGCGTTTGTCAATAGATGATGATTGCTGCATAGCCCCGTCAATGCGGTAGCGAATGCGTACATATCCATTAACCGGCTCAAAGTGAGCGTGGCTTGCACCTGCGCGAACGGCATCAAGTAAAGCTGCATTTACGAGGCGAACAGCCGGGTCTGCCCAGACAGTAGCATCGGCACCACGCTCTTCGGTTCCAAGAGCCAACCCTTTAAGAATGCGCTCTGCCGCCATTTCATGGTCGAGAACCGCATCAATTGTCTCTTCTAGGGCCTCTTCGGGCCAGAAGCATGGCTCAACCCGCGTTCCCGCGGGCAGGTAGGGGCGCAAGTCCTCGATGCGGTCTATGTCACGCCCATGAGACAAAGCTACCATCACGGCGCCGCCTCCGCGCGAGACAGGAAGTATCTGCGCGGATCGAATGAGATCCGCCGGAGACATCTGAATGGCTTCAGGATCAATCAATGTGTGCAGGGGATCGTGACTAAGGAGGTCATCAGGTTTGTCCGAATAAAGACCCAAATCCGAAAGGACGCGCCCCAGCAACTTATGCGGGCTGCGCTCTTGTTCTGCGACAGCAGCGTCGAGACCTGTGCGGGTGACAAGACCCAACTCAACGAGACGCTCGCCGATAGGCCGCTGAATGTCACCAAGCGCCACCTTCGAGGGCATGCGAGATACGGCGTCAGCAATCTCGACCTGTTCAGCGATTTCGGGATCATTGACACTGATAGACGGCGTTGAACGGCTGGTCTCTGTTCTCGTTGCCACTGAGATTGGTGTCACGCTTGCCGGGGGCGTCGGGTGCTTTGGCGGGGTTACTCCGGCAGAACGGATCAGGCGTTCAATGCCTAGATCCACATCGTCTAGAACCTCTGTTTCCGCAAACTCTTCCGTACCGACTTCAGTATCAATGCCGAGGTCGTGAATGTTAAGGGTGGAAGCGTCTTTGGGCTTGGCAGGATCAGCCGATAGGCTCCTGCGATCAGACTTGTCTTCCTTGCTGTCCTTGCCGAAGGTCATGCTTATCGACACCCCTAGGATCCTGCCAGTTGAGCTGCGCCACCAATGAAAGCAACAAAGCTCATAAAAAGTACTGTCGGGCAGCATGGCGCGTCTCAAACCGGCCTTTGCCCAAATGATTCCTGCTGAATGTGCAAGAGACGGGCCGTTCCCCGTCTAAATCTGCGCACGCCGGGCCACGCTGCCCAACGGCGGAAGCGTAGCAGCAAAGACGCTTTATTTGCCAGCTACTTAGCTGGTTAATCAGGAGGCTGAACAAAACGGTACAAAGACGGACCGTAAAAAAAGAGACGTGTCGCTCTAAATCATAGCCTCGATGAGGAATGGCCCTTTGCGGGACATCGATGCCTCAAAAGCGTCATTGAACGCCTCTGCCGTCTCACACCGCACAGCTTCAACGCCCATGCCTTTGGCTAGCTGCGTCCAGTTGAGCTCTGGGTTGTGGAGGTCCAGCATTGAGAGGGCCTTTGGACCCGGGTTCTCGGCGCCAACGCGCATGAGTTCGATGTTGAGAATGGCATAGGATCGATTGGACAAAATGACAGTCACAACATCCAGGTTTTCGCGTGCCATCGTCCATAAGGCCTGGAGCGTGTACATCGCTCCGCCATCTCCATGGAAACACACCACTTTTTGATCCGGGCAAGCCAGGGCGGCGCCGGCGGCAAGTGGCAGACCCTGGCCGATCGCACCGCCGGTCAGGGTCATGTGGTCATGCGGCGCAGCGGTTTCTGTATAGATGTTTGTAAAGAGCCCGGCTGTGGCACCTTCATCTGAAACGACTGCGCCGTCGGGTAAAAAGTGCGCGATCGCGCGGCCAACACCATCAGCGTCCAGCGCGCCTGATGCAAGATCAGGTTTTGACAACGCCACGTGCTCTGGGGCCTGTGCCGGAGCGCTTACCGCTTCTGCCAGTGCTTCGAGTGCCGAGAGGCTGTCTTCTTCAGGACGAGCAAGCACGAGTGTTTCCGCGTCAGGCGGGGTCAGCCAGCTTTCCTTGCCAGGATAGGCAAAGAAGGCGACCGGGTTCTGTGAGCCGCATAGGACCAACTGCTCTACATCTGCAATATGCTCGACTGCCTGCTCCGCAAAATAGGGAAGGCGTTCAATTTTTACGCGCCCCGCCCCACGCTGCATCCGAGGTGTGAAGGTATCGCAAAGAATGCGGGCACCGGTTGCCGCTTGAATACGGCCCGCAAGTTCAAGACCATCCGCAAGCAGAGTGCGGCCACGCAGAAGGATGGCTGACTTTTTGCCATTCTTCAGTGCGGTGGCGACCTTGTCGATTGTCGCTCCATCAACCGCACGGAACGCAGCAACTTCAACAGGGTCAGCGGCGCCATTTGCATCCAGCCACGCTGTGTCTGCCGGTAGAATGAGTGTCGCGATCCCGCCTGGAGCACTCATGGCAGCTGCGTATGCACGGGCGCCTGCAGCAGCAACTTCAGTAGCCTCTTCAGGGGTTTCAATCCAAACCGAATTGGGGCGGGCGACACTGGCAATATCTGATGCCAGGGGCGCGGCATATTGACGGTGGTACGTAGCGTGCTCGCCCACAACATTGATAATGGGCGTGGCCGCGCGACGTGCGTTATGCAGATTGGCAAAGCCATTTCCCAATCCAGCACCCAGATGCAGCAGCGTCGCCGCAGGTTTGCCGGCCATACGACCATATCCATCGGCGGCGCCGGTTACCACGCCCTCAAATAGACCCAGGACAGGACGAATACCGTCGATGCGGTCCAGAGCAGCCACGAAGTGCATTTCGGAAGTGCCGGGATTTGAGAAACAGACTTCCACACCGCAATTGACGAATGTCTGAACCAGGCTCTCTGCACCATTCATGTAACCTACTCCCTGTAGTCTTGTTATGCGGACACGCTGCCCGAATCTTTGCCGATCGTGGTTAGACCATTGAGTTGTACACCAGCCGCCCGAGGACAAAGAGGCCGAAGGATACTATCAGAACACCTGAAACGCGATTGATGAGGATTAGCGTTTGATCCGTCATGCGGTGGCGCACCATTCCAACCGTCATAGTGACACCAAGCCACCACAACGCCGACCCCAGAAACACCGCGACCACAAGAAGCGTCGCCGTGAGAAGGCTGGGCTCGGTCGTGACCAAGCCACCGACACCGCCGAAGATCGCAATAAAGCCGAGCATCGTTGCTGGGTTGGTGATCGTGAGCACGAAAGTGGCGACAATGGCCGCTGTCAGCTTGCTCTTGGCATTTGTGCTTACCGTCTCATTGTCGACGGGCCTACTCAGAAATGTATGAATGCCCAGACCAACAAGAAAGAGACCGCCGATCGCCTGCAACCAGTCGCCAACGGTTATCAAAAGGGATGACGCGGCCGTCAAACCAAATGCCGCTATAATCGCAAAGACGGCGTCTCCCGCTGCTGCACCTAGACCGGAGACGAAACCATTGGTTCGTCCATACGCCAACGTTCGGCGAATACAGATGAGGTTTACCGGACCAATGGGTGCGGCAACAACGATGCCGATCAGCACGCCATTCAGTATCAAGTACCAGTCGGGCATTCAGAGCCTTGTTCTTTTGTAGCTGTCAATTGCCCAGCCATGTGCCCCAATACTAAGGCTTAGACAACCACCACGTCATTGCCGGGCGGATATGTAAACAGCTTGTCGACCATGTCTTTGCGCCGGGTCAATGACACCGACTGGTTGATGTACCCCTTGTCCGTGAGTTCGCCCGCATCAAGGGAGGGCGGTTCGGCGAGTAGCAAGGCGCGATGGATTTGCGTGGATGAGCCGGGATTGCGCGAATTGTGTTCACGCAGACCTTCTGCAATTCGCTCCAGAACGCCGGGCGCGCGCACCACATCGTCCGCCGGTGTGTCTTCAGAAAGACCGGCGGCCTTCCGGCATGCAGGAACGTTCGGGAAGCCAAGAATGCCTACATAAGGCTCATCCAAGCCTGCCACGAGGCAGTCATTGATCAGGCCATTTCCGGCCTCAACCGCCTGAACGCGCATACGACCGGCATTCACCCATGTGCCGCTGGAGAGCTTGAAGTCCTCCACGACGCGACCATTGAACACAATGCCCTGCTTGGGGTCGGCTTCATCAACGAACTTGGCAGCATCGCCAAGCTTGTAGAAGCCGTCTTCGTCAAAGGCATCAGCGGTCTTTTCAGGGTTCTTGTAGTAACCTGGTGTAATGCAATCACCTTTGACGCGTACTTCCATCTTGAGACCTGCTGGAACCAGCTTGATCTGCACACCAGGCAGCGGCAGGCCCAGGAGACCCATGCGCTCTGTCTCCCAGTGGGTGTTCATGATGGTCGGAGCTGTTTCAGTCGCGCCATAGCCAGAGGTGAATAGAATTCGCTCACCGGTTATGCGGATAGCGACCGCCTGCATGCGCTCGGCAAGGTCCTGATTGAGGGCAGCGCCGCCATATCCCATAGATCGCAGTTGTGAGAAAAAGTTCTTTGCCAGCTCATCGTCCCGTTCAAGCTCTTCAATCAGCATGACGTAGGCAGCGGGAACGTTTGTGTATGTCGTCGGTGCTACTTCACGCAGGTTCTGGACCGTTTCGGCAAATTGTCCCGCAACAGGGCGACCACCATCGATATAAAGAGTGCCGCCCGCTGTGAGCAGGTTGTTGAGAACCGCATTACCGCCGAAGACATGGTTCCAAGGCAGCCAGTTGACCAGCGTTGGTGGCTGGTCGTCCGGGCCTTCCTCGATGAGCTTTGTGGCCATGACCGCATTTACACACATCATGCGATGCGTGGTGATGACGGCCTTGGGCATTCCCGTCGAGCCAGACGTAAACAGATACTTTGCCACTGTGTCGTAGGTCAGCGCGTCATAGGCTTGGTCGACGGCAGGGGTGGCTTCAGTCTTCAGGATATAGTCGTAAGATGTTGATCCATGAAACGCCGGACCCGGATTTTCAACATGAACCAAGTTCAGGTCTTCCACATCCAAGGCACTCATGGCCTTTTCGAACATGACACCGTCCTGAACAAAGATCGCTTGCGGCTCGATGAGTTCAAAGACGTACCGAAGCTTGGCGTAGTCAGATGAAATGAGGCTATAGCTTGGAGATACAGGAACAGCTGCTGCACCGGTCAACATAGCTCCATAGGTCATCAGGGCGTGTTCAAGTGAGTTCCCGGAGAGGATCATCAACGGCTTGCCCGGGCCAACTCCCCTGTCAATGAGTGCCTGCGCTATCCTGCGGACACGATCGTAGGCTTGTGCGTAGGTGATGGTTTCCCAGTCACCAAACTCCTGGCCCGGTTCCGGGGCGCGTCGCTTTGCAAGCCAAATGCGGTCCGGCGCTTCGGTCGCCCATTTTTTTAAAGGCTCAATGACATTGGCGGCCGGCTCGCCCATCGGATGGGGGTTTTCCAGCACGATAGAGCCATCATCCCGGCGTTCAACATCCACACGCGTTTCAACGAAGTCGACTTTTCTGAATGGCGGCAATGACATGCATGCACCCTCCCCTGAGGCTCCGGTCGGCTCTCTTGGCGGAGCCGACCCGGATCATTTTCGATGATTGGTTCTAGGCGCTTACATCTACCACCAAGCGACCGCGAATTTTGCCGGCCATAATGTCTGCGGCAGCAGCTTCGACGCCGCCAAGTCCAGTGATGGTTGTCATGGCGTTGAGCTTGTCCAGATCAAGGTCCTTAGCAAGACGGCTCCACGCTTCTTCACGAATGCCCCGTGGGGCCATCACGCTGTCGATCCCGGCAAGAGTGATGCCACGCAGTATGAACGGGTAGACAGTTGCCGGCAGGTCCATGCCGCCAGCCAGACCGCATGCCGCAACCGTGCCACCATACTTCGTCTGTGCAATGACGTTTGCCAGTGTCGTGCTACCGACAGAATCAACCGCGCCAGCCCACCGCTCCTTGCCGAGCGGCCGGCCGGCCTCCGCGAACTCTTGTCGGTCGATCACATCAACCGCACCAAGTCCCTTCAGATAGTCCGCCTCTTCCGGGCGGCCGGTGGATGCAACAGGGCGATAGCCCAACTTGGCGAGAAGTGCGATTGCGACAGAACCAACACCACCATTGGCGCCAGTCACCAGAATGTCTCCATCCTTGGGGCCGATCCCGTGCTTCTCAAGTGCAAGGACGCAAAGCATGGCGGTGTAGCCCGCGGTGCCAATTGCCATGGCATCGGCATCGGAAAACGCACTCGGGCGCTTGACCAACCAATCACCATTGACCCTCGCGCGCTGCGCATAACCGCCGCTATGGCCCTCACCAACGCCAAACCCATTGAGAACCACCTGATCGCCAGGCTTCCAGTCGGCGTGTTCAGACGACACAACCTCACCAGAGAAATCGATGCCAGGAATCATTGGAGACGCCCGCAGGATTGGCGCTGAGCCTGTGATCGCCAGACCGTCCTTGTAGTTCACGGTGGAGTGGCTGACTGCAACTGTCACATCGCCTTCCATGAGCTCTGCGTCCGTAATGTCTTTTAAATCAACAGATTGGCCGTCATCGGTCTTGGTGACCATGAGAGCTTTAAAGGTGTCGGCCATAGAAAATCTCCTGAGTGCGTCGAAATCTGTGTTGGTTTTCGGGGGCAACCGGACCCTATCAATGGCAAAGCGTCAAGTCCGGTCCAACGACCGGTTCCACTAGCGCCCAGCCAGCACCTCGTCGGCTGTGCCATCAGCCGGCAGACCCAGAATGTGATGCTGGTGCCAGAGGGCAAAGTAGAGCAGCAGCCACGCGGCCTGGCCGTCATGTTTTGCCGGAGATGAGCTCAATCCCGCAAAAAGCGAACGCACACGATCCGGATTGCACATTTCCTGAACGCCCGGCTGATCCGCGACCAAAGATGCGAGCTGCTGTCCACGCGCTGCAATCCATTCCCCCACCGGGACAGTGAAACCACGCTTGCGGGCAAATGGCTCAGCCTCTGGCAGATGTTTGGCGAGCCAGGCGCGCAATAGATATTTACCTATGCGGCCTTTCAGTTTGAGAGAGTCCGGCAGCAGAAACGCTGCGTCAGCAATGGCGGGATCCAGAAGCGGTGTGCGCCCTTCCAGACTATGAGCCATTAAGCATCGATCGAGTTTGATGAGCAGGTCATTTGGCAACCAGTCGGCGCAATCAACGGCCTGGGCTCGTTGCAGCCGCGAGCGTCCATCACTGCCTGCCTTGTTCCATGCCGCCATTATGCCATCACGCCATTCCGGCGATTCACTGCGCAGCAGCTTAAGACTGTCCAAAGCGCCACGTGCTCGCATGGCCCGCCCACCTAGCCAGGTCGGCCGGGTGATCGCCCGGTACCTGCCATAACCGGCAAAGAGCTCGTCGCCCCCTTCGCCGCACAGAACCACCTTCACATCCTGCGCTGCGACAGAGGCGAGCTTGAATGTCGGCACGATTGCATAATCCGCTGTCGGATCATCTATGGCTGCCGCCATTGCCGGGAGGAGGGTCCAAAAGTCATCTTCGGTAACGTCGACACTCACATGGTCCGCACCGGTGGCCGAGGCAACACGTGAGGCGTGTTCACGTTCATCTCTTACTTTGGTGCCGGAAAAACCAGCCGTATAGCACCTTACAGGCTGATCGTTTAGCCGTGCCATGCAGGCAAGGATGACAGAACTGTCGATACCGCCAGACAAAAACATTCCATAGGGCACGTCTGAGCGTTGATGCACACGGACACTGTCAATCAGAGCATCCTCGAGAACGACCAGCGCCCTTTCTTCGTTGGTTGGCACGGGGGCGCCGGTCGGAAGCGCTGCACGACGATGCCGCTCGAGCACACGACCGCGCTCTATCACAAGTGTTTCACCTGGAAGCACACGCGATATGCCCTCAAATGAGGTGCGACGTCCTGTAGTGAACTGAAGTTGGAGCAACTCCCCTGCAGCCGAGGCGTTCATCTTTCGGTCAAGCAGACCCGTTGCCAGCAGTGACTGCGGCTCTGATGCAAATAGGACACACTGTCCCAACACGGCATAGTAGAAGAGTTATATTCCAAATGGTTCCAGCGCCATGCTGAGCCGTACGCCCTCAGGTTC
>ERZ1740067.1234-NODE-1234-length-18038-cov-6.551688_pt1 | contig 18038 bp, 18 predicted proteins | sample MGYA00581736_ERZ1740067 | MGnify/ENA primary metagenome ERZ1740067 (study PRJEB43018, sample SAMN04849236) | marine metagenome | isolation source: floating plastic debris | place: Pacific Ocean | collected 2008-08-27 | study: EMG produced TPA metagenomics... | reverse complement strand
GGTTTCGTCCTCATCGCTGCCATCATCATATGGTTAAATTGAATCCACGAGCTAGAGCATCTTGCGGCCTGATTAAATCAGGCCGCAAGATGCTCTAAGAACCACTGGCCATCCACGCCATTCTCTCACTATTGTTATCATAAGTCGATTAGGCAAGAGTGTACGCTGTAAACAGCGTCGACCTCGGCTGGCCTTTCTGCCTTACGGGGGTGAAAGGATTAGACTATCATGGGGTTCACTGCTGGCCTGGAAGAGGGCATCAATTGGCTCTTTGAACCGCTCGCCAACATTTCATCGACTATCATTTTTTACTCGATCCCGGTGGGGGAGGCCTCTTTACCGCTGATCGTGGTGTGGTTGGTGGCGGCGGCGGCGTTCTTCACCGCCTACTTCCGCCTCTTAAACATCCGCGCCTTTGGTGTTGCTGTTCGCATCGCCTTTGGGCGCCTTGATAGTGTGAAGGAGAATACGGAACGGGGTAGCGCAGGGGAGATCGACCATTTCCAGGCGCTGACAGCCGCGGTCTAGGGCACCATGGGCCATGGCAATATTGCGGGGGTGGCGGTTGCGGTGGGCCTTGGCGGTCCTGGCGCCATCTTTTGGATGATCCTGGCGGGGTTTTTGGGCATGTCGACCAAGATGGTCGAATGCACCCTGGGCGTTCTTTATCGCCAAACCGAGGCGGATGGGTCCATCTCCGGGGGGCCCATGTACTATCTGAGCGAGGGGTTCGCTCGCCGCGGCGCGCCTATGCTGGGTAAGGCGCTGGCGCTCTTTTGTTCGGTCATGCTGATTGGGTTTACCTTTGGGGCGGCCAACCTGTTCCAAGTGAACCAATCGTTCCAGCAGGTATCAGCGCTCACGCCCCTTGATAGTGGGTTCCTCTATGGAGCGATTATCGCCCTCGTGGTTGGCGCGGTGATTATCGGCGGTATCAAGAGTATTGGGAAGGTCACCGCGACCATTGTGCCCTATATGTGCGGGACCTATATTCTCACCGCCCTTGCCATTGTCTTTGTGCGCATTGATGAAGTACCGGACGCGATCGCGGTTATCTTTACCGAGGCCTTTGCCCCCACGGCGGTGGCAGGCGGGATGGTGGGGGCGATGATCCAAGGGTTCCGCCGGGCCGTCTTCTCCAACGAGGCAGGGTGCGGGTCTGCGGCGATTGCCCATTCCGCGGTGAAGACCAATGAGCCCGCGACCCAAGGGCTGGTCGCGATGCTGGAGCCCTTTATTGATACAATCCTTGTCTGCTCTGCGACGGGTATCGTCATCGTCCTATCGGGGGCCTATCTTGACCCCTCCTTGCAGGGAATATCGCTTACGTCTGCTGCCTTTGGCAGCGTCTTTTCTTGGGCTCCTTATATGGTGATGATGGCGGCCGTGCTGTTCGCGGTGTCGACCATGATCTCCTGGTCATATTACGGGGTGAAGGCGTTCAGCTACATCGCAGGCCGATCAGCATTTAAGGAGCAGGCGTTCCGCCTTTCTTTCTGTGCGCTGGCTCTCGTTGGTGGAGTCGTCAGCCTTGATTCCGTGGTCGGCTTTTCGGACTCGATGATCTTTGCTATGACCATTCCCAACATTATCGGCCTTTACGTCATGGGCCCTGAGGTGAAGGTAGAAATCAACCGTTACTTGAAAAAGTTGCGTGAGGCTGGCGCCATCCGGTAGGGCATTGACTCCCTCTGGGTAGGGCCGACAGCCTGCCCTAGGCTGAATCGACATTCATTGCATCCATAGCATGGCCGCGGCGAGATGGATGAAGCCGAGGAAATGTGCGGCCCTGCGGTCATATCTTGTTGCAATACGTCGGAAATGCTTGAGCTTATTGAAACAGCGCTCAACGGTATTTCTTTTCTTGTAGGCCTCGAAATCGTAGGGGATCGGGCGCTTACGGGTCGGGTTGCATGGGATGACAGCTTGTGCCCCGATATTGGCGACGGCGGCGCGGATGGCATTGCTGTCATAGGCCTTGTCAGCCAGCACGCGGCGGGGCGTGAGTCCATCCAGCAGAGCGATGGCGAGGGGTGCGTCACCGCGCTGTCCGGGCGTCAAAATCAGGCGTAGCGGGCGGCCCAACCCATCGACGGCCATGTGTATCTTGGTCGTTAGTCCGCCTCGGGAACGCCCCAAAGCCTGGTCCCCCCTTTTTGGCCGCCGCCCTTGCCGGTGGCTGCCTGCTGGTGTGCCCGTACCAGCGTTGAGTCGAGCGAGACATAGTCATTGTCGGGATCGTCGATCAGGTGCTCGAAGACCCGTTCCCACACACCCGCCTTCGCCCAGCGCGTGAACCGTTTGTGCAGCGTCTTCCACTTGCCGTAGCGTTCAGGCAGGTCATGCCAGTGGGCGCCTGAGCGCAACACCCACAAAACACCGTTGACAAAGAGCAGGTTATCAGCACCCGACCGCCCCGGATCACCGGTTTTGCCAGGCAAGAGCGATGCAATCTTTGCCCATTGCGCAGCAGTCAACTCATAACGCTTCGGCTTGACCATAGACAGGTCTCCTGATCAACGAATCTGGAAACCCATGAATCACACATCACAACGAATGTGAATCGTGAATGTCGATTGAACCTAGAGCTGTCCTTCAATCGTTAGGATGAATTTGATGGATACTCTTTGATCATCGAAAAATAGTCGGCGATGGAGATGCGTCACCGGACGTCCGCGCAATAACCGTCCACAACACAGCTTTCATCAAAGCATGGTTTCAGTGCTTCCAAACCTCCCTCATGGGTCGCGCAATTGTAGCGGCGTATAGACTCGGATATCTCAGTGTCGTTTTGCGTTGGCTTATACTCCTTTTTGAAGGTTGCAACATATCCCAAAAAGGATGCTTGCGGTGAACATAGAGTTGGGTCTGCTTGACCTAATCAGTCGTGGTCCGACACGATCACTAGCAACGTTATTTATCAAGCATGCTTATAATATTGCTGATTTTGAATGACACCTGTTATGATGCCCCCATTAACGCGCTTGGATTGCAGATGCCTTGGGAAAATCCTGCGGACGTGACTGAGAGAAGGGTGAAGATGATACGGTTTATAGTGCGATTTGTGCTGCGATCATATGTTCCTGCGATGGCCATTATCGCTATTTTCTGCGCGCAACATTCAAACTCCTATGCGGGAGACATCGCTGTTGATGATCTTTATGCTGGGCGTTTGTTGCCTGACGAGGTTGTGGACTCGTTTTCCCATGGCGATCAGTTTTTCGCCACAAGAACGGTGAAGTCCGGTCGTAAAACCCCATTGCCTTATGCGTCACAGCCTCTTGAGAACTTTGTTATGCAGTATAAGGGACGGCAATATGATCTGTACGACATTCTTTCGCTCAATCGTATCGCCGGGTTGCTGGTGCTGAAGAAGGGGGAGATTGCCTTTGAAACGATGCAGCTTGGGCAAGATCATTCAACGCGATGGATGTCGATGTCTGTCACAAAAACCATCTCCGGACTGTTAGTCGGGGCGGCTATTCAGGACGGATACATATCGAGTGTTGATGATCCCGTTACGAAGTATGTACCTGCCCTTGTGGGAACAGCATATGACGGCGTCACTATCCGTCATGTTTTGACGATGCGATCTGGTATTGCTTGGACTGAGGTGCAAGCAGACCCCAAATCGTCTCGTGGGCGTTTGTTGGCGGTGCAAAAAGAACAGCGTCCAGGCGCATGGATTGATTTTGTGCGCACCCTTGAACGCCAAGCACCACCGGGAGAGGTGTGGAATTACAGTACCGGCGAATCGCAGGTGCTGACGGCGGTATTAACCGGGGCCTTGGACATGCCCGTATCAGAGTATCTTTCTAAGCGTATCTGGAAACCCATCGGTGCTGAACGGAGCGCACACTGGTGGCTTGATGCGCGGGGAGGGACTGAAATTGGGGGGAGCGGTTTTTCGGCAGTATTGAGAGATTATGGGCGGTTAGGACTGTTTTTACTGAATGAAGGACGCGTTGCGGACGACCAAGTTCTACCGGATGGTTGGATGACCGCTGCGACAATGCCTCAGCAAATGGGAGAGAGCTTCATTCCCTACGGCTATCAATTGTGGCTCATTGATAAGATGATGAAACAGGCTTCTGGGCAGTGCGGTCAACAGGCTTATGGTGCTTTGGGGGCCTATGGGCAGGTAATTTATATTAATCCGTCTGCGGAAACGGTCATAGTGATTTTGAGCGCTTTGCCAAAGGCCATGATTGAGCCGCCAATTGATCATCTTTCTGTACTCGCCTCTATATGTGAGGCGCTTCTTTAGAGCGTCTTGCGGCTAACGTGGGTCAGCGAAAGTCGGCTCACGTGCAAAAAGACAAAGACCCTCTATAGCATCGAGCTGGTTCATTCAGAAAACCCGATGCCAATAGAGCCTGTCTGGGCATTACGCCTTTCTGGCGATGCGTCCTGTGAGTATCGTGCGGAGGCGGTATATTGTGGCGCTGTCGCTGATTCGAGGGTCTCCGGCGTCCACGTCAGCGCTCTCCAAAACGTTTACGGCATCAGGCGTTTTGATTGAATCACTGACTGCCTCGCCACTCAACCCTCAAATGTTAACCTTGGACGAGCTCTCAGCCTTTCCATCCGCTGCCTGAAGGAAGCCCACATCGGGTTCCGTTGTGGGCACGCCAATGCGGGCGGCTTCGTCCCGTTGGGCCATGAGCTTAATGCGATACTTCGTCTGAACGACGGACACGCCCGCCATGATGAAGATGACGAAGTAGAAGCTGGCTTTCGACATGGCCTGCACTTCATATCCAAAGAGTTTCATATGGGCGAGGTGACCGCCATCGGTGACGAGCAAAATGCCAACAACCAACAAGATAAACAGCCCAAGAACCTCATAGGCGCGGTTTTGCTCTAAGAAGCGCGCCACATGGTCCGATAGCCAGATCATCATCGCCCCCCCGGCGATAATGGCGGTGGCCACCAACAGGAACGTGTCGGATAGGGCCACGGCGGACAGAAGGCTGTCAAAGCTGAAGACCAAATTCATCACCACAATGAGGGTAATGGCCGAGGCAACCGAGCGTTTTCCCGCTGTCTCCGCATGTTCTAGATGATCTACGGAGAGGAGGTGGAAAATCTCCTTCATGGCGGTCCAGATGATGAACGCCCCGCCGAAAATGGTGATCACGGCCCTGAACGTGAATTCGCCCACCACGGGTCCTGTATCAAACGAAAAGAGGGGAGCACTCAACGCTGAAAACAGTGACAGGATCACGAAGAGCAGGACGATGCGGAACAGGACCGCAATGCCGATGCCCAGCTGGCGGACCATCCTCTGTTTGGAGGGTTCGACCCGACGGCTCTCAATCGTGATGTAGAGAAGGTTATCGAACCCCAATACCGCCTGCAGTAAGATCAGCATCAGGAAGGTAAAGAGGTTAGGAAGAGTGAAGAGCCCTTCAAGGCTGAAAATATCGGTCATTGGGGTCCCCGTTTTTGGGTTCGTTGTGGGTCAGCCAAGTTTTTTTGCTCCCCGCGGTTTGTCCATGGGGGCCGGTCCACTGAGGCGGGTTGTCGGATATCCATGCGAGGCCACAGATAAGCCGTGGCCATCAGGTACCGTCAACCGATCGCTTAATTGCAGTTGCATCATTGCATTCCGACCCTCGACCTTGCGTTTACCGTGGTTTGGCCGAGGACCAAATGGGTCTTTGCGATAGGGCGCCTTCGTGACAGGATCCTGTCCGATAAAGGCGCGCTGGAAAGCGCAAAACCCTTGGGCGGGGACAGTGGGAGCATAGATATGGCCAAGAAAAAGGTGGCGGTGGCGGTTATTCACGGGATTGCCCGGCGGGTCGATGATCGGCCTCCGAGTTCTCTTGATCGCACGTTCTCTGACGCCCTTTACAAAAGGGTGCGCCGCCATATTGGCGGGCGGCTCCTCGACCGTGACGTCGCGTGGCGCGAGGTCTTTTGGTCGGACATCCTCTCCGCCCGGCAGGAGCGCTATCTCAACGAAATCTCCCGCATCACCCGCTACGACAAGATTCGCCAGTTTTTGGTATCGGGCATCGCTGATGCGGCGGCTTTCCAGCCTCGTCCAGATAAGCCCGAGGGCGCTTACAGCCTCATCCTGGAGCGGATGCGGCAAACCTTTGCCGAGTTGAACAAGGACACCAATGATGGCGCCCCCCTCATGGTGCTGGCCCACAGCTTTGGCGGACATATATATTCGAGCTTTGTCTGGGATATGCAGCAGGGCCGGTTCAGTCCTCCAACGCCGTTTCAGCGGATGGAGACCTTGGCGCAGCTTGTGACCTTTGGTTCGAACATTCCGCTTTTCACCTTTGCTTGCCCGCCGGAGGAGGCCCACCCGATTGCTTTTCCCGGCAAAGGGCTGGATCCGCAAAAGCGGGTGACCCCCTGGTGGCTGAACTATTATGACAAGGATGACGTATTGGGCTTTCCTTTAGGTCCCATTGGGCCGCGCTATGAGGCGATGGTTTCCCGGGGAGAGTTGCGGGACATCCAGATCAATGCTGGCGGCCTTTTCACGAGTTGGAACCCGCTTTCCCATGAACGATACTGGACTGACCGGCAGTTCACCCGGCCGGTGGCTGAGATGGTGCGGGAATTGGTGCGCCAACAGCGGTAATTTCGAACGACTGTCACTTGGCGTCCTATCCATTGTTGCACCGCCAAAAGGTGCGTGCTATCGCCCCGCGAACTTTGAGGGGGTGCAAATCTGCGCCGCCTAATTTTCTTACTTTTATGCCGCGTTTTCTTGCGCGGTCCGCCCCAGGAGACCCCTCCCTATGGCCGATGCCCGGTCCGATATTGTGGAGCGTTACGCCGCTGCCTTCTTTGAGTTGGCGCGGGATGAAAATGCCCTTGAGGCCCTCGAAAAAGACTTGATCGCGATTGCTGAAGCCCTCGGCGATAGCGATGATCTGCGTCGCTTGGTGGCCTCGCCTGTGTTCGATGCCGACACCAAGAAGGCGGGCTTTACCGCGGTTCTTGATAAGTCGGGCGCTCAACCGCTGACCAAAAATTTCGTCGCGCTCCTGGCGCAGAATGGACGGCTTAGCGTGCTGGCGGATGTGATTACCGCTTTCCGGCGCCTGGCCGCTGACCATCGCGGTGAAGTGTCCGCGGAGGCCACGTCGGCCCGCGCATTGACGCCAGAGCAGACAAAAGATCTCCGTGCCCAAATCGAAGCGTCGGTGGGCAAGGCAGTGAACCTAGAAACAAAAGTCGATCCGGGCCTTTTAGGGGGTCTGATCGTCAAAGTGGGGAGCCGCATGGTCGATAGCTCCCTCCGCACAAAGCTTAATCGACTCCAACAAACGCTGAAAGAGGCCTGATCAGATGGATCTGAACGCAAGCGAGATCAGCTCGATCCTCAAACAACAAATCAAAGACTTTGGTAAAGAGGCGGAAGTCTCTGAAATTGGCCAAGTTCTTTCCGTGGGCGATGGGATTGCCCGCATCTACGGTCTTGACCAGGTGCAGGCCGGTGAGATGGTGGAGTTCGATGGCGGGGTGAAGGGCATGGCCCTGAACCTAGAAGCCGACAATGTCGGTGCCGTGATCTTCGGCGACGATAGCGGGATTAAAGAAGGCGATACCGTTAAGCGGACCAACGCCATTGTGGACGTGCCGGTGGGCAAGGGTCTGCTGGGCCGCGTTGTGGACCCCCTCGGCAACCCGATTGACGGTAAAGGCCCGATTGAGGCCGCGGAACGCCGCGTTGTGGATGTGAAAGCGCCGGGTATTTTGCCGCGGAAATCTGTGCACGAACCTGTTCAAACCGGGATCAAGGCTATTGACGCCATGATCCCCGTCGGCCGTGGCCAGCGTGAACTTGTCATTGGTGACCGTCAGACCGGTAAAACCGCGATCTGCATCGACGCCATGCTCAATCAAAAAGAGCCAAACCAGGCCGCTGAGAAAGATAGCGACAAGCTGTTCTGCATTTACGTTGCGATCGGACAAAAGCGGTCGACAGTGGCGCAGATCGTGAAAACCCTCGAAGACAACGGTGCGCTGGAATACACCGTTGTTGTCGCGGCGACGGCGTCTGAGCCTGCGCCGCTCCAGTTCCTGGCGCCATTTGCTGGGTGCGCGATGGGTGAGTTCTTCCGCGATAATGGCATGCACGCCGTGATCGTTTATGACGACCTCTCCAAGCAGGCTGTTTCTTATCGTCAGATGTCGCTGTTGCTTCGTCGTCCACCAGGTCGGGAAGCTTATCCCGGGGACGTCTTCTACCTTCACTCGCGGCTGCTAGAGCGTGCGGCGAAGCTGAACGAAGACTTTGGCTCAGGCTCCCTGACGGCTCTACCGATCATTGAGACCCAAGCGAACGACGTGTCCGCTTATATTCCGACCAATGTGATTTCGATTACGGATGGTCAGATCTTCCTTGAAACCGACCTCTTCTACCAGGGCATCCGTCCTGCGGTGAATGTGGGTCTGTCGGTGTCCCGGGTGGGCTCTGCCGCGCAGATCAAAGCCATGAAGCAGGTGGCCGGTAAGATTAAGGGTGAGCTGGCGCAATATCGTGAGTTGGCGGCGTTCGCCCAGTTCGGTTCTGACCTTGATGCCGCGACGCAGGCGACGCTGAACCGTGGTGCTCGCCTCACCGAGTTGCTTAAGCAACCTCAGTATTCGCCGTTGCAGGCCGAAGAGCAGGTGGTGGTGATCTTCGCCGGGACCCGCGGGTATTTGGACGGTGTTGAGGTGTCCAAAGTGGGCGAGTTCGAAGCCGAACTTCTCCGCCATGTGCACGCGAACCATGCGGATCTTCTCACGACCATCCGGACCGAGAAGAAAGTCTCTGACGACACCGAGGCCAAACTCAAAGACGTGCTCGACGCGTTCACGAAGAGTTTTGCGTAAGCTTGAGAATGCTTAAAGTATCACGCATAGTCTTGGTACTGCTTTTAAGCGTCTGTTCAGGAAGTATTCTTGGACAGAACGCTTTTGCATTTCAAAACACTGAGGTTGATGCAAAATTCGCGCGAGATACCTTTCGTGACGCCCTTACTATAGGATGTTTCAAAAATCTTTATGGTTCCGTGAAGCTGAGCGACACGCTTCCGGTAATGGGCTTCGAGAAAAACGATCTATCTGACCTCTCTGCGGAGCAGGGGGACGTTGCGGAGAGTTTTAGAAAAACATGGGCCTCAGGAGCCGTCATCGCTCATTCGATTGGCGATGATCAACCAAGGTGCACTGTACACGCATTTGGTATGTCGCCAAAGTATGTTGCAAGTGTGATCGATCAGTACTTTACGAATGAGAAGGCGCCTGATCCCATAAGATTTGTGCGCTCTGACCGCAGCGTTAAGGATGAATTAGTCACAACTGTTTGGACCCAGCCTCACGGTGACTTAGAATTGGTTGTTAGTTGGCCGGAGTTTGCTGACCCGGAAGCTAGTGAACTTGCAATGACTCCTCCTGCGACAGTGCTTGGTGCAATGGCAACAATGACTTTATCGAACTCTAAGCTGTCTCAGAACGGCAAAGCGGACACAGAATAATGCCTTCATTAAAAGACCTCAAAAATCGGATCGGGTCGGTCAAATCCACCCAAAAGATCACCAAAGCCATGCAGATGGTGGCCGCCGCGAAACTGCGTCGGGCGGAGGAGGCGGCAACCGCCGCCCGTCCCTATGCGGAACGCATGGGCACAGTGCTTGGCAATCTGGCTGCGGGCATGACCGAGGGCGCCCAAGGGCCCAAACTGCTCACCGGCACGGGCAAAGACGATACCCACCTGTTGATTGTCGCAGCGGCGGACCGGGGTCTTTGTGGCGGGTTTAACTCCTCTATCGTGCGCATGGCGCGGGAGGAGATTGTCCGCCTTCAGGGTAAAGGCAAGAAGGTGAAGATCTTCACCGTCGGCAAAAAATCCTATGAGCAGCTCAAGCGCCTTTATGGTGAGCTGATCATCGAGCAAATGGATCTCTCCGCCAGTAAGACGGTGAACTTCGATCAAGCGAAAGATATCGCGGACAAGGTGCTCGACATGTATGAGGCCGGTGAGTTTGACGTCGCGACGGTTTTCTTCGGTCGGTATCAGTCCGTGATCGCGCAGATCCCCACAGCGGCGCAGATCATCCCAGCCTCTCCACCGGACACGGGCGAAGATGCCGAGGCTGCTGCGCCCTACGATTATGAACCGGATGAGGAGGAAATCCTCGCAACTCTCCTGCCGCGTTATGTGGCGGTACAGATCTTCCGTGCGCTTCTTGAGAACGCGGCGTCGGAGCAGGGTGCGCGCATGTCCGCCATGGATAACGCGACCCGGAATGCGGGTGACATGATTGACCAGCTCAATCTTCAGTATAACCGGGCTCGCCAGGCGCAGATCACAACTGAGCTGGTGGAAATTATTGCGGGCGCTGAGTCGGTTTAACATCCCTCAACCGCTCATCCCCGCGAATGCGGGGATCTGTATACGTTGGTGGTTCAGGGCGGCTTAGATGTTATCAGGTTCCCGCCTACGCGGGAACGAGCGGAGAGAGGATGCCCCCACCTTGGGCTTCCCCAAAAAACCGGCTAACATATTGCAATGACTGTGTTGCCGACCATTCCGTTTGTTGAACAAGATGAAAACGCTCTGCTTGCTCATTTGAAGGCAGAGGGGGCGAGTGAAGACATGCGGCGGGTGGCCCTCGACCTTCATCGCGATGGTCTGGCCACTATCGACTTGGTTAATGACGAGACCTTAGCGCTTTGTGATCAGGCCACAGCGGAGCTTGAGCCCGCCTACCTGAAACCTGGGAAGATCAATCGGGTCCAGGATGCGTGGCGGCGTTCCCCGGCTGTTCGTCGTCTGGCGACCGACAAGCGGATCACGGACTTTCTTCGGCTGGCCTATGGTCGTGAGCCCTTCGCCTTCCAAACCCTCAATTTCCTTTTTGGGAGCCAGCAGGGCGCGCACTCTGACGTCACCCACTTTCATGCTGAGCCCGCGCGTTTCATGTGCGGCGTGTGGCTGGCGCTTGAGGATGTTTATGAGGATGCGGGCGCGCTTCTTTACTATCCGGGTAGCCATAAACTCCCGCTAATGACCCCGCCCAATATGGGCATCACCAAGGATGCTCCCACCAAGCAGGACTATAATGAGAAGGGCGGTCAGACGCTCCACGCGTTGGTGGCTGAGCATGGCCTTGAGCTTGCCGTGGGCCTACCCAAAAAGGGTCAGGCGATGATCTGGGCTGCCAACCTTTTCCATGGCGGTACGAAGAGAACCCATCCCGACCGTACCCGGCGGTCGCTGGTCACCCATTTCTTCTTTAAGGGCTGTCTTTATCACACTCCCATGACCTCGGGGACGACGATCAACCGGCATTCCGTGCGTCTCCCGGCGGATATCAGCACAGGCCAGTGGCAGTGGCCCTCCCGGGATGGGCGCCCCGTCATGCCGCAGTGGCGGACCCTCGCAGCGGCCATGAATTATCGGTTGCAGCGTAATCCCATCTGCTTTCCGTGAGGCTATTGCTGCGCCGCGGTAAACAAAGTGCCTCGCGACCGGAATCGCCATGGACACGGGGCAGGGCATGCGCTAATCCGCGCCAAATTTCACCGGGTTTAGCGGTCTTTTGCCGATCCTAACGGGATCTCATCGCGATAGCCCCTTCAACCACGAGATCTTGGAAAAAAGCCATGAGCACCAACGCTGCGGGCCGGGTGGCCCAAGTCATCGGGGCGGTTGTGGACGTCGAGTTCGACGAACACCTGCCTGCGATTTTGAACGCCCTTGAAACCGACAATAATGGCAACCGCCTGGTGCTCGAGGTGGCGCAGCATTAGGCTCAAAATACTGTCCGGCCGATTGCGATGGACTCGCCTGAAGGCTTGGTCCGAGGTCAGCCCGTGGCCGACACTGGTGAAGCGATCCAGGTACCTGTGGGGGATGAAACCCTTGGCCGTATCATGAACGTGATTGGCGAGCCCATCGACGAAGCGGGCCCCATCACCACGGCCTCTAAGCGCGCTATTCACCAGCCTGCGCCCGAGTTTGTGGAACAGTCGACGGAAGCTGAAGTGCTCGTCACGGGTATCAAGGTGGTCGACCTTCTTTGCCCTTACGCACGGGGCGGTAAAATCGGCCTCTTCGGCGGTGCCGGTGTGGGCAAGACGGTTCTTATTCAGGAACTCATCAACAACATTGCGAAGGTGCATGGTGGGTACTCCGTGTTCGCCGGTGTGGGCGAGCGGACCCGTGAAGGGAATGACCTTTACTGGGAAATGATCGAGTCCAACGTGAACGTCGACCCGCAAAAGAATGACGGCAAAGCGACGGGCTCTAAAGCATCGCTCATTTATGGCCAAATGAACGAACCTCCCGGTGCCCGGGCCCGTGTGGCGCTCACCGGTCTGACGGTGGCGGAGCATTTCCGTGATCAGGGCCAGGATGTTCTGTTCTTCGTCGATAACATCTTCCGCTTTACCCAAGCCGGCGCGGAGGTGTCTGCGCTTCTTGGTCGGATCCCGTCCGCTGTGGGCTACCAGCCAACCCTCGCCACCGACATGGGCGGCATGCAGGAGCGGATTACCACCACCACCAAGGGCTCGATCACCTCGATCCAGGCCGTCTATGTGCCTGCGGACGATTTGACCGATCCGGCACCTGCCACGACCTTTGCCCACTTGGATGCGACCACGGTTCTTAACCGCGCGATTTCGGAGAAGGGGATCTACCCCGCTGTGGATCCGCTCGACTCCACGTCGCGTATTCTTGACCCGCGCATCGTCGGCGAAGAGCATTATGAAGTGGCGCGCGGCGTTCAGAACATTCTGCAGCGCTATAAATCACTTCAAGACATCATCGCCATCCTCGGCATGGACGAATTGTCCGAGGACGACAAAATCACCGTGGCACGGGCGCGGAAAGTCGAACGCTTCTTGTCACAACCCTTCGATGTGGCCGAGGTCTTCACCGGCAGTCCTGGGGTTCAGGTCCCACTCGAGGATACGGTTCGTTCGTTCAAAGGCCTGCTGGCCGGTGACTATGACCACCTGCCTGAGCAAGCCTTCTACATGTGCGGCGGTATCGAAGATGCCATCGCCAAGGCAGAGAAAATGGCGGAAGCTGCGTAAGCGTCTTCTTCTTTCTACATTCAGAGCCCCGTTGGCCCAGCCAGCGGGGTTTTTTGTTTCACATACCTGTTGTCATCCGCGTTCCCCACGGCCCGAAGGGTCCGCGGGGTCCTCGCCCTTGTCACTTCGGAGATATGGATCCCACGGACGCTGTTGCGCCGTGGGAAACGGGGGAGGGATGGGCGCTCCGTCGTGCCATGCCGCGCACGGGACGAAAAAACCCAGAATAGTATTTTAGATCAATGGATTAGGGGAGAATATCTCCACCTGTGACGTCCGTCACAGCGGCATCGTTAACCTTTCTTTACGGTCTTTTTATCGGGCGAGAGCCCGGGGAGAGTGAAGGAGACAAGACGATGACTGCAACGATTGACCGGATTTGGATCGCCCTTGGTGTCAACGCTGATGAGCTGGAAGCGATGAGCGCTCGCCGCGCTCTTTACGCGGGGATGATCACGATGAGTGTGGCGGCCACCTGCCTTATCGGCGGTATCGTGAGCAATGTCGCTGGAACGGTCGCATAAGACGCGCCGAACCGGGGCTTCATCCCAACCTGACTTGCCCACATGGTTTCTCGGGATGCAGCCTCTGGTGTCGTTTCTGGTCAATGGAGTTCAGGAGATGACACCAGCATTTTCGTTTTGAGCGCTTGAACCAGGTTTATCTGCATACGTGATAATATCGACAGCGCTCTGGTGGGAAGGGAGATCTTCTGGAGGGTGACCTTCCTGCCGTAGGGCACCAGCGGAACCTTGAATAGACCCCACCGCGGGTGCCCTACACTTTTTTGAACGCGCGGTCTTCGCGTCACGTCTTGAAGGAAAGGTGGGGGCGACAGAAGTGACGGCTTCTATCGCCCCTCCCCCTTTTTGGCTCTCTCCCTTGCAAACGGGAGGTATAAGGAGAGAGCCACCGACGCCTTATGCTATAGCGAAGGACGTTCGTTTGTACTCACGCCTTCGCCATAGTCTTTTGTTTTCGCATCGCTTTTTGCCGAAAACCGCGCACACCCCTGCCTTCGCGGGGGCATGCTTTTCGGCGCGATGCTCTAGAATGTCTTCGACCATTTCAGCGAGATGGTCCGTCCACGACCGGCAAAGAAACGATCATCGCGCGTATTGGCCGCTTGGCTAAAGTAACTGATATAATCCTCGTCCAGGGCGTTTTGGACGCCAAGATCCACTCTGCCGAATTGGCCGAAGGCATATCCCGCACTCACATCAACAAGCGTATAGCCGTCAAATAATTGAGCGCCGTTAAATGAGCGATCAAAAACAGATGTGGACTGAACACGGAAGGAGAGATTTTCCACCGGTTCGCCAACAACATAAAGGTTCAACCGATCTGGGCCGATGTCGGTGGCGCCGAGATCTTCATCAATGGCGCCATCACCGTCCTGATCTGACTGGCCTTCAAGGGCGGCATAGCTACCGCCAATCGTATAAGGGGCGTCAAATTGATAGTCGGCGGATAGCTCAAAACCGGTGATCTCTGTGGGTTCGCGGCGGACTTCGAATATATCTTGCTCATTAGCCACCAGGCGGGAACCGAGATCAGACTCTGACCAGAAGTGAGAGATGTTCGCGGTGAACCCCCCGAATGCGAAGGACAAGCCGACCTCCACATTGTCGATGATAACCGGCTGTATCTCAAACAAATTGTCGACGTCTTGACCTTCCTCGCTCACCGCACGTAGCACACGTCCAAGGTCGGGCATGGTGAACCCTTCCGTATAGGCAGCATAAGCCTTCACACCCTCTGTCAGCTCGATGGATCCCCCAACATTGTAAAGGGTTTCAGCGAAATCTGGCTCGCCACCCGATACCTCTTGGCTGCCATAGAAGGCGATGGTCTGATAATCATCAACTTCGAGTTTGGCATCTTCGTGACGAACACCCGCCGATAACAGAACGCGGTCGCCCCACAGAAGTTGGTCAAATTGGATGAAAGGAGCAAGGGAGGTGAACTTCACCTCGGGCACCCAAAGGCGACCGGTTTGGATCAGCTCCTGGAACGTCTCATCCTGGAGCCAGTCAACACCGCCGGTGACGGTCAATCCGTCAACAGGCAGGTCACCATGGCTATAGGTCAGTTTTGCCCCGGTTTTATTCGAATTATTGGCAGACTGATCAAAGGTTTCCTCACCCGGTGCTTCGGTCCCAGTATTAAAAAAGCCGTCAAACGTCCCGCCGCCAAAAATCGACTCGAACTCGCGGTAAAAGGCTTCGGCGGTTAGATCGCCGCCCCATAAATCGTCGCGCGTGAGAGAGAGCGAGTAGGTCTCAACCTCATTCGTGGGGGCTTCCCCTTCCTGCTGTCCACGGATGGCAGTGGTGGGTCGACCTGCGTCCCGGTCTCCGACGACCGCAATATAGTCGCCGTCGCCCTCAAGGTCGAAGAGGTTGACCATCAATTGTAGGCGGGTGAGATCATCAATGTCCCAGCCCAGCTTGACAAAATAGTTTGTCGAAAGACTGTCTTGAATTTCCCCTTGGGTTCCATCAACGCCCACGCGCCGATCGTCGGCATCGTAAAAGGCGCCGCGACTTTCAGTGGCGATACTGGCCACCAAATCGATGGCGCCAAAGTCCCGTAGGGCGGTGAGGACACCGCGATAGCCCGTGCCATCACCGTCAAGGCCATCGCTGACAGTGACTTGACCCTCGGCGCGCGCCTCCCATTCATCCTCTGTAGAGGGAGAGATGGTGACATAGTTGATCACGGCGCCGGTTGCCCCAATCCCTTGGATTGCATTGGCCCCCAGGAGGACTTCAATCCGTTCGATCACCGCAGGGTCAATCGTAAAGCCATCGCGAGAGCCGTTTCGGAGCGGGTTCGATTGCGGCACCCCGTCAACCAAATAAAGCGGTTCCCGTCCCCGAAAGCTCTCTCCGGCGCCGGACAATTTTTGTCGGCTGGGGGCAAAGGAGGGAACGGACTGCCCGATAATGTCGGTGAGGTTCGTTGAGAAAAGCGATTGGGCGTCGATCTCATCGGCCTCGATCAATTGAATGGTGTTTGGCAGGGCCTCGACGGGAACGTCACGCCGTACCGCTTCGATAACAATGATATCGTTTGTCGATCCCGCTGTGGCTTCACCTGTCCTTGAGTCTTGGGCGATGGCGACGCCGGTGAGGCATGTGCTCGCGATGAGCAGTGGTGCAAGGCGGGAACGGAACAGTGTTGCTTTTTTGGGCGTTGGTCGGATCATATAAGAGCCCCTCAAGGTCAATACGCTCGATCTGTTAATGAGAATTATTATTAATTGTGCCTTTTGCTATTTTGAGAGTGAGAGTCAATACCAAATAGGAATTTCTTCCCATAGCGGCTGCCGTCGGGTTTTGTCGGTGGGGAGGGCGCTTCTAGGGCGCCGACGGCTTCGGTCGGCACCCGCTTTTGTGCCGCTGAACGTCACAATAGGAAGGTAATCGCGCGGACGCCCGAATAGGATTCGGGAGTATGGAGACGTTTTGCTTTGTCGTGACGTTCCAAGGGAAGGAAAAGCCTACACTGTCCTGAGGAACGCGCCGACATAGGCGGTCAAGAAGATGCCGCTGCTAATGCGTCGGCCCGTTTCTTCCGCATGATCGGGCACTGCACCAGGTTCAGCATTTCGTCAAACAGTCTGCCGCGAACCCATTGGTGACGCGGATCATGGGTCCAGTTGGGATGCCAAACACCGCAAATATTCACTGTACGGAGGGGAAGGGGGGGCGGAAAGATCCATAAATTCTCTTGCCGCATCTGGAGGAGGGCGCTGGGGGCGGTGAGAACCGCATCTGTGACCCGGACGACGGCGATGCTGAGGAGGAATGACCCCACCCGATAAGCAATGCGTCGTTGATGACCCATTCGTGCCAATTCATCGTCCACCACGCCCGACTTGTCACCGTCGGGGGTGACAAGGGTGTGATCAAGGGAGAGATAATCCTCCATGGTAAGAACCTTGCCCGCCATCGGGTGGTCCTTTCGAACCGCACACAGAAAGTCCTGTTCGGCGACGTCCTTTTTCACAAATTGAGTCACATCAATAGTGGGAGGCAGTTCAAGCAGATTGACGTCAGGGAGGAGGCAGAGATCCGTCTTGCCTGTGGCCATGGCGGTGGCATCGTCGAGGGTGGGGGGCATGATCTCCAACGTCATGCCCGGCGCCTCCTTCGCAACGGATTCCGCCCATACCGCGGTAATGACTGCCCCTAGATAGTCTGCACACGCCACCCGAAAAGGCCCTGTTTGCCCGGCTGGGTCAAACGTGTCGGTCACCCGCAGGACATCACGGCACCGCTCCATCGCAAGGGCGGTGGCGGGCTGCAACCTTTCCGCAAGGCGCGTGGGGGCCATCGTCCCCCCCACCTTCACCAAAAGAGGGTCATCAAAAATTGCGCGCAATTTGGCCAAGGCACGACTGGCCGCCGGTTGCGATAGGCCCAGCTTATCCGCCGCGGCGGTGACATTGCGTTCTGCCAACAGCCAATGAAGCGTCAGCAGCAGATTGAGATCTAAGCCTTCAAGTCGTTTTTCGCTCATACGCCAGGTGAATAGCTAATATACTGACAATGCATTTAGTGAATAACACTAGCGCGCTTAAAGTGGGCTTGTCCACTCCTGAGGAGGACGTTTTTCAAAAGGACCTTCGTCATGCAGAAAATGACACTTATTGCCGTTTCTTCCCTTCTGTCCCTGGTGGGCGCGGCCCACGCCAATACAAAGCAGGATGTCATGGCCTGCAAAGCAGCTGTTGCCGATGAGGTGGCGGGTGAGGGCGCTCAACTGAAAGTTAAATCGATCCGCGGCTCTTCGCTGAAGCGGATCACGATCATGGTGAACACGGCGGATGGCCAGGAGACGATGCTGTGCAGCGTCAAGCGGGGCGAAGTCCGCGATATTGAGAGCCTTTAGGGGTCACCGCACCCCAAAAGGGTTCGGCCAAAATCGCCCCCGCCCTTCGCTGAAAACAGCTTTGCTGTTTTCCG
>ERZ1740067.1232-NODE-1232-length-18046-cov-5.429937_pt1 | contig 18046 bp, 15 predicted proteins | sample MGYA00581736_ERZ1740067 | MGnify/ENA primary metagenome ERZ1740067 (study PRJEB43018, sample SAMN04849236) | marine metagenome | isolation source: floating plastic debris | place: Pacific Ocean | collected 2008-08-27 | study: EMG produced TPA metagenomics... | reverse complement strand
CAAGTGATTCCGAGGCCTACCAGGACCTTGTCAGCAACAAGATGATCGGCATCTTCGAAGCCTGTACCTTCCAAGACATCACCGGTCAGCGGATCTCGAAAGTGGTTCACACCCTCCGCTTCATTGATGAGCGGGTAACCTCCTTCATTGAACAGCTGCGCATCCCGGCGAGTTTCGAAGCCGAGATCGAGGAAACCGATGAAGAGCGCCGCAAGCGGGAGCTGATCCTCCACGGGCCGCAGCACTCCGGCGAAGGCGTTTCTCAAAATGACATCGACGCGCTCTTGGGCGACAGCCAGGCAGACATCGACAAATTGTTCGATTGATCATCGCCGGGCAAAGAATTGAAAAAAGGCCGCTCCCTCGGGCGGCCTTTTTTGCGTGATGACAAACGTCAAACCTCTCGGTCGTGATCCTTGGGCTAGTGCCGAGGATCAGCATTTTTCAAGTCGCAACGCTTCTGTGCGCCTATTGCGCTCCATTATCCCATTCGCCCCACAATGGATCGACGTAGAATGGGTCGGTTATGCCCTGCTTGCGCATCGCCATCCCGGTCAACATTTCGCGCATGGCACGGACGGCAACCTGTCTGCTGCGGTATGTCGTGTCCACGATCGGGTTTACCTCGACGATTTCCAGACCCACAACATTTGTTGCCGCCGCAATGCCGCGCAGCATCGGGAACAGCTCGCGGATGGTCATACCACCGGGTTCAGGTGTGCCCATACCGGGTGCGAAGGCCGGTTCCAGAACATCGGTGTCGAGAGAAATATAAACATTCTCGATGCCGGAGGCTGCAACCTCTTCCAATACCTCCGTGAGCACCTCGCGCCAGCCTTTGCGGTCGATCTCATGCATGTAACGGAATCGAATGTTGTTCTGGCGCATCCAAGTGAGATCCTTCCCATCAGGCTTGGCCGAGTTCAGACCGATCTGCCAAAACAACTCACCCGGTACGTGGCCCTCGTCGATCAGGCGACGCACAGGACCGCCGTGCGTGAGATAATGGCCAAAGGCCAAAGCCGTCGCGTCATAGTGTGCATCGAAATGCACTACCGCAACTTTACCTTTGCCGTAGAAATCCGTGACGGCCACAACGTCAGGATACATCAGCGAGTGATCCCCACCGACCACGAACGGTACAGCGCCCGCTTCAACAATTCCTGTAACGCGGTGATGCACAGATAGGATGCTGCGTTCGTTGGAAAACGGATCGATGACGGCATCACCGTAATCAACAACGTTGAAGATCCTCATGGGATCGATGTCACCCACCGTGGGGTGCGCGTTCGGAATGAAATCTCCCCAAAATGCCAGAGGTTCGCCCACCCGGATAAGCCCGGGCGCGTAGGAGGTCCCACGCTGGGCAGTGCCCAGATCGATGGGGGCACCCATGATCGCGATGTCGACCTCGCCCGCCACAAGGTCTTGCGGACACACAGCCACAGGTTGGCGAAAGAACGTTGGGATGCCAAGCTGCGCATATCCGCCAGCAGTTGACTGGATGTTGATCGGCCCCGGCTCGCGTCCTTCGATGTTTTCGCAATCCACGTAGAAGTTCAGCAAATCGCGGTTTGGATCGCGTGGTTCTAGCGGAATTGAGTCGGGGCTCTCGCGCATCATATCGATAACCGTTTTTTCTGTTTTGGTATCGAACTCGTCCGCAGCATACGCTTGATAAGGCGCACTCAAGCCAAGGATCGTTGCACCGAATAAAGACAAGGAAGCTGTTTTCATCAGGAGTGTTCCAATCCGTTCTCGTGTTTCATGTCGCAAAGATCTTCGCGGACGTGCCGGTAGCTCTATCAATCAAACATCCCTGCCGGGTTTGTAAACCATGAAGGGCAGAGGGACTGCGTGGACCGTTCCTTTGACGTTACCTAAAGACAGCAGTTGCAACGACATTTCAATTTCCACCGTAAAAATAGAGATCCAGTTTAATCATGTGTGGCACTGTTCACATATGCAAATTATGCAAATGATGGACGCTTAGGTGATTGGATCGATGGAGATCGAATTTGCTTCCCATTTATGAGCGGCTCAACGGACTGGAGCAGATCAACGAAGTTGTTGTCAGCACACCGAGCCATGAGGTGGACGTCATACAACTCTCCGGCGGTTTGGCTACTTGTGAAGCGACCCTGCTTGAGCTACCCGATATACGTCTCTTAAAAACCAAATACAGCGCCCGCCATCGTTGGATAGACACGGGTGCGGATCGCTCAGTCCATCTCGTGTTGCCTGCGAAAACCACGCAATCTGGCGCATCTGTAAATGGTCGATTCTACGAGTCGAATAGTGTTTTCTGCCGGAGCGGACCCGGCACTGTGTTTTCGGTATCAGAGCCTGACTTCGAGTGTTTTGAGGTCGTGATAAGCGAAAAACTTGCAGATGCTACCGGTCTTCCAACCGATATTCTCTCACTATTCAACCTGCCCGGTACCGTGATCAATCCTCTTCACAGGGAGCTCCAACGCGCACTTTGCCAAAAGGGCTCTGATGGCAATCCCTGGTGGCGGCCTCCCGTTACGCAAGGAGTATTCATCAGAGCTGCCGAGGCCGTACTCGAGGCCATGCCTTTATCTGCACCGGTGGCAGAGAGGGCAAGTCTCAACCACGATCTGATTATTGCGCATGCAGAAGCCTTCATGAATGATTGGGACCCAGAGGCAAGACTAGAAATTGAGAGACTGTGCGGGGAACTGGGGCAGTCCCGCAGAACCATTCATCATGCCTTTCGAAGGAGCTTAGGGATTGGTCCGGCGGCTTATTATCGGCTCAAACGGCTTCATGCCTTGCGCGGACGCCTCGTAGCCGCCGAACCCGAAACAACGAGAATTGCAGATCTCGCTCATTCGCACGGATTTTTCGAAACCGGTCGACTGGCGGGCTATTACAAGGAAATCTTCGGTGAATTACCGAGCGAAACACTAAAGCGACGGCAGCCGCTGTAAGAAAGCCAAATGCCGGCATCCAATATCGATTGATTTTGCCTGCACATCGCGCAGTTGGAAACGTTTGATCGCACCGCTACGGGCCAGCTTGAACAACACGCATTTCTGCGCGCCCAAGTTGAATGCAAATTGCAGCCAGCAACAGCTTCCCGCCCAGTTCAACCCCTCACCACGACAGCCGTGGGATCGCCGCCCGGGCGCTGAGGCCGGCTTCGATCAACCGTTTGCGGATCAGGTGTTCTTCCGGGGCTTCGCTCGGTCCAAAATCCGAAGCGTGAATGCCGGCGGTGATGAACAGAACGTCGATGTCCTGGGACACCGCGCCGCGGATGTCGGTTGGCAGGCCATCGCCGATCGCCAGAACGTCTTCCTTTGCGATTGTTGTCCCGGCGTGCTCGGCCAAACGGCGCAGACCTGCCTCATAGATCGGTGCGTGCGGTTTGCCGAGAATGGCAACTTCGCCGCCAAGGTCTTCGTAAAGACGAGCGAGGGCCCCAGCGCACCAGACCAAGCGGTCGCCCCGCTCCACAACGATGTCCGGGTTGGCGCAGATCATCAAAAGGTTGCGCGCCGCCAGTTTTTCCAAACGCTCCCGGTAGTCGTCGGGCGTTTCCGTCTCATCATCCCTGAACCCCGTACAGCTGATCGCGTCTGCATCCTCGTCAATGCTGGTGAAGGTTGCTTCCAGATTATGATACAGCGGCTGGTCCCGGTCCGGTCCGATGTGCAGCAGCGTCTTGGAACCTTGCGCTTCCAGAACTTCGCGGGTGACATCGCCTGAGCTGACGATGCTGTCGTAAGCCTCTTCCGGCACGCCCATGCTGGTCAGCATCTCGGCGACATATTTTGCCGGACGCGGGGCATTCGTGATCAAAACCACATGGCCGCCGGTTTCTTCCCGGAAGCGCCGCAATGCGATATGTGCCTCTTCAAAAGCGGACACGCCGTTGTGCAGCACGCCCCAGACATCGCACAAGATGCCCTTGTATTGCGGGGCAAGGGCATGGAGCCCGTCAACAAGAAGCGGTGCAGAAACGGTCATGGCGGCTCACTCGGATGAGAAATTATCTGATAGGATTGCACGGAATCGAAGTAAATCCGGCGCGGACCATATCCGAAGCGCGCGTCAAACGGAACCAATCAAAGGGCAATTCATGCAGGTCAGGCAACTTGGCGAACAGGTGATCAACCAGATTGCCGCTGGCGAGGTCATTGAACGGCCTGCCAGCGTGATCAAGGAGCTGGTTGAAAACGCCGTTGATGCCGGGGCGTCGCAAATCGACATCGGCTCCGCTGCGTGCGGCTAGACGCTGATGCGGGTCGCCGATGACGTGGCCGGCTTGCTCCAGGACGATCTCAAGCTGGCCATCCGTCGTCACTGCACCTCCAAGATTTCCGATGATGACCTGTTTGATATCCGCACGCTCGGGTTCCGTGGGGAAGCGCTGCCGTCGATTGGCTCGGTCGCCCGGCTGGTCATTCAGACGCGCCACAAGGACGAAGATCACGCCTGGGCGATCGCCGTGGAAGGCGGCAAGGAACAGCCGATTGTGCCTGCCGCCCGTTCAAAAGGCACCCAGGTTGAGGTCCGTGATCTGTTCTTCGCGACACCGGCCCGTCTGAAATTCTTGAAGTCCGACCGCGCGGAAGCAGCCGCCATCACCGAGATCGTCAAGCGGATTGCGCTTGCCTATCCGCATATCGGATTTTCACTGTCGGGCGCTGACCGTCAGCCGCAATCCTGGCCGGCAGCGCGCGGCGACGAGCCGCATCTGGCTCGAATCGCGCAGATTTTGGGGCCCGATTTCGTCGACAACGCCATGGAGATTGATGCGGCGCGGGAAGGGGTCCGGCTCACCGGGTATGCTGGTCTGCCCACCCATCACAGGGGCAATGCCCAGCATCAATTCTTTTTCGTCAATGGCCGACCAGTAAAGGACAAGCTGCTTTTGTCCGGCTTGCGCGGGGCTTATGCAGACGTTCTTGCGCGCGATCGTCATCCGGTGGTGGTTCTCTTCATTGATCTGGATCCGGCACTGGTGGACGTGAACGTCCATCCGGCCAAATCCGATGTGCGCTTTCGCGATGCGCAGTTGGTCCGCGGCCTACTTGTTGGGGCGATCAAGCATGCTCTGGTCCAAGCGGGGCACCGGTCGTCGACGTCCAACGCAGCCGTCGCCTTGGACGCGCTTCGAAAACAATCTCCACAACCGGGATGGCCATCCGGTGCCACTTCTCCTGCTTACGGCTCTGTCGATCAGGGTGCGGCGAGGGGGCAAGGGTTCGGTGCAACGGCAACAGCGGAACGCTGGGAGCCGGAAGTTTTTCGGCCTTTGGAGACGGCACCAAATCCTGTGCCGGGGTTTGCTGAAGACCGGGTTGCAGAGGTCCAGAACGGCTTTTCTGCTCTGGCCACACCATCAGCCGATGCAAGAGCGCATGATGTTCCACTAGCCTCAGAGAAATCCGAGCTGCCGCTTGGAGCTGCACGGGCACAGGTGCACGAGACTTACATCATTTCCCAAACAGAAGATGGCGTTGTCATTGTCGATCAGCACGCAGCGCACGAACGGCTGGTCTATGAGCGCCTTAAGGAGGCCTTGGCCAAGAAGGACGTCGCCCGGCAGATCCTTTTAATCCCGGAGGTTGTCGACCTGCCGGAAGAAGATGCGGCCCGCTTGGCTGAACGCGCGGAGGATCTGGAAAAGGTCGGCCTGTCGCTTGAGACGTTTGGGCCGGGTGCCATCGCGGTTCGTGAAACACCAGCCATCCTTGGTGACATGGACATTCAGGGCATGGTGCGTACCCTTGCCGATGAACTGGCCGAGTGGGAGACCGCCGACAGTCTTCGGGAGAAACTTGACCACGTTGCCGCCACGATGGCCTGCCATGGATCGGTCCGGGCCGGACGCCGGATGCGGCCGGAAGAAATGGATGCCCTCTTGCGCGACATGGAAGCAACACCACTTTCTGGGCAGTGCAACCATGGGCGCCCGACCTGGGTTGAACTGAAACTCAGTGATATTGAAAAGCTTTTCGGCCGCAAGTAACAGCCAGTGGGAAATCCGTCCCATACGGCGAGATCGGCAGCCGTACGGAGACCGGAATGACCGCAGAAGACAGCAACAACAGCACACCGCCTGCACCGGACGGCACGGGAGCCGCGCGGAAGGTTGGCAGGACTGTCAGAAAGGTTCTGGTCGCTGGCGCGATCGCCTACGGCATTGTGGCCGGTTACATGTACCTCAATCAGCGGAATTTCGTTTTTGTGCCAACCGGTGAACTTGAATCCCCGGAGGCAAAAGGGCTGGAAAACGTCACCGTCGAAACGGTCTCAATGCAAGACGGCACCAACGTGACCGTCTGGACGTCTGAGGGGCGTGAAAACACGCCAATCGTTCTTTATTTCCACGGCAACTCCAGCAATCTGTCGACGCGTCACAAGCGTTTTGCGCAGGTTCTGGGCAGTGGCTTCGGGCTTTATGCGCCAAGTTATCGCGGCTATCCGGGAAGTGAAGGGGCGCCGTCCGAGGCAGCGTTCATTCAGGATGCGCTGGAGCATTATGACAGGGCCTCGGCGGCTGGCAGACCCGTCATCGTGCACGGTGAGAGCTTGGGTACAGGTGTCGCCACCGCAGTTGCAGAACAGCGCCCGGACGCCGGGCTGCTTGTCCTGGAAGCGCCCTATACAGCTCTGGTCGACATTGCATCCGAGCAATATCCCTGGTTGCCGGTGTCCGTGCTCATGAAGGATCCAATGCCGACGCGGGAGCGAATTCAGAACTTTCAAAGCCCGGTTCTACCAGTGCACGGATCGGAGGACCGCGTGAGCCCGGTGTCGCACGGAGTACGCTTGTTCGAGCTGGCGCCGGAGCCGAAGACACTCAAGATCGTTGACGGCGTCAGCCACAGCGGTCTTTGGGGCAACGGTCTCTGGGACGCGGTCCAAGACGCTTATTGCACCTCGAAGGTCGAAACGCTCGCCTGTTGACTTTGGGCAAAAACCAAAGCCGAACAGTGATCAGGAGTATCCGTGAGCATCACGCACCGCGCGGTACTGCTTGAGGTTTTCCCCGCGGCTCAAAACGTCTTCTGAACCCGAAGCGTTGTGTAGATTTCATCCGTATCGGAAAGTCCGGAAGCTCTATCGAAATCGACGTTCCGGTATTGCATTTCAGCGCCAATATCCAGACTGGAAACCGGTGACCACACAAGATTTCCGGTCACTGTCCATTGATTGAAATCGTAACTGTCCAAGGCGGCATCGACGGTGTGGTAACCACCTTCCAGATTGGCCGTGACCGTTTCTGTCACGGCGTGACGCCAGCCCCCGGCAACGTTCCATGTCTTTGTTGTTTTGGTGGACCCGCCAACATTGATGGCGTCGGTGATCCGGCCATTCCAACTGTCGAGTGGGAAACGGCTTGCGCCGTCGGAATAGCCCACTTGGAGAACAACTTTGTCCCGGTCACCAAGGAAAGGAACCTTGATCTCCGCGCCGGCACCGACAGCCCAGCCCAGAGCAGATTCTGTTGCCGTGTCGACGAAATAGACTTGGTGCAATGCGCCCATGATTTGCGCGGATCCCCACGCCTGATCGATCCGGATGTTGGCGACAGCGTCCGGGATCTTAAAGCCGCCATATCCGTTGGCGTTCGGAGAAATCAGTTCCACCCGGCGGGAAACCGGACTTTCGATTGAAAGGCTTGCGGACACTCCGTTGCCGAATGCACGGGTATAGGCGGCAACGTTCGATTTGGTATCGGAGTACGAGGTGACCCGGGCGCCGAAAGAATAGCCTGTCCAGAAGTCCCAGAACGACTGAGCCCGGCCAAAGGTGAACCCTCCGAACTGGATGAAGCTGTATTCCAGCTCCAAGGAATTGGAGCTGCTGTCGTTGTCGTTTGTCACGAAGACAGCGTTATAGGTGCGCAGCAACCCGTATTCCGTTGCGGTGCGCGAATCCAGGTAGCTGTAGCCGCGGGCCCGGAACGTTGTTCCTGTCGCCGCCTTATCTGACCAATTGTTCGGTCCGCTGCCATAATTGTTCAGCCGGGCTTCAATACGAACTCGCCCTCCGACACGCAGGCAAGTTTCGGTGCCCGGCAGGTAAAAGAACCGGTTGCCGTAGGCATCACAGATCCGCAGGTAGTCTATCGGTTCTGGTGCAACGGGAAGGTCGGCGGCAAATGCGGGGCCGGCGAGCATCACCATGCTCGCTCCAATGATGGCAGATCTGATCATGAGACGCTCCCCCAGCAGAACTATGCTTCGTCGGTCAATACTAGCGTGTCTTTTGTGACATGTTGCCGATTCCATACCAATCTGGAGAAGACACACGAGCTTTGTTGCGGTTGTGCAACAGCAGGGTTATCGGCGGCCTTGGAAGAAAGCTTTCAAAAGCGCGGCAGACTGGCGTTCTCCTATCCCGGCATATGTCTCAGGGGCATGGTGGCAAATGGGCTGGCAGAAAAAGCGGGTTCCGTGGTCCACAGCGCCGCCCTTTTCGTCCCCGGCGCCATAATAAAGCCGGCGGATTCGGGCAAAGGAAATGGCGCCGGCGCACATCGCGCAGGGCTCCAGCGTGACATAGAGATCACACTCCGGGAGCCGTTGTGATTGGAGTGCTGCACAGGCCGCACGGATCACCAGCACTTCTGCATGCGCAGTCGGATCGTTCAATTCCAGGGTTCGGTTGCCGTTCCGGGCCAAGATCTCTCCGTTGCGCACCAGAACGGCACCTACGGGGACTTCACCACGCTCCGCGGCCGCTGCAGCTTCCTCCAGGGCGATATCCATGAAGGTCTTTTCGGCGAAGTTGTTGTCTTGAGATGTCATGCCGTCTTTTCCATATCCGCCGTTTTAATGCGGTGCGGCGTATCCGTCAGCTGCAAAAGCAGGAGAATTTGGGTTCCGGATACGGTCTTCGGGTACGATTACTTTGAAATGGTGAAAACAAGCGATTTCCGAACGCGTTCTGCTCTGCTATGACGCGCCTATGACGACAAAGAAATTCCCTCCGAAACGGTCTGGCCCGGACAACGGCCGGAACCGACCCAAACGCGCAGCAGGCAACCGCGGTCCGCGCAAATCCGCTACGAAAGCTGGCGACGCGGGCGATGCTCCGCGCGTGACCATTCCTGACACCGACAGCGGCGAACGTATCGCCAAGGTCATGGCCCGTGCCGGCTTGTGCTCCCGCCGGGAGGCTGAGACCTGGGTCATGAACGGCCGGGTCGAGGTCAATGGCAAGGTTTTGACCACGCCAGCAGTCACGGTCACCGGCAAGGACAAGGTTCTGGTGGACGGCGAACCGCTGCCGATGCGCGAGCGTACACGGCTGTGGCTCTACCACAAGCCGCGCGGTCTGGTGACGACCAACAAAGATCCGGAGGGCCGTCCGACCGTGTTCGACCGCCTGCCGGATGATCTTCCGCGGGTCTTGACCGTTGGGCGGCTCGACATCAATACCGAAGGCTTGTTGCTGCTGACCAATGACGGCGGCCTTGCCAGGGTCCTGGAACTGCCGGCAACCGGTTGGCTGCGCCGCTACCGCGTGCGCGCCTTTGGCAAGATTACACAGGCCGAACTCGATACCTTGAATGACGGTGTAGCGATTGACGGCGTGCTCTATGGCGCGATCGAGGCGACATTGGACAAGGAACAGGGCGGCAATGTCTGGATGACGGTCGGTTTGCGAGAAGGCAAGAACCGGGAAGTCAAACGCGTCCTTGAACATTTGGGGATGTCGGTCAACCGGCTGATCCGCCTGTCCTATGGTCCATTCCAGCTCATGGATCTGGCCGAAGGCGATGTGCGCGAAATTCGCGGCCGCGTTCTTCGCGACCAGCTGGGTGATGCCCTGGCGGAAGAGGCTGGCGCCGACTTCGATGCGCCTATCTTCCATATGCCGAAGCAGGATGAGGACAAGAAACGGTCCGGTCCGCGCGGCGGTGGCCGGGATGGCTCCTCGGAAAAGGGCCAGGGCAAATGGCTGACGGCCCGTGAAGGCAAGTCTGCGACGGATCGAAAGAAAGCCTCGCGGAGCGACGAAGGTGGTCCAAAACAGGGCAAGCGGAGAAACGAAGGGCCGCGCCGGGAGAAAGTCTCACCGCGGTCTAAGTTTCGCATGACGTCCGAACCTCGGTTCCGCAAGGATTACAATGAGGAGCGTCCGTCCCTGCCGCAACGCCGGATTTGGGGAGATGATGGTCTCGTTGAGGACAAACAGCAGGAGCGCCGTACAAACCGCGACAAAGGTGACCGGAAGGGTGGACCTCGCGAAGACCGTCCGTTCCGCGGCGACCGGCCAGAGCGCGGCAACCGATCCGATCAAGGTGGGCGGTCAGAAGGGCGGGATCGCGCAGGTCGTGGTGACCGCCCGGATCGGGGGGACCGGTCAGGTCGCACTAGCCGTCCAGATCGTGGCGGCCGCCCGGATCGCGGTGGCCGTCCACCGCGCCGCGGAGACCGTTCGTGAGAATAGTTGCCGGACGATTCAAGGGCGCTGCATTGGCAGCGCCCAAGTCAAATGCCACGCGGCCGACCAGCGACCGATTGCGCGAAACTGTCTTCAACATCCTTGCGCATGGTCTCGAATTTGAGATCGACGGATGCCGGGTCCTTGACCTTTTTGCCGGCACCGGAGCACTCGGTTTTGAGGCCATCAGCCGTGGTGCGCGGCACTGTACCTTTATCGAAGAAGCTGCTGAACCGCGTGGTGTCATTCGCCGGAACATGGAAAGCCTCGGGCTCAATGGCGCTGCCAAGATATTCCGGCGGGATGCGACCAAGCTTGGCGAGCCGGGAACGATTGAACCCTTCGATTTGGTGTTCGCCGACCCGCCTTATGACAAGGGGCTTGGAGAGCGGGCACTCGCTTCTGCTGCGACTGGCGGTTGGTTGAAACCGGGTGCCATCTGCATTCTGGAAGAGCGGGGCTCCGCAGATGTTGATGTCCCGGAGGGGTTCACGAAGCTCGACCGGCGCAAGGCCGGTGACAGTCAGGTTTTGTTTCTGCGGTTTGATAAGGGGTAATCGCGTCCTGATCTATGCTCCGCCGGGCATCATGATGTAGACCGTTTTTTCCGCTGGCAGGGTGCTACGGCTCACGGTCACACTTGAAGTCTCCGCGCGGACGATCCGATAGCCCTGTTCGGTCGCCCGGCCCATGAATGCTGGAAGGGCGCCCGCGAAATGAAAATGCATCGGAATGATCATCGACGGACTGATGGCAGCCAGGACGTCCATGAGGCTGTCGAGCCTAAGGGTCGAAGAGTTGTCAATGGCGGCGAACACGACATCAATCTGCCCAAGGCGCAGCAAATCGTTTTCCGTCAGCCGGTGATGCAAATGCCCCAAGTGGGCGAGGCACAAATCCGCGGCTTCAAAGATAAAGATTGAGTTGCCGAGCCGGCGGCTCTCCCCATCCCAGCCACGAATGTTGGTTTGAATATTTCGAACGCGAACATCGCCAACAAAGATATCATGATCCATCGGGCCGCCGTTCCGGTTCCAGCCATAAAGCAGATGTTCAATGTTCGGGTCCGGGTTCAGCGAATAGTGGGTGCTGTGGGCCCCGTTCATCGTGGCTATCGTCGGCGGAAGAAACGGACGGTAGATGTCGTTGTAGTCGGTTGCAATGCGGATCCCTTGGGGGGTTTCCAGCTCAAAGGTAGAATGCCCGATGTAGCGAATGCTGACTTGATCTGGCTCCAGATTGGCGTTCCACACCCGGACTTCGCCCGGCCGCAACGGCTTGTACGGAGCATCAGCGACGACCTGGCAGATCGCCAGAGCAGGGCCAGCAAAGAGGATTACTGAAAAGAAGGTAAGAAGGAACGCCGCATTGCTTTCAAAGCGTCGATGAAACCAGGTAGCTGGTCTGATGCAATGGATGGACTGCCACATGCTGAACGATCCCCACTCGCGAGTGTCACCCGAATAATACTAGGCTTTCAGGCAAGACCGGCAAGGAATTATGGGTGATCGCGAGGAATTTGATCGGTTGGACATTCATTTGCCCAAAGAAAAGGCAACCGGCCTGTTGGACGGTTGCCAGGTGGGGGCAGGTGGGAGGAAGGACCCGCCCCGGGAACTCAATCAAACAATGTGAAGGCTGACCGGCGGTCTCGTGCCGCGGGGGCGTGTCTTCAGATCGTCGGTGGCCGCACCGGCAGTTTTGGATTGCAGATAGATCATTTCGCCAGCTGTTCCGGCTTCGCGGACGAGGTCGGATTGTTCGCATTGGGCGGCAAGTTGAAGGCCCAGGCTGCGCAAATGGGCGCGCCGGTAGCAGTAAACTGCCATTGCTGCGCGTTGTGCAGCTGGCCATTTGCCAGTGATCTCAGCCGTCGCGTTCAGGGCAGAATCCAGAAGTTTCTTCAGGATGTCATCCGTGACGGGGCAAGTCTCTAAATCTGCGGATCCCTTTGCCATCGGCATTGCTCTACTCCTCGGTTCATAGAGAAGGATCGCGAAATTCAGTTAATTGAGTCTTAATTATCCACAGTCGGTAAATTAAGCGAGGGAAATTTCTTGAATAATATTTGAGATTATTTGATGGATTTGCTTGTTGTATTTAGCAGTTCTGTCAGCCTGATCCGCGTCACACTGCGTAAGGACTCCGACTTTTCCAATATTGCTCCTGCCTTTAGGAAGTCGAGAACGCGGGTATTGTCATGCTGCGGGCGGACCAGGATATCTGGTTGATCCAGCTTGAGTTTTTGCGCCGTGATCGTCTGCATCAGGATCTGCGAAGATCCGAAAATCGAGTCCAGCATGCTAATGTCAGCCGGGTTTGAGCGCGGAACCGGGGCGCCGACAACATCAACCGCGACCACAAAATCGCATTCTTCCCGCAAGCCGTCGAAGGGGAGGGGGTTTACAACACCTCCGTCGATCAGAAATCTTCCCTGATGCCGGACAGGACAAAAAACAGCTGGGATAGATATGGAGGCGGCAATAGCCGGTAAGAGCGGCCCCGTTTCGAAATCTACCTCGGTGCAGCCGAAGTAATCGGTTGCCAAGATTCGTAAGGGTATATTGAGATCTTCAAACCGGGATGGCAGATGCTCGGCTACAAAGGCTTCCAGCACACCGACAGGGTCGAACTGAACCGGCCCAGCGCGGAAGAGATCCCGGATGCGTTTTGGTCCAAGCTTCCAGAAGCGCGACAGAACTTTGTTGCTGTCGGCAAACAAGTCCAGCGCGATCTCGCGCAGATCCTCACCGCTGTGACCGGCAGCATAGCCTGCCCCAAAGATCGCGCCGATGGAGGTCCCTGCGATTTTGTGGGGTCTGATCCCCAAATCGTCAAACGCCTCAAGAACGGGAATGTGGGCAAGGCCCCTTGCTCCTCCGCCGCCAAGGGCCAGGCCGATCTTGGGGTGCGACGGATTTTGCAGCATGTGGCGCGATGCCTCTTTTGGTACTTCGGCGGGTGTCGGGGACGTATTATCGCCCAACGGCCCAATAGCCACTCGGTGCCTGATCATCACGTCAGCAGTGTGACGGTGGGAGGGCCAGGTCTTAAAATACGAAATAGAGGTCTTCTGCGGTTTCCGACATCCAGTTGGTGGCTTCTTCGAAGCGCAGAGGCTTGGCAATAAGGAAGCCCTGGACCGCGAAGTCGCCCATCATGCGCAGACGGTCATATTGCTCTTCCGTCTCAACCCCCTCGCAAACAACTGAGATATTGAGCGAGCGGGCCAGGTGGATCAGCTGGTTGATCAGGATTTCCTTGCGGTCATCTTCAAGCAGCTGTTGGGTAAACGAGCGGTCGATTTTCAAACCGTTGATGGGGAGATCGACCACATGAGTGAGCGAGGCGTATCCGGTGCCGAAATCGTCCAGCTCCACATGCACGCCCATTTCATAAAGATCCTTGAGCGTCGACAGGTGACCTGATTTGTGATCGTCCAGGAACACCGATTCCAAGACTTCAGCTGTGATCCGTTCTGGTGCCAGATCATGCCGCTCCATAGCGGTTTTAAACTGCTCGAACAACATGCCGGAGGACAGGTGTGCCGGAGAAATGTTCACCGAAATCCGGCCGAAATCCAGTCCTGCATCCTGCCAGGATCTCGCCGCCGCGAACGCCTTGTCGAGAACAATGTCTCCAAGAACAGCGGCAAAACCCGTCTTTTCAACAACGGGTAGGAACTCGCCTGGAGAAACGACGCCGCGTTCCGGATGCTGCCAACGGACAAGGGCTTCGACGCCGACGACCTTGTGGGTGCGCATGTTGACCTGTGGCTGGAAGACCAGGAAAAACTCGTCGCGCTGAGCTGCCATGTGCAGCTCGCGTTCAAGTTCCGCTTCCTTGTCGTTCACGGACTGCAGGTCGGATGAGTAGAACGTAAACCGGTCCTTGCCGCTGTGTTTGGACCGATAAAGCGCAAGGTCGGCATTCACAAGAAGGGTTTCGAAGTTCGTGCCATGGTCCGGGCATAGGGCAATCCCCATGCTGACGGTGGGCCAGAAGGTTGTGCCGTTGAATTCCATCGGGGCGCGCATCAGACGGCGCGCGCGCTCACACAATTCGTTCGGGTCGGAATCTGAGGAATTGGCCAGAATAACAAACTCATCGCCGCCCCAACGGTAAGGAGTCCCGAGCCCGCGGCTGACTTCGCGCAGGCGGCGTCCTGTTTCTGCAAGGCAATAGTCACCCGCCAGGTGCCCGAGCGTGTCATTGACCCGTTTGAAATTGTCCATGTCCACATGGATGAGGAATGCCGGCTTTTTGGTTTTGGCGAACCGCTTTCCGGCATCGCGCTGACAACCGGCGCGGTTTGAGAGTTTCGTCAGAGGATCAAAATAGGCAAGGCGCTCAGCGCGTTCCTTCGCATCGCGGGTTTCAGATTCGCGCTGAACCCGCTCCGAAATGTCATTCGCCATGGCGACGATGCGATTGCGGCCCTGGTCGCGCACCATCTGGATCTGGAAGTCGACCGGATAATCCGTTCCATCTTTTCGGCGTTGTTGGGCTTCGCCCGTGATATTGGCCTCGCTCCCCTCAGCCAAGGGCAAGAGTTTTTCGGCAATGGTGGAGCGGCTGAACTCGTGATTGATGTCCCAAAGCGTCAGATTTTGCAGCTCGGTCAGCGTGTAGCCGAGGTTTGTGATCGCGCAGGCATTCGCGTATTCAACCTTGTAGGTATCCGCGTTGAGAACGTAGATCTCGTTGAGTGATGTTTCGAGGATCTTTGCCATCAGCGTGTTCTGGCGTTCCGTGTTGGACCGTTCCGTAATGTCGTGGACAGTCCCGATGCCCCGCACGCTTCGGCCGTTTTCGCCTTTGAATACACGCCCTTTGGTGTGGATCCGTGCAAGCGAGCCATCAGCTCTCAGTATCGAGTGCTCCAGATCAAAGGGCTCGCATTGCGCGAGAGCATGATGAATGACTGACTTGACCCGTGGCAAATCAGTTGCAGGCACGCGTTCGATCAATTGCTCAAGCAGATTGCCAGACGCTGTCGTGGGCGAAATGCCGGTAATCCGGAAAAACTCCTCAGAGGCAGAGATCTCTTTCGTGCTGAGGTCACACTCCCAGCTGCCGATGGAGGCAATTGCTTGAGCCTCAAGCAGCTGGGCACGACTGCGTTCAAGTTCCTTGGTGTTGGAACTGACGGCTTCCTCCAGGCTGGACCATGTGCGGCCAATTCTGCGTTGAAGTCGGGCCAAAAGGCGCTGCATCACAACCCAGGCAAGGATGGCGAAACCCAGGCTGACAAGCAGCACGACAAGCGTTGTTTTGAAAAACGCTGTGGCAGCAGTTGTGACGTCCCGCTGCAACATAATTTTCGAGCCCGGGACAGCATTCGCCAATGGAAGAGACAGGCCCTCGGTCATGAGAATAGTGTCATCTTCCTTGAACAACAACGGAACAGCGGCTGATGCTGCCTGTGCGCTCTGCTCTTTGGAACTGGCGGTGGGCGCAGGGGTTACCGGCCCGCCGATTTTGAGGATCTTGCCGTTAACGGCAGAACTCAAATGCATCAGATGGGGTTCGATACTGGAACTTAAATCCAGATAGCCGAGCAGCCGACCCTCCTGCACCAAAGGTTCTGTGCTGCGAACCACAATGGTTCCGGCCTGATCGTATTCTAGGCTATCGGAGACATGCGGCGAACTAGCATGATCTTCGTCTCCGGTCATATCGGTCGAGAATTTCAATGCGGCTGCCGGAGGACCATGTCGGTACAGAACCGAATGATCAGCTCCATAAACTGCCAACCGGTAAGGACCCTCTTTGCCGTTGAATGTCTCAAACCCACGTTCAGCATAAAGCGCAACCGACGCGGGATCAGTCTTGATCATGGCTGAAGTCAGATTGTAATCGGACGTCAAACGGTCTGCGAGCGTTGCAAGAGCCTGGGCATTTCGCTGCTGTTCCTGATGGACCAGCTTTTTGGAAGCTGACTGCACTCGATCAAAAGGAACCTGCAGTCGCGCGACTTCAGTGACGATGTTCTGGAGCGTTAGAATGCAAACGATGAGCGCCAGAAAACCAATAAAGACAGCTTTAAGCGGGCGTTCAATCCGAGCGCCATCGTCGCTCCATTGAGCGGCGATGTGATCCAACCGGGATTCCACAGTATCGAGAAAATGATATCCGGACCGTTTCACTTCGGTGTCCCGCATACTCCGCTCAACCACGCCAAACCTTCAACCGTTGCGTACGGTTGCCCCCGCACCTCGTCAGGCATTATCCTTGAGTTCCCGCAGCCCAGATGGCGCCGATCACATAGGAATAATCCCTGCCATAATTATCGATAGCGGGTATTCGTTAAATTGCATTGAATAAGAGTGTTAAGAAAATTAAGGACTTTCACTGAAAAGCACTGCATTTTAACAGCTTAACACCAAGTGCATTTAAGCTCAGCAAGTTTGGTTGAAGCTGGAATTTGATTTTTTATACTTTGGTATTTTCTACAAGGAAAAGAATTCGAGTATCTCCTGCGCGATTTCTTTTGGTGACTCTTCCGGCAGGAAATGTCCGCCCATAATCGCCCTACCTTTTGCGTGAGGACACCACGTCTGCCAGGTCGCCAACGGATCTTCGATACTCGCCGCAATTCCCTGTTCGCCCCACAACGCAAGAAACGGTTGGGAGATGGTTTTATTTGTCCGCCGGTCCTCTGCATCATGATCGTAATCGATATGCGCCCCGGCCCGGTAGTCCTCGCAGCTCGCCGCGATGCGCGCCGGATCTGAAAACCAAGCGCGTGTGTGCTGAAGCGCACCCTCAGAGAAGGGCGACAGGTCCTTTGCCGCGCTCCAGCTTGCGAGCTTGTGCTCCAGAAACGGGATTGGGTCGGCGGCAATCATGTTTTCAGGAAAGGGCGCCGGTTGAGCCAAAAACGCCCAATGATAGATCTTCAGTGCGAAGGTGCGGTCAAGATGGTTCCAGTAGTCAAAGGTCGGCAGGATATCGAGAACCGCAGCGCCAGAAAGCCGATCGGGCATGTCGAGCGCCATACGATACACCACACGCCCACCCCGATCATGCCCAACCGCCCCAAACTGGTCATGGCCAAGATGTGCCATAACCTCGGCCATAGTCTGCGCCATCGTCCGCTTGGAGTAGGCGGCATGATCGTCACTCAAGGGCGGGATGACGGACTGCCCGTATCCTGGAAGATCCGGCATCACGAGCGTGAAGGACTTGGCAAGGTCCGCAGCGATCTTGTGCCAGATGACATGTGACTGCGGATAGCCGTGCACCAGCAAAAGAGCCGGTCCAATACCCCCCGTCCGGCAGAAAATCGGCCCTTGCGCAGTTTCGACGAAATGGCTTTCGAAACCTGGAAACAGGTTTGGCAGAGTGTCGCCCACAGTATCCTCCCAACATAAGTCGTGAGGAGAAGCCTAATTATCTGAGGCGTTTATGGCTATCGGTCTATTGGGCTAATTCAGTTCTCACGCGCAACAGCGCGCCAGCCGATATCGGACCGGCAAAAACCTTCTGGCCAATCGATTTTTGACACGGCCTTGTAGGCAGCTTCCTGCGCGCCTTTCTCCGTTGTACCGAGCGCTGGTACTGTCAATACGCGGCCGTCTTTATCTAGGTTAGTCTCGTATTTTGTCTT
>ERZ1740067.1231-NODE-1231-length-18062-cov-6.057478_pt1 | contig 18062 bp, 21 predicted proteins | sample MGYA00581736_ERZ1740067 | MGnify/ENA primary metagenome ERZ1740067 (study PRJEB43018, sample SAMN04849236) | marine metagenome | isolation source: floating plastic debris | place: Pacific Ocean | collected 2008-08-27 | study: EMG produced TPA metagenomics... | reverse complement strand
CCAACTGGTCAGCGGCGGCTTGAAAGTCACCGGATGCGAGCGCCTCCGACGCCCGCTGGAAGTCTTGCGCTTCGCCGACGGCCAGTTGCGAAACATCGGCTTGCGGCGCGGGCGTCACAGGAGCCACAGGCGTGACAGGGGCCGCGCCGCCCCCCAGTGTGCTGCCTTCGCTGAGCGCCGAGATATCGCAAGACGCATCCAACTCGCACAAGCGAAACTCAAGATCGCCTCTGCGGTTGGTGCCGTCACTGACGACCTGATTGACACGAAACTACAGCTGCTCGGTCTTGGCTGTGAGCCGCTGCAACTCCATCTCGATTGCGTCGACCCGTTCCAGCACTGATCCACCCGCGCCCGTGCCGCTCGGCGCAGCTGTCGTCGACAGCTCACGCTTCAATCGCTGCACATCAACGTAAAGCACCGACAATTCCTGCCGGATGTCCGCCAATGTCTGATCGTCTTGCGCAAAGGCCGGAGCGAAAGGCAGCGCCACAGCTATGCCAAACGCCAGAACGAAGGGTCTAAGCATAACGCGCTCCTTAGCTCGTGCCACCCGCCGTGAGGATCGTCACAGCGCGACGGTTCTTGGCATAACAACTCTCTTCAGAACAAATCTCAAGCGGGCGTTCCTTGCCGAAGGTCACCGTGCGCAAACGCGTGCCTGCAACGCCTTGGCTGACCAGATATTCCTGCACCGCGTTGGCACGGCGTGCACCCAGTGCGAGGTTGTATTCGCGGGTGCCCTGCTCATCGGCGTGACCTTCGATCACAGCCGTGAACTCGGGGTTGTTGTTCAGCCAGGACGCCTGCCCTGCCAGCACCGATTGCGCCTCGGACGAGATCGAGGATTGATCAACGGCGAACAACACCCGGTCGCCGATCGTTTGCGCGAAATACGCGGGCGAGTTGGGATCCTGCGCCGAGCCGACGTCAAAGCCGGCACCAGCGCCGTCCGCGCCAAAGCCATCCGCGTCATCGAAGCGTCCCGCGTTCGTGCAGGCGCCAAGGGCAAAAGCCGCGCCGATCAGTACTGCGATTTTCAATCTGTTCATGGGTCTGTCCTGTGGTTTTGTCTTTTTAATTCTGGGCTCGTTTTGCGCAGTCTATCAGACTTGCAGCAGTAAGGGAATCAGCGTTGCAACGGTGACCATGACGGGTCTGAGGCGCCCCCTTCAGTGCGAAGCGGTTTCAGGTTCCGGCCCGAGATATCGACCGAATAAAGCGACGGCGCGCCTGCCGCGCCTTGGGTCTCGCGGGTGAACATGATCACGCGGCCGTTGGGCGACCATGTGGGGCCTTCATCCAGAAAGGACGCGGTCAGCAAGCGCTCTTCGGAGCCATCCAGCCGCATCACCCCGATATGGAACCGCCCTTTGTTTTGCTTGGTAAACGCCACCAGATCGCCACGCGGCGACCAGACGGGCGTGCCGTAGCGCCCTGCGCCAAAGCTAATGCGCGTGGCATCGCCACCAGTGGCGGGCATCACATAAAGCTGCTGGTTGCCGCTGCGGTCGCTTTCAAACACGATCCGGCTGCCATCGGGGGAATAGCTTGGTGCGGTTTCAATCGACGGCGCCGAGGTCAGGCGCGACAGGTTACCGGACGCCAGATTGACGGTGTAAAGGTCGGTGTTGCCTCCCGTGGTCAATGAGAACACGGCCGTCTGCCCATCGGGCGCAAAGCGCGGCGCAAAGCTCATCGTGCCGGAGGGCAGATCAATCGCGCGACGGCCGACATTGTTCACATCCAGCACATAGATGCGGGGGAAGCCCGTCTCGTAGCTAGTATAAAGCACGCGGTTGCCGTCAGGCGAGAAGCGCGGGGCCAGCACAATCGCGCTGCTATCGGTCAGATACTGCACATTCGCGCCGTCATAATCCATGATAGCAAGGCGTTTCTTGCGGTCGTTCTTGGGGCCGGTTTCGGACACATAGACAACGCGGCTGTCGAAATACGCGCCTTCGCCCGTGATGCGGCTATAGACCTCGTCGGCGACTTTGTGCGCCATGCGACGCCAGCCATCCGCGGTGCCAGCAAATTGCAGCCCATTGCCCAGCTCGGCGCCCGAAAAGACGTCATAAACCCGGAACTTTACGTTGATATTGCCCTGCCCGTCCGCATTGACCGCGCCCGTGATCAGCGCCTGTGCGTTGATCGCCTTCCAGTCCGCATATTGCACCGGCGAGGCGAAATTGCTCACGTTCGAGATGAACGCATCCGACGAAATCTCTCGAAAGAGCCCGGTTCCGGTCAGATCGGCAGCCACGACGCGGCTGATATCGGCGGCCAACTGGCCTGCCTGCGCGCTTTCGGCCTGAAACGCAGGGACCGCGAAGGGCAACGGTTCGATCACACCATCGGTGATCTCGATCCGCAAAGGCCCGTCTTGCGCGACCGAAGCCGTGCCGATTGCGAGGCTCAAGACCATCGCCAGGAAAAGAAAAACTGCCCGCATTACCTCAACCTCATTCCGCTTGGGTCAAATGTCATCTCAATTTCGCGCCATTGCGCGTATTTATCACGGGGAAGATTATAGCCCCGGGCACCGCAGCGGATTATTGCCCGCCGGGCGGCCTCAAATGCCTGCCGCGCGCCGGCTTCGGTGCCACCAGAAAAGGAAAGCATCCGAATGGTGCTGTTCACCGGCGTCGCGTTTTCGGCCATGTCGACGGCAACGACGACCGTTGTCGCCAAGGCGTCGGTCGAGAGTGAACCGACATTCCAACAGCTCGACACCGCAACCCGCAGGGCATCCCTTTCGCCCCGTGTCAGCGGCGGACCAGAGGGTGCGGGTGTATCGCTTTGCGTGCCCGCCACAGCCTCGGCCACCGCGTCGGCGATGGCGTCTGTCGGAGCTTCCTGGGCAGGTGTTTCTTCGGCCGGTGTTTCCTGCGCTGTCTCAACGGGCGCAGGGCGCGAGGGCCGGGTCTGCGGACGCATCGACTGCGTTGGCGCGCTTGCCGGTTCTTCGGCTTCGGTCACGATCTCGGTCGCGGCTTCCTCGGGTGCTGTCGCTTCGGCTTCTTCGGCCTGCTGTTCGGCGGTCTCGCCGTCGTTCACGGCCTCTTGCACCGTGTCCGCAACAGCCGCGTCCGGTGGCGGCGGCGCGACAGGCTCAGGCGCCACACGGTCTGCCTGCTGTTCCTGCGCACGCTCGGCCTCCGGCAAGGCAGCTGTCACCGTATCTTCAACAGCAGGCGGTGCAGGCTCGACCGGCGCGTCCGGCTCAACTTCCGTTACAGGAGGTGTCAGTTCGCTCACATCGGGCGGCGTTTCGACCTCTGGTGCCTCTTGCGGCACGGGCGCAGGCGCCTCTTCTACCGGAGTGACATCCGCCACAGACGGCGCTTCTTCCTCAACAGGGGCTTCGGTTTGATCGGGCTGCACGGCCACGGCGGCGGGTTCGGCTTGTGCAACCAGGGCCGCGAACTCCTCGCCCGAGATCACTGATACATTCGTCGTTGTCTCAAACGGCAACGGTTCGGAGGACAGCAAGCCCCCAAACAGCATAAAGCAGATCAACCCAACGTGACCTGCACCGGAGATATAATACCCCGTCTGCACCGTTGCCTCAGTTCCCGCCCAGCGTGGGGCCGCCCGTGTCCGTGACCAGACCGATATTGCTGAACCCACCGGCGTTCAACGCACCCATCACCTGCACGACCCGCTCATAGGGGATCGCGCCATCCGCGCGCAGGAAAACCTTGTCATCAACACGCTCTGCCGCGATCGCGCGCAGCTTGGGGATCAATTCCTCATCGGAGGTGTCGCTCGTCATGATCTGCAACTGGCCTTCTGCGGTCAGCGTGATTGTCAGCGGCTCTTCCTGATCGTCCGCCTCAAGCGCATTGGCTGCCGTTTTCGGCAGTTCAACCGGCACGCCCACCGTCATTAGCGGAGCGGCCACCATGAAAATAATCAGCAACACCATCATCACATCCACAAACGGCGTGACGTTGATCTCGCCCATTGGCTGTGACCGCCGACCCCGGCGGCGTCTGCCGCCTCCGCCATCTCTTTGAACAACCCCGCCGCCCATGTCAGCTGTCCAACTGACGGCTGAGGATGGTGGCAAATTCATCGGCAAAAGCCTCATAGCCGCCAACGATCCGGTCACTATCAGCGCTCAACTTGTTGTAGAAGATCACCGCCGGGATCGCTGCGAGAAGGCCCAAACCAGTGGCCAGCAACGCCTCTGCAATGCCAGGCGCCACGACGGCCAACGACGTGTTCTGTTGCTCTGCAATCTCGATAAAGGCGTTCATGATGCCCCAAACCGTTCCGAAAAGCCCCACAAACGGCGCCGTGGAGCCGACCGTCGCCAAACCCGCCAGCTAGCTCTGCAATCCTTCTGCCTCCTTGGCAATCGCCACATCCATGGACCTGTCGATCCGGCTTTGTGCCCCTGCAATCAACCCGCCATCATTGCGATGGGACCTGCGCCACTCCAACATGCCGGCAGCGAAGATCTTTTCCGACGGCCCGCTTGGACTTGGTCCGATCTTGTCGAACAGCCCGTCCAACGGGGCGCCTGACCAAAAGGCTTCATCAAAGACCGCCGCCTCGCGCCTGGCCGCGCGGTAGTTGAGCGTTTTCTGCACAATGATCGCCCACGCCCAAAAGGACGCCATGATCAGCAGTATCATTGTGATTTTGACCGTGATCGTTGCGCGCGCAAAAAGCGCCCACATCGAAAAATCGACTGATTCCATAATTGCCTGCTCTCGCCGTTACGGGTCTCTCTGACCTCTTATGACGTTAGATTTACCGTATTCCTTGGCCAAACGCCAACAAATTGCATCTCACAAGAGCGAGACCCGCGCGTCTTAGTGAACCTGTCGGCGGATATTTGCTGGCAGTCGCGCAGGCTGACCGGCCTCGTTGATGGCCACAATCGTGACCTGCGCCGTAAACAGCAACTGATCGGCGCGCTTGATGTCCTGACGGAAGATGATGCGCGCCCCGGTCACGGCGTCGGTACTGGTCTCGACCACCAGTTCATCATCGAACTTGGCAGGCGATAGATACTCTGCCTCCACCTTGCGCACTGCAAAGACAACGCCGTCGTCTTCTTTCATCGCAAGCTGATTAACGCCCATATCGCGCACATATTCACTGCGCGCCCGTTCGATGAACTTCAGGTAATTGGCGTAGTAAACGATGCCCGCCAAATCGGTGTCCTCATAATAAACGCGCAGTGCGAACCGATGGCTCATTGAACCGCCTCCATCCGCGCAAAAAGCCGCAATGCGTGGCTGCTGTCCTGGGCCACCACAGGCATCACCGGATCGTAACCGGCGCGAATGACCTGCGCGATGTCGGGTCGCAACACGGTCGTGTCGCCCGCCACCGCCAATGGCGAGGCCTCCCGAAACGCCACATCCGACCACAGCACAATGCTTTGCACGATCTGGCTGAGCGCCAAAGTCTCCGCAGGCACCAGTGACAGCTGGTCATCCATCCGCAGGAAAATAAAACACGCCTTGATCGCGCCCGCCTCATCAAACCGGAAAATTCGGTATTGGTTGGCATCGGCCTTTTTCAAACGCACCACCAACGGCCCCAAATCCGGCACCAATCGGTCCAGATCGGGCACGCCCAGCAACTCGTCCCAACCCCGGCAGAAAAACAGCATCATATTGCTGCCAAGCTCCGGGTCGGTCTCGGCCATCTGGTGCCCTGCCAAGGCGCACACCGCCTCAATGGCGCCTTTCAGCACCCCGATCGCATCATCCTCGACCCCGAACACAATCGGAGCCACCGGTCGCCCCCAACGCGCAAACAGGTAACTCCCATCGCCGCGCGTAAACAGCGCTTCCACCTGATCGGGTGTCATCCCCAGCCCTTCCACTTGGTCCAAATATCCGCGCCGCAGGCATAGAATCCTCGCGCGGTACGCTCAACCAAATAGATCATCCTGACCTTTGGGCGCGTCCAACCCCAAATGCATCCAAGCCCGCTGCGCCAGCATCCGCCCGCGCGGCGTGCGCTGGATCAACCCTTGCTGCAACAGGAATGGCTCAATCACCTCTTCCAGCGCATCTCGACTTTCCGACAGGGCTGCCGACATCGTCTCAATGCCGACCGGACCGCCCTGATAATGCTCTGCAATCAGCCGCAGATACCGCCGGTCGGCACCATCCAGCCCCAGATGATCGACGCCAAGCCGCGTCAGCGCATTATCCGCGATCCCTTGCGTGATGCTGCCATCGCCTTCCACCACGGCAAAGTCCACGACCCGCCGCAGCAGCCGCCCCGCGATCCGCGGCGTCCCCCGCGCCCGCTTCGCGATCTCGCGCGCGCCTGCATCTTCAATCGGCACGCCCAGCAAGCGCGCCCCGCGCGCCACGATCTCATGCAGCTCTTCAACCGTGTAGAACTGGAGCCGCGTCGGAATACCAAACCGGTCGCGCAGGGGCGTGGTCAGCAGACCCAGCCGCGTCGTGGCACCCACCAGCGTAAACGGCTGCAACTCGATGCGCACCGTGCGCGCCGCAGGACCTTCGCCGATAACCAGATCAAGCTCGAAATCCTCAAGCGCCGGATAGAGCACTTCCTCCACCACCGGGTTCAAGCGGTGAATCTCGTCAATAAACAGCACGTCGCGGGCTTCCAGATTGGTCAGGATTGCCGCCAGATCGCCCGCCTTTGCCAGCACCGGCCCGCTTGTCATGCGGAAATTCACGCCCAACTCCCGCGCCATTATCTGCGCCAGCGTGGTTTTGCCGAGGCCCGGAGGCCCATGAAACAGCGTATGATCCATCGCCTCACCGCGCTGGCGCGCCGATTGGATGAACACCGACAAATTCGCCCGCGCTTCCGCCTGCCCGATAAATTCGGACAACGCCTGCGGCCTGAGCGCGCGATCCGCATCCTCCGCCTGCCGCTCGGGGCGCAATGTGGGGTCTGGCTCTGACATCGCTTATCCTTTCGGTGCCAGCAGCTTCAGCGCCGCTTTAATCAATGCGCTGGTGTCCGCGCCCGGATCAACGCCCGCCGCTTCCGCCACCGCACCAGCGGCCTCGCCCGGCGCGTAGCCCAGGTTTCCGAGCGCCGAGAGCGCTTCGGATTGCGCGGCACCAGACGGGGCCACGACCGACGTCTCGATCACCTCGACATTCTCTAGTTCGACGTCCGACGCGACAGGAGCCCCCGTTCCGCCCATCGCCATCACAGTCGGCGCTTTGTCCTTCAACTCGATCACGACGCGTTGTGCCGTTTTTGGCCCGATCCCCTTGGCCGCTTTCACCGCGTTCCAGTCGCCCAGCGCAATCGCGCGACTCACGCCGTCCGCGCCCAGCGTCCCAAGGATCGCCATGGAGGCTTTCGCCCCGATCCCCTGCACGGACATCAACAAGCGGTGCCATTCCTTTTCAACCAAGGAGGTGAACCCGAACAGCTGCAACAAATCCTCGCGCACCAGCAGGTCGGTGTATAACGCCACTGCCTCCCCCACGCCCGGCAAGCCTGCCAGGGTCCGTTCGTTGCAATAGACCATGTAGCCGACCCCGCGCACGTCGATCAGAACGTGATCCGCGCCTCGGTAATCAATCCGGCCCGACAGCTTCCCGATCATGCGGATGCCCGCTTCACCGCGGCCTCCAGATGGCCGGCAGACTGCGCGTGATGGGCGTGGCAGATCGCTATCGCCAAAGCGTCGGCGGCGTCTGGCCCCGCAATCTCGACCCCCGGGAGTTGCATGCGCACCATGTGATCGACCTGCCGCTTATCCGCATGGCCCACGCCAACAACCGTCTTCTTAACTGCGTTGGGCGCATACTCCCCGATCACCAGCCCTGCTTGCGCGGCCACCAGCATCGCTATACCGCGGGCCTGACCCAGCTTCAGCGTGCTGGCTCCGTCTTTGTTCACGAATGTCTGTTCGACGGCCGCAGCATCAGGCGCGTGTTCGATCAAGACAGCACTCAGCGCCTGGTGCAATTGCAACAACCGTGCCCCCAAATCGGTCACGGTTGAGCGACACACTCCATTCGCAACATGACTGATACGCGGGCCGGAGACGTGAATCACCCCCCACCCCATGTTGCGCAAACCGGGATCTATCCCCAAAACGCGCATGCTCGGCCCCTGTTTTGTTGCTTTTCTGACGCAGTAGCACGAAAGGCGAACAAACGCCAAGATTGAATAATGCGGACAACTAGAAAGACCCGTGTCGCTTTAGGGTAACAAACAGGTCGTTTTCGTCTTTCACATGTTCAAAAACGACACTTCCGAAGTCGGAATTTTGCATTGTTCAACAAAGCGTTAACAGCCATTCGAGCTATGCAAAACCAGCATGACACCCATGCGATTTTAGCAGCTTGTGCGGGCTGAAAAACGTTCCTACCTGCGGGCTGTAGAACAACAAAAACGCAACGCCAAATTCCTGGAAGGACATCGAGAAATGGCCGCTTTTGACACAACCCGCCCGATGGCCGCTACCCCTGCTTTCGCAGGTGGCCTGATGAAACGTATCGCGAATGCCTTCGGTGCATTTGCTGCATGGAATGACGCCCGCGTGACACGCAAGAGCCTGTCCAAACTCAGCCCGCGTGAGTTGGAAGACATCGGTCTAAGCCTTGCTGACGTCGACGACATGAACTGGTCGCGTCGCTAAGACGCAACCCGTCTGTTTCAGAACACAAAAAGCCGCGCTGATCGCCAGCGCGGCTTTTTCATTTGCTCTAACTTGGCCTAGAAAAAGAGACGAAACGTCTCAAGCAGCCAGATAGAGATCGGATCAGGCTGCATCAGCGCTGCGCCGACTTGTTCAACGATCGTTCCAAGGGCAAGCTTTTCAACCCGCTCCAGATAGGTGATCGACCCCAGAAACCCAAGAAGAAATGACTTGAAGATAAAAAATGCACTTACCATCAGGAACAGGCCCTTGATGGGAAGATGAATACGGCCGCGCCGGGGGCGGGCGATGATCAGTCCGTCATGATTAACCGAGTGGACAACCCCGCCGGAAAGTTTCCGGTGTTTGCGTTGCAGTCCACGCACTCTTTCATCGAACTGGAGATGGGACTCTCCCATGGCAGCCTCCAAATGATGCCTTAAAAAATTGGTGACACCATAGACCCGACAAATACGGCGGAAATGGGGCAAACGGCTAAAACTTGTCTCAATTCAGCTAAGACTGGGGTTTTTTCCGTAACAGAAGCGTGCTCCAGTCACCAATCACCTGGTGATCAATAAGATTGTATCCGTTTTTTTGGTAAACGGCAGCGACCTCATCAGCTTGCTCATTCAACAAACCCGACAGAATCGCGTGACCGTTATCCGACGTGATGGCCGCAAGATCAGGCGCCATAGCGATCAGCGGGCCTTTCAGGATATTGGCAAAAACCAGGTCAAAGGGCACGCGTCCTTTAATATCGGGGTGATCCGTCCCTGTCGCTTTCAGGCACAGCACGCGCCCGTCCAACCCGTTGGCGCGCACGTTTGCCTCGGCCACTTCGACCGCGACCGCGTCGATATCGCTGGCCAGAACCTGATGATCCCAGATGCGCGCGGCCCCCATCGCCAGCACGGCCGTGCCGCAGCCCACGTCAATCGTGCTGTTAACCGTGACACCATCGCTCACCAGTTTGTCCAAAGCACTCAGGCAGCCAAGCGTGGTGCCATGGTGGCCGGTGCCAAAGGCCATCGCCGCTTCGATCAACAGCGGCTCAGATCCTGCGGGCACTTTATCCGCGTCATGGCTTCCATAGACAAAGAACCGCCCCGCCTCGACCGGGGCCAGTTCGCGTTTCACCTTCGCGACCCAATCCGTTTCGGGCAGTTCCGAGACGACGAAAGGCTTGGCCTCAAACGCGGCTGCAAGTACGGCTAAAGCGGCTTTGTCCGGTGTCTCGACGAAATAGCCACCGACCTCCCACAGACCTGAGCCATCTTCGACCTCGAACACACCAACGCCTGTCGGTTCGGGCACCAGACGTTCCATGGCAAGGCCCAGCGCCTCTGCGCCCAGCTTTCCTGTCAGGGTGGTTAATGCGGTAAAGGTCGGCATCTTGATCCTACTCCGCAGGGACGCCCACCGGGCGCGCAAAAATCGTCTCATTGCCCGGCTCGGGGTGACGCGGGATCAGCAGCGCCAGCAGAAGCGACACACCGGCCATGATGGCCGCCAGCAGGAACACCGCAGACGGCGAGGTCAGCCAAAGGTAGCCCAGCGCAGCCGGCAGAAAGACCGCGGCGATATGGTTAATCGTGAAGGCGACAGCAGCGGTGGGCGCAATATCCGCAGGGTCCGCAATTTTCTGAAAATAGGTCTTCAGCGCCAAGGCCAGCGCGAAAAAGATATGGTTCACCACATAAAGACCGGCACCAACGATGACGCCCCAGCCGAACCAGTAAATCCCGCCATAGGCCAGAAACACGCACAGCAGCCCGCCATATTCAAAGATAAGCGCGTTACGTTCGCCGTAGCGGGCGACGAGACGGCCCATGATCGGCGCAAAGATCATATTCGCCACCAGATTGAGCAGAAAGAGCGTGGTGACCTCATGCACTTCAAAGCCGAAATGCTCGACCATCATAAACGCCGCGAAGACGACAAAAATCTGTCGCCGTGCACCGGCCATGAATTGCAGCGCATAATAGAGCCAGTACCGCTTGCGCAGCACCATTTTCTTGAGCTGCGGATTAGGCGCCTCGAACTGCGGGTAGGCCAGAAACGCAAAGATCGCCATGACCGCCGTAGTCCCGCCTGCCACCATGTAGACAAGGTTATAAGACAGATCGAACGCCTTCCACGTCAGCACGATGCAGATATAGGCCACAAAAGTCGCAGCAGACCCGGAGGCGATCAGCCAGCCCAGCATCTGCGGCGCGCGCTTCTTGTCGATCCATTGCAATTGCAGGCTTTGGTTCACCGTCTCATAGTAGTGAAAGCCGATCGAGCTGAGCATCGTGATGGTCAGGATCCCGCCCATCGACGGGAAATATGCGGTCAGTGCCGTCGCCACACCCAGCAGCAAAAGCGACACAACACCCAGAACTTGTTCGCGCATGAACATGATGATCGCGATGACGCCGATGGCGAAAAAGCCCGGTATCTCTCGCACCGTGTGCAGCCAGCCGATATCCGCGCCGTCAAAACCCGCCGCTTCTATCACAAAGTTATTCAGCAGCGCAGACCATGTGGCAAAGGCAATGGGCATCGCCGCAGACATCAAAAACAGCAACGCAATCGGGCGTCTCCAAAACGGGAGATGCTCGGCTTGTGCCAAGGGCAAAATATCGGGGTGCAATCGCATGGCGCGGGTCTACGCCCACGTGCAGCGCTTGGCGAGGGAAAACTGCGCGGGCTTTACAAATCAAATTACACGTATAAGTTGTATCACACCTAGCGCACTTGCGTTACCACTCACGCCGCATTTCGCGGTTCTCCCCAGCGTCGTGTCTGTTCCCAGTCAGGCACGGCGCGCCCTTCCCGAAATTCAGTAAAAGCTCTGCGGGTCGATATCTATGCTCAGGCGCACATTGCCTGGTATCTTGAACTGCGCAACCCATTTCGACAGCGCATTTTGCAGCGGCGCTGCCTTGTCAGCCTTGATCAAAAGCCGCACGCGATGGCGCCCTCTGATCCGCGCAATCGGCGCCGCGGCAGGGCCGTATAGCTGTGCGCCGATCGCTTGCAAGGGCTTGATTTCACGCGCCATTGCCCCACCAAGATCGAACACCTCTTGCACGTTCGGGCTGCTCAGCACGATCCCCGCCATGCGCCCGTAAGGCGGCACACCCACATGCTGCCGCTCGCGCGCCTCGGCTTGCCAGAAACCTTCCTCATCCCCCGAAAGGATCGCACGGATCACCGGATGATCAGGCTGATAGGTTTGCAGCAGCGCGGTTCCCTTCTTCTCGGCCCGCCCTGCGCGGCCAGCCACCTGCCGCATCAGTTGAAACGTCCGCTCTGCCGCGCGCAGGTCCGACCCTTGCAGCCCAAGGTCCGCATCAATAACGCCCACCAGCGTGAGCAGCGGAAAGTTATGCCCCTTGGCCACAAGTTGCGTGCCGATAATGATATCCGCCTGACCGCCCGCAATCGCCGCGATCTGTTCTTTCAGCGCCCGCGCCGAGCCGAACAAATCCGAAGACAGAACCGCGACGCGCGCATCGGGAAACAGCTCTTTCGTTTCCTCCGCCAACCGCTCGACCCCCGGGCCCACAGGCGCAAGTTTTCCCTCCACCCCACAGGCCGGACACACCTCCGGCATCGGCTTTGTCGCCCCGCATTGATGGCACATCAAACGTTTCAAGAACCGATGCTCCACCATTCGTGCATCACACTGATCGCAGCCGATCTGGTGCCCGCAGGCCCGACAAATCGTCACCGGCGCATAGCCGCGACGGTTGATGAACAAGAGCGCCTGCTCCCCAGCCTCCACCCGCGCCCGCACTTCCCGTTGCAGCGTCGGCGAAATCCACCGTGTCCCCGGCAGGTTCTCCAACCGCATATCCAGCGCCCGCATGTCGGGCATCACCGCCTCGCCAAAGCGTGAGGTCAGTTCCAGCTTGGTATACTTGCCAGCCTCCGCATTTGCCCAGCTTTCCAGCGATGGCGTGGCCGAAGCGAGCACCACGTGTGCTGCGCAAATAGACGCGCGCAGCACTGCCATATCGCGGGCATTATAAAGCACCCCATCTTCCTGTTTATAGGACGTGTCATGCTCCTCATCGACCACGACCAACCCCAGATCGCGATAGGGCAGGAACAACGCCGAGCGCGCGCCAACGACCAGTTGCGCGCCGCCTTGGCCAACCATTTTCCACGCCCGCCGCCGCTCGGTCATGGTCACACCCGAATGCCATTCGGCAGGCTTCGCGCCAAACCGCGCCTCCACGCGGGTCAGGAATTCCGCCGTCAGCGCAATCTCCGGCAACAAGACCAACGCCTGCCGCCCCTGCGCCAAGCACTCCGCGACCGCTTCCAGATAGACCTCGGTCTTGCCCGAGCCGGTCACGCCTTTGAGCAATGTGGTCCCGTAAACCCCAGACGCCACGGCCTTTTTCAAGGCATCAACGCCTACCGCCTGATCCTCGGTCAATTCCTTGCCCGGCAAGCCCGCATCCAACATCGGATAAGGCACATCGCGCGGCGCATCTTCCTCGCGCACCGCGCCTTGCTTGACCAAACCCTTCACCACCGACGACGTCACCCCCGCCATGTCCGACAGCTCTTTGAGCGTGAACGCCAGCCCGCCATAGTCGCTCAACACGCCCAGAACCCGCATCCGCGCTTCCGTCACCCGGTCCGGCGCGCCGGTGCCCATCCGGTAGACCTTGCGCATCGACGGCGGGTCGCTCAGCCCCGGCGCGCGGGTCGCCAGCCGCAGCATCGCGGGCATCGGCGTCAGCGTATACTCCGCCGCCTTGCGCAGAAAAATCATCATCTCTTCGCGCATCGGGGCCGCATCCAGCACCCGGTTCATCGACCGGATTTTGCTACGATCATAGTCGCCCTTGCCCGACCCCCAAACCACGCCCACGACCTTGCGGGGCCCCAGCGGCACCTCGACAAACGCGCCCAGAAAGCAGCCCCCCTCAGGCGCTTTGTAATCCAGCAATCGGTCCAGAGGCTGCGTTGTCAGCACCCCAACCAATTCGCCTTCATCAAAGAATGACCGCTCGTCCACATACATCTCCGCTTTAGGGTTCACCCTCGCCCCGAAACTCGGTAGTAGTTAGCGCAAACAACGCAACCCGATGAGGACCCGTCCAGATGAAGTTCTTTGTAGACACTGCCGAGATTGATGCAATCGCCGAACTCAACGATTTGGGCATGGTCGACGGGGTCACGACCAACCCCTCGCTGATCCTGAAGTCAGGGCGGGATATTCTGGAAGTCACCAAAGAGATTTGCGATCTGGTCGACGGCCCCGTCAGCGCTGAAGTGGTCGCGACCAAAGCAGACGACATGATCGCCGAAGGGCGCAAACTGGCCGAGATTGCCCAGAATATCACCGTCAAACTGCCCCTCACATGGGATGGCCTAAAGGCCTGCAAGGTGCTGACGGGTGAAGGTAAGATGGTGAACGTGACGCTCTGCTTTTCTGCAAATCAAGCGCTTATCGCCGCCAAGGCCGGGGCCACGTTCATCTCCCCTTTCATCGGGCGGCTCGACGATATCAACCTTGATGGTATGGACCTGATCGCCGACATTCGCACAATATATGACAATTACGGCTACGAGACGCAGATCCTTGCTGCCTCCATCCGCACGCCGAACCACGTTCTGGAAAGTGCACGTATCGGGGCCGACGTGATGACCGCGCCGCCTGAAGTGATCAAAAAGCTGGCAATGCACCCGCTGACGGACAAGGGCCTTGAAACTTTCTTGGCCGATTGGGCAAAAACAGGGCAGAAAATCCTGTAAGGGTCTGGTATAGACCCCGAAAGACCAATCAGAGGCAGGCATGAGCAGCAGCCCTAAAATCGAAGAGACTCTGCGGGACAAGATCATCGCAGCCCCCGAAGTTATCCTTGAGGACCCCGACCTTATGGCCGCCCTCATCGCCGCGAACGAGCGTGCGATGGGCAGCAATATCGTTGATCTGCGTGGCATCGCGATGGAACGGCTCGAAGCACGCCTCGATCGCCTCGAAGACACGCACCGCTCTGTCATTGCCGCCGCTTACGAAAATCTCGCTGGGACCAATCAGGTCCACCGCGCGATCCTACGCATGCTCGATCCGGTCGAATTTGAGAATTTCCTCAAAGACTTAGGTGGTGAGGTTGCCGACATTCTCCGCGTGGATTGCGTGAAACTGGTGCTTGAATCGGTGCAGGACGAGGCAAGCCCCGCTGTGCAGCGATTGGGCGATGTGCTGTCAGTCGCCGAACCCGGCGTCATTGACCAATACATCACGATGGGCCGCAACACGCCCGTGCGCCCCGTCACGTTGCGCCAAGTCCATCCCGAAGCCGATGACCTTTACGGTGAGACCGGCGGCTGGATCCGCTCGGAAGCCTGCCTCAAGCTGGACCTTGGCGAAGGTCGCCTGCCCGGCATGCTCGCCCTTGGTGCCGAGGACCCACATCAATTCGCGCCGCAACAAGGCACTGATCTTCTGGCCTTCTTTGCCGGCGTCTTTGAACGCGCCATGCGGCGCTGGTTGGCGTGAGCATGATCTCTCCAGCCGCCCGTGACGCGCTGGAGACATGGCTAACCCATCTTGCTTCGCTTAATGGCGCGGCAGAAAACACGATCACCGCTTACCGCACCGATGTGCTGGGGTTCCTTGCGTTTATGAACCAGCACTACGGGGAAGCCCAAGGCCTCGCACCACTGTCCAAGATCACCATCAGCGACATGCGCAGTTGGATGGCCCATGAGCGTGGGCGCGGCGTCGGCGCGCGCTCTCTTGCTCGTTCGCTGTCGGCGGTCAAAAGTTTCTACACTTGGCTGGCCGAGCGCGAGGGGTTCGAGCCGACTGCCGTTCTCTCCACCCGCTCGCCCAAGTTCACCAAAAAGCTGCCCCGCCCACTCGCTGAAGACGCTGCCAAAGCGATGATCGACACGGTCGAACTGCAATCTATGAAAGACTGGGTCGCCGCGCGCGATCAGGCCGTGGTCACGCTGCTTTACGGCTGCGGTCTGCGCATTTCCGAAGCGCTGGGATTGCTGGGCCGCGACGCGCCGCTGCCCGAAGTGCTGCGCATCAAAGGCAAAGGCAACAAGGAACGCGTCGTCCCCGTCCTGCCCGCCGCCCGCATTGCCGTTGAGCGCTACCTCCAGCTTTGCCCGCACCCAATGGAATCTGACGCGCCGCTCTTTCGCGGCGTCCGCGGCGGCAAGCTGTCCCCACGTGCGATCCAGCAAGCCATGGCGCAAGCCCGAATGCAGCTTGGCCTGCCCTCCACCGCGACACCCCATGCAATGCGCCACTCTTTTGCCACGCATCTGTTGTCCGCTGGCGGCGATCTGCGCGCCATTCAGGAATTGTTGGGGCATGCGTCGCTGTCCACCACGCAGGCCTATACGGCTGTGGATACGGCGCGCCTGATGGAGGTCTATGAGAAGACCCACCCAAAGGCGTAGTCAAAACTGGAAGATGCCTCCGGCGGTTTTTTTTGGGCCAAGATGAAGGAGCCCCAACCCGTTGCAATAGAGGGCAAACTCGGCCATGAACGCCTAATGCTTTTGCGCTTCCAAGCCCTTTCCGTCCACCTGCTGACAGCCTCGGGCGCCGTGTTTGCCATGCTCGCCATGCTGGCCGCAGTCGAGGAAAAGTGGAGCCTCATGTTCCTTTGGCTTGTCGTCGCATTCGCGGTGGATGGCATCGACGGCCCGCTGGCGCGCAAATACCACGTTAAGGTTAATGCGCCCCAGTTTGACGGCGTCCTTTTGGACCTGATCATCGACTACCTGACCTACGTCTTCATCCCCGCCTACGCCCTGTTCAAATCGGGGCTTTTGCCGGGGTGGACGGGCTGGTTCGCGATTATCGTGATCACCTTCGCATCGGCGATGTATTTCGCGGACACGCGGATGAAGACCAAAGACAACTCGTTTTCGGGGTTTCCGGGGTGCTGGAACATGCTGGTGCTGGTGCTGTTCGCCACGCAGCCGAATTTCTGGGTAACAACGTTCATCGTGGCGCTGTTGGCGGTCGCGATGTTCCTGCCGTTAAAGTTCATCCACCCCGTGCGCACTGCCCGCTGGCGCGCTGTGTCGCTGCCGATGGCGCTGGCCTGGACCGTATTTGCAGGCTGGGCCGCATGGGTCGATTTCTACCCCAACAGCTGGGCCCATTGGGGGTTGGTCGCGACCAGCATCTACCTGATGCTGGCCGGGATCGCGCAGCAGGTCATCCCGCCGCGCAAAGCCTAACCCAGCGCGCTGTTACAACGCCCGCACACGCCGGGATGCGCAAACATCCCCACATCCGGCAAGATCTTCCAACACCGTAGGCATTTCTGACCTTCCGCCTTTGCAAAGACCACCTCAATGCCGTCGCCGCCCTCCACGCGGAACGCATTGTCAGGCGCGGACTCCGTCGAAACGGTAATGTCCGACGTGATACAGATGTCCTCAAACGGCACCGTCGCCAACACCTCTGCCGCCGCCGCGTCCACATAGACGACCGGAGCCGCCTCCAGCGACGCGCCAATCGTCTTCTCGCGCCGCTCGACCTCCAAAGCCCCTGTCACAACCCGCCGCACTTTGCGGATCGTCGCCCATTTCGCCGCCAACGCGTCATCGCGCCAATCGGCGGGCGTATCGGGGATATCGGTCAGGTGGACAGAACTGTCCGCGCCCGGGAACCGCTCCAGCCAGACCTCTTCCATGGTGAAGACCAGCACTGGAGCCAGCCATGTGGTCAGCCGGTGGAACAGGATATCCAGCACCGTTCGCGCCGCCCGCCGCCGCTCCGTATCGCCATCACAATAAAGCGCATCCTTGCGCACATCGAAGTAAAACGCCGACAGATCGACCGTCGCAAAGGTGAACACCGCCTGAAACACGCCTTGAAAGTCGTAGCGCGCATAGCCCTCGCGGACCACCTGATCCAACTCCGCCAGACGGTGCAGCACCCAACGCTCCAGCTCTGGCATCTCCGTAGGCTCAACCCGATCCGCCTCACTAAAGTCATTCAAAGACCCCAGCAAAAACCGCATCGTATTGCGCAAGCGGCGATAGCTGTCGGAGGTCCCCTTCAGGATTTCTGGCCCGATCCGCTGATCATTGGTATAGTCTGTCTGCGCCACCCAAAGGCGCAGAATATCCGCGCCATATTGCTTGACGACCGTTTCTGGCACGATGGTGTTGCCCAGCGATTTGGACATCTTCATGCCCTTCTCATCCAGCGTGAACCCGTGGGTCAGCACCCCGCGATAGGGCGCGCGCCCCTTGGTGCCGCAAGCCTGCAGCATCGACGAATGGAACCACCCGCGATGCTGGTCCGTGCCTTCCAGATACAAATCCGCCAGCCCGTCATCCGACCCGTCCTCGCGATCCCGCAGCACGAACGCATGGGTAGACCCGCTATCAAACCAGACATCCAGAATGTCGAAGACCTGCTCCCACTCATCGGCCACGTAATCATTGCCCAAGA
>ERZ1740067.1228-NODE-1228-length-18089-cov-12.228180_pt1 | contig 18089 bp, 2 predicted proteins | sample MGYA00581736_ERZ1740067 | MGnify/ENA primary metagenome ERZ1740067 (study PRJEB43018, sample SAMN04849236) | marine metagenome | isolation source: floating plastic debris | place: Pacific Ocean | collected 2008-08-27 | study: EMG produced TPA metagenomics... | reverse complement strand
CCGTTCAAGATATTTACCCACTGTCTCCAACGCAGCAGGGGTTGTTGTTCCATAGCCTCTATGGAGAGTCTCAAACAGGCGCTTATATTGTTCAAGTAAGCTTTACGCTGAAAGGCGATCTAAATCGTGAGGCCTTTGAACAAGCATGGCAGCAGCTCATGAGTCGCCATACTATTTTGAGAACGGCTTTCGTGTGGGATAACTTAGCAGCGCCTGTACAGGTTGTGGGGCAAAAAGCGAGTTTGCCTATTTGTTGGCACAGTTGGGAACACTTATCGACTCAGGAAAAACAGGCGCAACAGCAAGAGAATCTTGCGGCGCTGATTGAGAGCGATCGCACTCAAGGATTCAACCTCTCCAATGCTCCGTTGATGAGAATCAACGCCATCCAGCTAGGGCCAAATCACTATCGAATCATCTGGACGCATCACCACATTCTGCTCGATGGTTGGTCGCTTCCCATACTGCTCAAAGAATGGATAGCCTATTATCAAGCGGCAGCTACAAAAAAGACCGTTCAGCTAGGTGAGCCCTATCCCTATCGTGATTACATCGCATGGCTACAGCAGCAAGACCTATCCGCTGCTAAACAGTTTTGGCAAGACCAGTTATCAGGAATTACGGCTCCAACACCATTAGGAATAGATAACAGTGGGCAAAAAGAGGTTGGTCAGCGCGATAAACAGCGGAACCGGAGCCAGCAAAACGGGAGCCAACAGAACTACGACCAACGCAGCTATTGCTTGCCTGCTGAACTTACCCAGCAGTTAAAAAACTTTGCCCAACAAAACCGATTGACGCTTAGCAGCCTAGTGCAGGGTGCTTGGGCAAAGGTCTTGAGTGTGTATAGCAACGAGAGCACTGTGCTGTATGGTCTAGCTCGTGCGGGTAGACCCGATAGCCTACCTCAAGCCCATCAACGGGTGGGGCTGTTTATCAATACCCTACCTATGCGGGTGACCGTCTCTAACAATAGTGACTTGGTTCCTTGGCTCCAAGATATTCAAACGCAACAGCTGACTCAGCAGCCCTATGAGTACACGCCGCTCGTAGACATTCAGGCTGTCAGCAATATTCCCAGACAGTCTCCTTTGTTTGAAAGTGTTGTTGTCTTTGAGAACTATCCGCTTGAATCAGCTGAGGGCCTCGGTGGATTGGATCTGGTAGACGTTGCTATTACAGAGAAAACGCACTATCCGCTGACACTGTTCGCAACAGCCAGTGAGACTTTTATTTTTAAGATGCTGTACGATATGCAGCGGTTTGAAGTTGGCGCAATCGCTCGCCTTTTGGGTCACTTGCACAGCACCCTAGCTGCCATAGTCGCTAATGCTCAACCTACTAATGCTCAAAAGAGTATCGGCAGCATTAGTATCCTTTCAGCATCTGAGCAAGAGCAGCTGATTCACTACGGTCAAGGTGCTTCTGTCAAAGTATCTGACCAGTGTATAAAAGATGCCGTTGCGCAGCATGCTTATGAAAACCCCACCGCAACGGCTCTACTGTTTGAAGGAGATGCCATCAGCTACAGCCAGCTCGATAGTCGTGCTAACCAGCTAGCGCATTATCTACGGCAGCAGGGCATTGAATCGAATACGGTTATTGGTCTATGTGCAGAACGTTCTGTAGAGATGGTGATTGCGCTGCTAGCTATTCTCAAGCTAGGTTGCGCCTATGTTCCGCTAGACCCTACTCACCCAGCAGATCGGCTGCAATATGTCGTAGAAGATGCTGGTATTAACTGGCTTATTTGTCATGCTGCAACTGCTCAAATATTAAAGCCAGGCGAAATCCAACAGATAAATATGGGTCAGGTGGCAAGTGCAATCGCCAACCAACCAACATCAGCATTGAATGTGACTGTCGCACCAACAAATATCGCTTACCTCATTTACACCAGCGGCAGCACCGGCAGGCCGAAGGGCGTCCCCATCACTCACCAAAGCCTGAACAATCTATTGAGGGCGATGATAACCCGACTTCAGGTAACGCCTGCTGATACCCTCATGGCGGTCACGACCTTCGCGTTTGATATCGCCGCCTTAGAGCTATTTTTACCGTTGGTTTCTGGGGCTTGCTTGTTGCTCGCGAACAATGAAACGGTTCGCGATGGGCACCGGCTAATTGCTGATCTTGAGACTTACGGCGTAGACATTATGCAGGCAACACCTGCTACCTGGAGACTATTGCTAAGCAGTGGTTGGACCGGGCAAAACGGATTGAAGATTCTCTGCGGAGGCGAGGCGTTAGATTCCTCGCTAGCCAAGGTTTTGCTGGACTGCGGTGAAGAGGTATGGAATGTCTATGGCCCCACAGAAACAACGATTTGGTCTGGCGCTTTAGCACTAACGAAAGATCTTATAGAAACAGGAAATGTTCCTATTGGACACCCAATCGATAACACTCATTTTTATGTGCTAGATGAACAGCAGCAGCCTGTTCCGATTGGTGTGGCTGGAGAGCTTTATATCGGTGGATTGGGGTTGAGCCAAGGATATTGGAATCGCCCTGAGCTAACGGCTGAGAAGTTTGTACCTGTCGATGGAAATGTTCTTTATAGAACGGGCGATCGCGTTCGCTATCGCGAAGACGGCACGCTCGATTATCTAGGACGTTTTGACTATCAGGCAAAGCTGCGCGGCTATCGAATTGAGCTAGGCGAGATTGAAAGTGCGATGGCAAGGCCCTTCCAAAGGAAGATCGCGCTTCACCCACACATCAATCAAGCCATTGCTGTGCTTCAAGGAGACACGGCTGAGGATCAACGATTAGTGGCTTATGTGACGTTGGACAACGGCAAAGAAGCAAACGAGCTACAATTTTCCGTGGGAGACGCTTTGCGAACGCACCTCACTCGCCAACTCCCCCACTACATGGTGCCAACGGCTTACCAAGTTCTACCGGCCTTTCCCCTCACGCCCAATGGCAAAGTAGATCGTAAAGCCTTACCTGCGATTACCCAATCTGCTATTACGCCCGATGCCCGCCCTAAAACGGCGATAGAAAATACATTGGCCGAAATCTGGCGCTCCATTTTACCCGTACAAGAAGAAGCAGAAAAGGCGGTGGTAGGGGCAACCATCAGCATTTACGATAATTTCTTTGAAATTGGAGGACACTCGCTGCTGGTGATCAATGCTCAGAGCCAGATTCGGCAGCAGCTAGGCATTGAGCTTTCTATGGTGGATTTGTTTCGTTACCCCACCTTAAATACGTTGGCAACTCATATTGATCAACTGAATGAAAAAGGAGAGAAAGACAAAGAAAAGCAAGAAGAACGCAAGGCTGCTGTAGCAGCCGGAAAACAACGCCTAAATAAACGATTAAAACAGCGAAAATCAGCCCAACAACTCGGAGGTAAAGCAACATGAAATCAATAGAACCGCTGACGCCTCTAGACAATGAGTTCTCCGGCTTAGAAATCGCTGTCATTGGGATGGCCGGTCGATTTCCGGGTGCCCCTTCACTCAGTGATTTTTGGCAAAACCTCCAGAACGCCGTAGAGTCCATTAGCCCATTAGAAGATGACAAGCTGTTGGCTCAAGGTGTATCAGCAGAGACCTTGGCTGACCCGAACTACGTCAAAGTAGGCGGAATCATCGAAGGAACAGATCTTTTCGACGCGGGCTTTTTTGGATTCAGTCCCCGCGAGGCTGAAATTTTAGATCCTCAGCAGCGCTTATTTTTAGAAACCGCCGTCGAAGCGATAGAAACCGCTGGCTACGACACCGAACGCTACCCTGGCAGCATCGGTGTATATGGTGGCGCAGGGATGAATGGATACTTGCTGAACCTGTACAGCAATTCGGCCACCCGTGAGAGCGTGAGTCCCTACGAGCTATTTATCTCGAACGATAAAGACTTTTTGACTACTCGCGTGTCTTACAAGCTCAATTTGACAGGCCCCAGTGTCGATGTGCAAACAGCCTGCTCTTCTTCCTTAGTGGCTGTGCATATGGCCTGTCAGTCTTTGCTAAGCGGAGAATGTGACATGGCCCTTGCGGGTGGTGTGGCCATTTCGAAGCAGCTGGGCTACCGGGCCCAGGCAGGCAGCATTTATTCTCCCGATGGTCACTGCCGCGCCTTTGATGCCAATGCCGCTGGGACCGTGAGCGGAAATGGAGTAGGGATTGTTGTCCTAAAAAGATTAGAAGACGCCTTAGCTGATGGTGACACCATTGACGCCGTGATCAAAGGCTCTGCTATCAATAACGATGGCGCCCGAAAGGTCAGCTACACCGCTCCCTGCGTAGAGGCACAAACAGCGGTTATTCAAGCAGCGCATGCGATGGCAGAAGTCTCACCGCAGAGCATTAGCTACGTAGAAGCACATGGTACTGGCACAGCACTGGGTGACCCCATTGAGCTAGCGGCTCTCACACAGGCTTTTAGAATAGAAGGCGAAGAAGCATCCTCTTCAACCTGTGCTATCGGCTCGGTAAAAACAAATATTGGCCACTTAGACGCGGCCTCTGGCATTTCAGGCTTTATCAAAACTGTTCTTGCACTTAAGAACAAGAAAATCCCAGCCAGCCTACACTTTCAGCAACCCAATCCTCAAATAGATTTCAAAAACAGTCCTTTTTATGTCAATGCAGCCTTAACAGACTGGCCCCAAGGTAATTCAGTGCGTCGAGCGGGTGTCAGTTCCTTTGGGATTGGGGGGACGAATGCTCACATAATTTTAGAAGAAGCGCCGACAGCTATTCCACTATCGGCACCTCCAGAGATCCAACAACCACAGGTCCTGACACTTTCTGCAAAAACAGCCGCAGCGCTAGATCTTGCGGCCCTTAATCTTGCCGATTATTTGAGCAAGGCAGACAGACTCTCTGACTTTGATTTATCAGATGTTGCCTACACTTTGCAGATAGGGCGCAAGGCATTTGAATATCGTCGCAGCGTAGTTTGTGAAACGGTGTCAGATGCGATCTTCCCTTGGAAGGGCTCCGCCATCGCACAGCTGCGTATTCAGGCCACTCACCAAATTTCTGAACAGCCCTCTTTAGTCTTCTTATTTTCTGGACAGGGAAGCCAATACTTGAATATGGCTAAAGAGCTATATGAAACGCAGCCTGTATTTAAGCAACATTTAGAACAGTGTGCGAGTATCCTTGCTGATGAAAGCATTGATTTGCTGGCACTGCTTTATTCTGAGCAAAACTTGGCATCACTCTCTGCCACCGCCAATACGCAACCTGCCCTTTTCTCTGTAGAATATGCGCTTGCCAAACTGTGGATGAGCTGGGGCATCCAACCTAGCGCGATGCTTGGCCATAGCTTAGGGGAGTATGTCGCAGCCTGCTTAGCAGGTGTGTTTGAGTTAGAAATCGCGCTCCGTTTGGTGAAATTGCGTGGGCAGCTGATGCAACAAATGCCAAAGGGTTCCATGCTATCGGTAGCGCTGTCTGTCGAATCGATAGAGCGGTGGCTTAGTGATGACATTACGCTGGCTGTTCATAATGGGCCTCAGCTATGTGTTGTTTCGGGTAGTGAAGATGCAATCGCCTCGCTTCAGACTCACCTAGAATCCGAAAATGAATCCGAAAACATTAGCTGCCAATTACTACACACGTCTCACGCCTTCCATTCACCCATGATGGACCCTATACTTGCACTCTTTATTAAGGCCGTGAATCAGGCAGTAGGTAAAGAACAGCTGAATCCACCCAGCATTCCCTTTATCTCTAATGTCACAGGGACTTGGATTACCGCTGACGAAGCGACTAATCCAGAGTATTGGAGCCGTCAAATTCGCGAAACAGTCAGATTCAGCGAAGGGATTACAACGCTTTTGCAGCTTGCCAATCCAGTGTTTTTAGAAGTGGGCCCAGGAAATACCTTAAGTAAGCTTACTCAGCAACACTTTTCTCCGACAACGTCTCATGTAGCGATTCACAGCTTACCGCATCCAAAATCAGCAGAAAAAGATACGACACAGCTATTTTCTGCACTGGGTCGGCTTTGGTCTGCGGGCATTGACATTGACTGGGAAGCCTTCCAAGGTACACACACCCATCGCCGTGTGCCTTTACCCACCTATCCTTTTGAGCGACAGCGCTACTGGGTGGACTTTAAGGGAAACACACTGACAGAACTCGCGACACAGACGACACCTATTCAGCCCGAAATCGAGATCAAGCCTAATTTGGCAGACTGGTTTTATACACCTAGTTGGGAGCGATGCTTGCCAACGCTGAAGGCGGCTGACCCCACTGAACGGCCTTGTTGGCTAGTATTTATAGATGACGAAGGCATTGGGCAGCAGCTGGCAAAAAATATTGAACAATCCGGTCAAGATGTTTTTACAGTTTGTCTAGGCAATGCCTTTGAGCAGGCAGGCTATCGTAAGTTTAGTCTTAATTGTGACAAACCTGAAGGCTTCAGGCAGTTATTGGAAGATCTCAAACTAAAAGAGATGGTTCCGACAGAGATTGTTTATCTGTGGGCACTTCCAAATACATTACAGCAAGATTCCTCGGAGAAAACAACAGATAACTTTGTTGTCCTGATGACTCTTTTACAGACACTCTCAATCGGAGGTGACACACAGCCATTACAAATTACAGTGGTTACAGAGAATGCCTATGATGTCATTGGGGCTGAAACGCTAAATCCATCACAGGCAGAAGTTCAAGGCTTGTGCCAAGTTGTCGGGCAAGAGTATCCGACGATGGGCTGTCGGCAGGTTGATTGGGTTCGAGGGGAAAGGACGTTGAAACAGCTCGCCCAACTGCTGTGGCAAGAACTACAAGTAGATGAGCCTGCTGCGGTGGTGGCATATCGCGGGAGTGTAGCCTCCCAAAAGGGTGATAGCCAAGCCCTCCTACGGGAAGATCGCTATCGCTGGGAACAAACTTATCAGCCTGTACACTTGCCGGATTCGCAAGTGAAATCGACAGGATATAAAGGCATTACGTTACGCAAGGGTGGTCTATATCTCATTCTTGGAAATCAGGGATTAGGTTCAATTTGGAGCCATTTTTTAACCGACCAGTATCAGGCCAATGTTGTTGTTATTAAAGACATTTATTCTGAAGAAACTAGCTCACTCACCGCAGAAATTGACAAATCAGTAGAGCAGTTTGGCCCTATTAACGGTGTATTTGTCAGTAGCCCCATGACGAATGAAAAATCAGCTGCGCCGTTGGCATTTCTTCAACCGCATCATTGGGAATATAACTGCCAGACCAAAAGAGCAGTGCTAGAGCAACTAGCCATCGCACTCCAATCACACACACCTGACTTCTGCTGTATTCAATCCTCGCTCTCTTCTATCATTGGTGGCCTGGGCCTGGCCGCCTACGCTAGCGCCAATCATTTCATCAATACCTTTGTCACCCAGCAAAATCAGCAGTCACCTTTTCCTTGGGTTAGTGTTAACTGGGATGCCTATACCGAAGCTAAGAATAATGACTCTGATGCATCACAATCCGGCTGGGGTGGAAGCCTGGTTGATTTTGCCTTAGCCCCTGCCGAAGTCTGGCAGGCAACAGAGCGCATTCTTACTCGGAATATGTCTGGCCAAATCATTGTCTCTAAAGGTGATTTGTTAGCTCGCCATCGCAAGTGGATTCATGCGACACCGCATCAAGCAGCTACCGTGCAGAAAGTTGACAAAACAGCGACTGCGGATGGCCAAAGCTACAGCCGCCCTCAACTTTCAACACCTTATGTAGCTCCTCGTAATGAAGTTGAAGAGAGCATTGTGGCTATTTGGAAAGACCTGTTGGGGTTAAATAAAATCGGTATTGACGATAGCTTCTTTGACTTAGGCGGACATTCATTGCTGGCTATTCAAGTAATCTCGCGGCTGAGGGAAGCCTTCCCGGTTGCAGTAGAGATGCGCAATCTGCTCTTTGAGGCACCCACTGTGGCGAAGATTGCGGCTGTTATTGCCGAACAGCTACCGCAAGAAAGAGAGATGAATGAAATGGCCGCGCTCCTTGCCGAGGTGCAAACTCTTTCCACTGAGGAAGTCCAAGCTCAATTAATCGGAGGTGACGCATGAGTCAGTTTTATCAGCAGCTAGCAACACTCACCCCTGAACAGCGGGCACTATTCGAGAAAAAACTTGCGGCAAAAGGTCTAGAGAAAGGGTTGAAAGCTGTAGGCTCTAGCCCTATTCCGGCTCGACCTAACAATCAGCCTGTTCCGCTATCGTTTGCACAGCAGCGGCTATGGTTTGTACAGCAGCTCGATCCTCAGAACACCGCTTATAACGTCGCCAGCGTTCTGGAATTACAGGGAGACCTAAATATTTCAGCCTTGGAAAAATGCTTAACGGCCTTAGTGGAAAGACATGAGACCTTCCGAACCCATTTCGAGCTAAGAACAACTGAATCAGGAGAGCAGCAGCCGGTTCAGATTGTTGCTGAGCCGCAACTTGTTCGCCTTGAGCTTGAAAACTTATGCTCGGAAGATAATCTACACGCAACAGCTGAGAAAAAGATTCAAGCACTGACCCAAAAGCCTTTTGATCTAGCGCAGCCTTTGCTTAGGGTTGCTTTGCTTCAGATTGCTGATAATAGCTGTTTTTTGGTGTTGACAACGCATCATATTATTAGCGATCGCTGGTCGGTCATGGTCTTTTTACGAGAGATGACGCTGCTGTATCGAGCCTACTCTCAAGGGCAACCTTCACCGCTAGAGCCGCTGAAAGTTCAGTATGCAGACTGGGCAATTTGGCAGCGTCAGCAAATTCAAGGTGAGAAATTAGCGCAACAGATTGACTATTGGAAGACTCAGCTCTCTGGTGAACTACCTGTATTAGATTTACCAGTTGATCGCGCTTACGGTGCACTCGCAACCTACAGCGGCAGTCAATACCCACTCACCCTGTCACCCGAACTCTCCAAACAGCTCAAGGCGCTGAGTGCACAGCATCAGGTCACCCTATTCACGCTGCTACTCACAGCATTTAAGGTGTTGCTCCATCGCTATACGGGCAGTGATGACATTGTGGTGGGCAGTGATATTGCAAATCGCGATCGCACTGAAACCGAAGGGCTCATTGGCCTATTGGTCAACACCCTGGTCTTTCGCAGCAATCTGTCCAACAATCCTCGCTTCTGCGATTTCTTGCATCAAGTCAGAGAAACCGTGCTGGGGGGGCTCGCCCATAAAGACTTACCTTTTGAAAAACTGGTAGAAGTGATCAATCCAGAACGGCACCTCAGCCAAATGATGCCGCTGTTTCAGGTAAAGCTAGACTTGCAGCAGGTAGACGTAAAGCCGATGCAGCTAGACGGACTCACCATTTCGCGTCATCCCCTACCCGAAACGCAGGCAAAGTACGAGTTACGGCTAAACTTACAGGACACACCGCAAGGGATTTTAGGACAAATTGAATACAACAGTGATTTGTTTGATGAAAGCACGATGGCTCGAATGGTCACGCACTTCCAGACGCTACTCACGAGCTTGGTAGAAGCACCTGAAAGGAAGCTCTCTGAGCTAACGCTACTCAGTGAACAAGAACAGCAAACGCTTCTATTTGACTGGAATCAAACTCAACGAGACTACCCGACGGGAAAGTGCATCCATCAGCTATTTGAAGCGCAGGTGGAGAGAACGCCTGAGGCAGTCGCACTGACGACGGAACTGCGCATTGAATTGGCTGACGGCCCAACGTCTCTCACCTACGCTGAACTCAATGCCAAAGCCAATCAGCTCGCCCACCACCTGCGCAATCTAATAGATGTTGATCAGTTGGCACCTACGATAGGCATTTGCATGGAGCGGTCCTGTGAAATAGTCGTGGCCCTCTTGGCCACACTTAAAGTAGGCGGTACCTACGTGCCTCTCGACCCAGCCTACCCTGCTGATCGGTTGGCGTTTATTGCTGAAGATGCTGATATTCAAATCCTTCTCACGCAAGGGGAGAAAGATCTCTCCTTTGCGGCTAAGCAGTCTCTACAAATTGTTGACGTTAGGCAGATTTCCGAAGACTTGCCTGAAACAGCGGTCGAAAACCTCTCAACGCCAAACGACCTAGCGTATGTCATTTACACATCTGGTTCTACAGGGAAACCCAAGGGTGTCGCGATTGAACATCGCAATACGGTAACGCTCCTTCACTGGGCAAAAGAACAGTTTTCTCTAGCGGAGCTTTCAGGCGTCCTAGCGTCAACCTCTATCTGCTTTGACCTCTCAGTATTTGAAATATTCGCCCCTCTGAGCTGGGGTGGCCGCATCATCCTGGTAGAAAATGCCCTGGCACTACCGAAGATCTCTCCGTCTATTGACGTTAGCTTAATCAATACCGTCCCTAGCGTACTCTCTCAGCTTTTAAAGGTTGGCTCCATGCCTGAGTCTGTTCAAACAGTTAACTTAGCAGGAGAAGCACTACCCCTATCACTCGTACAGCAGCTTCAGAGAAGTCCCCATATCCAAAAGATATACAACCTCTACGGCCCATCCGAAGATACGACTTATTCCACCTGTGCTCCGCTACATACGCCATCGCTGACAGATGGCCGTGCACCAATCGGTAAACCCATTGCCAATACTCAAGCCTACGTTTTAGATCGCTATCGTCAACCTGTGCCGATAGGAATTACGGGGGAACTGTACCTAGGCGGTGCTGGCGTTGCACAGGGTTATTTGAATCGGCCTGAGTTAACGGCAGAGCGCTTTGTTAGCAGTACTTTGTTAGGGTTTTCGGGTACTCAAGCTCGAACTTTGTATAGGACAGGCGATCGCGTTCGATATCTCCCTGATGGCTCTCTAGAATTCCTAGGTCGCTTTGACCATCAGATCAAAATTCGCGGTTTTCGGATTGAAACAGGAGAAATCGAAACCGCGCTAAGAGAGAATACAACCGTTCAACAAGCGGTTGTTGTCGCTGATGGTGACACGGATAAACAGCTAGTCGCATACATTGTTTTCAAAGAACCTAATTCAGATAGAGATCCTTCAGCACAGCTACGTCACGATTTAGCAAATCGTCTCCCTGCCTACCTTGTTCCTACACTTTGGGTGACACTAGAGGCACTGCCCCAGCTCCCTAACGGCAAGGTAGATAGGTGCGCGTTGCCAAAACCGAACGCTCAGGCCAGTCAAGCCTATGTAGTACCACGCTCGGAAGTCGAAAAGACGCTGGCGGCTATTTGGTGTGAGGTGCTGAGTCAAGACAAAGTTGGCATTTACGATAACTTTTTTGAGCTAGGTGGGCACTCCCTGTTAGCTATTCAAATTTTGGCCCAGGTGGAGGCGGCACTTCAGCAAAAAGTTCCTTTACGTACGTTCTTTCAGACTCCTTCTATTGCAGGGTTAGCACAGCAGCTGGAGAACAATATTGAAGCATCTGGTTTAGATGTATCTGAGCTGGACAAAAGTAACAGCCCCCAGATAGAACCCAATCTATCGCAGCGGCATGAACCGTTTCCGTTAACAGATATTCAGCAGGCTTATTGGATTGGGCGATCGCAGGCCTTTGAACTCGGCAACATTGGGACCCACGGCTACCGAGAACTAGAAGTAAGCGGTCTCTCAGTCAGTCAGGTAGAACAAGCCTTAAACGTGCTCATCGCTCGTCATGACATGTTACGGGCGGTGGTGGACACGGACGGGCAGCAGATGATTCTGCCAGAGGTTCCTAGCTACGAAATACAAGTGACTGATTGTAGAAATGGAATCAGCAACCAGCTAAAGAGCCTACGTGAGAGTCTCTCCCACCAAGTATTTACACCCGAGAAATGGCCTCTCTTCCACATCGAAGCGGCTTTACTCCCAGACAACAAAGTTCGCTGTTTCGTTAGCTTTGACGTACTAATTGGTGATGCGTGGAGTTTTCAGCGATTGGGCCAAGAAATGGCTCAGCTCATTCGAGGCGATCAGCTTTCGCCACTCACGCTCAGCTTCCGTGATTACGTCCTGGCAGAACAGGCTTTTCAATCCACACCTGCCTACGATCAAGCCTTTGCCTATTGGAAAAATCGCCTGACAACGCTGCCACCGGCCCCTAGGCTCCCGCTAGCAATGGCCCCTAACCAAGTACAAAATCCCCGATTTGAGCGTTGTAGCGGACGATTAGAAACCGCTGAGTGGACAAAACTCAAGCAACGAGCGCATCAATCTTCCCTAACGCCTTCAGGAGTAGTGCTAGCAGCGTTCGCAGAAGTGCTTTCAACGTGGAGTCAGCAGCCACAGTTTACGCTCAATCTTACGCTGTTCAATCGGCGGCCTTTGCACCCAGAAGTCAACCAAATTGTGGGCGACTTTACCGCTTCAATGCTGTTGGCTGTAGATAACAATGGTCAGGATTCTTTTGTCAGTCGGGCGCAAAGGCTACAAAACCAGCTATGGGAGGATTTGGATAATCGCACAGTGAGCGGCGTGCGCGTACTGAGAGAATTAGCAAAAACACAAGCAGGAAATAAGGGAACTGGCGCCCTGATGCCTGTGGTGTTTACCAGCACCTTAAATCAAGCTATCTCTCAATCGCCTACAGATGAAAGAGAGTCACGCGAATGGCAAACAGACACTGTTTTTAGCGTGAGTCAAACGTCTCAGGTGTATTTGGATCATCAGGTTTCTGAGATTGCAGGCGCACTGGTCTTTAATTGGGATGCGATCGCCGATCTCTTCCCCGACAACATGCTCAATGCAATGTTTACAGCTTACGACCGATTCCTACATCAGCTAGCGAGTGATGATGAAGCGATCGCTAAAGCAGTTTGGAATACACTACCTCAGCTAGCACCGACCGAGCATGTTGAATCCCTAAACCAAACAGAGCAGGTCTTTGAGAAAAAAGACTCATTGCTGCATGAGTTGTTCTTTTCACAGGCGAAACGACAGCCCGAACAGGTAGCTGTGATTACGCCTGAGAAAACTTTGACCTATGGAGAGCTTGCAGTGCGATCGCAAGCACTCGCCCATACCCTCAAGCAGTTAAATGTTCAACCTAATCAGCTAATCGCCGTCTCCATAGAAAAAGGCTGGCAACAAGTCGTCGCCGTTCTCGCTATTTTGAGTGCCGGGGCAGCCTATGTCCCTATCGACCCGGCGCTGCCAAAAGATCGCCGCTGGCAGCTCATAGAAGATACTGCGGCTAAAATCGTTCTCACCACAGCAGGAGATAATCTCGGCTGGCCCACAGGTATTACACAACTCAGCATCAACGAAGAGACTATTGAAGAGTCTGTTGTTTTCTCAAAAGACTTCACTGCCGAAACGCTTCAAAAGCCGACCGACTTAGCCTACGTCATCTACACCTCAGGATCTACCGGCACGCCCAAAGGCGTAATGATCAACCATCGTGGTGTAGTCAATACGATTCTGGATATTAATCAGCGGTTTGAGGTAGGGACAGAGGATCGCATCTTTGCCCTTTCTTCCCTTAGCTTCGATCTCTCTGTCTACGACATTTTTGGCACCTTAGCTGCTGGAGCAGCTTTAGTTATGCCCGATGCTCAGCAGGCCAAAAATCCTGCCCACTGGCGAAAGCTAATCACAGAGCATCGCATCACGATCTGGAACTCTGTTCCTGCATTGATGCAGCTGTTAACCACGGAGCTAGCAACGACACAAGTATCAAACGATAGTCTCCGTTTGGTGTTACTCAGCGGTGACTGGATTTCCCTCACCCTACCTGCCCAGATTCAACAACACTTCCCTACAGCCGAAGTCATTAGCCTGGGTGGAGCCACCGAAGCTTCTATTTGGTCTGTGGCTTACCCCATTGAGTCTGTAGCCCCTGACTGGCGAAGCATTCCCTACGGTCGCCCCCTTGCAAACCAGCAGTGGTATGTATTAGATGACAATTTACAGCCCTGCCCTCCTTGGGTAACAGGCCAGCTTTATATTGGTGGCACAGGACTAGCAAAAGGCTACTGGAATCGCCCTGAGCTAACGGCTGAGCGATTTATCGATGCTGCGCGTTACGATGCTGATCTGCATCACGCTAAGCTCTATAAAACTGGAGATCTAGGACGCTATCTCTCTAATGGTACACTCGAATTTCTGGGCCGAGAAGACTTTCAGGTAAAAGTCAATGGCTACCGGATTGAGCTGGGTGAAATTGAAAGCACTTTACAACAGTATCCAGCCATTAACGCGGCTGTCGTTGAAGCCGCAGGGACACCTGCTGAGCTAGTAGCCTACATTGTGCCTCAGCTCAGCACAATCGAAAATGCCCTGAGTCAGCCGTTGGCAAAGCTGGACTTTAAGCAAAAGCAGTTAGGTATTCGTTCTGTTCCTGCTGACACAGAGATTGTGGCACTTTTACCCAATAAGTCTTCTATAGACGCTTACTTACATCGGCAAAGCCATCGCCAATTTCTGCCCCAGACAATTTCTCTAGACTCTTTTAGCGATTTTCTGGCGGTACTCAGCGCCCAATCTACAGATGAGTTCCCGCTGCCAAAATACCGCTATGCCTCGGCTGGCAGCCTCTACCCTGTACAAACGTATCTCCACATCAAAGCCAATCGTATCGCAGGCGTGGTCGCCGGATGGTACTACTATCACCCCACTCAACATTGCTTGGTGAAGTGCTCGCCCAATCAAGCAGCCCTACCAGAGCAGCCTAGTAACTCAGACCTATATGGGCCAAACCAACAGCTCCATCAAGACAGTGCATTCTCTCTCTTTTTGGTTGCTAATATGGATGCCATTGAGCCTATTTATGGTAATAAATCCCGAGACTTTTGCCTAATGGAAACTGGCTACATGGGTCAGCTCATGATGGAGAAAGCACCCGATTTTGAGCTGGGTCTTTGCCCGATTGGTGGATTCAATAGTAAAGCACTGCAACAAGTACTAGAACTAAGCAGTCAGCAACAGCCACTCCACGCGCTAGTCGGTGGCGCTATTGACCCTAGCTGGAATAAAAAATGGATGGCCGTCAGCAATCCACCGACAGCTAGCAACACAACCAAAACACTGACTGATTCGTTACGACAACATTTAAGTAACAAGCTGCCAAGCTACATGGTGCCCACCCGCTATCAGCTGTTGGGGAGTTTGCCACTCACGAGCAATGGCAAGGTGGACAGGAAGGCATTGCCCACGCCCACGCTAGCATCAGCAACTGAGTATGTTGCACCCACGACACCTACCGAGCGAACCATTACAGAGCTTTGGCACGCACTACTATTAGATGTAGATCAGGTGGGCATTTACGACAATTTTTTTGAAGTGGGCGGTAATTCCTTAACGGCGATGCAGTTACTATCACAGCTACAGAGCACCTTTTCAACAGAGTTAACCATTACCCAGCTGTTTAGCGCCCTCACACCCATTGAGCAGGCTCAACTGATCGATCAACAGCATAGCGAGAACGGTCTTAAAGCTGATAGTTTGACTGTCGGTAGCTCAATTTCTGATGGTGCTAAGGCTAATGGCTCAAGCGCTGATACGATTCCTCGAAGACAGAAGAATGCCTTTACTGATATCAACGACTTGTCCGATGAAACGATTGATGACTTGTTAGGCCAGCTTTTGGCAGAAGAGCAACAGGAGGCAATCTCATGAATCCTGTAAATTCTCCTGATATTTCTAATCTGACTGCTGAGCAAAAACGTGAGCTGCTAGCGAAACTGATGCAGCGCAAAGCGCTAAAGAAAACGAGCTCAGAGTCAGCACCATCGTTGAAAGCGTCGCCCGACCAGCTAGCCAAACAGCCGTCTGCGGAAAAATCGAATGACATCTCAACAGAGTCCTCTCAATTAAACAACCCTAATACAGCCCCTCTCTCATTTGCCCAACAGAGATTGTGGTTTATCGATCAGCTTCAGCCTCACCAAACGGTATATACCATCCCTGCGGCACTGCGGCTACAGGGTTCGCTACAGGTCGATATTTTACAGCGCTGCCTGAATGAAATTGTGATGCGGCATGAGATCCTGCGCACTCAATTTATTGCGACAGAAGGCGAACCGGTACAAAGCGTTTTACCTCAGCAGAATGTTGAATTATCCATTACTGACTTATCCATTACTGACTTATCCATTACTGAATTGCCGGGTTCTAAGTTGGCGGCAGAGGATATTGTAGTTCAACTGCGTCCATATCTAACAGAATTAGTCGCCCGCCCATTCAACTTAGCATCAGGGCCATTGCTGCGTGCTCAGCTCCTCCAGCTCAGTGACAATGATCATGTGTTAGCGGTAACCGTTCATCACATCATTGCTGACTATTGGTCGCTCAAAATACTAATGAAAGAGATTGCGCTGCTCTACCAAGCATTCTCTAACCATCAACCCTCACCGCTGCGATCGCTCCCTATCCAATATGGAGACTATGCCGCATGGCAGCACGCCCAACAAGCCAATGCCGCAGAAACGCAGATCAATTATTGGCTACAGCAGCTAGCAGAACCACCCACCGTTCTCCAGCTACCGACTGATCGCCCTCGCCCTGCAGTGCAGAGCTTTGGTGGAGCCCGGCATAATTTTGCATTGTCTCCAGAACTGTCACAAGCGCTGAATGAGCTAGCCCAGCGATCGCAGGCCACTCTTTTCATGACGCTGTTGGCAGCTTTTCAAGTATTGCTGTTCCGCTATTCAGGGCAGTCAGATATTTTGGTGGGTTCTACGGTGAGTAATCGCGATCGCGCTGAAACCAAAGACCTCATTGGCCTCTTTGTTAACAATCTCGTTTTCCGTTCAAACGTGACGGCCCAGCAAACCTTTGAACAGTTTCTACAACAGGTTAAAACAACCGCGCTCAGTGCATACAGCCATAAAGATGTGCCCTTTGAGCAGGTAGTTGACGCCCTCAAAATTGAGCGGCAGCTCAGCCACAATGCACTATTCCAGGCGATGTTTATTCTCCACAACACACCGACATCTACGTTTGCTCTCCCAGGGCTAACGGTAACCGCACTCGAGATGGATAATAGCGCCGCTCGGTTTGATATCAGCCTAGACATGTATGAAAGTGCAGCTGGTCTAAACGGCGTATTTGAATACAACACTGATTTATTTGCAGCTGGCACCATTGCGCGACTAGCGGCCCACTTTGAAACCTTGCTAACCGCTCTCGTCGCCCAGCCCACATCTCCTATTGGGTCACTACCACTACTCACAAGTACAGAAATCCTTGAGTTGAATCGCTGGAATCAAACAGCCGTAAACATTCCTGAGCAGTGCGTTCATCAAATCATAGAAGCCCAGGCAAAAGAAACACCAGCAGCGATAGCCATAGGCCGGTCGGAAACTTACGAACAGCTCAACCAAAGAGCCAACCAGCTAGCCCACTATCTCAAGAGTCAAGGGGCAACGTCTGGTAGCCGCATTGCCCTAGCTATAAACCGTTCAGCCGAGCTAGTGATCGCTATGCTTGCTGTCCTTAAGATAGGTGGCACCTACATTCCCCTCGATCCTACGCACCCCAAAGCTCGCCTGCAGCACGTTCTACAAGATTCAAACGCCATTCTTGTTTTAGAGTCAGAGTCTTCTATTACCAGTTTAATATCAGATCTCGATTGTCCTATTCTCGATCTTAAGGAGAAGGCGAAAGAAATCGAGCAACAATCTACAGAGAATATTTCTGTTGAGCTGAATCCACAAGACCTTGCCTACATTATTTACACCAGCGGAAGCACTGGAAAACCAAAGGGCGTTCCCATTAGTCATTACAGCCTAGTGAACTTGCTGGCCTCTATGGCAAAGGCACCTGGCATTAACTCAGAAGATGCCTTTTTGGCGGTCACCACCGTTGCCTTTGATATTGCCACACTAGAGCTGTTGTTGCCTTTGACCGTGGGGGCAAGACTGGTGATCGCCAGACCTGAAACCATTCGAGATAGCGATCGCCTCATCGCCCAGCTAGAAAGGGACGATATCACCCTCATGCAGGCCACACCCGCCACCTGGCGCATGTTATTAGATGCTGGCTGGGAAGGCTTACCCACCCTCAAAGTCCTCTGCGGTGGCGAGGCCCTCGATCTTCCCCTCGCTCAGCAACTCCTCCCCTGCGGTCGTGAGCTATGGAACCTGTACGGGCCCACCGAAACGACCATTTGGTCAGCAGCTATCCACATTGATGAGTCACTCCTAGAAGAAGGATTTGTTCCCATCGGTGGCCCTATCGACAACACCGAGTTTCATATTCTAGATGAACAACAGCAAGCTGTTCCC
>ERZ1740067.1227-NODE-1227-length-18091-cov-7.352074_pt1 | contig 18091 bp, 15 predicted proteins | sample MGYA00581736_ERZ1740067 | MGnify/ENA primary metagenome ERZ1740067 (study PRJEB43018, sample SAMN04849236) | marine metagenome | isolation source: floating plastic debris | place: Pacific Ocean | collected 2008-08-27 | study: EMG produced TPA metagenomics... | reverse complement strand
GAAGGGCATCATCCTAGCTTACTTTTTCTCTACTCAGAGGATGACGTGCTCCCAACGCTAGCAGCTGGCTAATGACTAAGAACGTAGCTAACGGCGGCAGCACATAACGCAAAATTTTACGGAGTGCTGCCGCGAGCTTCGGCTGGTGAGGCTCAATGCGCTCAGCAGCTTCGTTGAGCAGGATGCCCAGCAGCGGAAACCCTATGCCTAGAAGCAATAGCCAACTCACCAGTGCTCTATCCATTGGGCCTATCACTCCCCATTGAGTCAATCACTCCGCTGTTTCAAGATCATCATGCACAATCATTTACTCTTTTATTCCTGCATGCCGGCATACAGCCGCCGAGCAAATAACCGAGCCCCGTCGTCTGTTTTCAGCTCAGCGTAAGTAGGCGGCTGGCGCATCCCCACAACCCGTAAATCCGACAGCAGTTCAGGATGGAACTGACAGGTAAACGAGCGTCGCACTTCCTTAGTTTCAAAGTCTCGGTAGATAATGCAGGTAGCAGAGCACTCGATAACCACCTCACCCTGCTCTGCCGTGGAACACAAAATCTCAATCGCATCAGGCAGCCGAATCAACCAAGATAGGGCGCTATTGGCAATAACGTGCCGACATGGAATCAGCGCATCGTGCAGCAAACGGTAGGCCCAGTTCGCAAAGAGGATGGCTTCTTCATTCACCTCATCGGAATGGAACATGGCAATGTTGAGTTCATGTTCGTAGGAAATCGAGGTATCAATCACCCCTTCATGCTCGTCAGCGGTGACCTCGTGGGCCATAATTAGCACTTCGGGAATGTCTGAGGCTTCGTGATCAGGAGCGTCATAGTGCTGAAGCTGTCGGTCTCCGACTTCTTTTGTTTCATTTTCAGCCACGGCAAATTCAAGATCATGCCATCCTGTTGCAACCACCCCGCCATGGCGTTTAGAAACATTGAGAGATCGCCCCACCGTTTCAATTTGCTCACAGACACGCTGAAGCGCTCTGAGTGCTTTACCCTGGTGATCGCCAGTCAGTTCGTCTACGGCCGCAACAGCAGCCACGGCCTTGCGCAGCAAGCTGATATGGGCTTGAGCCGCCAGCTGATGACCCAAACAAATAAAGATTGCCGGGGCGCTGGTAGGAGAGCGTGACAATAAAATCTGCTCGGTCAACTCAACCATCTCAGCATGAGAACAGCGGGAGCCCTCAAAAGTAGATGGATCTCGCACCGAGGGATTGCCCCCTTCAACAACAATCGCCATCCCCGAGCTGATAACCGGAATCAGCTTCTTAAGATCAAATAGACCCGACTGCCAGAGCGGAAACACAACAGAATCACAGTCTGCAATTCGCTGCGCCAAGAAAGCAACATTCAAAGAGGCTCGCACCGCTTCTCCCATCGGGTTATGCCCCACGTGCTCCCAAGGTTCAATAATTGCGATCGCATTCCGAAACAGCTGCGGGTTCAGCATCAGGTGATCAAACGCAGTTTGGGAATCGACGACTTTCTCTAAAGGGGTACCGTTCCCCCAGGCGAAAGCGGCATTATCTGCTAGCAATGAATCATCACTTAGTGGGTTAGGAGAGTGACGGTCAGCCAAGAATCGACCGAACAAAATGTGAATGGATTCAAACTCTGAACCGCCTTTGCTTAAGTAGCCTGGACGAGTACGCCAAGTCAGCACGGATGATAATGCCTCTGTAAGAGACTTCTGTGATAATGCAATCATTGATATAGGTCAAGTTAGATCATTGATGTAGATTGAAATGAAATATGTAGATTGAAACAAAACAGAACTGACGGATAAAAGGAGTGAACTCAAGAATCGCCGATTCAAAAATCGGCGGCTTGTCCCATCACGTCACCAGCAACAGTTCGATAAAGCGGTTCCAAGTCAGGACCCGATGCCCTGTCTGGGATTTAATAAATTCAGCTTCCGGTGTCGATAGCGGTGGTTTACCAACGCTAGCCATTGCAACGTTCATCTCCGTCAGGCTAATGGCGTCGTCATCATCAGCGTCAATGGGCAAGAAGTAGGTGACAAATTCGGTGTAGTTCGCCATCAAACGGCGGTGACGCAACATCAGCTCACCAAATTCCTCAAAGTCAACAGTCCCACTGTTGTCGATGTCCATACAGTCCATTAAATAAGACAATTCCGTCTCAGAAAGTGTCTGCCCAGACTGACCTAGATGCATTGCCAGTTCCTCAGTAGACAGGCTACCACTGCCATCTTCATCAATGCGGTTAAACAGATAACGTAAATCTCCTTTCACGCTATCTGTTGCACGCTCTAAACAATAAAGCTGACGGGTCCCCCCAATCGCCAGCCCTAGCTGACGCCGAAAAGTCGTGATAATCTGCCGCGCTGCGAGGTAACGCTGACGATGTTCTTCTGGGCTAGCCACTGCATGGAGTGCCACCGGCACCAGCGATGGTAGTGAATGCTGCAACAGCACAAAGCACCCTATCGTCACCAAGCAAAACGGAACGGTTAAAACCGGCAGCCCAACCGCTGAAAAAACAAGACCTAAGCCCCCGCCGACCAGGCCAGAGATAAATGCCGCGATCGCACCAATACCGATGCTTTTTAGCGTGGGCGCATAAAACACCCCGCCGATAGCCATGGCACACAGCACACCATTGTATGCCCACAGCCCTGCATAAAGCGTATCGACGGGAGCTCCAATAAGAACACCTGCCAAAATATTTGCCACACCACCGAGTAACCCAACTGCCGCGCCCAGTGGTGTGCAGACAGCGACCGCCAACAGGATCAACAGTCCAGCTATCCAGCTATCTGCCAAAAAGACTTGACCAAATCCAAGCGGCAAAGAAGCACCGATTTGCCCCCACTGCAACACGTCCAAGGATGATGGCTCAGCCGCTGCACCCAGTTGTAGCCAGGGCTGCGGAATCCATGCAACCAGTGCTAAACAGATCAACGTTGCAATGTTGAATGGCAGCGTCAACGGTGGCGTATGAACCGTTTTGGCCCACCACACGCCCAAGGTTTTCATCAGGAGCGTCGACAGACTGGCAAAGAGAATAACTGCGATCGCCCAGCTGCCATAGTCTAATCCGGAGATTGGATTGCTAAAAGTAGCCAGCGCCGCGCCCACAAGCAAACCGTTGTAACCGAAGATACCGTTACGAGTCGTTGGAGCATCTAGCTTGAGTAACTTCGCAGCTGTCGTAGAAGAAACTACCCCAAGCAATCCCATCCATCCTACCCAAGCAGATTGAACAAACAGGGCTAGTAAAATCAGCGCGCCACTAATCGGATTGTTAACAAAAATAACTTGTCCCACTCCCCGCAGCGCAGAGTTGACAAAGTCAGCAACAGAATTCTGAACCAGTTTCTGATTCCAGCTTTGTAAGGTGCCTGCTGTGGGCAAGAGGCGGTTAATTCCCTTGGAACGACTAGGCTGAGTCACTAAAATCCGCGACATTAACTCATGTAGCGCTAGTGGCTCGGTCGCCGTCGTCTGAGAGGATGAATTCATGCCTGTGCCTCCTTTGTGCTGCTACGCTGCCCTCGCTGTCTCCGCAAGCCGATCCGAAATCGCATCGACGACAGATTCGAAAGTTGCAAGCGAGTTTTCTGCCAGGGTGTTGAGCGTGTCTAGCAGCGGATTGACCTCGCAAATTTCCCAACAGCAAACCCGAGGGTCTCTCACAAGAGCCGTATTGATACGACGGGCCTCATCTGCCCATAGGCCGCCAGGAACCGGCGTGCCGGTTCCCATACAAATCGTAGAGTCCATACTGTCAACATCGAAGGTGACATAGATGATGTCCACTTGGGCGAGATAATCCAAGCAGCGCTGGGCCGCAGCCTCAGGCCCTAGTTTTCGCACATCGTCTGTTGTCACGATGGGAATGCTGTACTGGGTAATCGTATAGTCTTCAGCCGGTTCAGTGTCGCGAACAGACACATAGACAATGTCTTCTAAAGCTAAGTTGCGTTTGTTTTCAACGCCTAACGCTTGACACAGCTGCCAAAGCTTAGCGGTTTCATCATCCAGCTGGTTGATCTGCTGGTCTAAATTGTCGTGCCCAGTAGCCACAGCCAAGGGCATACCGTGCATGTTACCGGATGGGGTCGTGAACGGAGAATGAATATCTGCGTGGGCATCGATCCAGACAACACCCAGTCGGCGCTCAGGGAAGGCTTTTTTGATGCCAGCAATGGTGCCTGCTGCGGTCGAGTGATCTCCACCCAGAACAACAGGAAACAAACCATCCTGTAGCGTTTGAGCCACAGCATCGGTTGTTCGCGCCAGCACCTTGTAAATAGCGTCAATGTATTTGGCATTGGAAAACACCTTCGAGCTGCTCAGCGCATGATTCTCGTTTTGCACAGCCCGGTTATCAAGACTCACAACGCCATTTTCAGCTCGCATTCGAGCCGCCTGCTTCTCGATGGCGGCAGCCTTCAAAAAATCAATACCTTTAGACGCACCGCGCTTGCCAGCACCCAGGTCAGAATCTACCTCAACTAGGGCAACAGAAGAAATTTCAGCAACTTTGGCATACTGTACAAGAATTTTTTTAAAGCTGCGAATTGCCGCTGCTGTCATCTGCAAGCTGGAACCACTCGCCTGGGTAGCAATAAATTCCTCGAAGTCGATCTGACTATCTCCGCTGGTATCTGCCTGTTTGACAAGCGCCGCAATCTCATCGTCGCTAGCGGTGGCATTGAGACAACGAACAATTTGCGTAAACTCTTCAAAAGACAGATGACCGCTCCCATCAATATCAATCAGCTTAAAAATCTGCCGTAAGTCCGCTGTGACATCAAGATCCTCTCGCTGGGACATCCACTCGATAAAGCTCTCATGGGTAACGACACCATCTGACAATCGCTCAAATAGATCGGTGCGATCGCGAGGCGAAATATCTCGCCCCAACACCTCTAGCGCATCGGTGATTTCTTGATGAGTTAAATGCCCATCCCCATTGGCGTCGAAGATTTTGTAGACCCGCTCAAACTCATCAAGCTTAGCGATGTCTGAAGGAAACTGAACAGTGCTCATGATGCTTGTGACGAGGAACTTTGGTGTTTTGGAAAGTGACTGATATCAACATCTTGAAAATGACTCATCACTAATATCAGTATCTAAATCCAAGTATTAATATGTAAGCCTTTCGCAACCGATAAACCAAATACAATAAGCCAAATAACTTTTAATGCCTTCCATTGATTGAGATAAACCAATGGATCACCTAAGGCTTTAGAAAACTTAGCTTTGATGATTTTGAAAATTATACCGGTAAAGCAATTTATCAGGAAGGTCACTGCCAAAAGAACGTAAAAAGTTACTATTCAATCTAGAAAAAGTTATTTAAAGTGAGATGCGGCAATCGAATCAACACTGAGTTGATGAGATCGCCTAAGCGAAAAGTTGTACAGAAATGTTATACAAACAGGCAGAAAACGTAAAAACTTGTTGCGCTTGCATCCTCTATATTCCTTAAATAAGCTACTAACTTTTTTTCTAAACACTTCATGGCGAGTCCGCTACTGTTACTGCTAGTTTTTGTGCTCAGTCTCATTGCGCTGGTCAAAGCCTCAGACTTTTTTACCGATGCTGCTGAGAAAATCGGCCTTACTCTGGGACTGCCACCGTTTATCGTCGGCGTCACAATTGTTTCTATGGGGACGTCCTTGCCAGAGCTGCTCTCGTCGCTATTTGGCATATTTCAAGGCGCACCCGAAGTTGTCGTCAGTAACGTTGTCGGCTCCAACATTGCCAATATTTGCTTAGTTATTGGAACTGCTGCAATCATCAGCGCTAGGTGCCTAAGAATTTCATACGATCTGGTTAGCGTAGATTTGCCCTTATTTATGGGCTCAGCGTTGCTGTTTACCTTGATGGCCTGGGACCAGAGCTTTAGTCGAGGGGAAGCCCTGCTTTTGTTCATTGGATACATTATGTATCTGTTCTATATCCTGAAGGGGAGCGATGAAGCGTCAGGGGAGAGTCTCACACCGTCAGATTCGGATGGGAATGAATCAGCGCAACCATCCGTTGACTCTTTTCGGGCAACCCAGTTATCGAGGCAAGGTTTAATATTGCTGCTGAGTGGCATCTTCATCTTTCTAGGTGCTAAATACACTATTGAGTCTCTTATTCAGCTTTCTGAAGTGCTAAATATTGGCAAAGAGGTGATTGCCGTAAGTGCAGTTGCTCTAGGCACGTCTCTGCCAGAGCTGATTGTTACGATCAGCGCAGCCTCTAAGGGCAAAGCAGAAATTGCCATTGGCAATGTGCTAGGTTCAAATATTTTCAATGTCTTTGTCGTTATCGGTATTCCTGGCTTAATTCAGGCACTACCCGTACCAGAAGCTGTCATTATTCCTGGGCTGCCAACGCTTGTTGCAGCTTCTTTAATGACGTTTTTTATCGCTCAAGACAAAAAGGTCACAATTTGGGAGGGCTGGATGTTTATTCTCTTCTATGTCTGGTTTGTGGGTTCTGTATTCGAGTTATTTTAAGGACTTTGGCAAGTGAACCTAAACCTCGTGGAAAATCACCTAAAATGAGGAGTAATCTATATTTTATTTGTCACTGACTATTGGTTTGTTCAACATGGGCTGGAGCCTTTGGAAACAGTACTCTAGTGATGTAAAAGAAATGTTGTTCTTTTACATCACTAGAATTTACGATATATCAATGGAAAATTGGAATAGAGGATGCTGACTGATGTTGTCGACGTGAATTGAATCGATGGAGGTTATGCCGGTGTTAATGCTAGTAGAAGACATTTGGAGCAATACTCCCTCAACGAGCCTGACAATAGATTCTCAGCCAAACTAAATAACAGACTCACATGCTCAACTGATTCTCCTCTTTAACCAATCTATGACCTTAAAGCAGTGGCTGCTTCTCTGTATTCCTGCCTTTTTCTGGGGAAGCGCTTTTGTACTTATGGAAGTGGCACTACCGGTATTTTCACCACTGATCATTGTGGCAGGCCGGATGACAGTGGCAGCACTCTTTTTAAATGGTGTGGTCCTCACGCAAGGGCAAGCTTGGCCGCAGTCAAAGCTGGTTTTGCTGGAGTGTGCAGGACTGAGTCTGGTCAATAACCTACTGCCGTTTGGCCTAGTCGTGTGGGGGCAGCAATACATTGGCGCGAGCCTGGCAGCCATTTTGATTTCCTCTGCCCCCGTATTCACGGTCGTACTCGCAGGCATATTTGGCCATGAACGCATAACGCTTAGCCGCGGGGTGGGCGTTATGCTCAGTTTTTCAGGCGTGGTAGTACTGGTTGGACCGGAGGTACTCAGTGGATTCAGTTTGGAAGGGGTCGGTGAGCTGGCAATTTTAGGGGCAGCGGTGTCCTATTCAGTTGCGGGCTTTTGGGGGCGGCGGTTTAATACGGTTCCAGCGGAAGTCCTCTCTACAATGACGATCACGTTTGGGGCGCTGCTGATAGTGCCTGTCATGCTGTGGGTGGAGCTGCCCTTCACAGTCAGCTGGCAGTGGGATGCGGGATTAGCGGTAGTCGGGCTTGGGGTATTTTCGACTGCGATCGCCTACATCGTCTACTTCCGCCTGCTTGCAGAAATGGGCGTCGTCAACACCTCACTAGTGTCGTTCTTGGTGCCCCTCAGCACTCTCTTCATGAGTCTTATTTTCTTGCAAGAGCGACTAGATCCAGCAGCCGTTTTAGGCATGTGCCTAATCTTGTCAGGATTAGCCGTCCTCGATGGGCGATTATTTAAAAAGTTTCAGCGACTACTTTAACGATGAAACATTCGTTACCCTTCGCCACCAACATGCCCTTACTATGACGATTCCCCCCAAGACAGTCACCGTCAAATGCCCACAGTGCCAGCAAATTTACATCGACTGGTATGTAGCGGCTGTAAGAGCACAAAGCGCAAACGCCCAAGCGCCAAGCACCGTATGCTCACAGTGCGGCCATCGCTCCGTGCTCAGCGAACTGAGTGAACACAACGGTGTATACCAACAGATACAGAAGCTATAGCAAAAGCCCCGAGATTCATCTTTCGATAGACAACTCTTGGGGCTCTAGACCTTGCAACTTAGTATCTTTGCTGCTATTCCACTGCTGTTATTTCACTAGCAGCCTACTCTGCATCTGGGATAGGCGTTGCACCATCGCCAATGCCAGCATCAGGCTCCACTGGAACCACCTCTACAGCTGGTTCTTCCACAGGGATATCAGGTGTCACGCCCGCGCTAGGCTCACCTGTGAAGTATGCAGCCTGCTCACGCAGAGAGGCGGCAGGACCGGCCTGACCCTGCTGCTCCAGCAAATCGGCAGCCATGAGATAGTCATCAACAACCGCATCCACAACCCCTTGAGGGAGATCGTTGGGCTCGGTAATTTCGTCGGTTGCTTCGAGATACGCCTGACTGATGCGAGCATCCGCTCGGCCAAAAAATGCGCTGGGGTCGGTGTCATCAAGTGAGATCGCAGCCGTGTAAGCCTCAATAGAGTCGGCATAATCCTCAGACAAAGAGAAGTTGTAAGCTCGGCTAAAGACCTTCTCGTATTCGCTAGAAGGGCGCACCTCAATCTGGTAGGCACCGCCCTGACCAGAAAAAGAGCTAGCCACTGCGTTATAAACCCCTGCCTCAGGCAGCTCGATAACGATAGTCGAGTTGAGCGTACCACCGTAGTCATCATTAGATGTGAGAATTTCGCCATCGGGCCCTCTCAGCAGCAAAACGGGGTCAAATTCTTCACTCTTGAGCTCAATGGTCATGGTTTGGCCAGCATCGCCATCGAAGGGATAGGCATCTTCCATCGGTGCAAGCGTCCCTTCCTGCTGGAGCAACGACTGCGCGAGAGCTGCCTGATGAGCAATCCCAGCGATGCCTGTCAGTACAGCAGCCGCCATCAGCCCCTGCGTGACCTTGTTTGGGAATTTGCCTGTAATAAATTTCATAGCTCAGCCAGTTGCCTAATTTAACGTTATCAGGGTAAATCAATCGTATCGATTGTCGGGTCCGCAGGCACACCTACTTATTAGGCTGCGGATGTCTATCTGGTTGCGGACATCAGTACGCATCAATTTAGACTATTGATGAAGCGGCGTTTGCCGTCTATGGGACACTATAGAAGCTGTCTTGTGAAATACCTCCATCTGAAATACCTCCATCTGAAATACCTCCATCTGAAATGCAGCTAAATCAGGAAACACAGCATCGGCACGGCAAATATCTTGCTCCACGTTCGCTGGTATTGCGGCTGCTCCTTAGTGGCGTAACCATAAGTGCTGTGCTGACTGGAATCTTTACTGGGGGAGATCGCGCCATAGCCGTCCCACAGGACAACGCAACTCATGAAGCCCCCCGGGCCGAATGGCAAACGAGTGAGGAGATTCCCGAAGAAATATTGCGCACAGAAATCATCACAGGCGCTAGATCGCCCCTGACAGGAGAGGTCGTCAGCGCTGCAGAATATGCTCAGCTGCAGGCAGAGCTAGCAGGTCCAGCAGGGGATACACTGGTTAGCGAAGATCTTGAATACTTGATCTTTCTATTGCAGTTTCGGAGAGCGATCAGACCCATCATTCCATTTCTCTAGTCTGTTCACTTTTTTGGCCTTTATCACTTGGTGAACGGTCTGGCTCTTACACAGTTTTCAGCAGCTATCCAGAAGAAAATTCGCCTAACATTACTAAGCTTTGTTAAGCTTACAGCTATATCAAAAAAGTATGATGTCCGCATATAGCTTTAATCCTTCGGCTAGAAGCGCCCCAAATTGCAGGCATCCGGAATAACTAACGGTTACACTCAGCTAGGTCATTTATATGTCAACAATTGCTCTAGAGCACATTGAACGGATTGTCCGAAACCAGCATCACAATCCCTTCGAAGTTTTGGGTCCACACGCCGTAGAGCAAGACGGAAAGCAACTTTGGGTGGTGCGTACATATCTTCCTAAAGCAGATATGGCGTGGGTCATCTTGCCAGAGACGCGCAAGGAACACCCCATGAAGAACGAGCAGCATCCTCAGTTCTTTGAAGTTGCTCTAGAAGAATCCGACCTAGCTAACTACCAGATTCGCTACAAGTCTGGGCCCGACGAGCACGTTATTTACGACCCTTACGCCTTTAAGTCACCCGTTATTACTGACTTTGACGAGCACCTGTTCGCCGAGGGCAACCACCATCGCATCTACGAAAAAATGGGCGCACATCCCATGAAAAAAGACGGCGTGGCGGGTGTGTACTTCGCTGTCTGGGCACCCAACGCTCGCAACGTATCGGTTATGGGCGACTTCAATAGCTGGGACGGTCGCCAGCACCAGATGCGCAAAGGCAAAAGCGGCATTTGGGATTTGTTCATCCCCCAGATCAAAGCGGGCGACTCTTATAAGTACGAAGTCAAAAACTACGATGGCCACATCTACGAAAAGTCTGACCCCTACGGATTTTGTCAGGAAGTCCGCCCAAAGACGGCTTCCATCGTTGCTGATTTAGACCAGTACCAGTGGAAAGACAACGACTGGATGGAGCATCGCCGCCAAACAGACCAGATGACGCAGCCGATTTCGGTATACGAAGTGCATTTGGGCTCTTGGCTGCACGCCTCCTCTGCGGAGCCTGCCCAAAATGCCGACGGCAGTGAAGCACCCGCAGTCACCGTTGCGGATCTAAAACCTGGCGCTCGCTTCTTGACTTATAGAGAGCTTGCCGATCAGCTCATTCCCTACGTCAAGGAAATGGGCTTCACCCATATCGAGGTCCTGCCTGTCGCAGAGCACCCGTTTGATGGCTCCTGGGGCTATCAAGTCACAGGCTACTTTGCACCCACCTCCCGCTACGGCACCCCAGAAGACTTCATGTACTTCGTCGACCAGTGCCACCAAAACGGCATCGGCGTCATTGTAGACTGGGTCCCCGGTCACTTCCCTAAAGACGGCCACGGCCTAGCCTTCTTTGATGGCACCCACCTATACGAGCACGCCGATCCTCGAAAAGGTGAGCACAAAGAGTGGGGCACCCTGGTCTTCAACTATGGCCGCAACGAGGTGCGCAACTTCCTCATTGCCAACGTGCTCTTCTGGTTTGATAAGTTCCACATTGACGGTATTCGCGTCGACGCTGTCGCATCAATGCTGTATCTCGACTACAACCGCAAGCCCGGTGAGTGGGTCGCTAACGAGTACGGTGGCCGGGAAAACATCGAAGCCGCTGAGTGCCTAAAGCAGGTAAACCACGTACTCTTCAGCCACTATCCAGGGGCGCTATCGATTGCAGAGGAGTCCACATCTTGGCCAATGGTATCCTGGCCGACCTATGTCGGTGGCCTCGGCTTCAACCTGAAGTGGAACATGGGCTGGATGAACGACATGCTCGACTACTTCGAGATGGACCCCTGGTTCCGCCAGTTCCACCAGAACAACGTCACATTCAGCATCTGGTATGCCTTTAGTGAAAACTTCATGCTGGCGCTTTCCCATGATGAGGTCGTGCATGGCAAGAGCCACATCATTGGCAAAATGCCGGGCGACGACTGGCAAAAAATGGCCAACATTCGCGCACTCTACACCTACATGTACGCCCACCCCGGCAAGAAGACTCTGTTCATGGGCATGGAGTTTGGTCAGTGGAGTGAATGGAATGTATGGGGAGATCTGGAATGGCACCTGCTCCAGTTTGACCCTCACAAAAATTTGAAGCATTGCGTGGAGACATTAAACGCGCTCTATCGCCGAGAGCCTGCACTACACACCCAGGACTTTTCCCAGGAAGGCTTTGAGTGGGTAGACTGTAGCGACAATCGGCACAGCGTCGTATCGTTTATTCGCTATGACAACAAGCGGGAAGAATTCATCTTGACCGTGTGCAACTTTACGCCACAGCCCCACAGCCACTACCGGGTCGGCATCCCTGAGAAGGGCTACTACCGCGAAATTTTCAACAGTGATGCCCGTGAGTTTGGCGGCGCAAATATCGGTAACTTGGGCGGTAAGTGGTCAGATGATTGGGCGTTCCACAGTCGACCTTATTCGCTGGACCTCACCTTGCCACCGTTGAGCGTCATTATGCTCAAGATAGACAAGCAAAAGACACAGGCCGCTTTAGCGAGCGAAACGCCTGACTGAGTGTTACTACCTGAGTAATTATTGGGATTTCAAGCCAATGAACGAGTAGCTAAAGTGACCTTAGCTGCTCGTTTTTTTCACTATGAAAGATTCTACGTTGGATGGGATTGCCGCTCAGCAGGTGAAGGCTTTAACCCAGGTTGTGACATGGGTGTCAGACCGTTTGGGACTGAGTGAACCACCGATTGTTGATCCACTCTATCTGCGCCAGCTTCCCCTGGGGACCTTTGGTCGCACTTGGATCGACAAAATGGACGAGGCGGGGCTATCTCCTTTTTTGACAGGGCCAAGAAGACAGCAGCTGCACGATGGCATTCACGTACTCACGGGCTACAAAACAGATCCTTTAGGAGAAGCAGAAGTTCAGGCCTTTTTGCTAGGGGCGAAATTCCGAGTTTTTCACGGTGTGATTTTGAGCCAAATGCTGCTAGCCGTTGCACTGCTAAAGCCGGTCGCGCGGCGAGTGGGGCAGGGGTATGGTGAAAATTTTGGGGTTACCAAGCTGATGGGGCATATGGTGCAGGCATATCGTCGAGGACGGCAGTCGCAGATAGACCCGGACAGATGGGAACCTGAGAAAGTTTGGGAGCTATCTTGTGGTGAGGTACAGGCAATGTTTGGGGTGGCAGCTTAGGCTGTGGCCTTTAAGCCGACTCTTTGAAGCAAGACAACTTGAGAGCGACTGGTTCGAAGCGTTGAAGCGGAATTCTTCAACGCTTTTTTATTGGGTATTAACCTTTTTTATTAGGTGTCGCCCTTTGACATTCGATCGCCACAGCAGTCAAGAGTAAAATAGGCATCACTATAGCGTTGGTCACTGAGCTGAGGTACAGTTCACAGGATGAAAGCCTTAAGGAACAACGGGCCAAGTGACGCGCGTGTATCGAATGCATTAGATTCACGCTATAAAATCAGTGCATCCAATGCAGTTTAAATTCCATCTGCGTTATCTGGGGATAGCTTTGGTGGCGGGGCTAGGTTTCGGTTTGCGGTTTTGGCAGCTAAGCCGATTCAATAGCCTTGTGTTTGATGAGGTGTATTACGTCAAGTTTGCTCAGGCATACCTGGCAGGGGAGGCGGTGTTTGATGCGCATCCACCCATGGGGAAGTATGCGCTCGCAGCAGGCATCTGGCTTTACGAACACATCCCGTGGCCACACGTAGCCTCACAGGCCCTTACCGCAGAAGTCAGTTTACCCACTGTCAGCTATCGCTGGATGAACGCACTAGCTGGCTCGCTCGTGCCACTGATCGTCGTCGGATTAGTCAATAGCCTGACAGCTATGCACACGGCTACACAGAAAGTCTCGAAAGGATGGAACTTTGGGATCTTGGCAGGCACATTTGTCGCCATTGACGGCCTGTTTGTAACCGAGTCACGATATGGGCTACTCAATATTTATTTGGTGCTGTTTGGGCTATTGGGTCATTGGCTATGGATAGCGGCCAAAAGAGAATGCCGGCCCGTCGTCAAGTCGGCGCTAAGCGGGGTCAGTGGGATAAGCTTGGGGGCTGCGATCGCCACAAAGTGGAATGGCTTAGGCTATGTACTAGCACTGGTGATTTGGGAGAGCTGGCAACAGCTCCGCAACAAGCCTCAAAGCATTGCAACGCACTCCGATCAGACTAGTCAGCACCAGACAATTTTTCAAAGAGTCTTTTATTTAATCTTATGTCTGGGACTGCTGCCCTTACTCACCTATAGCCTGCTCTGGTGGCCCCACATACTGCTGAATGAAGACTCTTTTTTATCGATTCATCGCACTTTATTTTGGTTTCATCAAAGCCTGGAAGATGTTCAATCTGCTTGCTCTCAGTGGTTTACCTGGCCACTGCTAATAAAGCCCATTTCTTACTGGTATGAAGAAGCTGGCACACCTGCTCAGGCACAAGTTTTTGCGGTGAATAATTTGGGGAATCCAGCACTTTGGTGGCTTTCGGGTTCGTCTGTTTTGCTTTTAGGAATAGAGCGACTATCTCAGCTAAGGTTGAGCATTCAGCAACGTTCTAGCAGTGTTACAGATTATTTGTTGATTGGCTACTTGGCGAATTGGCTGCCGTGGATGCTGATCACCCGCTGTACTTACAACTATTTGCATATGCCGGCGGCAGTGTTTGGGTTTATGCTGCTAGCCTGGCTGATGAGCAGATGGCTGAGGAGAGAATCACCGGTATCTTCTCGGTGGTTCGGATTTTTTATGTTGGGTGCGATCGCACTCGCCTTTTTCTTTTGGTTACCGCTCTCGCTGGGCTTACCGCTCTCTGCGGAGCAGCTCCAAATGCGATGGTGGCTGCCATCCTGGATCTAAACGTCTGACGCCGAGAGCCTTGTGCCAAAAGCCATGCCCTAAGAAAAGATAGAGTGCGCGTGCTTTTGGTTGTTCAATCTGAACGTTATAATCACGCTTTCTGACTCACTTAGTCATGCCCCAATAGTCATGCCCCAAGTTTCGCTTCATGACATGGTCAACGCGCTGACCAATGCACCCACCCTTGTGAGCTTTCCAACCGATACGGTTCCGGCACTCGCTGCCCGCGCAGAGCACGCAGCTCTGATATATGCCGCTAAGCAGCGACCTCCCGAAAAACCGCTCATCCTCATGGGTGCGTCTTTGGAAGATCTGCTTCCGTACATAGAGGGAACCTTCCGTGAAATAGAAACTTGGAAATCGCAAACCCAAAAACACTGGCCCGGCCAACTCACCCTCGTTCTCCCAGCCAGCGATCGCACCCCAGCGAACCTCAATCCCACTAATACCGGCACCCTCGGCATCCGCGTCCCAGACCATCCCATCGCCCTCCAGCTCCTCAAGCAGACCGGCCCGCTTGCCACCACCAGCACCAACCGATCCGGACACCCTCCTCTCACCACTGCCGCAGCAATTGACCAAGCCTTTCCCAACGCACTCACCCTAGCGCCCGAGCACTACAGCGCATCGGCAACCAGCGGCCAGCCCTCCACTGTTGCGAAATGGACCAGCCCTGGTTGGCAAATCTTACGCCAGGGTAAAGTTCAACTCTAGCCAAGGCATTTCGAGCTAACTTATAGCAAGCGTACGGATGCATCCGTACGCTTGCGTGCCACTTAGCCCACAGGGATTTGCGGTTTCAGAGATCACTAATGTAGTGAGCTAAGTGGCCAAGGCTATAGATCCAATCTTACGTTCCTAACTCGCCTGGCTCCGCTCCATGACCATCGCACCTCCAAATGCAGCTTCAAACACACCCCCAGTGCCAGATCCTGCACCTGACGACTACGGCCAGCTCCAGTTGGCCTATCAGCGACTGCTCGCCCTCGAAAGATTCAAAAGCGGCTTCCTGGCGAGAACCTCCCATGAGCTGAGATCGCCCATCAACACCGTCGTCAGTCTGCATCAGTTAATTTTGGAAGACCTGTGCGAAGACCCTGAAGAAGAAAGAACCTTTATCGGTCAGTCCAAAGATGCAGCCCTAAAGATGCTGTCCTTACTTGACCAAATCACCGCCGTCTCCAAGCTGGACGTGGGCCGAGAACCACCGAAATTAGAAACCGTCGACCTAAGCTTCTTACTCCCTGAAGTAGAAATGCTAACGGCGCTGCAAGCCGCCAATCAAAATGTTCGCTACAGCGTAGATCTCCCAGATGACACGCTAGAAGTAGTGACCGATGCCAAGTGGCTGAAAAACCTGCTCGTGAGCCTTATTCAAGACACGGTTGCTCACACTAAGCTAATGCGGATAGCCGTGGAGCACAGCGCGGAAACTGTTGCCATTGTGATTGAGAGCGATCGCAGTTCACAAACATTACAGCAAGCCCTAGAGGACATTTCTGCGCAAGCTCAACATCCCCCCAGTCCAGCAGCAGTCCAAACGCCACCATCAGAAAATTCCACACTCGAAGCAGACATCCACCTCTCCACTGGACTCATCCTATCTACCGCCTGCATTGCGTTGCCGATTATCAAAGGAGCCTTCAAAATCAACCCTCACCCTGACAATCCAGCCCGCAGTCAGCTGCGCTCCGAATTCCGCCGGCCCTGATGTGTAGCTCCTTAAAGACGCCGTCCAAGGCAGGCTCTATACAGCTATATAGACATCACATCAAAGAACATGACTGACCCTATCACCGATTTTCTACCCACCGAGGCAGAGCATTTCAAAGCTCGCTACACCCGTTGGATAGGCATTGTTACCCTTGCAGGAGGCATTATCAATGTTCTTCTGTTCGTTTGGCTCATACTACTCACAGGCCGGTTCAACGCACAGATAATCGTAGGCGTGATGCTTACGTTTATTGGCTTTAAGTACTTAACGGGCTCCTACTTTTCCGTCGCCCCAAATCGCATCAGCATTTATAACCTCCTAGGCTCAGCAGTGAAGCGCTACACCTTTGCTAGTTTTAGCGATCTTTCTATCAAAAACAACAAGGTATACGTAAAAGATGCAGCCGACGGAAGTGAGAAAAAAGTCAACATTGCTAAATGGCTGACCCACCCAAAAGACTGGGAAGCACTACACAGTATGACTGAAACGCAGGAATAGTAAAAATTAATACAAACCATTGAATTACTCCAAAAAACTAGACAAGTGTCTAGTTTTTTGTCGTTTAAAGTACGTAGCAGCAAATATACAAAAGCCACAATCACGACACGACAAGGTCTGCCGTCAAGCCCAGAGGCGAGCTAGCTTTAATCCCGACTGTTTTAGTCGGGATTAATTGCCTGCGCATATTCAGCGTGCTAATATTTTTCCACTTCATCGCTACGGACCCGTATTTATGACGCAAGCTATCGACATCTTCATCTCCTCAAAACAGACATTTACTGCTCTCAAGTGCAAAGAATGTGGCGAGCGCTATGAGCTGGGCGCCAAGCACGTTTGTGAAGAATGCTTTGGTCCACTGGAAGTTGCTTACGATTACGAAGCGATTAAAAATCAGGTCTCCAGAGAGACTATCGAAGCAGGCCCCAACTCCATCTGGCGATACAAAGCATTCTTGCCCGTCGAATCCGACACACCCATCGACGTTGGCACTGGCATGACACCGCTCCTAAAAGCGAACCGGCTAGCCCGCCGGCTGGGTCTCAAAGATCTCTACATCAAGAACGATGCTGTGAATATGCCAACTTTGAGCTTCAAAGACCGTGTGGTCTCTGTCGCGCTTAGCCGAGCAAAGGAATTGGGCTTTTCGACAGTTTCCTGTGCCAGTACGGGTAACTTGGCTAACTCTACAGCTGCGATCGCAGCCCATGCCAATCTGGAGTGCTGCGTCTTTATCCCTGCTGACTTAGAAGCTGGCAAAGTCCTTGGTACCCTTGTTTACGACCCCACCCTCATGGCCGTAAAGGGCAACTATGACCAAGTCAACCGCCTCTGCTCTGAAGTTGCCAACACCCACGGCTGGGGCTTTGTCAATATCAACCTAAGGCCCTACTACTCCGAAGGTTCCAAGACCCTCGGCTTTGAAGTTGCTGAACAGCTTGGCTGGGAACTCCCTGACCACATTGTTGCTCCGCTAGCTTCCGGCTCCCTCTTCACCAAAATCTATAAAGGGTTCAACGAGTTCGTCGAAGCGGGCTTGGTTGAGGCTAAAGACGTCCGTTTCAGTGGAGCCCAGGCAGAAGGCTGCTCCCCCATCTCCAAGGCGTTCAAAGAAGGGCAAGACTTCATTACCCCAGTGAAGCCAAATACCATCGCCAAGTCCATCGCCATCGGCAATCCCGCCGACGGCATCTACGCCCTTGAAGTTGCCCGCAAAACCAACGGCAACATCGAAGACGTTACTGACGCTGAAATCATTGAAGGTATTAAGCTCCTCGCCGAAACCGAGGGCATCTTCACAGAAACCGCAGGCGGCACCACAATTGCAGTGCTCAAAAAGCTCGTAGAAGCGGGCAAAATCAACCCCGAGGAAAGAACCGTTGCCTTTATCACCGGCAACGGCCTGAAGACGACCGAAGCCGTACAGAGTCACATCGGTGAGCCTCTACCATCGAGCCGAAGCTCGATAGCTTCGAGCGTGCCTGGG
>ERZ1740067.1226-NODE-1226-length-18092-cov-5.621445_pt1 | contig 18092 bp, 18 predicted proteins | sample MGYA00581736_ERZ1740067 | MGnify/ENA primary metagenome ERZ1740067 (study PRJEB43018, sample SAMN04849236) | marine metagenome | isolation source: floating plastic debris | place: Pacific Ocean | collected 2008-08-27 | study: EMG produced TPA metagenomics... | reverse complement strand
CATGGACGCCTCGTTAATCAGGAGCAGGATCGAGACAGAGACCAGGCCTGTAGCGACCAAAACCCGCCTGATCCGGGCCCAGGTCAGGCTGCCCTTCAGCAAGGCCACAACAATGGCAGCTGCCGCTCCTGCGGCACCTGCCTCGGTAGGTGTAAAGACACCGGAATAGATCCCCCCAAGCACGATGACGACCAGCGCCGTGATCGGGATCAGCTTGACGACGGCCGTGCCCCAGGTCTCCCCCTCGATGACAGCTGGCCGGTCGCTTTGCATCACCATCTTGGGCCGAAAGCGGGCCATCAGATAGATCCCGACCCCGAACACGAAGGCCAGCAAAGCTCCGGGAACGATGGCTGCCAGGAAGAGGGCACCGACGGATTGTTCTGCCAAAACGCCATAGATGATCAAAAGAAGGCTCGGAGGGATCAGCATGCCGAGAACCGAAGACCCGGCGACAACACCAAGAGCGAAGCGGTTATTGTAGCCGTTGGCCACCATTTGCGGCACGGCGACACGGGAGAAGACGGCTGCCGAGGCGATCGAGATCCCGGTGATGGAGGCAAAGACCGCATTGGCCGCGACCGTTGCCATACCAAGCCCGCCCTTGATCTTCTGCAGCATCCATGCGGCCACGCGATAGGCGTCACGGCCAATGTCCGCAGTGTCGACAATCAACCCCATCAGGACAAACAGCGGGACGACACCGAACAAGTAGCGATTGATGGCCCCGTCAGCTGCCAGCGCAAGCGAGCGCATGGCGACATTGGGATTGTCCCGGATCAGCCAGATACCCAAAAAGCTCAGCAAGATCAAAACCACGGCGATGTGGGCGCCGGAAAAGATCAGCAGCAACATGAAGCCAATGGCTGCGAATCCAATCTCAATGCGTCCGAGATCTGCAAAAAACAGGGCATAGCCAAGGGCAAGCACCAATCCGAAAGCGATCAGGAACGGAACGCCGCGAGGCTCAACCGTGACCGAGTGCCGGATTGTCAGCGGTTCAACGCGGGTGGAGTTCAGAATTTCCTTGATGTCTTTGAGAACCTGGGTGGCGAAGGCAAGACAGGTCAGAACGGAGCCGCCGAAAAGACAGGCCTTGATTGGCCAAACTGGAGCGGTGAAGACACCCTGCGCGCCAAAGAATTCATTCTCGACCCAGGCATCGACCAGCTTCGGCCAGGTGCCCCAGGCAATCAGCGCAAAGACGAAGATGCCTGCCAAGTGAAAGAAAACCCGCATAACAGCGGCTGCAAAGGGCCGGTTTTCCTCGATCGCACCGATCAGGATATCGGTCCGCGTCATGCGCCCGCTCATAACAGTATGCGCCGCCTGAAGGAAAACGATCGCGACAATCGAATTGGCCACGATCTCCGCGACACCCTGGACAGGTGAGTTGAAGAAGGTGCGCCCGATGATGTCTGAACAAATCAGAAGCATCAGGCAGAAAATCCAGACCGAGGCTGCCGCACTAACAGCGCCGGTGAGCGAGGAAACCCCGTTCACCGTCCGGTCTGCGCCGTGGCGGAATTGTCTGAGTGTAATCGCCACGGCGAGGCCTCCGCTTACCGTTGTGTCCAGTCAATGCGCGGTTCCAGACCGGCATCGCGTACTTTTGCCATGTAAGCCTCAAGCACCTCATTGGCGCCTTTGCCGGCATTTGCGTCCGACCAGTCTTTGGCAAGGTTAGGCAGATCATCGGCCCAGGTTTGGACGTCTGCGGCTGGCAGTGTGGTGACGGTGGCACCGACATCCGGCAATTTGCTCAGGAAGGTGTCATAGCGGGCCATGACCTCTTCAGCATGGGTGACGGTGTACTCCTCACCGAGTTCAGTCAGAACCTTTTTGACATCGTCTGACAAACCGTCCCAAACGTCCTTGTTAATCCCGAGACCGCCGGTCATCTGGGCCCCGATCCCGACAAGGGTGACATATGGTGCAACTTCATAGTGCTTGTTCGGGAATGCACCGGTCAGGATGACCACCATTCCGTCTGCAACGCCGGTCTGAATCTGATTGTAGTAGGTTGGCAGTGCCCCATTCACCGGAACGGCACCCAGATGCTTGATCCAGTTCGCTGACGGTCCAGGTGCCAGGATCTTGCGGCCCTCCAGATCTTTGAGGGAATTGACCGGGAAATTGGTCAGGAGATGGTAGGTCTCCACACCGCTTGCACCCAGGAAGACAACGTTTTGGTCGTCCCAGGCTTTCTGCAGTGCCGGAACTTCGCGGTGTAGTTCGTTCATGATCTTCAGCGTTGCAACGAGATCATCGGAAACGAACGGGGTGAAATACGTCATGTTCTGGAGCGGCATTTTTGAGCCCTCCCAGAGCGTGCCGACCCAGCCGGCGTCTGTCAGCCCGTCTCCCACGGCCTCCAGCGTATCCTTGAAGCCATACAGCGAGCCGCCATAAGCTTCGGTCCATTCGATGCGGTCCTCTGATCCCATCGCTTCAAGGCGTTTGTTGGATTCGCCGACAACCAACGTAGACAGTTGCCCGACCCAGGGCAGAACAGTCGGGTGACTGGATGCCATGGTGAGGTTGTAGGTTTCGGCCTGTGCCGCGGCGCTGAAGGCGACGGCAGCAACGGCTGCAAGCATGCGTTTCATGGTACTTCCTCCCAAAAAAATGCGGTTCTCAGCTCACCGCGTGCCGTCCGGTCGAGAAATTCACCTCCACCGTGATGCGCCCCTCATTCAGTAGCCATGGCCGCACAGTGAAACTGCGGGCGCCGGAGGAATGCATCGGATCCGTTTCTGCAATCTGGCGGGCATGATCCAGGCTGTCCGCCCGAATGATCACCATGCCTTCGCCGTTCCAGGTGTGTTCGTCATCGGCCCAGAACGGACCGGCGCCAAGCATGATGCCGCGCTGTTCCAGATCGACCTGAAACTTCAAGTGCTCTTCAATGTTCTCCATGACCGGCCCAAGTCCATTGGTCGGCGTAGTGAAGACCACATACAGCTGTTTCTGGAGCATCCCGGCGGATGCTTTTAAGATATCGTCTTTTGTGACAGTTGGGCCGGACATGGCTTTCTCCTCCTAAAGCGTCTGGCAGACATCCGTATAGTCGAACCGCGGCAACCGCCTGAAAATGCGGCCAGTATCTGCGTAACCCAGGTTCACCAGAAAGTTCGACTTGAGTGACGTGCCGTGGAAAAACTCTTCATCCACCTTCATGTTGTCGAAGCCAGACATGGCTCCCACGTCAAGACCGACAGCACGGGCCGCCAGCATGAAATAGGCGCCCTGAAGCGTCCCGTTCCTGAAGGCGTTGACCTGGGCCGCGGTTGCATTGTTTTTGAAGATGTCCTGAGCAGCCGGGTTCGGTGGAAAGACCTTTGGCAGCTCTTCCCAGAAATTCAGATCATATGCGATGATTGCGGTCACAGGAGCTGATCGCATCTTAGGCCGGTTGGCTTCCATGAGAGCCGGTTCAAGGCGGTCCTTGGCCTCATCGGAACGGATGAACACAACACGCATGGGCTGTTGGTTCATGGACGTAGGGCCCATCTTGGCAATCTCATAAAGATCTTTCAGAACCTCGTCCGAAACGTCCCGGTCTTGCCAGCCGTAGTGAGTCCGGGCTTCGGTAAAGAGCAGCCGTAATGTGGCCTCATCAGCTCTGAGATTTTCAAGCTGCAACGCCCTGGCTGCCTCACGGGCTGCGGCATCGGCGGCGAGATCTGCATCAGACATCAAGGGTCTCCAGTCTAAAGGTTCATGCGTGTTGCGGAAGGCCGAGAACGTCTCGGGCCTGAGAGGGGGTTGCGACGGGCCGCTCGTTCGCAGCGCAGATATCGGCCGTGCGTTTAACAAGTGCTGCGTTGGAAGGAGCAAGGTGATCTCTGTCGAGACGGATATTGTCCTCAAGTCCGGTCCGGGCATGTCCTCCGGCGGCAATTGACCACTCATTGAGGGTCAACTGATTTGCCCCAATTCCTGCGGCACACCACTCGGCTTCCGGCATGAGGCGTTCGACGGTCTTGACGTAGAAATCAAAGACATCCTTGTCTGCAGGCATGGCGTTTTTCACGCCCATAACGAACTGGATGTAGATGTTGCCCTGGATGCGGCCGTCCCGGTTCATCGCCGCAGCTTGCAGGATGTGGCTGAGATCAAAGGCCTCGATTTCAGGTTTGACGCCGTATGTGCGCATCTCGCCGGCCAGCCAGTCCACCAAATCCGGCGGGTTCTCATATACTCTCGTCGGGAAGTTGTTCGAGCCGACCGAAAGGGACGCCATTTCAGGTTTCAGTGGAAGCATGCCGCCACGGGTCTTTCCTGCACCCGACCGTCCGCCGGTCGAGAACTGGATGATCATGCCGGGGCAATGCTTTTCCAGTCCCTCCTTGAGGCGCGCAAACTTCTCAGGATCGGAGCTTGGGGTCTGGTCGTCGTTGCGCACATGAGCGTGACAGATCGCGGCGCCGGCCTCAAAAGCTTCCTGGGTGCTCTCTACCTGTTCAGATACGGTCACAGGAACCGCCGGATTGTGCTCCTTACGCGGCAGGGAGCCAGTTATCGCAACACAAATGATGCAGGGTTTGCTCATGATTTTGCTTTCTTCGGAGCCAGCACGAAATCGAATTCGACATCCCAATAGGTCGGGCCTTCGAACCCGGCGGCTGCAACCTTCTGCGGATCATTCGTTTCCTTGAAATCTGCGATGAGGCTCTTCTTGACGCCGAACACGCTGTCGGAATCGATGTACGGATCATCTGGATCGAAAATGTGCGTCGTCAGCTCGTCGTAGCCGTCCTTGGAGACGATGTAGTGCAAATGCGCTGGCCGGAACGGATGACGTCCGAGACGGTGCAGGAGATCTCCGACCGGTCCGTCTGCGGGGATCGAATAGTGTTTCGGCTTGACGGCCTTAAACCAGTATTTACCATCTGGGCCTGTGCGGAAGACGCCGCGCAGATTGAAGTCCGGCTGAATGCCTTTTTGCTGAACGTCGTAAAACCCTTCGTCGTTGGCCTGCCAGACATCAATCTTGACGCCTTCGAGCGGATTGCCCTCGACATCCGTGACCTTGCCCCAGACGAGCATGTCCTCGCCTTTTTCATCGAGGCAAATGTTGTAGCCCATCTCGTATTCAGGCGCGTCGCCGAGGTGGAACGGGCCAAGAACCGTGTTTTCAGAGGCCCCACTCGGCCGGCGCGAATTGACCGCATCGACCAGCATGGAGACACCAAGCACATCGGACAGCAGGATGAATTCCTGACGCCAGTCGTCGCATTTGTGACCGGTCTTCGTCAGGAACTGAATCGCCTGGAACCACTCTTCCTGGGTTGGTTCGATTTCCTTCACCGCTTCATGGAGTTTGCGGGTCAGGACTTCCATGACTTCCTTAAGCCGTTCATCTGAGGCGTTCTTGTTCCGGCCGGTAACGACTTCGGCGGAGTTTTCTTCGGTGAAATATCCAAGTTCGTGCGCTTCCATAAGGTCGTCCTTTATTCAAAGCAGCTTTTGTGCGCGGCAGGATCATGCGCCATAACGAAGATCTTCCGATCAGCTCCGGAAGCCAGTAAAGATCCGTATCGGTCAGTCATGAAATCTCCTCCCAGAACAACAGGGTTAAAGTGCCGGACGCGATCCCTCCCAGGCGTCCTGAAGCAGATTGCGAATGGACACACGATCGATGGAGCGGGGGTTCCAATACGGGTTCTCAGTCGCGATTTCCGATGCGCGGTCCAGATCGGCTTCGGTTAACCCAAGATCCTTGAGCGCCTGTGGGGCACCGATTTCCTTCGAGAAATCAAAGAGACCCGCGCCAGGCGTTGCGCCGAAAAGGTCTGCGATCGGTTGAAGTTCGGCGGGCGTCGCGCTGGCATTGAAACCAACGGTGTGCGGCAGCATGATCGCGTGGGTCTCGGCATGTGGCGTGTCAAAGCTGCCACCGAGGGTGTGGCAAATCTTGTGATGTAGCGCCATACCGACCGTGCCGAGCACGGTGCCGCACAGCCAGGCGCCGTAGAGCGCGTCCGCGCGGGCATCTGCATTCGAACTGTCGGCGACCAGTGCGGGCAAAGACCGCTTAAAGGCGGCCAGCCCCTCGGCCGCCATCAGGCTGGAAACCGGGTTGCGGTCTTGCGCATAAAGAGCTTCAGCCGCGTGAGCCATGGCGTTCAAGCCACTCGTCAAGCTCATGCCGAGCGGAAGGCCCATCGTCAGCTCAGGGTCATAGATCACCACTTCCGGCAGGATGCTATCTCCCCGGACGGTCGTTTTCCGCCCACCTTCGGTCTGCCCCAGGATCGGTGTAACTTCCGATCCAGCATAGGTTGTCGGGATCACCACTTGCGGCAGGTCGGTTCTGTAGGCGATCGCCTTGCCCAGGCCGGTTGTAGACCCGCCGCCAAGTGACACCACGCAATCGGCACCGGCTAACTTGATCGCCTCCATAGCCTCATCGGTCACGTCGACTGGGGTGTGCATGGTGGCCTTTGCAAAGACACCAACGCTCAGGTCGCCCAGTTGATCGGACAAGCGAGCAGCGTCGTCCTCCTGGTGAGATGTCGACAGAACCAGAGCATTCGAACAGCCGAGTTTTTCGACCCAAGCGCCTGTTTCGGCGCGCTTTCCTGCGCCAAAGACAATGCGGGCGGCACTGCCCCGATAGGTGAAGGCCGGGGTCATGAGCACAGCTCCTGCGGCAGTGGATTGAGACGAAATTCAACATCGAGGCGCAGTGCGGCCTTGCCTGTGGCATCGGGTCTAAAGCAGCCGATCAGGCCAGGTTTGACGCTGAAGAGGGGATCGGTTCCAAGATTGGAGTCGTCCCCGTCGAAGATTTGCGTGGTCAGCGTTTCGTAGCCATCCGCGGACACTTGAAAGTAAATGTGCGCGGGCCGGCACAGCGGCGCTCCCAACCTTTCAAGAAGATCGCCGAGCGGACCGTCCTTTGGCACATCGTAGCCGGACGGTCGGATCGTGAGATAAGAAACCTTGCCATCTTTGCCGGACAGGAAGTGACCGCGCAGATTGTGTTCAGGCTGCAGATCCGGCTGCTGGTTTTCATAAAACCCTTGTGCATTGGCTTGCCAGGTTTCCAGGCGCGCGCCCGGGATCGGGGCTCCGTCGAGATCTAGAATGCTGACCGTTACAGCGACGACACTTCCAATTCCGTCCAGGCTGATGTTGTCGCCATGTTCCATCAAGGGGATATCACCTCGATAGAAAGGGCCCCGCATTGTGTTCGGAGTGGCGTGCTCCGGGCGGTCTGAGTTCAGGGCATCCACAAGGGTGGACGTTCCGAGCAAATCCGACACAAGGACCCATTCCTGGCGGCGCTCATCGCACAGATGACCCACTTCGGTCAGGAACTCTATGGCCGCGCGCCAGTCACTCAAGGATGGGCGTGTTTCGCGAATTACGGCATGGACATGTTCGGCGACCTTGCACAGCACAACTGCAAGCCGCTCATCTGCGGCACCGCTGATCCGCTCTGCGAACAGACGGTCCGATGCATCGGTCTGGAAAAAGGCAATGTCAGACATGCCAGCCATGGTTCCTCCCACCGGTCGTTAACTGACCTTGGGAGAAGCTTATCGGGCGAGCCAGAACGGTTGATGATTTGTGAGCGCCTCTTTATAACAAATTGCTATGAAGTTAGATGAGCGTCATCTTATTCAGTTGGCTGCAGTGGTTCAAACGAGCAGCGTCACCGGGGGAGCAGAGCTCCTCGGGATGACACAGCCCGCAGTTTCCAGAACCCTTTCAACGCTCGAAAAACGCCTTGGCGAACCGCTCTTCTTCAAAGGGCAGCGCCCGCTACAGCCAACGCCTTTGGCCCGGGCTTTGGCGGATCAGGGCAACGCGATGCTGGCGGCCTCGCGCAAGGCTTCGGAAACGGTGCAGTTTTTCCGCGAGGGCAAGGCCGGAAATGTTCGCGTTGGCGGGACCCCCTTTTTCATGGATGCGTTGATTTCAAGCATGACCGCTGAGTTTCAGAATTCCTTTCCCGAAATCCGTGTCGACCAAAGCTACGGGTATGTGAGGGACCTGCGGGAAGCGATCCACGCCGACCGCATAGATCTTGCCATCTGTCCGATCGACATACTGGGAGAAGGGTCGGGTCTGGTTTTTGAAGAAATCCTGCCAGGGCGCAATGTGGTTGCCTGCAGTGTGTTGCATCCGCTTTTGAACAAGCGCAAACCGACTGCCCGCGAACTGCTCGAGTACCCATGGGTGGCTCCGCCGGAAGGCAGTCCGCTTTATGCGGACCTGCATTCCATGCTGCTGTCACTCGGGGCAACGGAAATCAAGATCCGGTACTCCGGAGGATCTCTTGCGAGCGTGATTAACTACATGACACGCACAAACGCCTTGACCGTTCTACCGCACAGCGTGGTCTTTGCTTATAGGAAAGACCGCACTTTGACTGCGCTGCCCTTCAAGATCCCACATCCTGATCGCGCACTTGGAATCCTACGCTCGGCGGATGCGCCCTATCTTCCGGCGGTCGACAAGTATGCGCAGCATATCGCAGGTAGTTTTAAAGACCTACGTCATCTCATCAAGAGACATGAAGATGCTGTTGTATGGGGTGGGTAATTGCTGTGCTGGACACCATGTATCAGCCAACGATTTGCCCCGGCCGTTAATGTGGCCAATCAAACACTGCTGAAATCAAAACCGTCACGATCGTCCAGGAAGGCTTCGAAAAAGTCCGTGAAGGTGGCGACCAGTGGCGGCAAAGCTTCATAGGGCGGATAATAGAGCGACAGCCAAAGCGACGGCAAGGACCAGTCTGGCACTACCCTCTCAACCTCTCCGCTGCGCAGGCCGTCCGCAACGATAAACTCCGGCAAAACCGTAATTCCGGCGCCTGAGCGGGCCATGGCATAGAGAAAGTCTCCATTATTGGAGTGCATGCCTGCTCCTGTGAGCGTTGTCCGTTTCAGGCCGCCTTTTTGAAATCGCCAGGTCTCCAGCTCCTGTCCAGCGCCATAGGATAGGCACATGTCAGGTGTCAAATCTTCTGGGGTCTCGGGCCTGCCGACGCGTTCCAGGAAAACACGGGACGCGACGGCGCATCTCGGCACTTCGCAGATCTTCCGCCATATGGTTGATTTGTCCCGGGGCGGTTCCGACAAGCGGATTGCCAGATCGCACTCTTCGGCAACAACATCAACCAGCGTATCCGTCAGCATCACAGTCAGATCGATGTTCGGATAGGCCAGCTTAAAGCTGTCCAAGAGGCCGGGGAGCAGGCGCAATCCGAAAGACATTGGCGCGTTGACCGACAAACGGCCGCGATGCGGTTGCATCTCCCGCTCCAGATCACGCTGAATACGATCAAACGACTCCACCACCGGCTGGTACCGGGCGGCCACCGTCGCGCCGACAGATGTCAGCGCCACCTTGCGCGTGGTGCGCACCAAAAGCTGGTGGCCCAGATCTTGCTCAAGCCGCGCGATGACCCGTGTGACCGAGGCCGGCGTCATGCCAAGTGTTTTGGAGGCGGCTGCGAAGCTTTGAAGCCTTGCAACTTCCAGAAAGACACGGATTGGTTTGAGCTCTTGCATGTCTTTTATTGCCACATGAGCAACAGTAAATGCAAATCCATTATCATTCTCATCAAGTTGGCTGTCTCCTATTTTTGATCCTGACACAGGAAACAGGAATGCGAGACTGGCATGGACAAGCTAATCAAGGGGCTCCACCACATCACGTCGATGGCTGCGGACGCCCGGAAGAACAATGATTTCTTCACAAAGACCTTGGGGCTGCGCCGCGTCAAGAAGACCGTGAACTTCGACGCCCCCGACATCTACCATTTGTATTACGGCAATGAGACCGGCACGCCGGGCTCGGTGATGACCTACTTCCCATTTGGCCAGATGCCGACCGGCACCCGCGGTAATGGCGAAGTCGGTGTGACAGAATTTGCAGTACCCCGCGGATCGCTTGGGTTTTGGACGGATCGGCTGGCGTCTCATGGCGTTTCCGGCTTGCGCAAAGATCGCTTCCTCGGTGAAGACCGGCTGACGTTTTCAGGGCCAGACGGGGATAGCTTCGCGCTGGTTGAAACGGAGGTTGAGGGGCGCGTCCCCTGGACTGCCGACGGCGTTGCGCAAGATGTCGGCATTCTTGGCTTTCACGGTGCACGGTTCCGTCTGAGGGATGCAGCGGCCACTGGCGAGCTGCTGAGCTTCATGGGCTACCAGCAGGACGAAACCGAGGGCGCTGTCACGCGGTACCGGATCGAGAACGGCAATGCCGCCCGGACCATCGATCTGGAGGAAACCCCACAAGCTGCTACAGCCCGTCAGGGGGCAGGCTCTGTTCACCACATTGCGTTTGCCGTGGAAGACCGAGATGCACAGCTGGCTGTTCGCAGGGCGCTCATGGACACCGGTTATCAGGTCACACCGGTGATCGATCGCGATTACTTCTGGGCGATTTACTTCCGCACCCCGGGAGGCGTCCTGTTTGAGGTTGCCACGAATGAACCTGGTTTTGACCGGGACGAGGACACCGCTCACCTCGGTGAAGCACTGAAATTGCCCACACGATACGAACCTCATCGTGCGCAGATCGAGGCGCAGTTGCCGCCGCTTGATCAGTGACCGGAGACAAAGAATGTCGACCAATCTCTATGAAACCTTAACTAAGGCACCCGAGCCGGGCCGTCCGCTGATTTTTGCCTTCCACGGCACAGGTGGTGACGAGCGGCAGCTGTTTCAGCTTGCTGGCCAGCTGGCACCGGGAGCCGGCGTTGTCTCGCCACGCGGTGACGTCTCTGAACGAGGCGCAGCACGTTTTTTCAAACGCACGGCCGAGGGCGGCTACGACATGGAGGACCTGTCTCGCGCGACAGCGAAGATGGCGGATTTCATATCGGCTCACCGTGCCCTTTACCCGGACAGTCCAGCTTATGGGTTCGGATACTCCAACGGTGCCAACATTTTGGCAGCTGTCTTTCTGAAGCACCCGGGCTTGTTTAACCGTGTGGGCCTTCTGCACCCGTTGGTCACTTGGGATTTGCCGCAAGACCTGGATTTATCTGGGCGCGAAGTTGTGCTGACAGCAGGCCGGAACGACCCCATCACGCCTTGGGTACAAAGCGCGCGTCTGATCGAAGATCTGCAACGCGCAGGCGCCAATGTCGAGACTGATGTTCATGACGGCGGACATGAGCTGCGTGACAGCGAACTGGCTGCACTGGTGCGAGGCTTTGCAGACTGATGCGGTCAAGATCCGGAATGCAAGGCGTTCAGCGTTGTCAAAACGGCTGCTTCGTGCATTGCCCAATCGAAAAAGGCGGCGACGTCGGGGGCGGTTTCCCGGCCTGGCCGGCAGCTCAGATAATACGACTGTCCCGAGGGGATGACCGGTCCGAAGGGGCAGGTCAGCCGTCCATCGGACAGCGCGCCGTGGGCAAGCAGCGACTGGGCCAGCGCGATGCCGACACCAGAGGCCGCGGCGTCGACCACCTGGTCGGCAGCAAGAGGTTCGAACATCACCGAGTCTTGCCGGGTCGATTGGTCGGCAAGGCCCGCAACGTCGGACCAGCGTGCCCAGGCCGGTCGCTGGCGCATCCGCATCGGATTGGCAACATGCAAAATGGGCGCTTTGTGCAGATCGTCTGTGCTGCGAATGCCGCGCGCTGCGAGAAGTTGCGGGCTTGCAACCGGGATCAGAAGTTCGGTGTGCAGCTTGATACTGTAAAGATCGTTAGGCGCCGTATGGGCATAGCGGATGACGATGTCCGGCCCGTCCTCGGTCATCGCGTTCACACCGCCTTCAGTCTCGATGTTCACAAAGATATCGGGTCTGAGCTCTGTGAATCGATGAAGACGGGGCAACAGCCATTTGCCGATGATTGGCCCGCTGGAATTGATGCGCAGGCGCGGGGGCGTCTTGCCTGGACGGATTGCGTCGACTGCCTGGCGTATCGCCAAGAACGCATCGCTCAAGACCGGTTGCAGCGCTTGGCCATGGGGCGTGAGTTGAACTGCCCTGATCTTGCGGGTGAACAGGATCACACCAAGATCCGCCTCAAGTCCCTTGATTTGCTGACTAACTGCTCCGGCCGTCACATGAAGTTCGGCGGCCGCAGCTTTGAAAGATCCCCGGCGGGCAGCGGCCTCAAAGGCGCGCAGGCTGGACAGGGAAGGCAAACGGCTCAGCGGCATGGCGGCGGCTTTCATGGATTAGATAAACTAAACTGTAAGCCTAAATCTTCTGCTTTGTCTAGAAAATACAACGCTCCACTTATGCCCCAAGAACATACGTACAACTACGTGAAAGGCGGGGTTTCCGGCTTTCATCCGCCCGCTTCAGGAGAACAAATCGAATGACTTGGCAACCTTATGTCCTGTCACTGGCCGCCGGCATCGGAATCGGCGTGATCTACGGCCTGATTGCCGTGCGCTCGCCCGCCCCACCCATCATCGCCCTGCTTGGCCTACTGGGCATGCTGGCAGGCGAGGCCGCCGTCCAGTGGGTACGCGGCCACAACGATGTGCTTTCCAACTGTCTTCACTCCAAGTCGTTCTCCGTGGCGAAAACTGACAATTTCAAGACGAAAGATACGCCCCCCTCTAGCAATACCTAAGAAGGAGACTTAACCCATGTCTAAGCATGAAATGATTAGCCCGGAAAATGCAGCCCTCGTCCTGATCGACTTTCAGCCGGCGATGTACCAGGGCGTTGAGAGCCACGATCGCCTGTCAGTAATGCACAATGTGCAGATTCTGGCCAAGGGTGCCAAACTCTTCAACCTGCCGACCGTTATCTCGACGGTTGCCAAGGACAGCTTCTCAGGCCCGTTTATGCCGGAAGTCACAGACCTTTTCCCGGAAGTAGAGGTCGTTGACCGCACCTCGATCAACTCATGGGTGGATGCAAACTTCCGCAAAGCCGTTGAAGCAACTGGCCGCAAGAAAATCGTTCTGGCTGGTTTGTGGACGGAAGCTTGCGTCATGTTCCCGACACTGGATCTGCTGAGTGAAGGCTATGAAGTCTACATTCCGGCCGACGCGTGTGGCGACATTACACCTGAGGCGCATGAGCGGGCGATGGACCGCCTTGTGCAGGCCGGTGCTGTGCCGATGAATTCACTGCAGTTCATCTTTGAACTCCAGCAGGATTGGGCCCGCGGCGAAACCTATGACGGCGTCATGGACATCCTCAAAACGCATACGCCTTACGGTATCCAGGTCCGTTTCTCAAAGTGGGCCCTTGGTGAACACGCTTCCGAGGCTGGTATCGCAGCCGAGTAACCCGGCAAGTCTTCTCCGTCCCGGCGAATACCGGGACGGTCTTCTCTGACAACAGTTTTCGAAAGGTGTGGTGATGGCCGATACGATCCTCTTTAACGGCAAGATCACGACGATGGATCCGGAACAACCGGAGGCAACTGCTATCGCTCTCAAGGATGGATTGATCCTGGAGGTTGGCAGCGATGCCGATATCCTGCGGCTGAAGAGCGCCGGAACCGAGGTGATCGACCTGAATGGTCAGCGTGTGATCCCCGGCCTGATCGACAGCCACACCCACATCATCCGTCAGGGCAACAACTTTGCGATGGAGTTGCGCTGGGACCATGTGCCGTCTCTGGCCGACGGTCTGGCGATTCTCAAAGCCCAGGCGCAACGCACGCCGGCAGGCCAATGGATCCGGGTGGTCGGCGGATGGTCGGCCGATCAGTTTGCTGAAAAGCGCCTTCCAACCATCGACGAGATCAATGCGGTCGCGTCGGATGTGCCTGTTTATGTTCTGCACCTTTATGACCGGGCCTGGCTTAACAAGGCCGCGCTGCGGGCGCTTGGCATCGACAAGCACTTTTATGAACCGTTCGTCTCCGGCCGTTTGGAGCGGGACGATCAGGGCAATCCCACGGGGCTTGCGATGGCGCGCCCGAACGCTCAGCCGCTTTACGCTCTGCTCGATATGGCGCCAAAGCTCGACTTCGAGCAGCAGATCACGTCGACCAAACACTATTTCCGGGCACTGAACGGGCTTGGCCTAACATCGGCACTCGACTGTGCCGGTGGCTTTTTAAACTACCCGGATGACTATGGCGTTATCTCCGAGCTGAACAAGCGCAGTGAACAGACCGTGCGCATTGGGTATCAACTGTTTGCGCAGCGGCCGCTGTTTGAGCTGGACGATTTCAAACGCTGGAACGACATCGTCAAACCGAACCAGGGCAACGACTATCTCAAGTGCGTCGGTGCGGGCGAAATGCTCGTGGCATCGGCCTACGATTTCGAAGACTTTTCCTACCCGCGCCCCGAATTGCCGAAACGCATGGAGGGGGATCTGCGGCCGGTACTGGAATTTCTACTGGAGAACGGTTGGCCAATTCGCTTCCACTGCACTTACGAAGAGAGTGCACATCGCCTGCTGACCGTTTTGGAAGAGGTTGGTCGCGACAAAGGTCTTGAGGAGCTCAACTGGATCTTCGATCACGGCGAGACCATTTCCGAAAGCACCATGGAGTGGGTGACGCGTTTGGGCGGCGGGATCAGTTACCAGAACCGGATCGCGTTCCAGGCCACGGCTTATCGCGACCGCTATGGTGAAGCTGCACTGAATGACGTCATGCCGGTCAAGAAGATGATGGCCTCCGGGGCGCCGCTTGCGGCAGGTACCGACGCGACGCGGGTGTCGTCTTATAATCCGTGGCTCGCGATCCACTGGGCCGTGTCCGGAAAGGGCCGTGGCGGCGATGTTATCTGGCAGGCCCAAAACCGCTTGTCGCGGCAGGATGCGCTTCAACACTGGACTGCGGCTGGTGCATGGTTCAGCCGCGAGCAGGGCAAGAAAGGCCAGATCAAGGCCGGTCAGTTTGCAGATATTGCCGTTCTGGATCGTGACTATTTCGCGATCCCGGAAGACCAGATCATTGAAATAGAAGCTGATCTGACCTTCTCGGGCGGCAGGATCGTCCACGCAAAAGGCCCGTTTGCCGAACACGCTCCGGCGCCGCTTCCCGAACTGCCCGACTGGTCACCCGTCCCCGTCTTCGGTGCGCCAGGGGTGTCCAAAGGCCGGTTAAGCGGGTCGGCGCTCGTCGCCGCGGAATAGGTCTTTGGTGTGGGAGAGCGAAAAATCATGGCTGTTTTTCGGATGCATAGAATGGGAAAGGCTCGAGCTCTGTTACTGGCAGGGCTCTGCACCATTGGCTTTATGGTGTCTGCGGATGCTGAAACGCTCGAGTTCGATGGTCAGGTCGAGGCTGTTCATCAAGCGGACGTCTACAGCCGCGCCGAAGGGATCGTTGCCGAAGTACTGGTTTCGCAAGGGGATTTTGTGGATGCAGGAACGGTACTTGCGCGACTGAAGCAAGATGTGCCGAGGCTGAAGATTGCTGTTTCAGAAGCCAGGCTTGCGCGGGCGAATGCGCTGTCAGAACAGGCTGACGGAAGGCTGGCGAGGATACAACGCCTCACGACATCCGGAACTGCATCAGATGTTGCACTTACGGAAGCGAAGACGGATCTCGTGTTGGCCGAGGCGGCTCAACGCGCTGAAAGCGCGGAGCTTTCACTTGCTCGAACGGCGCTCGACGATACCGTGATCCGAGCGCCAATAGCCGGCTTCGTTGAAGATCCAAGAGTTCGGGTGGGCGCGTTGTTGGAGTTCAGCTCCGGAGACCCACCGATCTTTCAAATCGTGAATTTGGACCCGGTTCGGATTGTCTACGAAATTCCATACGAAATCCGGTTGCGCCAAATGAAGGAAACCGAGGCGTCTACCGCGGACGAATTACTTCAAAGTGTCCGTTTGCAAGTCATGACGACCGATGGGGAACTTCTCGCCCGAGGGCTTGTTCCCACTGCGACAGCCGTCTGGGTGGAGCCTGATACTGGGAAAATTCGCGTCTGGGCCACTCTGGAAAACAGTGCAGGGATCCTGCGCCCGGGTATGCGGGTGCGGGTTTTGTCAGAGGTGATCAAAAGCGGATCGCCAACGCGGTAACCCGATTGCGAACATCTAGAAAACGGAAGTTCTCAAGCGTTTAACAGGAACAGGCCGCTTGCCATGTCAACACTCACTGATGCCAAACCGGTTGTATCTGCATGGTCACCATTTGGATATCGTGCTTTTGCGTTGCTCTGGGTCGCCACCTTGATCTCCAACATCGGCACCTGGATGCACGATGTTGGAGCAGGCTGGTTGATGACGACGCTGAATTCCAGCCCTGCGGTTGTCACGCTGGTCCAAGCGGCGACGACGCTGCCGTTTTTTCTGTTTGCTTTGCTGGCAGGTGCCTTGGCGGACCGGCTGGACAAACGGCGTATGCTGATCACGATCAACCTCGGGCTTTTCGGGGCAATTTCCGTGCTTGCCTTGCTTGTGTGGCAAGAGCAGATGACGCCGGTTTTACTGATCCTGTTTACGTTTGTGATCGGCACCGGCGCGGCCTTTATGGCACCGGCATGGCAGGCGGTTGTACCGCAACTCATCCCGCGCGAGACACTCAAGCCAGCGATCGCACTTAACTCCATGGGCATCAACATCAGTCGGGCCATTGGTCCCGCACTAGCCGGTCTCCTGATTGCTGGAGTTGGCTTGGCTGCACCTTTCGCTCTGAATGCGGCCACACATCTGGTGATCATCGCGGCCCTTGTTCTCTGGCGGCCCGAAGCTGCACCTAAACGCACCCATCACGGTTCCATCTTGTCCGAGATGGCGACCGGTCTGCGTCATGTCCGGTACAATGGCCCAATGCTCGCAACTCTTGTCCGCGCGGTTGCCTTCTTTGTGTTCGCATCGGCGTATTGGTCCTTGTTGCCGCTCATCGCTCGGGGTGTGGCTGACGGAGGATCAGAGCTCTACGGAATGCTTATGGCCTTGATCGGTGCAGGCGCTGTCTCCGGCGCACTGGTTCTTCCGCGCCTGACCGGTAAACTGACATCCAATCAAACAGTACAGCTCGGCACGCTCGGTACAGCGACTGCCCTTACGGTACTCGCATTGTCGGCAGAAGCATTCGCCCTGATGGCTGCGGCCTTCTTTGGCGGCCTCAGCTGGATTGCCGTACTCACCTCGTTCAACGTGTCTGCCCAATTGGCTTTGCCCGACTGGGTCCGTGCCCGTGGTCTCGCCGTCTTCCTGATGGGGTTCTTCGGGTCCATGGCCTTGGGGTCCATCCTGTGGGGACAGATTGCAACCGCAACTTCGGTGCCGATAACGCTGCTTATCGCGGCGACAGGGTTGATTGCCGGAATGATTCTGACCCGCAAGGTGGAAGTCGGGCAAGCCGAAACCCTGGACCTTTCGTCCGCCAATGTCTGGCCGCAGGCACCGGCGCTGAATCCCGGCAGTTCGGCGGACCAGCCTGCCATGGTCACGGTTGAATACCGGATCGCCGAAGCGGATCGCGCCGGTTTTACAGCCGCCCTTCAAAACTTTGCAAAGGAGCGCCTGCGCAACGGAGCCACGCGATGGGATCTTCACCAGAGCGTGGAGGACCCGGAAGTGTGGATCGAAAGCTTCCACCTGCCGAGTTGGGCCGAGCACCTGGAACAACACGCCCGCGTGACGCGTCATGATGCCGATCTACAGCAAAGCGTGCGCACATTCGATATCCGCGAAAGCGGTCCCGTGGTTCGGCATTTTGTCGTGCCCCAAGCCGCAATACCGCAGCCAATCTAGGAGGTTTTGGAATGGCAAAGTTTATCTTGAACGGTCGTCCCGTTGAGTACACTAATCCGCCTGAAGAAATGCTGCTACTGATCCTGCGCGATACGGCAAACTTGAAAGGGACCAAATACGGCTGCGGCGCAGCGATGTGCGGTGCCTGTACTGTCCACGTCGACGGAGAAGCCATGTTCTCTTGTCAAATGTCGCTTGCCGATGTTGAAGGGGCTGAGGTCACCACGATCGAGGGTCTTTCTGAAGATGGGTCGCATCCCGTCCAGAAGGCCTGGATTGAAGAGCAGGTTCCGCAATGCGGCTACTGTCAATCCGGCCAGATTATGCGCGCAGCTGCCCTCCTTGCGGAAAATCCGCAGCCAAGCCGCGAAGACGTCGTCGATACGATGAGCGCGAACTTATGCCGGTGTGGGACCTACAACCGCATCTTCAAAGCAGTTGAACGTGCTGCGAAGGAGGTTTGATCATGACCC
>ERZ1740067.1225-NODE-1225-length-18100-cov-6.667055_pt1 | contig 18100 bp, 19 predicted proteins | sample MGYA00581736_ERZ1740067 | MGnify/ENA primary metagenome ERZ1740067 (study PRJEB43018, sample SAMN04849236) | marine metagenome | isolation source: floating plastic debris | place: Pacific Ocean | collected 2008-08-27 | study: EMG produced TPA metagenomics... | reverse complement strand
GGTCATAGGGCATGAAGCCCTTGACGATTTTGGCATCGGGGGCGGACAACGTGGTGGTGCCACGTGCGTCGCGGATGAATTTGCGGGTGCGTTTGATCATACCGTGGCGTTTGCCAGCCTGACCAGCCATGACCTTACCGGTCGCCGTCACTTTGAAGCGCTTTTTGGCGCTCGACTTTGTCTTCATCTTGGGCATTTCCGTCTCCTACTATCAGGTTCGCTTTACGCGCGACTCGGCATGCCACTTGGGCCGGACGCACGAACTCAGGCGCGCCGTATACGAAGGGCGCAGGCTTATGGCAAGGGATAAACGCTAAAGAATGTAACGCCCGACCACATCCACGAAGACCTGCGGGATGGAGTCGATCTCGTAACCGCCGGGTTTGTTTGAGCTGGCATAGACCACCATCACCCCGGACAGCACCACCACAATCGTGGCCACGCGCGGCGCGCGCCCGTCCGACAAGGCTGACACAATTGACGGGATGGAAAATCCGCCAAGCACCAAACCGATGACCAGTAAAAGATCATTATCCATGAATTCGAAACACCAGCTAATAAACTGGCGGTATTCATTCAGGGTCGGTGCGGAAAATCAACCTTTCTTCACATGGTGCAACCCTAAGGATATTGGTCGATCCGGTCACATTGAAAGGTACGCCGGCGGTCACGACGATCTGATCCTCTTCAGACGCAAATCCTTGCGACCGCGCTGCGCGGGCCGCAGCAACAACGGCCATCTTAAAGCGCTCGACCTCTCCGGTGAGGGCGACATTCGTGCCCCAGCTCATGCAGAGCCTGCGCGCTGTGCCCATCAAGGGTGTCAGCGCGATGATCGGTGCACGCGGCCGTTCGCGCGCGGTCAAAAGCGCGGTGGTGCCTGATTGGGTAAAGCAGCAGATCGCCTTGACGTCCGTCGTCTCGGCAATCTCGCGGGCCGCGGCGACGATGCCATCAGCGACCGAGGTGCGATGCGCCGTGCGGGACGCCTCGATAATCTCGCGGTAGGTGGGGTCGCCTTCGACCTCAACCGCGACGTTGTTCATCGTAGTGACGGCCTCAATCGGATAGCTGCCCGCCGCAGATTCAGCCGAAAGCATAATCGCGTCGGTACCTTCATAAATCGCGGTTGCCACGTCCGACACCTCGGCCCGCGTTGGCATTGGGCTTTCGATCATGCTTTCCAGCATCTGCGTCGCCACGATCACCGGCTTTGCGGCGGCACGGCATTTACGTACAAGCTGCTTTTGGATCGGCGGCACATTCTGCACCGGCAATTCGACCCCCAGATCACCACGCGCGACCATGATCCCGTCAGACGCCTCCAGGATCTCTTCAAACGCCTTCACAGCAGCAGGTTTTTCGATCTTCGACAGGATCGCAGCGCGGCCTTTGGCCAGATCACGCGCCTCGTCCACATCTTCGCGGCGCTGCACGAAAGACAGGGCCAGCCAGTCGACACCCAGCTGACACACGAACTCAAGATCGGCGCGGTCCTTGTCGGACAAAGCCGCCAAGGGCAGGACGACATCGGGCACGTTCACGCCTTTGCGGTTCGAAATCGTGCCGCCGGCAATCACCTCGCAATCCGCGAAATCAGCGCCACAGGCCGTCACTTTCAGGCGGATCTTGCCGTCATTGACCAAAAGGTGCGACCCAACCTCCAAAGCCGCGAAAATCTCGGGGTGGGGCAAGCGCACGCGCGTCGCATCGCCCTCCGCCTCATCAAGATCCAGACGGAAGGCCGCGCCTTCGACCAACTCTTCCTCGCCGTTGGCAAACACACCAACCCGCAGTTTCGGCCCCTGCAAATCCGCGAGGATCGCGATCGGACTGTCCAGATCCTTTTCGACCTGACGAATGATGGCGTGACGTGTCTTGATCTCGGAGTGATCACCATGGCTCATGTTCAGGCGAAACACGTCAGCGCCGGCTTCATGCAGTTTGCGGATCATCTCGTAGTCATTGGATGCCGGCCCCAGCGTCGCCACGATCTTCACGTTTCTCAGTCGTCTCATGGATGTCCCTGTCTTTGTTACCGCTAACGTCGGTTTGATCGCTTATCGCCCAATTCCCATCCGACGACAACTGAACTATCAGATGCGCCAAGGGGATCACGCGCTTATGACATACCATCCGTTCCAGATTATCGGCGCAGACCGTCCCGGCCGCTGGGTCGTGACCTGCGATCACGCGGCCAATACCATTCCGCCTGATCTTGGCGGCACTCTTGGGTTGGCAGACACCGACATGACGCGTCACATCGCCTATGACGTGGGCGCCGCAGGTGTGACGAAAGCGCTGGCACAGCATCTCGACAGCCCTGCGATCCTGTCGAACTTCTCGCGCCTCGTGATTGATCCGAACCGCGGCGAGGACGATCCGACGCTTTTGATGAAACTTTATGACGGCACGATCATCCCTGCGAACCGTCACGCCACGATTGCTGATGTCGAAGCGCGTTTGAACGCCTACCACCGCCCCTATCACGCAGCACTTGCTGGCCTGATGGAGCGACCCGATCCCGTCCTGCTTGCCGTCCATAGCTTCACACCAAGGCTGAACGGTCGTGCGCCGCGCCCTTGGGAGATTGGCATCCTTTACGCCCATGACGCCCGCCTTGCCCGCCCGCTCATGGACGCCTTGCGCCGCGAGGGTGACCTGACCGTCGGGGACAATGAACCCTATGCAGGCCCCCTGCCCGGTGATGCCGTCGACCGCCATGCGCTGGCCCACGGGCACCCCAATGTGTTGATTGAACTGCGAAACGACCTCATATCTGATGCAAAGGGCCAACAGCATTGGGCCGACCGCCTGGCCCCGATCTTGCAATCCGTTCTGGCCGACGCCGGCCTTTAAGGGAGATTTATCATGGACGACCAAACCAAACTCGAACTCGAAGCCGCCGCATTCCGCCGCTTGCAAGCCCATCTGGCCGAGCGCACGGATGTGCAGAACATTGATATGATGAATTTGGCAGGCTTTTGCCGGAACTGCCTGTCGCGCTGGTATCAGGAAGCCGCCAACGAGCGTGGGATCAAGATGTCAAAAGAAGAAGGCCGCGAAGCGTTCTACGGGATGCCTTACGCCGAATGGCGCGAAACATATCAGACCGAGGCGAACGACGCGCAGAAGGCGGCGTTTGAGGTGAGCCACAAAGAGCATGGATGAGGGATTTAAGTCGGACTGCCGACACGACGAACCAACCGCTGAAAAGTCGAGAACACCTCTATCAGAGATGCTGTGAATGAACGTCGCGGACACCCCCACGGATGAACTTTCACCTACCTTATTATCAAGCAAGTCAGCTTTTACCGCTTGGGCGATCCTGTATTCTGCCTTGTATACCACACTTATGGTTTACCTCGTATCCAAGTATGCCGGTGTTTCCACAAGCGGTCACGCTTGGGGTTTAGCCGCGGCGATAATACTACCTCCTCAGATCATCTATTCGGATTTGTATGTCAGGCTGATCTGGTTGCCATATCGGAAAGAAATCCGCCGTCGGTCTTTGATGTCTTCATTGACGCGGCGAGATCATCCATATGACATTGAGCGAAAGATGCTAGGAACCCTGTTTTTACTTCCTGCTCTCGTGGCATTGGGACCCCTTACTTACTTCTTTGGATACGAAAAACTCTCGAACACTTCTCGGTACGCCTCGCTAATACCCCTTAGTTGTTTCGCTCAGGCGGTTTTTTCCTACGCGATTTTGAAATCCTGTTTCTATTACGACAAGGATGACAAGCTGCGAAAGGATGTTCCGTCAGATAGGAGCCCAAACTCTTGAGATGAATTGCGGAGTCCCCGGGACAAGGTTAGGATTTGCGGAGGCGTTTTAGGCCAAATACCACCGCCAGCGTCACCAACGCACCGACAACCGCACCCAACATGTGATCCGCGCTCAGCGCCAGATGGGCTACAGTCTCAATGCCGGCACCGTGATCGCCATGGGCAAAGGCCGATGTGGCTGTGAGTGCCGAAACGACGGCAAGAATGGTGGTTTTGGTCATGTGGGTCCCTCCTGAGGTCGACCGAGCGCCCCGGTTTGGGTCACGCCGTTGAAATCAGCATTAGATCATCACAGGCCGAACGGGCCCGCAAGAGCAGAACCGACGGATGGCCCGATCAGACCGCCGCTTTCAGGCTCTCGTCCAGATAAATCTCGCGCAGGCGCGACGCGACGGGGCCGGGTGTGCCTTCGCCAATCGCCTCTCCATCGAACTCGACGACCGGCATCACGAAAGTGGATGCAGAGGTGATAAAAGCCTCGGCGGCGTTCTTGGCTTCCTCGACCGTAAACGCCCGCTCTTCGACCTTCATCTGCGCTTCGCGGGCAAACCGCAGCACGGCGGCGCGCGTGATCCCGTGCAGAATTTCATTGCCAAGGTGCCGCGTGACCAGCACGCCGTCTTTCGTGACGATATAGGCGTTGTTCGAGGTGCCTTCGGTCACGAAACCATCCTCGACCATCCATGCGTCATCTGCACCGGCGGCCTTCGCCATCATCTTGCCCATGGACGGGTAAAGCAGTTGCACCGTCTTGATATCGCGGCGACCCCAGCGCTGATCCTCGATCGAGATCACCTTCATCCCCACCTTCGCAGCAGGGCTTTCGATCAGGGTCTTCTCTTGCGTGAAAAGCACCAGCGTCGGGGCCGCATCCTTGGGATAAGCAAAATCCCGATCCGCTGCACCGCGCGTGATCTGAAGGTAGACCATGCCTTCTTCAACACCGTTGCGTTCCACAAGCTGACGGTGAATTTCGAGCAGTTCGTCCATCGTCACGGGAGAGGTCATGTCCAACTCGTCCAGCGACCGCTCTAGCCGCCTTGCATGGCCCTCAAAGTCGATCAGCTTGCTGCCAAGCACGCTGGTCACCTCGTAAACGCCATCTGCAAAAAGGAACCCACGGTCAAACACCGACACCTTCGCGTCCTCTTCGGCGACATAGTCGCCATTCACGTAAACAGTCCGGCTCATCGCGTTCTCCTTAGCCCCAAAGTGCCGCCGCAGGCGGGTGCACTCCGGCGTCATCAAATTGCAAAGCGTTCTGTCGGTCTTCGGCCAGAAGAAGCGGTCCGTCAAGGTCGGTAAATGCCGCGCCTTGGGCCAAAAGCGTGGCGGGCGCCATGGCAAGCGACGAGCCCACCATGCAACCAACGAAGATCCCATAGCCTTCCGTCAACGCCGCTTCTTTCAACAGCAGCGCTTCTGTCAGACCACCGGCCTTGTCCAGCTTAATGTTCACAATGTCATATTTGCCTTTGAGCGCGGGCAGACTTTCGCGGTCGTGGCAAGATTCGTCGGCACAAACCGGCACCGGGCGCGCGATCTCGGACAGCATGTCGTCCTGACCGGCTGGCAAAGGTTGCTCCACAAGTTCCACACCAAGACGAACCAGGTGAGGTGCAAGGTCAGAATAGACCTCAGCCGTCCAACCTTCGTTGGCATCCACGATGATCCGCGACTTTGGTGCGCCTGCCCGGACCGCTTCCAGTCGGTGCATATCATCAGGCGTTCCAAGTTTGATCTTGAGCAAAGGCCGGTGCGCATTCTTCGCTGCCTGGACCCGCATTTCAGCGGGCTCAGCCAGTGACAATGTATAGGCCGTGATCTCTGGCCTTGGCACGGGTAATCCCGCCAGTTCCCAAGCCCTTTTTCCTGCGGTCTTCGCCTCGTGATCCCAAAGCGCACAATCAACCGCGTTTCGCGCAGCCCCGGCAGGCAGGAGGCTTTGCAGTGCGGACCGGTCGACACCTTCAGGAAGCCTCTCGATCTCGGCCATGACACTATCCAGTGTCTCGTCATAGCGCGCGTAAGGCACACATTCCCCCCAGCCAAGGCCAGCGCGCACGGTCAAAACCTGCGCCTCAGTCCGCGACCCGCGCGAGATGGTGAAAACCTGTGCGAGCGGGAAGATATCTTTGGAAACAGTGATCATGGCAAGACCCTACAAGGCTGCCAGCGCATCCACCAGACGCCCTGCCCCTTGGCGGAACGGATCAACGGTAGGCAGACCCATCCGGCCTTCGACCTCGGCGAGATGAGCCAGCGCGTCAGCCTCGGACAAGTGTTGCGTGTTAACCGAAATCCCGATGATCTGAACGTTCGGATTAGCAACCTGCGCGATCGGCAAAACCATGTCGCGCAGCGCTTCGAGCGACGGCAGATCATAGGTCGGCAACCCGCGCATATGGCTGCGCGTTGGCTCATGACTTAGGATCAAAGCATCGGGCTGACCGCCATGGATCAGGGCCATGGTGACACCGGAATAAGAAACGTGGAACAGGCTGCCCTGCCCCTCGATGTGATCCCAATGATCGGCGTCATTGTCAGGTGTCAGGTATTCGACAGCGCCCGCCATGAAATCGGCGACCACAGCATCCAAAGGCACACCGTCGCCCGTTATCAGGATGCCCGTCTGGCCCGTAGGCCTGAACGTGGATTTCAGGCCGCGCTGACGCATCTCGGCGTCCATCGCGAGGCCCGTATACATCTTGCCGACCGAGCAATCCGTGCCGACCGCCAAGCAGCGCTTTCCTGATCGCTTCACGCCATTGGCAATCGGATACTGTACTTCGGGGACGCGCACATCATGCAATGTGCGGCCCAGTTCGTTCGCCAACGCAACCAACTCAGGCTCGTGCTTGAGCAGGTTATGCAGACCGCTGGCCAGATCAAAGCCGTGGCGCAGCGCGTCTTTCAGCACCTCCAGCCAAGCTTTCGAAATGACGCCACCACGGTTCGCAACACCGATCACCAGCGTGCGGGCACCGGCATCCCAAGCCTCCGCCAGTTCCATATCGGCGACCTTCATGTCGGCCCCGCATCCGGACAAGCGCAACTGCCCCGCCACATGCTCAGGGCGCCAGTCCTTGATCCCTTGGGCAACCTTTGCGGCCAGCGCATCGGGCGCGTCGCCCAGAAAGAGCAGATAGGGTGTGCTGATCATAAGAACCTCCGTGTTTCACACGGTTTCGTTGATTTCAGGGGCAATGTGCTCCGAAAAGCTGCTCGATCCTACCTCATTTTCGAATAATCTTCTTCTCGCAGAGATATTATTCGAAAATTCACCCAAAGAATTCTGCGTTGCCGCATTTTACGCTGCGCCTGCACGAATCCGGTTGCCTGCATTTGCGCAATATTCTAACCGTTGCGGCAATAAATGCGAAATTTCCTTACCAAGAGGCCCCCATGTCTTTCCGTCTGCAACCCACCGCTCCTGCCCGTCCGAACCGTTGCCAGCTCTTCGGCCCCGGCTCACGCCCTGCGCTGTTTGAAAAGATGGCTGCAAGCGCAGCGGACGTGATCAATCTTGATCTCGAAGACAGCGTGGCCCCCACCGACAAGGACACCGCACGCGCTAATATCATTGAGGCGATCAACACCGTGGACTGGGGCACGAAAACGCTGTCCGTACGCATCAACAGCCTTGATACGCCCTACTGGTACCGCGATGTGGTCGATCTTTTGGAGCAAGCCAGCGAGCGGCTGGATCAGATCATGATCCCCAAAGTGGGCTGTGCTGAAGATATCTATGCGGTCGATGCGCTGGTTACAGCCGTGGAACGCGCAAAGGGTCGCGGGAAAAAGATCGCGTTCGATGTGATCATCGAAAGCGCCGCGGGCATCGCCCATGTGGAAGCCATCGCCGCCGCCTCCCCCCGTCTGGAAGCGATGAGCCTTGGGGCCGCCGATTTCGCAGCATCTATGGGGATGCAAACAACAGGGATCGGCGGGACGCAAGAGAACTATTACATGATCCGTGAGGGCGAAAAGCACTGGTCGGACCCGTGGCACTGGGCTCAAGCAGCCATTGTTGCGGCATGCCGAACCCATGGAGTGTTGCCCGTCGATGGCCCGTTCGGGGATTTCAGCGACGACGAGGGCTATATCGCGCAGGCCAAACGATCCGCCACGCTGGGGATGGTCGGCAAATGGGCGATCCATCCCAAGCAAATCGGGCTGGCCAATGAGGTATTCACACCGTCCGCCGAAGCGGTTGCCGAAGCCCGCGAAATTCTCGCCGCGATGGAAGACGCGAAGGCAAAGGGCGAAGGGGCGACCGTCTACAAAGGGCGTTTGGTCGACATCGCAAGCATCAAACAGGCCGAGGTGATCGTGAACCAGTCCGAAATGATTGCAGGCTGACGCCTTCGGCGGGAGTATTTGTACACAGATGAAACAGGGCGCGCGTTAAGATTAATGCGCGCCCTGTTTGGTTAACGGATCGGGACGCAGACATCCGTCAACAGATCATCCGGCGCGGTGTCCATCGGTGAGTTGAGATACATCTCGGTCGGTGGGCTATCACGGGTTTCCTCACCGCTTTCAGGCAACCAGACACCATAAAGGTAATCATAGGCGGCTTTCAGACCGGCATAGGGTCCTTTGTAATGCATCACCGCGATGCGCCCTTCGGACAGATCGACCCGTTCAAGATCAGCAGGGATCAAGGCAGGATCGGTCATCACCACACCGGCATGGCTGCGCAGATCCTTGGCGGCCACGGCGTTGGGGTCATCATAGTAAACGCCAGTCATACCGCACACATGGGGCCACAGGTCCTGCGCCGTGCAAATATGTTGCAGCTTCTCGAACACCTGACCGACCTCAAGATACGGCCCCTTGTGCGGTAACGCGGCGAGGGTGACAGCTGGAGTCGTTTTGGTTTCAACAGGAAACATTGGTCTTTCTCCTTTTTCCGGACTGTTGAGCGGTGATCTAAGATCACCGCGCACACGGAACGCTGAGGGAGACATGCCATACCCAGCCCGAAACCCGCGGCTGAACGCTTGCACGCTGTCATAGCCGCAGGTCTTGGCCACGAACGCCACGGACGCATCGGTCTGCACCAACAGGCACGCCGCACGGTGCAGGCGCACGCGACGCACCGCCTGTGCACAGGTCTCGCCGGTCATGCCGTGAAAGACGCGGTGCCAGTGAAAGCGTGACATGGCGGCGACATCCGCAAGCCGGTCAAGCGACAGATCGCCCGCCGGATTTTCGTGGATGTAGTCGAGCACACGCAGGATACGATCGTGATAGGTCTTGGACATGGGGTTCCTTTTCCTCGTTCCAAGGATGGCATGCCACAGCCCCATTTCACAAATCTTGCTGAGTTGAACTTTCTGCCGTGTCTGGTCATATACGCCCAGCGTATCTGGAGCGTGTTATGACGAACTACCTCGAATTTGAAAAACCTCTGGCCGAGATTGAAGGCAAAGCCGAAGAGCTGCGGGCGCTTGCTCGCGCCAATGAGGAAATGGATGTCGAGGATGAGGCAAAGGCGCTCGACAAGAAGGCCTCTGACCTGCTGGTCGATCTTTACAAGTCGTTGAGCCCTTGGCGGAAATGCCAAGTGGCCCGGCATCCCGACCGACCCCATTGCAAGGATTACATCGAAGCGCTTTTCACCGAATACACGCCGCTTGCCGGTGACCGGAATTTCGCAGATGATCACGCGGTTATGGGCGGTCTGGCCCGGTTTGACGATCAGCCTGTCGTCGTGATCGGCCATGAAAAGGGCAACGATACCAAGTCCCGGATCGAACGCAATTTTGGCATGGCGCGACCCGAAGGGTATCGCAAAGCGATCCGCTTGATGGAGATGGCCGACAAGTTCGGCCTGCCGATCATCACGTTGGTCGACACGCCAGGTGCGTATCCCGGTAAGGGCGCAGAAGAACGGGGTCAATCGGAAGCGATTGCACGCTCGACCGAGAAATGCCTGCAAGTCAAAGTGCCCCTGATCACCGCAATTATCGGCGAAGGCGGATCGGGTGGCGCGGTCGCCTTTGCCACGGCCAACCGCGTTTTGATGCTGGAACATTCGGTCTATTCCGTGATCAGCCCCGAAGGCTGCGCGTCGATCCTTTGGAAGGACGCGGAAAAGATGCGTGAGGCGGCAGAAGCGTTGCGGCTGACTGCGCAGGACCTGCTGGAATTGGGTGTATGCGACCGGATCATTGACGAACCGATGGGCGGTGCGCATCGCGACAAGGACACCGCAATCAACGGCGTGCGCGACGCGATTGCAACTTCATTGGCGGACCTGAACAACGAAGCGCCAGACGAAATTCTGTCGAACCGACGTAAGAAGTACTTGTCTTTGGGCAGCAAAGGGTTGGCCGCCTAAACGCCCTGTTTCGTGCGGGAATTGATGTCTACCACATGGTTTTAGCGGCGCGCGCAGCCCAGTCGGCGTCATACGTCACACCATCAAAGTCGCCTTCGGTCACGTCGGTCATAATCTCACCGACACTGGGCAGCTTGCCGCTTTCATCGCCGCGCGTCCAAAGCCCTGATCGGATCAATGCGCGCGCACATTGCGTGTAAACTTCGGCAATGCGGATCACGATCACAGTCGTCGGGTTCCGGCCCTTTTGCTCGAAACGGTCAACCAGATCGGGATCATCGCTGAGAACTGCGCTGCCGTTCACGCGCACCACATTGTTTGACCCGGGCTCCATGAACATCAGCGACACACGCCCGTCAGACACGATGTTGCGCAGCGAATCCAGCCGTTGATTGCCGCGCCAATCGGGCATGGCGAGCGTTTGCGGGTCTAATTCAAGCACGACCGGGCCATCATCGCCGCGTGGAGATGCGTCAGTGCCCTCTGGTCCGACGGTTGATAAAATGCAAAACCGCGAAGCCATGATCCACCTGCGGTAGGTCGAGGTCAGCTGCGGGGCGACCTTGCGCAGCGATGCCTCACCGGGCGTGCCATAAAGCGCCTCCAGCGCTGGAATATCTTCAACGGTCCGCATGAAACCCCGCCTCTGCCATGAGACGATCTGAATGGGTTTCGATCTCATGCTCAAGCTTTTTCAGGAACTCTTCTTTCGACAGACCCGGTTCAATCGGGTCCAGAAATTCGATCACAGCCGTGCCGGGTTTGCGGTATATGCCGCGCTTGGGCCAGAAGACCCCAACGCTGACAGCAACCGGCACGCAAGGCTGTTGCAACTGATCATACAGAACCGCAGTGCCAACCTTGTAAGGCGCTTTGACACCAGGCGCGATGCGCGTGCCCTGAGGATAAATGATCAGCTGGCCATCGGCATGGCCCGCCTTCACATCTTCGATCATCTTCTGAATGGCTGCGCCACGCTTGCCGCGATCCACCATGACACAGTTCAGACGCACCGCGTATTGCCCCACGATGGGCGCATACTTGAGCAGTTTCTTCATGATGAATTTACCGCGCGGCAAGGCTGTGAAGATCTGCATCACATCCAGAAAGGACTGATGCTTTGCAGCGACCAGAACATTGCCGGTGGGCGGGGTGCCACGGATCTCAACCTTCAGGCCGATCATCCAACTGGCGGTCCAGCGGATATAGCGTGAATACGACTTGCAGCACGCGAACGCACCGCGCTGATCTACCAAGGCCCATGGAAAGAAGGCCAACCCCCAGAACGGCATGATCAGGTACATCTGCACGTTGAAGATCACCGAGCGGAGCCATTGAATCGCGTAGCGCATCAGGTCAGACCTTTCAGTGTCCGCTGCGCCGCAGCGCGTGTGGCCAGCAGCGCCACAACACCTGCGAGCGGCGGGACCGTGAGCGGCCAGAACCAATGGATGCCTTGGAAACCAAGGCCCGTCAGGAACCCTCCGGCGGTCGAAGCTTCCGGCAAAAGCGCCATTGCGATCATGCCCAAGAGTGTCCCGCCCAACGCACCCACAAAGGCTCGCAACGTAAAGCGGCGCACAAAGGCGTTGGCGATATAGCGATCCCGCGCGCCCACAAGCCGCAGCACAGACACGACCTGCGCATTGGCCGAAAGGGCGGCATTGGCTGCCAGTGTGATCATCGCGCCGGGGGTGGCCGCGATCAGCAAAAGCGACATGATCCCAAGTGTGCGCAGGCGGTTCGCAGCATCGACAAGCGGACGGCGCCAACGGGTGTGATCATCCAAAGCAGCACCAGGAGCTTCAGCCTGCAAGCGCAGACGCAGACCTTGCGGATCGAATCCGTCGCCTTCTTCAACAACCTCGATCAGTTGCGGTACCGGCAAGTTCTCGAGCGGCAAGTCAGGGCCGAACCACGGCTCCAACAGGGCCTTTTGTTCAGCATCGCTTAACGCGCGGGCTGAGCGGACACCAGGGGTCGTCTCAAGAATGGCAACGACCGCGGATGTCTGCGCAGCCATCTGTTCTTCGGGGGCTGAGATGCGCACGGTCGAGCTGCGCGCAAGTTCCGCACCCCAGCGATCCGCCAGCCGCGTCGTGGCCAGCGACAGCGCCATCGCAAAGACTGCCAGAAACGCCATCGCGCCTGAACTGAACATCGTCAGCGACGCGGTGAACCCGGTGGGCGGGACCACGCGATCGGCCCCTTTCTCAGGCGCAAGAAGCGCGTTGATCCGGTCCATAAGCGCGCTCATAAGTCGGCTCCGGCAGCTTGGATTGTGCCGCCTGCAATCCGCAACACACGGGTGGACACTTGCGCTTTTGCAGCGCGGATCAGGTTCAGATCATGGGTGGCTACTACGATGGTCTTGCCCATTTTATTCAGCTGAACCAATAGGGTCAGCAGTTTTTGCGACATCTCCCAATCGACATTGCCTGTAGGCTCGTCAGCCAGAATAATCTCGGGCGAGGTGATGACCGCGCGCGCCAATGCGGCACGCTGCCGCTCGCCTCCGGACAGCTCGGGCGGCAACGACGCGGCCTGTCCAGACAGCCCGACCCAGCTTAGCAATTCGTCAAGATTGTCCGCCTCTGCGCTGACATCGCGGCGCGCGACGGTCAGCGGCAGCGCCACGTTCTCGCGCATGGGCAGATGATCCAGAAACTGACAGTCCTGATGCACAACGCCAATGCGGCGGCGCATGTCCGACACCTCGTCCCGGCTGAGCATTCGCGGGTCCTGACCAAAGATATTGACCCGCCCTGCCGTGGCAGTCAGCTCTGCGTAAAGCAGTTTGAGGAAAGTGGTTTTGCCGGCCCCCGACGGGCCTGTCAGAAAGTGGAATGACCCCGGCGCCAGAGATAGGCTTATGGACGACAAGAGCGCGCGCCCGTCGTAGCCATAGCCTGCATCCTGTAACTCAATCACGTTGTGCCCCGCCCTTACTTAACCGTTGTCATGCCTCAACAGCGGCGCGGTTTCAATCGTGCAGGGGTTCAAATCCATTGCCCTTCTCCAAATCATTGTTACTAATGCGGAAACTATATGAGACATTGGCAAGGGGGCCTGATGCGACTGATCTGCCCGAATTGCGGGGCGCAATACGAAATCGGGGATGATGCAATCCCGGAGGACGGACGCGATGTGCAATGTTCCAATTGCGGTCACACATGGTTTCAGCTCTCGGCCAATGCCGCACAGGACAGCAACGCCGATGATGAGCCGATGCTGGATGAAGCGGCGTTAAGCCCGCCCGAAGACGTAGAAACAAACGAGATCGAAGAAGCCGAGCCGACGACCCCGGAACCCGCGCGGCGCGCGTTGCCGGATGACGTGCAATCCGTGCTTCAGGAAGAAGCCGCGTTTGAGGAAGCAGCGCGGCACTCAGAGGCGGAAGCGCTTGAATATCAACAGGATCTGGGCCTTTCAGGTGCCGCGCAGGATTCCCCGCGCGAGGCTCAGGCACGCGAGCGGATGGCGCGGCTTCGCGGGCTTGACCCCGATGACCCCGAGACGCAGCCAGAGCCACCGGAAGAGCCGTCGCGCAAGCAGTTGCTGCCGGATATCGAAGAGATCAACTCGACCCTGCGCGGCGGGCTGGAACACGCGTCCGTCCCGCTGTCGGATGCGGTCGAAGAACCCGTAAACGAGGGGCGGCGCGGCTTTCGGATTGGGTTCGGTCTGGCCTTGATCATCGCCGCTGCCCTGACACTGGTCTATGTCTATGCGCCCAACATCAGCACGGCTGTGCCAGGGTTGGCCGATATGCTTGAGGGCTATGTCGGACAGGTTGATGACCTGCGGCGCGGGATTGATGATCAACTGAAGTCAGCCGTCAACACGATGAACGGCGAAAGCGGTTAACAGACAGCTTGGATTGCGCAGAAACCGTCTGGAAAGACAGCCAAAACGATAGTGTCGATGTTGAAACTCGATCATGTCACAGTCATCGCACCCACTCTTGCAGAAGGCGTTGCCCATGTTCGCGATTGCCTTGATCTGGACGTGCCGTTTGGAACGCGACATCGCTATATGGGGACGCAGAACCACCGACTGCAATTGGGCGATCAGACATATCTTGAGATCGTGTCGCACGACCCCCAAGGTGTCCATCCCGGCCATGCGCGTTGGTTTGGTCTCGACGATCCGAAGACAGTGCGCAGGGATTGGGAAGACGGGCGGCGGTTACGTGGCTGGGTTGCAAGCACGACTGAGATAAAGCGCGTGATTGCTGATCATGCCGGTATCTTCGGTGCGCATGTCTCGTTGCCTTCGGACGATCCCGAGTTCGGCTTTTCCATTGCCGCCGATGGCAGCTTACCGCTTGATGGGGCTGCCCCCTCCCTGATTGATCACCGAGGCGCGCCGACATTGATGAGTGATATCCCTGACATGGGCGCGCGGCTGATAGCGCTTACACTTCAGCACCCAGATCCGAAACGCATCCAAGCACTTTACGAGACCCTTCATATCGACCGGCATCCCACAGTCACGAAAGGGCCACAGCTTCGGTATGTTGCTCAGATCGAAACTGGTCGCGGAATACGCACGCTGACGTAATGCGTCAGGCTCTATCACCCACGTGCTCAGAACCGGTCCAGAAGCCGGCGCAGGTATTCGCGCTCAACCTCGGGGCGTGCACCGTCGCCGGAGCGGCGGCGGATTTCATCAAGCAGGTCACGCGCGCGGCGGTAGACGTCTTCATCCTGCAATAGCCCCTGTTCGGTGCCAAGCTGGCCACCGTAATTGCCTTGCTCACGACCAAGGGGATCCTGACGGGAGGGGGCGTTCTGGCCGAATTGATCGCCTTGCTCACCCTGACCTTGCTGTTGTTGTTGCTGCTGGGCCATCTGATCACCCAGATTACGCATCCCTTCGCGGAGCGCTTCCATGGCAGCGGACTGATTGTCAATCGCCTCGGCCAGATCGTTTTGGCGCAGGGCTTCCTCGGCATTGTCCATGGCCTCACCGGCGCGGCCCAATGCCTCGCGGGCGGCATCGCCTTCGGGCGTGCCGGCGCCGGGCATATTGCCTTGCTGGCGGTTCAATTCATCGCGCAGTGATTGCTGACGATCCGCAAGGCTGTCTGCTTGGCTGCCTTGCCCTCCCTGACCGTCTTGCTGGTTCTGAGCCTGACCCTGACCAGAGCCTTGTTGCTGGCCGGGTTCTTGCCCTTCGCCTTGCTGTTCGCCCTGTCCCTGACCTTGGCCTTGCTGAGTGTGCTCTTGCCCGCGGCCCTGTCCGCCAGAGCGCCCTTCGTTTTGCTGGCTTTCACCGGCTTGGGCGTTGGGATTGAACTGTTCCTGCAAATCGCGGAACGCTTCGTCGCTCAGCCCCTGCTGTTCGCGGAGCGTTTCTGCCAGGCCTTCCATCGCTTGCTCACCCGGGCTTTGCTGGCCCTGTTGGCCCTGCTGACCTTGGGTGACGCGCATGCTCTCCATCATCTGATTAAGCTGATCAAGCAGTTGTTGCGCTTCGGCCATGCGGCCCTGCTCCATCAACTCTTGGATGCGGTCCATCATCTCTTGCAGCTGATCGCTGGTGATTTCCTGCGTGTTCTCGGCGGTTTGCTCACCATCCTGCGGCTCTGACTGTTCGGCAAGCTGGCGCATGTAGTCCTGCATGGCCTCGCGCAGTTCCTGCATCAGCTCGGCGATCTCCTCGTCGCTGGCACCGTCGCGCATTGCCTCGGCCAGTTGATCCTGCGCACGACGCAACCGCTCAAGCGCGTTTGACAGGCTGCCGTCTTCGATCAGGATCGCGAGGTCCCACAAGGCTTGTGTGATCTCGGTCTGTTGGTCGTCATCCATGCCGTAGGTCGCAAACGCTTCAAGGCGGCGGATGATCATACGTGTGCGCAAATAGGCAGTTTCCGAGCGGTAGATGTCGGCCGGGCGGTGCGAGACAGTGCGCAGGATCTGCGAAACACGGTCGGCGTTGGACTTCGACCAGAGCAGATCGCGACGCTGTTCGATTACGGACTTTGCAAGCGGGTCAAAAAAGCGGCGTCCGGGCAGCGTCACCTCGGACAGTGCCGTTTCACCGGTTTGGCCCAGCGCATCTTCAACCTCGATCCGAAGGGTGACAGGGAGGTTGGCAAATGGGTGCTCTGACAGGTTCTCGATCAGGGTTTCTTCGAATTCCGCGCGATCACCGGATATGGGCATCGGCGCATCCAGCAAAATCGGGTCACGCGGGTCGGGATCAACGGTAAGGCCATGACGGCGGTCAACATTGGCCAAATCAATGTTGATCGTCGCAGTGCCTGCGATGATCCCGAAATCATCCGTGGCAATGAAGCGTTGCTGCATTTGGCCGTCGGCCTCTGACGACATGTTGGCAGAGAGTGAAACGGTCGGCGCGCTGTCAGGCACCATCACGATATTCCAGCTGCGCCCGCTAGGGCCATCAATGGAAAGCGTGCCGCTTTGCGTGACCTCAAACTCCTGCGTGATGTCCGCGACACTGCCAACGTCATCGGTCCGGCCCGAGACGGTTTCAGCAACGGTAAGCGCGCCGACCTCTCCATAAAGGCGTAACGTCAGACGGCTGCCTTCGGGAACGCGAAAGGCGGCGGCGGTTATATCGTTTAGATAAAGGCTCGGCGCGCCGGTGTAGGCTGGCGGTTCGACCCAGCCTTCCCACGCGGGGCCGGTTGCAAGCTGTTGGCCAACGCCGGGGCTCATTTGCGTGACGGACGCGACGCGTAAAACAGACCCAAAGATCAACGCAGTCACAAACGCCAAAAGGGCGACATAGCGCAGTGCGAACGGATCGCGGCGGGCAATTTTCAGATCGGGTTTGACGGTTTTCGCTGTCTTCGCACGCTCGGCCATGCGATCAACATGGGCGTCCCACACGGCTTGCGATGCGGGGTCTGTCGCACCGATGGCTTGGGTATCGGTCAGCGCCGCGATGGGGCGCCCGGGAAGCGTTTCGTCCAAACGGTCAAGGGCCGCATCCCATGTCGGCCATCTGAACCCACGGATACCGTGGATCAGCGCATAAAGCGCACCGCCGACAGAGGCGACAGCAAGCGCCCAGACCGCTTCAACAGGAAGTTCATCTTGCACGCCCATCATCAAAAGGGCAGCGACACCAAAAATGATCGAGAAAAGCGGCCAGAATCCACTCAAAATTCGCTCGGCCAACATGCCAAGGCGGGTCAGCCGAACAGGCCAGCGCAGCGCGCGGGTGGTCTTAGCGGACAGAGGGGTGGTGTTGGCCATACATCCTTCCCGAAGACTTAAAATCGCACGATAGCAATCAAAGCCATTCCGGAATGGTATCGCGATTTATCATTTCGTCAAAGGTCGGACGGGGGCGAATGACAGCGAATTGATCGCCCTGCACCAAAACCTCGGGGATCAGGGGTCGGGTGTTGTATTCGCTCGACATCACTGCGCCGTAGGCACCAGCAGACCGGAAGGCGACCAGATCATCGGCTTTTAGCGGCGGCATGTCGCGCTGCTTGGCGAAGGTATCACCGCTTTCGCAGACGGGGCCAACGATATCATATGGGTGCTGTTCGACGCCTGCCTGCGGCTCGATCACTGGAATGATATCGTGATAGGCCTCGTACATGGCGGGGCGGATCAGATCGTTCATTGCCCCGTCTAATATAAGAAAATCGCGCCCTTCGCCGGATTTCACATAGATCACCTTGCTGACCATGATGCCGGCATTGCCCGAAATCAGACGCCCCGGCTCAATCTCGATCTCGCAGCCCAGATGGCCAACGGTTTTCTTTATGAGCGCGCCGTAGTCCATGGGCAATGGTGGTGCCTCGTTCGAGCGGGTATAGGGAATACCCAACCCGCCACCGAGGTCGAGACGCGTGATCTCGTGCCCATCGGCGCGAAGTTGCTCAGTGAGCTCGGCGACTTTCTGATAAGCCGCCTCAAACGTGTCCATTTCGGTGAGTTGCGATCCAATATGGACGTCAATCCCAATATC
>ERZ1740067.1224-NODE-1224-length-18103-cov-7.925754_pt1 | contig 18103 bp, 10 predicted proteins | sample MGYA00581736_ERZ1740067 | MGnify/ENA primary metagenome ERZ1740067 (study PRJEB43018, sample SAMN04849236) | marine metagenome | isolation source: floating plastic debris | place: Pacific Ocean | collected 2008-08-27 | study: EMG produced TPA metagenomics... | reverse complement strand
CAAAGGTGGAAAACTCCAGTTCGCAATGGCCCGGATATCGGGGGGAAGGTCAAAGGAGGGTCGATTTTCACCTGCATTATCTGCGCTATTCACACATCTTAGGCAAAGCTACGGTGACAATTTCGATCTCATCAAACACGCGGGCCAAACCTGTTGATCGACAGCACCGGCATCAAGGCAGAAGGCGAAGGTGAGTGGCAAGCCCGCAAGCACGGCGGACTCAAACGGCGCATTTGGCGCAAGATGCATATCGGGATCGACGAGGAAACTCTGGAGGTTCGGGCTGTCGAAGTCACTGGCAACAATATCGGCGATGCGCCCATTCTACCGGAACTGCTCGACCAGCTCCTGTCTGACGAAGAGATCGGTTCCGTGACGGCCGATGGCGCCTACGACATACCCGTCACTGTGCCCGCAGCATAAATCCGTCCGGGGAGAGGGGCTGCGCGCTCAGATAACCATTTGTGCAACAGAGCCTCAAAACGGTCGAAACGGACAGGACGAGACTAATGAGGAGACTGTCGGTCCTTTCCTTGGCTACTTCGCTGATGAAAACTGTCACGCACGGACTGATTTCGGTTCACTGCTTACCGTCAGATCAAACAGGTTTTCTCTGTTGGAACACTCGCGCCATCCCGCAATTTTTAGGCTATCACCAAAACTGGGGTCATTACCGGATATGCGGATGCCGCTGCGTCAGTTAACGTGTCGTCTGTATGTGAGCGAGTGCTTACCAATTTCAAAGGTATTTCATTATGAGCGCTGGACCCGAGCTTGTCGATTTTCAGGACAATCTGACCACAACCACCAATCGCCTGCAGACTGTTCGCGATGATCTTGAGGGCCTTCAACAGTCGCTCGATGGTGCAGCTCAAGTCGCGCAAAACTATCTAATCTTTCGCAAGATCCTTAAGCCTCTGGACGCGGCGCTGGCGTCTGGTCGGACCGTGCTTGCCCTGTCCGAGAACGTGGCGCCCTTGAGTGGGCCGTCGAAGGCTGTCAAGGATGTGCTTGATCTCATCCAACCGCGCGTTGTGCAGATCAAGGATGCGACCGACCGCGCGCAGAAACTCGAACCACTGCTCCAGAAATTCGTACAGGCCGAACGCGCGCTAGAGAACGTGATCGTGCCCGCCGTCGCAAACGCGGATGAAACGTTGGACCATGTTTTGACAGGGATCGATGAGATCGTATTTGCTTTTAACCAGGTCTCAACCCCGAACGGTATCCCGCAATTAAACCCGAACGCGGGCACGTCGCGCCCGGGGTCCCAGGACTTTGCGGGGCTTTTCACAGAAGTGGACGACTTTGTTGCGCCTGCGAACGGATTGAGCGGCACAGCGCAGGGCGTGTTCGACGCCTTTGACACGTCCAAGGCGTTGTTGAACCAGTTGATCAACGCGTTCGACGTTGCAGACTTCTCGCAGTTGTCCGCGATCTTCGGGGACCTTTTCGAGTTTGATGATCTATTTGCCGGTCTGGGAGACGTGCTGGAAATCGTCAATTCCGTGCTCGCTCCGCTGCAACCGCTCTTTGATGCCGCACAATTTGTGTTCGATTTGCTGGTGCAGCCCGTGGTAGATTTCCTGTCCGAAGAACTAGGCATCAACGAACTGTTCGACATTCTGGCTGAGCAGCTTGAGCCGCTCTTCCCGGATGTGGATCTGTTCGACGGTTTCCTATCCATCGCGACTGAACTTGAAGGGCTGCTCGACACGCTCGAAGTCAACTTCTTCGAATTACCCGACTTCGCGGACCTGTCGCTTGATGTCTTCGACAAGTTTGAACAGACATTCGACACCGTGCAAGACAGCGCGCTTGCGCTTATTGACGGTATCCCGCTGCGGATAGAAAGCCTTGCAGGGACCATCGTCTATGGCACCGGCGGGAACGAGGCGATTGATCCCTCGGGCGGCGATGACGACGTGCGCGCGAATGCGGGCAACGACATTATCGTGGCCAGTTCGGGGGCTGACACGATTGACGGTGGTGACGGGATAGACCGCCTAGTCTTTGCCGGGGAATTGGCGGAATACGACTTTACGCGCGAAGGTTTCAGCGAAGACCCCGGTTCAGAGATCACGCTGATTTTCACGCATACGAATGTCGGTGCCCACGGCTTCAACGAAGGGACCGAGATCGTTCGGAATGTCGAATTCTTCGACTTCGGGACCGAGACATTCACCAAAGAGCAGTTCGAGAACGCCGTTGTCGGGCAGTCTGTGCTGGACGCGAACGGGCCTCCGGGGGAACGAACATCGGACGAAGGCGAGCTGATCTTCCTTAATCCCGGCGGAACGCTGGTCAGTGGCCTGACGCTCAATGGCAAGACGTTCGACAACATGAATGTCGTCTATGGCCTTGGCGGGGACGACCGAATTCAAGGCACGAACGGCAAAGACTTTATCTTTGGTGGCGCGGGCAACGACCTGCTAGTCCCCCGTGACGGGGAAGACGCGCTGGACGGTGGTCCTGGCAATGACACGTTCCAGATCTTCGATCTTGGGTTCAACTCAGCCGACCGCATCGACCTCGCTGAAGGCACGGCGTTTGTACGCGGTGGCGCAACCGAGCTTTTCGATGTTGAAAACGTGATCACCCAACACGGCGGTGACGTCCAACTGCGCGGCAACGACAGCGACAACGTGCTGTTCACAAGTGACGGGCGCGATATGCTCACGGGTCGCGGTGGCAACGACGCGATTTACGGTAATGAGGGTCGTGATGTTCTTTGGGGCGGCGCCGGTCAGGACACGCTACGTGGCGGGGACGACAACGACTTTCTTGGCGCGCTGAATACCTCAGACAATGGCGAGTCCGAGCTTTACGACGGCGAAGCAGGCCGTGATGTGCTTAGTTACGCAACCGGCCTGACCGAGATTCGGGAATTCTTGTCGGGCAATGTGACCTACACGTCGATGCTCAATTCGGCGATGGCGGATGCTGAATCCACAGGTCCAGTCGTCATCCGTACGGAGCTTGGTCAAATCGACAGGCTGGATGCCAACGGGCGGGTGATCGCTACAGATGTCGCCCGAAACATCGAACACTTTATCGGCTCGGATTCTGATGATCTGATTTTCGGCACTGACCAAGGCCCCGAGCCCGTGACGATCAGTGGCGGCGGTGGTGACGATACGCTGCACTCGCTTGGGGCAAGCCAGATCAACGGCGGCGTTGGCAACGACATAATGCTTGCTGTGCGCAACAGCGACGGTGGTCGCGTCGGTGGTGGGTTCGAAGGGGACGCAGGCTTTGACACGCTCGATTTGCGCCAGCTTGGTGACCTGAAGCTGGTCTTGATCACGGACGTCTCAGGCCGCGTCGGGGTGCGTCTGATCGACGAAGATGATGCAGCAAACGCGCCGAGTGCGCAAAATTCGAACCCGGCCAACCTGCGTGGGGAACGCTTCAACGTCGATGGTGTCGAGCAATATCTGCTTGGCGACAATGATGACTACGTCGTCTGGGGCACTGGCAATGACGGCGTGATCCGTGGTGGCCTTGGCGACGATTTCCTACGTTCAGCAAACGGTGTCGGGACACAAAGCCCAACATTTTATGGGGATGAGGGCAACGACACCATCATTCTTGATGATGGCGGGTCAGCATTTGGCGGTGAAGGCGATGATCGGATCGAGGTAAATTCAAGTTCCGAACAGGAGGTGCAGGGCAACGAAGGTAATGACACATTCCTGATCAAACGAATGGATGGTGCACTTGCGGGCGGTGACGGGTTCGACACGCTGATCCTGAACCCAAGTGTCTCATCAAATGTTACCGTCAGTCTCGCGGGCAGCGGGTCAGCGTCTTCCACTGGAAGTTCGAGCAACGGCGCAAGCCTCGACCTGACGTCGATTACAGGGATCGAGGCGCTCGTCACGACCGATTTCGGCGACAGTATCACCGGCAGCGCCCGCTCAGAGCAGATCAGCGCGTTGCAGGGTGCCGATACAGTTGAAGCAGGCGGTGGCGATGATCGCATCTATGGAGGCACGGGCAACGACCGCCTTTTGGGTCAGGGCGGCAACGACACCCTCCACGCGGGTCTCGGCAACGATACGGTTGATGGTGGTGATGGCGTTGACACGGCGGACTACCGCTTTGCTTCGGCCGATGGACCCGAAGGAGAGTTGGTGGCCTCGGTCTTTACCGGCGCTGTCGTGAACCTTGCCTCGGGCATGGGTGGTCTCGGAGGCTTGCAGGACACGCTCATCAGCATCGAGAACGTGTTTGGGACCAAGCTGAATGACAGCATCGAAGGGGACAGCGGGGACAACATCCTGTCTGGTGATGCGGGGTCTGACACGCTGAACGGCGGTGGCGGCAATGATCTGTTGATCGCGGGCGGCGGCGGAGTCTTTGGCGCGACTGACGTTATGAACGGCGATGCTGGCAACGATACGTTTCTGGTCGGCTCGGGAGTTTTTGAAATCGATGGTGGTGAAGGGCGCGACACTCTCGACTTCTCCGTCGCTACAGAACAGGCGGACGGCGGTGGCGAGACGCTGTCAGTCATCATCGATCTGCGGCGCGAGACTGTGTCCCGCGAGACCGAATCCAGCACGGTCGTGTGGGCAGATGACGGTACCCAATCGGAGCGCCAGTTTGACGGTCAATCCATCCGCCCTGAGGACGTTTTGCGCTCTGACCCGCTCTATGCACTGGACGGCGATGACATCGCCTTGCGCCTGCCGGGCAAGGACGAGGACGATCCCAATTTGCCCAGCTTTGCCATCGAAATTGAAACCTCAATTGTCACGCGACCTAATGAGCCAAGCACCGTAACAGGGATTGAGGATGTCATTGGCACCGCCGGCAACGACTTTCTTACTGGAAACGATGCAGATAATACCTTCTTCGGTGAAGACGGTGATGATGTACTTCGTGGGCGTGAGGGCGATGATACGCTGGACGGTGGCACGGGCCGCGATACCGCTTACTTTGAAGGCGATCAAGGACGCTACACCCTGACACTTGGAACCGATGGTCCGACCGTGACCGACCGCACCGGCGAGAACGGTAACGACAGGCTGATCGACATCGAGTTGCTGGATTTTGAAATCGAAACCAGCGGCGATTTGTTTGATCTAGAAATCTTTGGTGGCCTCACCGGGTTGTCGGGCAGCGAACTTGAAGCGTTCATCGAACTCTACATCGCTTATTTTAACCGTGCGCCTGACGCGGTTGGTCTGTCTTTTTGGGGGACCGCTTTTGCGAACGGAGTCACGCTGGAAGAATCCGCCGCTTTTTTCATCGACCAGGAAGAAACCCGCGCGACGTATCCCGAGGGTCTGTCAAACAGTGACTTTGCCACGGCAGTTTATGCCAACGTGCTTGGACGAGTTGCCGACCAGGTGGGCTTCGACTTCTGGGTCGGCGCGCTGAATGACGGCTCAGTTGGGCGCGACCAGTTCATCCTGGCCATTTTGGGCGGCGCCAAGGCCGATCCGCCCGCCAATGCCTCCCAAGAGTTTATCGAGCAGCAACTGGCGGATCGCGTCTACCTTGAGAACAAGACCGACATCGGCACCTATTTTGCCGTAACCCGTGGTATGTCAGACATCGACAATGCGATCGCTGTCATGCAGACATTTGACGGCAGCGCTGACAGTATTGAAGCTGCGATTGCGGCCACCGATGCTTTCTATGCGTCTGCGTTTGATGCGGAAGATGGCGAGTTCCTACTGCAGATCATCGGCGTCTTAGACAATCCGTTCGCATAAATGTGCTTTTGAAAGGGCAAAACTTGCGGGTCTATGGCTAGACAAAAGCTGTTGATCCAATGAAGGGCCTGAGTTCGATGCTTGGATCACAGTCGAGACAATTATTGAAACGGGAAATTGGTGAACAGGGGCACCTAAACTTCGGTCAGAACGTTTGCGATTTGTGACTTGGCGAATTTCTAGAAATCGGCTGGCCGCCGCGCAGCATGAACACTGGCTGGCTTACGGTCAATATGTGGCCTCTGTAGAATAGAGTTTGCCTCGTGGTTTGGAGCCACTCATGCAATGTCTTCATCAACGAACTCCACTACGACACCAACTGCACCGACGTTGGTGATTTCGTCGGCATCGTCAGACCCATCGGCGCTTGCTTGCCGAGACGAGCCTTTGACTTGATGTTTCATGGCGCGAAAAAACGATTTTAAAATAGATCCTTACGAGGGTTAGCTTTCGCTTGATCGCAAGATGTTCACCTGAGCGTACAGCATGAAACTCGGAGTCTCCCGAAACTCTTGCGTCAATATGTTAACCGCTGCGATAATCGCAGTATTTGTAATAAAAGTGTTGCGCGATCCAGTTAGCCGTCGGCCTTGTGGCGGCGTCTGATTGTTGCGCCAGTCTGATCAAACAGCAAGGACTTGAGAACATATGCCCACGACGCTAAGCGCCGGCGACATCGCTATCATTGGCTTCAACTTCGACAACCCGGATGAGTTTGCTTTCGTATCCTTCGAAGATATTGAGACCGGGACTGAAATCAACTTTACCGACAATGGATGGCAGGCGGCCGACAGTTTTCGGGCCAACGAAGGCACTTTCACTTGGATCGCCACAAACGACATACCGGCCGGAACGGTTGTTAATCCAACCCTATCATCCGTGTTGTTTTCTGCGAGTGGCGATCAAATCCTTGCGTATCAAGGCGATGCGTCCAACCCAACCTTCATTTATGGCCTGAATTCCGAGGGAAATCCTGGCGCATGGCAGTCTGATGCGACATCATCGAACACGTCGGCGCTACCTGCGGGTCTTGTCGACGGTGAAACAGCGGTCGCTATCGACGAGATAGACAACGCAGTTTACACGGGGACCACTTCTGGTACGCGAGCCGAGTTACTTGCGGCCATTGGGAACAGCGCAAACTGGGAAGGGTCGAACACGTCCAGGCAAACTCTGCCGACCGAAGCATTTACCTTGGCATCAGCAGGGTCAATTGCTGATTTGGTGTTCAACGAGGTGCTGCCAGATCCGAATGGTGCGAACAACTTCGATAGCGACGGCGATGGCACAGCCGAAACAGGCGACGAGTTTGTCGAGGTGTTCAACACCGGAGCCAGCCCGGTTGATGTTTCGGGTTTCCAGTTCTGGGACGCTGGTCAGGGCAACTATTTTATCGTTCCGAACGATACCATCATCGCCCCCGGCGGTTTCCTTGCTGTGATCGCGGATGTCACCGATGGCTCGGTTCCGAGCGTCGACCCCGGCAGCTTTGTGTTCTCGGCCACCAGCCCAAATGGCATCATCAACAATGGCGGCGATAACCTGGTGCTGCTTGATCCCGTGTCCGACCGGTTCATTCAGGCAATCTATAACGGCGACACCACTGACGACCCAACCACGCAATTTTCCGGGTTCTCGTCGACCGCGACATTGATCGGAACGGTGCAGAACTTCGGCAACGATACCGACGGGGTGTCTTTGGCCTTATCGCCAGACGGAGAAACCACAAACCCAGTGCAGCACAACACGATCGGCTTGGGCGACACGCTTGCGTCACCCGGCGCTTCAAACGTAGGCGGCGCAGTGGCGCCAACAACTATATCGCTTGCTGACGTGACACAGGTTGAAGGGGATGCAGGGACGTCCGACTTTCAGTTCACTGTCACACGGAGCGGGGATCTCTCTGGCGCGACAGATGTCGATTTCACCACAAGCGATGCCACCGCCACGGCAGGTGCGGATTATACGGCCAATAGCGGCATCGTCAGTTTCGCGGCGAACGAGGCAACGAAAATCATTAATGTGTCAGTGAATGGCGATACGGACGCAGAGCCAGATGAAACGTTTATAGTCACGTTATCGAACCCAACCAACGGCGCGACACTCACCGACGCCGAAGGGGTCGGAACGATTGAGAACGACGACGGAGTCGTAATCACCAGGGTCCACGACATTCAGGGCACCGGCGCAAACACACCGCTGGATGGGCAAACCGTCACCATCCGGGCAATCGTGACCGGCGACTATCAGGACGGCATTGGTGCCAACGGTGACCTCAACGGTTTTTATGTGCAGGAAGAAGACGCGGACGCCGATGCCGATCCACTTACTTCGGAAGGTCTGTTCATTTTTGACGGAAGTGCGTCTTCCGTGCCCGTCGAAAAGGGCGACTTGGTTGAGATCACCGGCACAGCTGGAGAAGCCTTTGGCCAAACCCAGCTCAGCGATGTGTCGGTCACTATTTTGAGCAGTGGAAACGCTCTGCCGACGGCAGCTACTCTCAACCTTCCCGCGGATGACTTCGCACGCGAAGCCGTTGAGGGGATGTTGGTGAACATCCCACAGGAAACGTTCCTCACGGAGTATTTCAACTTTGACCGCTTTGGCGAGATCGTGGTCGCTGCAAACGATGACGCGAGCAATCAACCGGGCACCGATGGGCGTCTTGATCAATTCACCATGTTCAATGCGCCCGATCATGCTGGGTTTGCCGCCTATCAAGATGCCATCGATCAACGTCGACTGGTGATAGATGATGGTCAAACAGTTCAAAATCCCGATCCTGCCCTTCTACCGGATGGGACTGAATTCTCGGCCACCAATAGTTTCCGTGGCGGCGATACGTTCGACAGTCTGACAGGAATTCTTGGCTTTGGTTTTGGCGAATATCGCCTGCAGCCAGTCGCCGACTTGTTTCCGAACGCGATCATCGAAAGCAATCCTCGGCCAGAGGAGAAGCCTGATGTTGGAGGCTCTGTCACTGTGGCATCGTTCAACGTGCTGAATTTCTTCACTACGTTGGATGTTTCAGGCAACCCTGGCTCCGGGCCGAACAGCCTGTCGCCGCGAGGTGCTGACAACCAGGCAGAATTTGACCGTCAACTCGACAAACTGACTGAGGCACTTTTCCAAACCGATGCAGATATCGTTGGTTTGATCGAGATTGAGAACGAATTTGGGGGTGATCAAAACGGTGATGGCCAATTCGCGATCGACACGTTGGTCGCTGAGTTGAACCAAGAGTACGGGACCAGCTATGCTTTCGTGGATCCAGGGAACACGTTCGTTGATACGGGTGATGCGATCTCTGTTGGCTTTATATACGATCAAAATACGGTTTCTCTCAGCGAAGGTACAACAGTCGAGACGTTGACAGACGCAGACTTGGCGGGTCTTGGGCTCGGCGGTCTCGGCACAGTTTTTGACGGACCGGACACCAACCGCGCACCTCTAGCCGCCACATTCACCGAAGTGGCGACGGGCGGCGAGGTTACGATTGCGGTGAATCATTTCAAGTCGAAAGGCGGCACCGGAACAGGTGCCGATGCAGATGCCGGCGATGGTGCGGGGAACTTCAATCAAACTCGTTTGGATGGCGCGACAGCTCTAGAAGCGTGGTTGGCCACAGACCCGACGGGATCTGGCGACGAAGACTATCTCATTATCGGTGACCTCAACGCGTATTTGCAGGAAGAGCCAATTCAGTACCTCATCGAACAAGGGTACCAAAGCCTTACCGCGCCGACAGATTATGGCTTTGTGTTCGATGGCCAGTTTGGCAGCCTCGATTATGCGTTGGCGAATGGCTCTTTGGCGACCCAAGTCACGGGTGCTGCCGAATGGCATATCAACGCAGACGAGCCTGACATACTTGATTACAATCTCGACTTCGGGCGCAGTGCGAGTTTCTTCGACGGGTCCATTCCATTCCGGTCGTCCGATCATGATCCTGTGTTGATCGGTTTGGATTTAGATGCACCTGAACCAAAAACGACGAACGTCGCGCTTGAGCTTTCAAGCCGAGGTTTTGGATCACGTTTCGAAGAGATCGTGGATGATAACACCGTCGACAGCGGACGTACGCCGGTCTTTGTCAATAACGTGCTCTTCAACGATATCGATGTGCGTATTGACGCCGCTGCGCCGGGTTTCGAACTTGTGACGTTCATCCGCGGCGAATTAGGCGTTTACTCCCTAAGCGACAGCTTTTTCCGCGGAGAAGCCGGACTGGTAAATGATAACGAAACGCTGATCTTTGAGATGGATGAGGGTGCGTTTGGTGATGCTTTGGCGACCTTGTTCGAATTCGGTTCCGTGCGTGGTAACGGCGCGATCGAGGTCGAATTCTTTAATGACGGTGCGTTGATCGGTTCCGAACAGTTTAATGCGGATACGGGGCCAGCCAGCGCCTCGCTTGATGGGCAAAGCTTCGACGAAATACAAATCTCAAGCGTCGGCAATACAGCCTTCTCGCTGATCGGAGTGACTTTCGACCGTCTTACCACTGATGGCTTGGACTTAGTCTAAAACAACAAATCCTCGGACACTTGGTCCGGGGGGCTACTCAGACATTGTCCGCTGGTCGCGTATATGATCAAGATCGAAACCTCCGCTTCACCATGCCGGTGGTTATCATGTGGGCGAAAATGCAACCGGAAATTAAACTTTGATACAAAGAAATGCCGCGATGAGAGGTTACGATGAAGCTGGTGGTGAAATTGGATACCGTTCATTGGACCACTACAACGCAATCGATAAGAGTGGTGCAGACTTGCCGACGTGTTGCGAGCTGGCTGGTTGCCGAAGGTTACTAACGGCTGGCTTTTCAAAGCGGAATCGTTCTTTTCAGTTGCGCGACACGTTGATGAGGCGGTGTGTATATGTGGATGCGCACCGGCTGGCTTTTCGTCACGGAGCCGCGGTGAAGGATTTGTTCGATTTTCCGAAGAACGCATGTTTCATCAAGGTATTTTCTTAATTGACGAACCGGAAAGCGCTCTTTCGGCCAAACGGCAGCTGGATCTCGTGCGGATACTAAGTTGCATCCAAATGGTAGCTAACCCGCAATTAATTGTTGCAACGCACTCGCTGATTTTGATGGCTCTCTTGAATGCACTCGTCTTGGAAGTTTCAAGGCACGGGATCACCGCACTCGACTATCGCTACACTCAGCACTTCAAGTTATCCCAATCTTCTATTGTCGATCCGCAAGACTTCATCGCCGAGGCTATTAGGAACAATGACAATGCCCAATTCTAACAATAGGTTCAGGCGTTTTTTGGCCATCGGTGCGTCTGCAGCAAAGTGATCTAGGAACCGGCGCGCCTCGCCTAAAACGGCCTATAGCTAACTTTCAGTAGTCACTATCAATACTGCTGGTGCAGTTTGCCTAGCAGCAATAAGCCACTCAAGATCGAATAAGGTGGCATTAGATAACCAGAGCTTGGGCAGAGCAATCTTCAAAACTCCAGCAACTGATATGAGCTAAGTTTTGCTGACTGGCATCCTTAAGGGTTTCATCAAGCGGTGTATTTCGCAGCTATCTCTATAATCAAATTCGTCATTCAAACCGCCTTTTTTCATGCTGGGACGATTTCTTGTTCGATTCGGATAGGTGGCAGTTATATGGTCGCGTCAACGTGCAATTTGGATGAAAAAAGCATTTTAGATATTTCTTCAACATGACCATTTTCTGCTACAATGAGAATGGTATTGACTTTAGTGTTTTTGTTTCTTGGGTATACATGGGCAGTTATACAAGATGCATATCTCTTCTGTCCGCATGTCAAGTCCCTGATGTCTCAGTAAAATCATGCCAAATGTGAAAAGAGCCTAAACGTCTCGGGTATGGAAATAGATTTTTGACTTCGTCTTCTTGTCAACCTGTCCAATTCCAAATCGGAGGCAAAATATGCGAGCTTACGTGAGGTGTTCCTCACGGGTGGCACGCGAAGCTAATCACCAGTCGTACTTGTGTGTCGACTCTCGGTAAAGGCTTCGACGCGAAGAGTAATGCTTGCGAGAAAGCTCCCAGCGGCGCCGATATCGGCAAAGTGCATGCTAATGTCCAACACGCTATTCTGCTATGCATCGTTGTAGTCTTGCAAGGACATAAGACGTTCGTTATAGACCGTTAACTTGTAATCAGTGGTTCACAAAACAGTGCAGCACCTGCCTATTGGTCTTGCTGCAGGTTTTGGATTCTGATCCCCGGCACGAGTCGCGCTGATTTCAGCTCTTGATGGACCGTCGTCGCTTAAACTTTGTGGCAGCACATTGTTGCGCAAACGAGCTATCACAAAACGTACTAGAAAAACTGGTTGTTACAAAACGCGGATTACTGCGATGCAGCTCGTTGGAAATGTCCTCGACAAGCGGTCTTATCGACAGCTCACGGGCCGCCATATCGCTGGCAAAGACGAAGCGAACGGCAACGGAAAGCACAATCATCACGCGATTGCTGAAAATATGCCGCAACTAAGTCACAAACTGTCTTCAAATTGGAAACGCAAGCGAGAGCATTCGAGCGTTTTGTTTGGCTGATAGGATACCGAAATGAAGACCTTGATCGTTGATGATGATCCGCTGTTTCTCGATCTCATGGAACAAACGCTGCGCGCGATTGGCTATGCGGACGTTTACCGCGCGCGATCCGCACGAGAAGCGCTGAGGGCTGTTCACGCAACGAAAGACCCGTTTCAGTGCTTTTTACTCGATATCCAGATGCCCGACATGAACGGGATCGAGTTATGTGTCGCGCTTCGAGAAAACCCTGACCACGCGTACACTCCCATTTTGATGGTCACGGCGATGACCGAAAAGCACTTCGTCGATCAGGCTTTTCAAGCTGGCGCCAATGATTACGTGACGAAACCAATTGAAGGCATTGAAATAAAGGCTCGCATGGGCATGGTTCAACGCCTTCTGACAGAACGCATGCAGACCGGCTCCCTTCAATTCCAATTGTTTGAAACCGAGGCAGCATTTGGACAACATTTGGCCTTTGACGAACCGTTCATTTTGCCTGACGTTCCCTGGGTTCTTCCCTATTCAAGCCTTGAAAACTACGTGCTTCGCCTTGGCAACATGCGCATGTTTACCAGTGTGGCGATCGGCATTCATGTCAAAAACGCACACGCACTGTACGCGGCATCGACTGGCGTCGAGTTTATTGACCACATGTCGGAAATTGCTCTGGCTATCAGCGAGGAAATTCCAAGATCGCCGAGCTTCCTGGCTTATGTCGGGTTGGGCGATTTCTGCGCGGTGATCCCGCGGCTATCGCAAATCGACCCGCGCTTTGTCAGCATGCAAATCAACAATAAACTTGAGCAAGCCACAAAGCATCGCTTTGGTAAGTCGCGTCGACCACAAGTTCGTGTTGGTCGCCCCCAATCGAACGGATTGTTCTCGTTCAGAGATCCGACATCCGTGCTTGAGCGCGCAGTAAAGGATGCGCGGACTTCGTCGGCCAACGCAAAAACAACGTCACCACGTCGTGGATTCCAGGACCATGGGTGGTGAACGTGCCGCAGAACTGGCGCTGCAAGCTCTGAAAAGCAAGTTTCTGGATTCGCTTGAGTATAGACTACTGGAACTTGAAAACGCGACTACTGCCTGCCGCCGCCGCCCGACTCGTGCAGCGTTCGAAGACCTGTCATCGTTGCTTCACAAGTTGTCCGGCATCGCCGCATCATTTGGCTTTCCAAATATCGGGCAACAAGCGCAATCGGCAGAGCTTTTGATTTCACAAGCCTTGCATGGTGAACCGCATGCTAATTGGGAAAGCAAGGCTCTAACGCAAGTCGAGGCCCTTATGGACGACATCGAAAGCGTTCTTGAGTCGTGAAGAAGCATGATTGCGAATGTGCCAAAACCAACAAGTATTTGTTGAATCAACCTCCGGCTGTGTTAAGCTTTTGTTAATCGATCTTTGCGTGGGAAGGTAAAGACCATAGAAACGCGTTCCTACTTCGAAAACACGTCACTTGCGATTGCGGTTGTAATCGCTATTGGTTGCTCGGGGTTCTTTTTAGCGCGATTGGTTGATGATAGTATTCGACAGACGCAATTGGCTGAAGAACGGCAAGATGTCAGCGAAGATGTATTCAACATTGCATCCTCCATCGAACAACGCTTTGCGTTTTATGAATTCGTTTCCATCGCTCTCTCTGCCGCGGTAGAGATTGATCCCGACTTGGATCAAGATACCTTTTCGACGCTTGTTTCGCCCTTTTTCTTAACCGATCCAGGAATACTCAATCTTGCGCTGGAAACGGATTGGCGTATTTCTCATGTCTTCCCTGTCGAAGAGAACAGGTCAGTGCTTGGCCTCGATTACCGAGAAATCGAAGCACAGCGTCAGATCATTTCTCGGATGCGTGAAACGGGGCAGCCGTTACTAGCAGGGCCATCCAGTCTTATTCAGGGTAAGGAAGGCCTTATCTACAGAACACCGATCCGACCTGCTGCTGATTCAAATGAACAGTCGTTCCCGCGTTCGATTGCTGTCGTCTCCACAATGGCGAGTTTTTTGGATTTGGCCACGCAGAACGCAGATGGGCTGCGCATTGGGTTGGCCTTCGGCAATGCATCGCAATCAGAAGCGCCGCAAACCTATGGGTACGTAGCTCAACCCGAGGACGACCCCATCCAGAAATCAGTGGACGTCGCAGGACGCGCAATCACTATCAGCGCAGTCCCGGAACTTGGCTGGGGTGGACGAACAAGCGTCACTGCTTCGGTCTACTGGATTGCATTCGCTGCAATCATTGTCGTGTGTGGCCTTCTATTTTGGGCGCGAAGCATCGCCATTGAGCGCCGCCGCAGTTGGCAACAGTTGAGCGACGCAATCGAAGCGATTGATGATGGCTTTGCACTATACGACCCTGATGACCGATTGGTTCTTTGCAACTCACGGTACAAATCGCTCTACAGCCGTTCGGCGCACCTCATGGTCCCCGGCGCAAAGTTTCGCGATATCATTTGGGGTGGTGTCGTTGCTGGGCAATATGCAGATGCTGTTGGCCGTGAGGAGGAATGGTTTGCAGAGCGGATGGCAGCGCATGAAAACCCGACCGTTTCCATGGAGCAAAAGCTCAATGATCGTTGGTTAAAGATCTCAGAGGCCTGCCTTGATGATGGAAGTCGTGTCGGCTTCCGGGTTGATATCACGTCATTGAAGGACGCTCAGCATCAAGCAGAGGCTGCGAACCAAGCCAAAACAGACTTTCTGAACACCATGAGCCATGAGATCAGAACACCTCTCTCGGCGATCATTGGTTTCAGCAACGTGCTGAAAAATGCTGAAAGTCTTCCTGCGGTAAAGGCCTTGGAAGGCGCTGTATCCGAGGACAAGGGAAAGAGCAAAGTCGAGAACGTGGTTTCCATGTTCCGAGAGTATGCGAGCCGGATCGATGCGAATGGCCAGCACCTGTTGGCGATCATAAACGACATCCTCTACTGGAATGATATGGGCAGCTCTGATCGGCCCCTCACCAGGGACGTGATACCCGTCGACCGCATTCTGACATCGACAATGAATCAACTGTCTGGCCTGGCCGTAGAAAAAGGCCTCACAATGACATATGAAAGCATCGATACTTTTGTTGAAGGTGACCCTGTGCGGCTTCAACAGGTCATGGTCAACCTGGTTGGCAACGCGTTGAAGTTTACAAAGACCGGCGCTGTCACGTTGTCCGCCCAAGCCATTGATGGGACTGTCGAAATCTCAGTTCGTGACACAGGCCCGGGGATCCCGCACGAGCATTTGGGCAACATCTTCGATTCCTTTTACCAGGTCGAAAGTGGCCTGGATCGTAATTACAACGGATCTGGTCTGGGACTCGCCATTTCGAAGGATATCGTCGAGAAACATAATGGTCAGATATCCGTCGAAAGCACGGTCGGCAAAGGAAGCGTTTTCCGCGTCTCTTTGCCTGAGTATGAATGCGCAGAACAAGCCGCCTAAGTGGCCGCAATACAGCGTCCAAGTGCGCCATGGTTTCTAGAAAAAGTCCAAATTCAACCACCCTACGGTCGCATGACCATGTGACGATCGTGGTATTGTAAGTGCGGTTGATGACGTTGGGCAAGTAGTGGCTAAAGACGTATTAAGCGAAACAAAATCTGAGCGGATTGAGAAGCGTCAAGTGCTGTCGGCACTTGCGTTTTCGTGCAGCATCGTGTGGCTCGGCGTGCTGGCGTTGGCTGTCCCGCATGATCCTTCGTCACGCTTGATCACGGTGATGATAGCCGTTGTCGTTGCCATCACCACTTTTGCTGTGACAGCCAGAGGATTTGGCCAAAGCCTGAGCAAGCTTAGCGCCGAAAACCTTTCACTGCGTGCCGTGCACCAATGTGAATTGGACAGCCACAAACAAGCGCTGAGCGGCTTCTCTGCAGTTTGTGTGCTCGACACCGAAAACAGAATTGTCGAAGCAAATGATGAATTCACAAAGCTTCTCACAAACACCAATTCGTTGGCGCTCGTTCCTCTTGAACGCGCCTTGCCAGCACTCGTTGGCACACCGTTTTGGAATGCCCTGTTGACGCATAACTTTTGGTCCGGAGATGTTGAGCTTGAACTTCAGGGTAGTGATCGACGTGTCTACCTTTTGACAGCGTTGCCCCAGCTTTCTGCGGACGGGCGCTTAATTCGAACGTTGCTCGTGATGTTTGATCGCACTGAAGAAAAAGTTGGTGTTGTCGATGACATGCTTCACGCAACGCTAGAGCACCTGAACGAGGATGTTTACGTCTATGACGTCGACACGCTCGAAGTGCGATACATGAATGAAAAAGCACGCGCGCGCTGCAAGTGGCAGATGGACGATCTGCAACAAAAACGGATTCATGACACGGTTCCAAACTTCGATGTGAGTCTGTTCCGCCGACACTCTTCGCCAATTGTACTTGGTGAAAAAGAGTCTGCGACTGTGCAGGTCATGTCACAGACTGGACCCGTCGAGATCGTCACGCGCATGATCATCGGCCTAGACAATAAACGTCTGTTTGTTTCGACACTGCGCGACCTAGCTGATCGGCATGAAATCGAAGAAGCGCGCATGGAATCTGTCTCCATGATCAGCCATGAACTGCGGACTCCTTTGACATCAATCAAAGGGTCCCTGTCACTTCTTAAGTCCGGCACGCTCGGTGACTTCCCAACGCCTGCTTCGCAGATCCTCAACATCGCCGACCGAAACAGCGATCGGTTGTTGACGATGATCAATGATATCTTGGATTACGAGAAACTTGCCGCGGGTAAGATGACATATTTGGACAAAAAGGTAGAGCTTCGCGAACTGATTACGGAAACCCTAGAAAATATGCACAGTTACGCCGAAGCAAACGACGTAATACTTGTTCATAGTCTTCCTTCGACCGCGATATTCACATACGGCGACCGCAATCGTTTGATGCAGGTTCTCGTGAACCTTGTGTCAAATGCCGCAAAGTTTTCGCCCAGTGGAACACAAGTGAGCATCGCGCTGAACGCCGAACCCAAGAGTTGGCGCATTTCCGTCAAAGACCAAGGACCGGGCATTCCAGCGTCGATGCTACCAAAAATCGGGCAGCCGTTCACACAATTTGAAGTTACACATGGCAAGCAAACCCTTGGTACCGGACTCGGGCTTACAATCGTCAAACGCATTCTTGGACACTATAAATCAGAGTTGACCATCGCCACGTCCGAGGGCGACGGCAGCGAATTCTCGTTTGTGCTGCAAGACTACGCGACTTTGTTGAAAGAAAACGACCAAAAGCTGCTGAGCTTCAATCACGACAAGGAGCGCCCACAATATGGAACTTAAGAGCATCATGCATGTCGACGACGACGAAGACATCCGCACAATTGTAAAAATAGCGATTGAGACTGTCGGCCAGATGGAGCTGGTACAATTCTCCGATGGCCCAAGCGCCTTGGAAGGTATCGGCGACACAAAACCCGATCTGTTTCTGTTCGACGTCATGATGCCGGGAATGACAGGTCAAGAGTTACGCGCAGAGCTATCCAAGTGTTCAAATTACAAGAATGTACCGACAGTTTATGTTACGGCAAAAGCGGAAGACAGTTTTACAAATCAATTGCTTTCGGGCGGCGCACTTGCGGTCGTCACTAAGCCGTTTGATCCCATGACCTTGGCAGATAAACTGCGCACAATTTGGAAAACGAAGGTAAATCCCCCTTCGGAAGAAACATTCTCTTAAAATCGGCAACTTTGAAACTCAAAGAGACCGAGTTTTTAATCTTTAGTTATTGCCCGCTACGCGTTGACGTTTATCGAACGGTCAACGAACACATTTTTGGCAATCTCGTCGAAGCTCGGAAGATCATCGAAACTTGGAGCATCGATTACAACACACAACGACCA
>ERZ1740067.1223-NODE-1223-length-18118-cov-12.158556_pt1 | contig 18118 bp, 19 predicted proteins | sample MGYA00581736_ERZ1740067 | MGnify/ENA primary metagenome ERZ1740067 (study PRJEB43018, sample SAMN04849236) | marine metagenome | isolation source: floating plastic debris | place: Pacific Ocean | collected 2008-08-27 | study: EMG produced TPA metagenomics... | reverse complement strand
TGGCACCGGACCGACATGCTGTCACGGCTCACGCGCCGCACAAATCGGGCGCATGCTGTGACCGAAAGTGGCCTGCGCCAGCACGCAGTAGATCGCGCCACACCTGGGCGGTTGAGACATTTGCTCAATAGACGCATGCCTAATGGTACGGTCTATTTCAACATTGGACAAACCAACCTGAACGACAGAACAACTGTTACGCTGCGGGGCTGCGATGGCATGCGCATTGTCGTGTATCTGCATGACACCATTCCATTGGACTTTCCCAATACGCAGACATCGGCATCACGTCTCAAGTTCAAACGCTTCTTCGATCGGCTGGACCGCCACTCTGACATCGTTTTGTGCAATTCGACCTACACCAAAGATCGCTGTTTGGCCCATGCCAAGCATCTGAAGCACACCGATGTGCATGTGCTCCAACCTGGGTTACCTGACATCACGGTTGGCAGCGCAACCTTTGGTCCGTGGTCCGACAAACCGTACTTCATGGCCATCGGCACGTTGGAGCCGCGCAAGAACATCGGCTTCCTTCTGGACCTATGGGAAGACATGGGGCCAGACGCTCCGCATCTTGTGCTTTGCGGTCGACGTGGCTGGATGAACGAAGATGTGTTTGCCCGGCTCGATCATGGCGTTGAACGTGTTCACGAACTGAACGACCTTGATGATGCAGCAATGTGGGCACTGTTGAAAAACAGCCGTGGCTTGCTGTTTCCCAGCATGGCAGAAGGTTTTGGATACCCAGCGGTTGAAGCTGCACATCTGAATGTGCCGCTGATCTGCAACCCTTTGCCCCCCTTCGTCGAGGTGCTTGGCGATTACCCTATTTACGCAAGCGAATCAGATCGCTACGTTTGGCGCAATAAAATCGAGCAACTGGCGCAAAGACGTCGGGGCCAAAGCGGTGAGCAGAGTGTGACGGGAGGCGTTGAGCCGCCCACGTGGCAGGTACATTTCAATAGGCTGTTTACTCTTCTTTGATACCCGGCGCGAAGGGCGACCGCAGGCATAGAAGGCTGACCATTGAGCGTGGTTCAAAGATATGGGCTCAGGCTCCAGCGGAAACGCTGGCGCATCCGCGCGTTTCGCAAACGTCGCGAGATGAAGCCTGTTGCCAACCGAACAAACCAAATCCGCAAAAACGACATCTTGCTGTTTTGCACCTTACGCAACGAAGGTGTGCGGCTGCCGTATTTCCTCAAATACTACCGTGAAATGGGCGTGTCACATTTCCTGTTTGTCGACAATGACAGTACGGATGGCAGCCTAGAACTGCTATCGCGACAGCCGGATGTGTCAGTTTGGAATACACGGAAAAGCTATAAACGGTCCCGGTTTGGGATGGACTGGATCAACTGGTTGTTGCGCAAATATGGCCATGACCACTGGTGCCTGACCGTCGATCCGGATGAGTTTTTCGTCTACCCGTTCTGCGATTCACGCCCCCTACCCGCTTTGACAGATTGGTTGGAGGCGTCCTCAATCCGGTCGTTCAGCGCGATGCTGCTCGACATGTACCCCAAAGGGCGGTTGGACGCGGTGCCGTATCAAGCGGGCCAGAATCCACTTGAAACGGCCTGCTGGTTTGATTCAGGGAACTACACTCTTAAGCGCAACCATCTTCTGCAGAACCTGTGGATTCAGGGCGGACCGCGGGCACGCGTCTTCTTTCCGGATCGTCCAGAGGCTGCGCCTGCGCTGAACAAGATACCGTTGGTGAAATGGCACCATCGCTATGCCTATGCCAGCTCCACACACATGATTTTGCCGCGCGGCCTGAACAAGGTTTATGATGAATGGGGGGGCGAAAAAGCCTCTGGCGCGCTATTGCATACCAAGTTTCTAAGCACGTTTGGCGAAAAAGCCATGGAAGAGCTGAAACGCCGCGAACACTATGCTGGCAGTTTGGAATACACCGCCTATGCAAACGCATTGCAGGACCATCCAGAGCTTTGGTGCAAGTGGTCGGAAAAATACATCAACTGGCGACAGCTTGAAATTCTAGGCCTCATGTCGATGGGCAACTGGGCGTGAGCGTTGGCATCGTCATGTTGTGCCACACGGCACTGCACCGCGCCGAACAAGTGGCACGGCATTGGACAAAAGCGGGCTGTCCCGTTGTGATCCATGTTGATCAGATTGTGTCCACCAAACGCTTCAAGATCTTCAAAGACCGGCTAAGTGACGATCCCCTGGTGCGGTTTTCGAAACGGCACAGATGTGACTGGGGCACATGGGGCTTGGTTGCGGCCAGTCAGGATGCAAGCGAATTAATGCTGGCCGAATTCAAAGACGTCAGCCACGTCTACCTTGCCTCGGGGGCGTGCCTTCCACTGCGCCCTGTGCAAGAGCTGATTGACTACCTCAAGGCGCGCCCACGCACCGACCATATCGAAAGCGCAACCACCGCCGACGTACCGTGGACCGTAGGCGGGCTGGACGAAGAGCGTTTTACGATGCGGTTCCCGTTTTCATGGCGGCGGAACCGGTATCTGTTCGACAAGTTCGTCGAGTTCCAGCGCAGTATGGGATACAAGCGCAAAATCCCCGAAGGCCTGACACCACATATGGGCAGCCAATGGTGGTGCCTGACGCGCCAAACCCTGTCATCGATCCTTCAAGACCCCAAACGCAAGGAATATGATCGGTACTTCAAGCATGTCTGGATCCCGGATGAGAGCTATTTTCAAACCTTGGCGCGCCTTTATTCGACCAACATCGTCAGCCGATCTCTGACGCTTTCAAAGTTCGATTTTCAGGGCAAACCGCACATATTCTACGACGACCATTTGCAATTGCTACGTCGGTCGGACTGCTTTGTTGCACGAAAGATCTGGCATAATGCGGAGCGGCTGTATGAGACACTTCTCAACCCCAAGCCCGGCGAGCTAAGCCTGCAAGAGCCGAACCCAGGCAAGATCGACCGGATTTTTGCAAAGGCGGTGGACCGCAGAACACGTGGTCGGCCCGGGCTGTATATGCAAAGCCGCTTTCCCAATGAGGATTGGGAGAACGGCGTCACTGCCGCAAAATACTCTGTTTTTCAGGGCTTTACTGAGCTATTCACCGATTTCGAACCGTGGTTGGCGCAAGTGACGGGCGCGCGGGTCCATGGTCACCTTTTCGCGCATGACCGGGCGCATTTCGCAGATGGTCAAACGGTCATGAACGGCGCGTTGTCGGACAACGCAACGCTACGCGACTACGATCCAAAGATGTTCCTCACAAATCTTTTGTGGAACACACGCGGGGAGCGACAGTGCTTTCAACTTGGCCCACACAGCACACGACACGTGATGTGGGATATCGCGAAAGACCCAAATGCGCAGGTCTCGGTCATTTCCGGTGCTTGGGCGATCCCGCTTTTCCAATCAAACCGTACTTTTGCAGACCTGCGCAGAGAAGCCGCGCATCTGCAAAAGATCGAAACCCAAATGCTGGATGCGCTACGATCACCCTATTCGAAATGCCGGATGCGCATCTGGACGATGGCCGAGTTTATCGAAAGCCCGATGGAGGCTATTCAGGTCATTGTCGATGAGATTGGCTTTCAACCCAACCGACGACTGACCGAAGCGCCGATGATGGTTGACCTCTCAGGCTTTGGGCAATTCCTGCAAAACCTCAAGAACCAGGGTATGCACCCCTACCTGATGGGCGATTTCCCGGCGGATCCGATTGTGCAAGCACCTATGCGCCACTCGTCACCGGCCCGGCCATATCTGGTCAAGAAATAAGCCATGGCACGTTTCGACAGCTTTGTGGTCTTCGCAGAAATGCGGACGGGATCAAATCTGCTCGAAGACTACCTGAACCAGATCGAAGGAATCGACTGCCATGGCGAAGCATTCAACCCGAATTTCATAGGCTATCCAAACAGATCAGACATCCTTGGCGTCACCCAGGCCCAGCGCGAGGACAATCCGAACAAGTTGCTCAAAGCGATCCAGTCTCAGGACGGGCTAGGTGGGTTTCGCTATTTCCACGACCACGATCCGCGCATTCTTCCAAGCATTTTGACGGACCAAACATGTGCCAAGATCATTCTAACCCGCAATCCCGTTGACAGTTACATCAGTCTCAAGATCGCCAGGGCAACCGATCAGTGGAAGCTGACAAACGTCAAGAAACGAAAAGAGGCGCAGGCGCATTTTGATCTGCATGAGTTTGAACGACATGTCGGGCGCACTCAGCAATTCCAGCTTGAAATCATGCACGCACTCCAAGTGACTGGCCAAACCGCCTTCTACATTGGGTATGATGACTTGCATGACACTGACGTGCTTAGCGGACTGGCATCTTGGTTGGGTAGAGAGGCACCGCCGGAAGGGTTTGAGACCAACCTGAAGCCACAAAATCCGCAACCTCTTTCTGAAAAGGTCGCGAACTTCGACCAAATGGAAGTTGCTCTGCGGGGTGTTGACCGATTTGACCTAACGCGCACACCGAACTTTGAACCAAGGCGTGGACCAGTTGTCCCTTCTTACAAAGCCTGCGCAGACTTACGTTTATTGTACATGCCGATCCGGTCGGGACCGGAAGCGGAGATCACGCAATGGATGACCGAACTGCAAGGCGGAAGCGGCGATCTTGTTTCCAAGTTCACCCAAAAGACGTTGCGGCGGTGGATGCAGGACAACCCAGGACACCAGCGCTTTACCGTGCTGCGACACCCATTGGTCCGGGCGCATGCGGCGTTCTGCGATACGATCCTGAGCACTGGACCCGGCAGCTTTGCGCAGATTCGAAACCAACTGATCAGGTTCCACAATGTCGACCTACCAGACGATCCAACTGACCCTGGTTATGACGACGCCGCACACAAAACCGCATTTGAAGGCTTCCTTCGGTTTTTGCGCGCAAATCTGAACGGGCAAACCAGCATTCGCGTCGATGCGCATTGGGCCAGTCAGGTCGCATGCTGCCAGGGTATGGCCGAGTTTTGCTTACCTGATCGATTGATCCGGGAAACGGACATCGCTGTCGCCCTGCCTGAACTAGCCGAAGCTGCAGGTGCCCGCCCCAACGTGCACGCGCCGATAGGCGGGCATGCAATGCAAGACAGGTTGTTTCGCATGTACTCACCGAAACTGGAGTCACTGTGTCGCGATGCCTACCCGCGTGACTACATGATGTTTGGATTTAGTAACTTGGATGCGACCGGCAGCGATTGAGGGACGCTTATTCTATGCTGCTTGAGTTCTGGCCGCTTCGGTGATGATTGTGTGCAACGTCGCCGCGTCATGGTTAGCTCGAAGCTTTGCACAGAAAGCCGTATCGCGCAGCGTGCGCGACACCAGCGCCAAAGCTTTCAGATGTTCTGCGCCCGAGCTCTCGGGCGCGAACAAGGCAAAGATCACGTCGACGGGTTGACGGTCAACTGCATCAAAATCAATTGGCTTCTCGAGAAGAATGAAAATGCCAACGACCCGGTCGACGCTATCAAGCCGCGCGTGAGGCAGCGCCACACCATGTCCAACACCTGTCGGTCCAAGGCTTTCCCGTTCCATCAAAGCTTCAACGGCACGTTGCGCAGGAATACCATATGCCGCCTCGGCCACATCGGCGATGTCATGCATCAAACGCTTTTTGCTGGAAGCAGAGCTTAAGACCTTGACGGCCTTGGAGCTTAACAAATCGGAAAATTTCATGTGCTGCTCGTCCAGTGACAAACGACGTGTCTAAAGTTTACGGGTCAATCCAACCGATGTTTCCATCGTCCCGACGATACACGACGTTTACCCCATCCTTTTTGTCATTGCGGAACACCAACACAGGCAGTCCCGCCAACTCCATTTGCATAACAGCTTCGCCTACGGTCAAAGACGGGATCTTGGTTTCCATCTCTGCCACGATAATGGGTTGAAGCGATTCAGGTTCCTCTTGATGCGGCTCGGCATCGCTGGCGAGGATATATGAGGACGCTCCGATAAGTTCAACAGGTTCTGTGCGGTCCTTGTGATGATCTTTTAGGCGACGTTTGTAACGGCGCAACTGTTTGTCCATCTTTTCGCATGCCCCATCAAACGCGGCGTAGATCTCTGTGGCATGGGCTTTTGCACTTGCGTTCAAACCGGTGGACAGGTGGACCACTGTCTCGCAAACATATTCATGCGCGCTTTTCGAAAACACCACAGTCGCGTCTGTTGGACGACCCGAATACTTGGATAACATGCTCTCAAGTTCGGACTTCACATGGGTCTGAAGCGCTTCACCAACGTCAATTTGTTTGCCGGTTATCTGGTAACGCATAGGGTATCCTTTTTAGTGTTTAACCTTGCCAGAACACGTATCCGGCACGCCGGTATTGTGTCGCATAAGCAAGGGAAGCGTGGCGCGTTGACCATTGTGTTTCACTGTCCTGCCGCGAAGGCTGGGTGATGAGAAACTGACGGTCTGATAGGTCAAACGCCATGAGTTCATAACAAACCCAGTCGATGCGCGAGTCAATGATTTCCATCAAAAGTTGTGGGAATTAGCCGATGCGGAAATTGTCGCCCAGATAGACCCGACGCACGTTTTCGTTGCGAACCACTTCATCAGGAGAGCCAGACATCAGGACTTTGCCGTCATGCAAAATATATGCACGATCCACGATCTCTAGTGTTTCGCGGACGTTGTGATCGGTGATCAAAACCCCAATCCCACGCTTTTTGAGGTCAGCCACCAGATGACGGATGTCGCCCACGCTGATCGGGTCCACCCCGGCGAAAGGTTCATCTAACAGAAGGTACTTCGGATCAGCCGCGAGACACCGCGCGATTTCAACGCGTCGGCGCTCACCACCTGATAGCGCAAGCGCTGGCGCGCGGCGCAAGTGTTCTATCGAAAACTCGCCCAATAACTCTTCCAACCGCTCACGACGTTTGTGGCGATCGCGATAACTGATGTCGAGGATGGCGCTAATGTTGTCCTCAACGCTCATGCCGCGAAAGATCGACATTTCTTGCGGCAGATACCCAATTCCCATGCGCGCACGGCGGTACATGGGAAGGTAAGTGACATCCTGACCATCAATCAGAACTTGCCCGCCTTCTGGGTTCACCAGCCCAGCTATCGCATAAAATGATGTGGTCTTGCCGCTACCATTGGGCCCTAAAAGAGCAACAACCTCTCCGCGCTGAACCTCAAGCGACACATCGCGGATCACGACTTTCTTTTTGTAACTTTTGCGTAGGTGATCGACGACCAAGCCGCTGCTGCCTTTGGTCACCAAAAGTTCCGGGCTGGCCATCAGTTGTCACCCGATTGGAAAACAGTCCGCACCCGACCGTTCATGCGCGCTGTCCCAGCTTCCAGATCTACGTCCATTTCATCCGACACCAAAGTGTTCGCCCCTTGGGTCAACAGAACATTACCTGTCATGCGAATGGTTCCGACGTTGACGTCATAATTGGCCCGGTCTGCCTCGGCCGCCTGTTCCCCGTTCACAAGCGTCACACCGCCGGTGGCTTCAAGACGTTCCACACCTGTCTGGTCTTGCGTATAGAACACCAAGACACGCGGTGCAGACAGACGCATGTCGCCCTGACCGATGATGACGTTGCCTGTAAAAAGTGCTGAACCGTCATTCTGAGACACAGACAGCGTTTCCGCACTTACCTCGACCGGCAGAGACGTGTCTTGCTGGACCGTGCCAAAGGCGACCTCGGTCCCTTGTGCCAGTGTTGCTGTGCCAAAGGCGAGCGCACATAAGAATACGGGTGTTCTGATCATCACTCTGCCTCTGTGTTTTGCGGAGTATACACCAGAGTCACTCCATCGGTGAATAGCAACTGAATGTCATTGGTGGTCACGTCCTCTTCAACCTCCAGTTTGCCAGCGGTCAGAACAAGGCCTGGACCGTCGGCTTCCACAGAACCGGTGCTATCGATTGCTACGCGATCCACTGCAGCGTTGAATCCTTCGCTGCGCACTGTGTAGCCCGAACTGCTTTCTAGCGTGACGCCTTCTCGCAAAAGCAAGCGATCATTATCGTCCATTTGGCCAAGCGTCGCCTCAATAGTGATGCGATTGCCGTCCTCCACATCCAGAACCACGCGCAGATCGTCGGCCAAAATACCAGTTTCACCCAAAGACACAGCCCGCGCCTGCCGAGCGGCGAGCGTTAATGCATGCCCCCCTTCGGTGACACCCGAATAAAACGGGCTTCCGACCTGTTCGCTTTGACTTGGATCTGCGCCGTTGGCCAGCATTGGGATAACGGTAATTGGATCCGGGTTGCGGGACAAAAGAAAGATTGTCGACAAAAGGACCAATGCTCCAAGCGGAAGCAGGATTTTGAGCCAGGCAATCAGTCGGGAATACATGCGTGGCCCCCGATCCTGTTACGAATGTGCAAAGATATCTGTGTCAGGCCATCCCATAAGGTCGAGTTTTGCACGTGTGGGAAGGAAATCAAAACAGGTCTGCGCGATCTCATCCCGACCTTCGCGGACAAGCATTTCATTCAACGCATCCCGCAGCTTATGCAAATACAGGACATCCGACGCCGCATACTCGACCTGCGCATCGCTGAGAGTGGCAGAGCCCCAATCGCTAGACTGCTGCTGTTTTGAGATGTCGACGTTGAGCAGTTCTTGCAGCAGCGCCTTCAATCCGTGCCGGTCCGTGTAAGTCCTTACCAGACGGCTCGCGATTTTGGTGCAGTACACGGGGGCAGTCAGTACGTTGAAGGCGTTGTACATCGCGGCGATATCAAAACGCCCGAAATGGAACAATTTCAGCACGTCAGGATCGGCCAGTAGCCGTTCTAGATTTGGTGCCGACGTTTGACCCTTTTCGATCTGAACAAGACATGCCGTACCATCACCACCAGAAAGCTGAACCACACAAAGGCGATCGCGGTGCGGATGAAGGCCCATCGTTTCGCAATCGATCGCAACCTCTGGTCCAAGATCAAGACCGTCTGGTAGGTCGCGCGCGTAAACTTGATGGGGCATGGTCGGGCCTTTGGCAATTGTGACCATCCGCAGATAGACCTTCGCAGAATGTGGCGCAACCTGTCCAAACTTGCCCAACTTTGCCCCGATTCGAACAAATCGGTCATGATTCGGACTTACTTGGGGCAAAGTATGCTTAACAAATGTCGGATTTCCGCCAAGTTTGTGTCAATTTATTTCATTGCGTGATAGGCGGATTTTTGCGGGTTTTTGGGGTCACTCAACAAGTAATTCTTCACCGTCATACGCTTGACACATTCCTGATTGTTGCGGGTGCGTTGACAGTCGAAAAGGCCGAAGACCCGTATTGATTGCCATAGCGCTGTTCACGGATGCGAAACAATCGTATTTTTTTTCGGCTACTTAGCTTCAAATGCTTGCTGATTTGAAACCAGTTCGTCACCAAAAAGATGCCAGTAGGTCGATTCAAGCCAATTTGTGGTCGATACAATGCATCTTGAGAAACCAAGTTATTGCAGTGCTTTAAGCGACTTTCCGCACTTCGGCGGATCATTGCTCACAATCGGGAAATAGTGATTACCACCGCGTATCCGGCCAAAGACCGCTCATCGCTTAATATCTCAAAAGTTGAAATGCATGTGGGAACACACGGAATAGTTTCCCCGCACACCGAACGTTGACCAAAATAAGGCGCATCGCCATAAAGCAGTCATGTTTCGGCAGGCCACATTCCTGCCTTGTTTTGTCGTTGGCACTTGGGGGTTGGTGCTTCCATTAAGGGGTTGCGTAAGGTTCGTCTGCTGAAGTCTGCCAAATAGTCTGAAAACCTAAAATCCGGGATCAAACCCGAAGCACATGCTTTTCGCTCTGCGCGTCAAGCAGCCAGGTTTTGCACGCCATTGTCAGTCGAAAATCGAACCCTTCGCACGGGAATAAAGGTGCTCGAATGACACTTCACATCCGCCAACAACTGCCCTCTGCGGAAGTCGATCTGCTGGTCTCATCGGCATTTAAACGGTCTGAGACCAAGAGCTTGTATCGCAACCATTTGAAGCGGGCTTTGGACATCATTCTGGTACTGATCGCAGCGCTGCCTGTCTTACTTATCATGACAGTTTGCGCATTGCTGATCGCGCGCGACGGCGGTTCGCCGTTCTATTCGCAGATGCGTGTTGGCCGCTACGGACAAACGTTCAAGCTTTGGAAATTGCGGAGCATGGTGTCCAATGCGGACGAAGCGCTTGAACGTCACTTTTTGGATAACCCGGCAGCACGGTTGGAATGGGATCGCAACCAGAAACTGCGCAATGACCCACGCATCACCAGAGTTGGCGCTTTCCTGCGCAAAACCTCCATTGATGAGCTTCCGCAACTATGGAACGTCCTCATCGGAGATATGTCACTTGTTGGTCCGCGCCCGATGATGGTGGATCAGCAGGACATGTACCCAGGCTCCGCTTATTATGCCCTGCGCCCTGGATTGACGGGTTTTTGGCAGGTGTCTGTGCGCAACGAAAGCAGCTTTGCAGAACGCGCAAATTACGATGCGGACTACCTGAGCAAAGTGAACCTCGCACAAGACATGTCTGTGATGTGGAAGACAGTCAGCGTTGTAGCAAAAGGCACCGGCGTCTGAACTAGGCGGCTATGGCCAATTTGCTCAGCCGTTCCATCAGTTCATCCAGTGCTTTGCTGTTGATCTCATTCTTGAGAACACCATCATCGTCGAACTCTTTGAAAGATGCCGCGACCAAAACTTCTGGCCCGATCAAGAGTTGCGGACGGAACGGCATGAGGCACAGCTGCAACATGCTTTGAACGCGCTCTCCCCCGGATCGACCGGCGGTCGCTGACATAATGGCGACAGGCTTATCCAACCACGGAGACCCTTTTGTGCGACTGACCCAATCGAGTGCATTCTTCAGAACGCCGGGCACGCCTTTGTTGTATTCAGGACACGCAATGATGACAGCGTCAGCATCTGCGATTTGATCAGCCAACATCTGGACCTCGGTCGGCACACCAGACGACTCTTCAAGATCGCCATCGTAAAGCGGAAAGCGAATGTTGGCCTCGGTAAACTCGACTGACCCTAACCGACGAACAGCATCCTGCATGAGCAAGCGGTTGGTGGAACCAGCGCGCAATGCGCCGCAAATGCCAAGAATTTTCAAGTCTGCCACGTTTCGTCTCCTTCATTGATCCCATCGAGACGTGGGTCACACGAAGGTCCTGACAACCATGCCCCAAACAAAAAAGCCCGCGCAATACAGCGCGGGCTTGCAATTCTATCGATAGCAATCAAGCGTTTGGCAGGATGACGATCTCAACCCGGCGGTTTTGCGCCCGACCTTCCGGTGTCAGGTTGCTTGCAATAGGTTGGTCTTCACCCCGTCCAATGCTTTGAATACGGAAGGATGGAACACCTTCACTTGTCAAAACACTTGCAACAGATTGCGCGCGGCGTTGCGACAGATCGAAATTGAAGGACGCGTCACCAGTGTTGTCGGTATGACCCACAACCTGCACAGTGGTGTTGGGGTATGCCAAAAGGCTTTGACCCACGGTGCGCAGATCTCGCTGTAGATCAGGCCGCAGGGATGCGCTGTTTGTCGCGAACAAGATGTCTTGCGGCATTGTCACGATCAGGCGGTCGCCTGTGTTTTGAATGCTGACATTGTCATTACCCAATTGCGCGCGCAGGTCTGCTTCCTGCCGATCAAGCTGGTTGCCGATGATGGCACCACCTGCACCGCCGACCACAGCACCGATAACGGCACCGCGACGACGTTCTTCAGCATCATCTCCGGCCAGGATGCCTGCCAACGCACCAACACCGGCACCGATGGCTGCGCCCTGCTTGGCCTGCCGGTTCGGATCGTTGGGATCGCTGAAACCGCCCTGCGTACATGCGGACAACACAAGCGCGCCGATCAGCGCGAATGGAAGTGAGAGTCTGGAAAGGGTCATATTTGGTGTGCCTCTTTATTGCTGCGCCCGGTTCTATGGGTCTCATTGCTGCTATTCGATAACATACCAAGCGCGACACCGCCTGTCGCGGGGAAATCGGCACCTTTCCGCGCAAAGAGATGTGATCAGGCGCCTGCTTCCTGACGTGCGGCCTCCCATGCGAGGATGCTCCGTTTGACCGGCAAACCCCAGTGATACCCCCCAAGCCCACCCGATTTCCGCAAAGCGCGGTGGCAAGGGATGAGGTAACTGATGGGGTTTCGACCTACGGCAGTACCAACCGCACGTACTGCTTTGGGGTGGCCGATGAACTGCGCGATTTCGGAATAGGTTGTGACGTGACCAGAAGGAATGCGCATCAACGCCTCCCATACCTTAATCTGAAAGGGTGCGCCGATCATAAACAGAGGTGTGGGTTCGAGGCTGTTTTCCGCACCAAACGCGTTCAGCACCCAGGGGCGTAGACGCATCGGGTCTTCGATATAATCTGCTTGTGGCCAGCGACTGATCAGGTCTTGCCACGCATCGTCTTCGCTGCATTCCGAAGCAAAGCCAATTCCGCACAGACCTTTGTCTGTTCCCATCACCAAAGCTGGACCAAACGGGCTTTCAAACCAGCCCCAGTATATGACCAAACCCTCCCCTTTTTTGGCAAAATCACCCGGACTCATCGCCTCCCACCGTAAAAAGAGGTCATGCAACCGGCCTCCACCGGACAGGCCAGTGGAGTGCGCCGTTTCGAGTGTTGTAAAACGTTCGGCCAACAGCGCCTTGGCATGGCCCAGCGTCAGGTATTGTTGATACCGCTTTGGGCTGACACCGACCCAGCGTGAAAAGACGCGCTGAAAATGTGCGGGGCTCATCTGCACCGAAGCTGCAAGCTCGTCCAAGGTGGCTTGTGGGCCAAGCGCATCAACGGCGTCCAACGCCCGTCGCATGACATTAAAATGATAGCCTTGGGTGTCTTCAGCAAGATTTTGCATCGCGCGGGCCTTTCGTGTGTGGTGGCCCAAGGTCTAGCCCAAGCACAAGGCACCGTTCGACCCGAAACCTGCGCATGTTACGCGCTTGCCCCTTCCTGGCCCAAACGGCATATGAAGGCGGATATGGCCAGGCAACTTGATTACTACACCATCCGCGAGATCTTCACGCGATTTCAGGCAGCAGACGCCGAACCCAAAGGCGAATTGGAACATGTAAACGTCTACACTCTTGTCGTCGCCGTTGCATTGTCCGCGCAGGCCACAGATGCAGGTGTGAACAAAGCCACCAGAGAACTATTCAAGATCGCCGACACACCCGAGAAGATGCTCGCCCTAGGTGAAGAGGGTGTAATTGAACACATCAAAACAATCGGCCTGTATCGCAACAAGGCGAAGAACGTCATCAAACTCAGCCGTATCCTTGTCGATCAGTACGGCAGTGAAGTTCCAAACTCCCGTGCCGCGCTTGAAGGTCTGCCGGGCGTGGGGCGCAAGACGGCCAATGTGGTTTTGAACATGTGGTGGGGACATCCCAGCCAAGCTGTGGACACACATATTTTCCGCATCGGCAACCGCACCGGAATTTGCCCTGGCAAAGACGTGGTCGCTGTGGAACGCGCGATTGAGGATCATATTCCGGTTGATTTCCAGCACCATGCTCATCACTGGCTGATCTTACACGGTCGCTATGTCTGCGTTGCGCGCAAACCCAAATGCGGGGCTTGCCTTATCAACGATCTCTGCCCTTTTGAGGACAAAACCATATGACCCGCAAAAATGTGCCGTCAGGCTCTTACCTTGAGCCAATCATTGGCTTTAGCCGCGCTGTCCGTATCGGCCCGCATGTCGCTGTTGCAGGCACTGCGCCGATTGGAACAGATGGAAAAACCGCCGGTGTCGGTGATGTTGAGGTACAGATGCGGCGTTGTCTTGAGATTGGATTGGCCGCGCTGAAAGACGCAGGGGCGGACGCGTCTGACGTGATCCGCACGCGCATTATGCTAACGGACGCAACCCTTTGGGAGCAGGCTGCAAAGGTCCATGGTGAGGTGTTTTCAGACATCCGGCCTGCTTGCACCGTTGTAGAAGTCAAAGGGTTCGTCGATCCCGATTGGCTCGTTGAAACCGAAATCGACGCAATCATTTCAGAGGACATGCCCGCATGAGCAAGAAGTACCAAGTGGTCGGCATCGGCAATGCCGTTGTCGATGTGATCGCGCGAGCAGAAGACACATTCCTTGATCTGATGGGTATTCAGAAAGGCATCATGCAGCTGGTTGAACGCGACCGGGGTGAGACGCTGTATGCCGCGATGAAAGAGCGCGTTCAGACACCGGGTGGGTCCGTTGCCAATACCTTGGCCGGGCTCGGAAATCTGGGCTTACGCACCGGGTTTATCGGACGCGTACATGACGATGCCTTGGGACGTTTCTATGCAGATGCGATGCGAAAAGACGGCACTGATTTCGTCAACGCACCTGTGCCGGGTGGTGAACTACCAACATCGCGGTCGATGATCTTTGTCTCACCAGACGGGGAGCGGTCGATGAACACCTACCTCGGCATTTCCGCAGAGCTTGGGCCAGAGGACGTTGCCGAAGATGTTGCGGCTGAAGCTGAAGTTGTGTTCCTGGAAGGATACCTGTTCGACAAGGACAAAGGCAAAGATGCCTTTATTCGCACAGCGCGCACCTGCCGCGCGGCGGGGGGTAAATCCGGCATCGCAATTTCCGATCCGTTTTGCGTCGAACGTCACCGTGCAGATTTCCTCGACCTGATCGAGAACGAGATGGATTACGTTATCGGCAACGAAGCCGAAATCATGTCGCTTTACCAAAACAACGATTTGGAAGCTGACTTGGCCGCTGTTTCTGCGATCTGCCCGTTGGTTGTGTGCACGCGATCAGGCGACGGGGTGTCTATCATCCGTGATGGTGCGCGCACAGATGTGCCAGTGGACAAAGTTGTGCCGGTGGATGCGACGGGCGCTGGTGATCAGTTTGCAGCCGGGTTCCTTTACGGTTTGGCAACAGGCCGCGATATGGGGACCTGCGGACAGATGGGATGCACCGCTGCTGCGGAAGTTATTTCGCACATTGGGCCGCGGCCACAGGCAAACTTGCAGGCACTGTTTCGCGAAAAAGGGCTTTTGTGATCTGCTGAATGCGCCAGCACGCCATATCGGGATGACACAAAGCGACACGCTATCTGCGGAACGGGCTTGGGCGCAGACCCTCTTTTGCAGACATCACCACATCCATTATGCGCTTTTCGCGGGTCGGCGCAGTTTTGGCGGTTTTGATCCATTCAAGTGTGCCGCGTTTGACGGATTTGGGATATGCGTCCCAAACCGTTGAAAGATCGCCCAGCGCGGTGAGCAGATCTTGCGGTGCTTCGAGACGTTCGACATCGTCCAGAAACGTCCACATTCCGTTCTGCTTTGCCTCGGCGATCAGCGCCTCTCCGGCGGGGGTCATTTGCCCGGCTGCGCGCGCTTCTTCCACTTTAGCCTTGTTGATCGCGGACCAAGCCGATTTCGGATTGCGAGGTGCGATGCGGTAAGACGAACGATCCTCGTCGACCTTGCGCGTCACGCTGTCGATCCAGCCCCAACACAAAAGTTCGGTCACCGCTTCACCCCACGGCAGATAGTGGTTGGTGTGCTTCTTATAGACAACCAACCAAACACTGTCTGATGTGACGTGGTTTACTTTCAGCCAAGCACGAAGATCTGCGCGAGATTTGACTTCAACTTGGGTCATGGACAGCTGAGCTGGGCTCCTCAGTTCGCGATAAATCCACCGGCGTGCAACTGTGTATCAGAATTGCCATGGAATGCGCCGATCACTTCGTCCGCACCAACGAGTCCCAACAAAGGTCCGGTCACACCGTTATACGTCACACTTCCTTCAAGTGCATTACCGTCAAACCGACCATCAACCGCAAGTTCGTTGTTGTCGAGCAAAGGATTGAGGTCACCGCCGTCGCGACCAATGCCTTGGCCCGTCAAAGTCTGATCATCAAAGTTCGCGATGAGAGTAAGCACACCATCATCCGAAAAAGAGGTGAACCCGACACTATCACTTGTCCGCGTGATGTCTCCAAGAACAGCAACTTCGAAACGACCTTGATAAGAGGCCGTCCCACCTGACAAGGGCGGCGCGACCGTTGCGCCTGGAACAATGCCAGCAAACCCTTCAAGGTTTTGATCATCAACAAAACCAACCTCATACCCATAGCCATTTCCTGTGATGCTGGAAAACTCCGATCCAGCACGGCTGCGGTTGGGATCTGTCCTCGATATTTCTCCGTTCGCATTTGGCGTTGCGAAGCTGCTGTCGATGTCAGCAGACAAGGATGACGAACTTGAGCCGCACCCTGCCAGTACCAAGCACGGCACAACACACGCATAAGCGAATCTTTTCATGACAATCTCCAAATTTGAGGTGGTGTTTCCGTCGTCGACTCAGAAAGCCGAACACCACCACAATAAGGCGATTAAAATAGTCAGAAAACCCCTAAAGCGTGTTTTCTTTCGTTTATCTTATTAATTTTAAACAATAAAAAAGAGGGTCGGATCAGGCCACATAAAGTGTCTGATCGTTCCATTTCCTTGGGTTGAATTGGATATTGCGACGCTGGATTGCAAGCGACCGCAGCGCCGGATGACGCTGGGTCACCAACCATTTCAGCGAAACTTTGCTAATGCGCTTCGGCCCAGTTTGCGCCTTGGCCCGCATCGGCGACCAATGGCACGGCAAGTTTCACAACTGGGTCTGCAGCGCCTTCCATGACCTCGCGGGCTTTGGCGATAAGCGCATCCTCGGCGCCGGCTTCCACCTCGAACAAAAGTTCATCATGCACCTGCAACAGCATTTTGGCCGGCAGATCAGCAATCGCATCGGGCATACGGATCATGGCGCGGCGAATGATATCGGCAGCAGTGCCTTGGATCGGGGCATTGATCGCCGCGCGCTTGGCAAAACCGGCGCGCGGACCTTTGGCGTTGATCTCGGGCGTGTGGATGACCCGGCCAAAGAGTGTTTCGACCCTGTTATGTTCTTTGGCGAACTTGGTTGTGTCATCCATATACGCCTTGATCCCCGGGAAGCGTTCGAAATAGCGGTCGATAAAGCCTTGCGCTTCGGCACGAGGGATCCGCAAATTGCGGGCAAGGCCAAAGCCGCTGATGCCGTAGATCACACCAAAATTGATCGCTTTTGCCTGGCGACGCACATCAGGCGTCATGTCTTCGAGTGGCACATTGAACATTTCAGATGCGGTCGCGGCATGGATATCTTGCCCGTCTTTGAACGCATCTTTGAGGGCTTGAATATCGGCGATATGCGCAAGAATGCGCAACTCGATCTGAGAATAATCTAGCGCGACCAGTGTCTTGCCCGGTTCGGCCACAAACGCCTCGCGAATGCGGCGGCCTTCTTCAGTGCGGATCGGTATGTTTTGTAGGTTAGGGTCAGTAGAGGCGAGGCGACCCGTGTTGGCACCCGCAATCGAATAGGACGTATGCACACGACCGGTGTCTGCATTGATGTGATCTTGCAGCGCGTCGGTATAGGTGGACTTCAACTTACTAAGCTGGCGCCAATCAAGCACGCGCGCCGGTAGGTCATGCTCTGTGGCAAGATCTTCCAGCACATCTGCGCCGGTGGCGTATTTGCCAGTCTTGCCCTTTTTCCCACCTTCGAGACCCATTTCATCAAACAGGATTTCACCGACCTGCGCAGGTGACCCAACATTGAATTTGCGGCCAACGATTTCGTAGATTTCATCTTCCAACCCAGCCATCTTCTGGCTGAATGCGTTGGACATCCGGCTTAGCGTGTCGCGATCAACCTTGATGCCGTTGCGCTCCATCTGGGCAAGCACTGGCACCAAAGGCCGTTCCATCGTTTCGTACACGCGGGTGACTTTGACCTGATGGAGTTGCGGTTTGAACATCTGCCAAAGACGCAACGTAATCTCTGCATCCTCAGCGGCGTATGGAGTGGCCTTGTCGATAGGGACCCGATCAAAAGTGATCTGCGATTTTCCTGTGCCCAAAAGTTCTTTGATCGGGATCGGCGTGTGGCCCAGATAACGCTCAGACAATGTGTCCATGCCGTGGCTGTGCTGCCCTGCATTCATCGTATAAGACATGAGCATTGTGTCATCGATCGGCTGCACATCGACCCCGTAGCGCGACATGATCTTGGTGTCGTACTTCATGTTCTGACCAATTTTGACGACCGCCGGGTCTTC
>ERZ1740067.1221-NODE-1221-length-18132-cov-5.479394_pt1 | contig 18132 bp, 14 predicted proteins | sample MGYA00581736_ERZ1740067 | MGnify/ENA primary metagenome ERZ1740067 (study PRJEB43018, sample SAMN04849236) | marine metagenome | isolation source: floating plastic debris | place: Pacific Ocean | collected 2008-08-27 | study: EMG produced TPA metagenomics... | reverse complement strand
CAAAGGCGCACCGCTCGCTTGGCCGCAGGTGATTGGAGTCAGGGGCGCAGCCCTGACCGCCGTAGCGGGTCTTGGGATTGGGGCTTTGGCTTTTCCCCAGGCTCAAAACCGCGTCTTCGAGGCCCTTTTGACACCCGAGCAAGCGCAAAATGCGACCCTGATGGCCCGCTATCAAAAGCGCGACATGGACCTTTATGATGATGGGGCGTGCCGCTTTCCGGCAGAGACCTTTGATGCGGATTTAGAGACCCGGTTTGCCAAGTGCGTCGAAAGACATGGACCGGCTTTGGTGGTGTTGGGCGACAGTCATGGCATCAATATCTACAATGCCATGGCTCAAAAGACAGACGCGCCGTTTATTCTGGGGGCTGTGCGCAGCGCGTGCCGTCCACAAGATAACAAATCTGAGTGCCAATACGCAGATTTCGCCCGCTTCGTGGAGCGCCATGCCGAGACCATCGCAGAGGTGATTTATCACCAAAGCGGCTCGCATCTGATGCTTGACCCCCTGGGGCAACCCGACAGCCCGCTGGCCTTTGAAGATGGGGCGCGCGTGACGCTCTATCATGAGAAGTTGGCGCGCCTGGACAGCTATCTGGCGGAGCTGAATGTGCAGGTTCCCGTCACGTGGTTGGGGCCCTTTGCGGAATTCCGCGAACGGTCTGACTTTGCAAGTCTGCATCGGCAGCGGTTTAACCCCAATGCGCTGGCGCTTTTTGACTGGCTTGAGCCTAAGCTGGAACGCAAAGCGCAAGGCTACCGCTATGTGGCGCTGCACCCCCATCTCGATACGCTTTATGGCGAGGTAATCTTGGGGGACTGCCTAACGGTTTTGGACCAAGACCACTGGTCTTCTTGTGGTGAGCCGCTTTTGGGCGAGAAGCTGGCCGCGCTTGACCTGGTTCCAGACACGGGACCGCCTGCGCGCGCGGTGGGTCCACAGGTGGCGCGGGGAGCGCGCGGACCCTTTGATTTGAACTAGACGGGACGGCCTAAAGCGCGTTTGAGCGCTTTGATGGGCATCCAGAGCAGACGATAGTACCACTTGTAAGGCTCTAGGGTGCGAATGGTCTCTGTCGCGGTAAATCCTTTTTCCGGCTTGTGCCTCTTCATATGGAAGTAAGGGTTTTCTGCGCGCTGGCTGAAGTCCCAGTAATGGATATCGAGCGCGGCTTGGCGGAAAATGAAGGGGGAAGAAAACTGATCGCGCGGGGCGAAGCGGTTGAGCTCCTCCCACCAATTGCCGAGGGCATCGATCAATTTGGCGCTGCGGAGATTATAAAACAGGATGTTGTTTTCGGTCACGGGCAGATCCCCGTATCCCAGATCATTATAGCGCGCTTGTTGTGCGCGCGCGATCGCCACATCTTCTGGTTTGACCCGCCCAATTTCAATCGCTGCATCGATCTCATCGGAGATGCCGTATCCTTTGAAATGATGAAACTGCCCGATATCTTTGCCGGAGGCTGCGAAGGCTTTGATCAGTGGGGTCAGATCCGATTTAATCAGGAAATTCGCGTCCACATAGACGGCGATGTCGTAGTCCTCAAAGATCAGATGGGGGTGCATCTTGGCGTAGCGGTTGATCAACGCGGGCTTTTGGGGAGCGCTGTCCGGCAGGTGTGGGGCAGGGCGCGCGCGCCAGCCAAATGTTAAGGGATAGCGCCGGTCTGCGAGCACCACAAAATCTACGCCAGGGGTCTTTTTGAGAGGAGAAAAGAGATTGTCGTAGTTGCCAATAATGCAGGTGTAGACGACCACTTTCATCACAGAAAACCTTACCCTAGATCACGCCTCCGGCCTGGGCTCTACCGCAAAACAAATCATTTGCAAACTGTGCGCTGCCCCTTGCTTGACAGGTGGCGCGGTTCTGTGTGCATCACCATTCTCACAATAGTACCGCAAGAGATCTCGTCCCATGTGTCCCCTATGAACTCCACTGCGCAGGTTGACCCAATGCCCCAGGACTGGCGCTTGCACCTTGGGGTGCACAAGACAGCCACCACCCATATCCAAGAGCTTCTGAAAGCGGCCCAAGGATCCTTGGCTGAGGTGGGTACGGATGTGGTGCCCATGGAGGTCCTGCGCAAAGAGCGGATCCCCGATCTGCGCTTGCGCAATCCACATGCGCTTTTGGGTGGATCCCTCTTGCGCGGGCAGTTGACCCGCGCCCTTGCCCCTCACCTGACGGGTAAATCCACACTGGTGATGTCGAACGAGGATTGGATGGGCGCTTCTGAGGAAGCGCTGGCCCCTGTGACATATCCCAAAGCCTCCCGCCGCTTGGGTGCGTTTCTTTCGGCGGTGCCGCGACACGCTTCGATGCATCTTTTTCTTGCGGTGCGTCGGTGGGACGCGTTTTTGCCGGCTGCGTATTCAACAGCGATCAAGAACCTGGAATTGCCTTTCGCCTTTGAGGCCGTGCGCGCCCGCGTGATGGCTGAGACGCCCGATTGGAGCGATGTTGTCGCCCGTGTGCTGCGCGCAGCCCCACGCGCAGAGCTGACCGTTTGGCCCTATGAGAGCTACCGTGCGAAAGGCACCGAGATTTTCAGCGCAATCACAGGTCACAGCTTTGAGGTTTTACCAGATCTGCCGCCGCCCGTGGCCACGCGCACGCCAACACAAGCGGCCATTTCTGCCATTGAAGCGCTGCCCAAGGGCTTGTCGCGTGGAGAACGCCGCAAGCGCACCTTTGAGATCTGGGAAGAGACTGACCCCGCCAAAGACGGCAAGTTTGCTCCGTTCTCGGAGGCGGATCAAACGGTTCTGGCGGCGCGCTATACCCAGCAACTAGAGATAATCGCGGCCCTACCACGGGTGCGGTTTCTATAATAATTTACCATAATCCTGATTACACGTCTGGTGTGTCCACCTGACTTCTGGGGTCAATCAAGAGCGCCGTGATCCAGCCAAAGACAAAGCCCCCCAAGTGGGTTTGCCACGCCAAGTGACCGTCAAGGGCCCACCACATCACAAGGTTCATCGCAATAAGCAAAAGCACCAAGCGCACCACGGGCCAGAGCGCTTCGCGCAGTGTGAAGCGGTCGACGTATTGCCAGGCCAAAAGCCCGCCTGCGAGCCCAAAAAGCGCCCCCGACGCGCCAACCATCGGTTGGACAGAGCTCGACATCAGCGCAAAGCCCGCAGCGCCCCCCAGCATGGAACTGACGTAGAGCGCAAGAAAGCCCCACACGCCGACCCGTGCAATTGCGCCCTCTCCCAGTGACCAGAGTGTGATCATATTGACGACAAGATGCACCGGCCCACCATGGAGGAAGGCATAGGTCACAAACATCGCATAGGGCTGAAGGCTATAGTTGGGCTCCCAGGTGCCCAGCAGTCCGACCCAAAATCCACCATAGTCATAGGCTGTGTTGCGCAGGCGCGGGATCTCGATAAGGCGCAGGTCCGAGAGCCAAAGCGCTCCTTCGATCAGCCCGCAGAGCGCAATGATCACCGCTAAGATGCGCAGGGAAGCGGGCATGGGCCTCTCGTCTCTTGCCTTGAAGGCACAACCTGAGCCGTGCCTTGCTGTTTGGCAAGAGCGTTTAACGGGGGGTTAGCGTGTTTGCCCCTCAGCCAGCGGGGGTATGAAGCGTGGCAGACGCTTGAGCACGCCGCCCATCACATCTTGGATCCGTGCGTCCACATCGGCTTCGGTTTCACCTGGCCCAATGGGCGAGACAAAGCGCACAAGCGCGCCATCGGTCCGGCCAATGGTGAGACTGTCATACACCACGCTGAGCTTGGCTTTGAAGTCGTTGGTGAAGCGCTGGCCGCGCTGTTCAAACCAGTAATAGACCACCTGCTGTTGCAAGCCGTTTTGGATAATCGCACGGTTCACGCTGAAGGTCTCAAACGCCGTGTTTGGGAAGCTGACGTCATAGGGCTCAAGCTTGAAGATCTCCCAACCACCTGCGGGCAAACAGACCTCTGGGGAGTGGATGCCCGAACCTTCGGTCTGCTGGTGGTAGAAGGCGGTGAAAAAGTTCACGGCCTCGTTGCTACCTGGCTTGATGTAGGTCGCATTGATGTAATCATCCGCGCCCAAAACCGCTTCGATCTCGGGATCAAGCGTGGTCCGTACGGAGGTCCAATCGCCCAGCGTCGAGGGGAAGAGCGTGAACGGATCACGCTCGACATTGCCCGGTGTGGGAGGGGCTGTGACAAGATATGCGGCGCTCGCCAGAACGGTAAGTCCTGCCGCGAGGGCTGCCATGGTGCCGCCTTTGATTTCCACCAGACGGGTGGAGACGCGGGCCAGGCCTGTGGTGTCGAGGTCGATCGCTTCGGCAAGGGGCAGCGGGTTTGGCGTCAGACGCTGCAACAAGATCGCGGTCGCAAAGAGGATCGCGATACAGGCCATGAAGATGATCCAACCTTCAAACCAGTGCAGGAACCCCTCGGCATGCTCGATACCGTAGCTGTTGACCAAGATGCCAATCACGCCAATGCGGAAGGAGTTCATAAAGACTGTGAGCGGGGCGGCCATCAACAGCAGAAAGGCTTTGTGCCAAATAGGACCGCGGTAAAGGATTGCAAAGAGATAGCTGAACGAGAGGATCGGGAAGAGATAGCGCAGACCCGAGCAAGCCTCGGCCACCTGCAGCTTATAGACGCCCAGATCGATGATATTGCCTTCCAAGAACACGGGCACACCCGCCAGGCTCACAAACCAGACGCCAAGCTGGCTGGAGATCGTCTGGAGGAAGGTGGTCAGTTGCCAATACAAGAACTGTGGCAGTGGCAGCATGAAAACGAGGTGGATCACAGGCAGTTGGTGTTTGATGCCGCGGTCCCACCCAAAGACAGTCAGAACAACACCGCCCACCCAGATAATGAAGGCATACGTGACGATATCGGGGATGCGTACTACATTGCCGAGGATCGCAATGGCCAGACCAAAGGCCACCACCAGCACACCTGGCCAGCGTTTAACCGGTTGGCTGCGATCGGGGCGTGGCATACTGCGCAGTTCGCGCAAGAAGAGATAAAGCGAGATCACGGGGATCAGAGGCCCGTGGCTGTATTCAGGGGTCAGCCACGCTTTGCCAAGGCTCACAAACCCCATCCAGAAGATTGGGATAGAGCCGATCACCAGAAGGGCAAACAAGAGCACCCCTTGGAGGTTTAATGCGCGCCCCGCAAATAGACCGGGGGTTTCGACAGTATTCTCAGGAGTAGAAATAGACACCGGGACCGCCTCATCGACCGAACACAAAAACCAAACACGCCCCACTTACTGCAAATGATTCTCAAAAGCGAGTCTTTGCGTCAGGCGCGCCTGCGTTCTAACGCAGCTGTGATCCCAAAAAAGGGCTGGGTCATGATTTTTTGAGGGCGCGCCTTTAAGAGCGCACTTTGTCTTAGAACGTCCGCCCTATGGGCGGACTTTTGAGCTAGGGACGTCTGCCCTATGGGCGGACTTGGAAGGTCCGTTCCAGGTTGATGAAGACCCGGTTGGAATTGCCCGCACCGTCCCCGCCACGGCGCGCTTCGCGGTATTGATAGCCAGCGGCCAAGTCCCAATCGCGGGTGACATCTTGGCGGTACGTGAGCCCAAACCGTGTGCTTTGGCGATCCGTTTCAAAGCTGTCGACAACGTTTGAGGTGTTGTAGCCGGCCGTGAAGGTCACGCTTGAGGTTGCGGTCAGATTTTCGCGGTAGCTGGCCGTGACACTTGAGAAAATCGCATCGAGATCCTCAGATGTTGTCCCTGCGAATTGGCGTGCCGCGACCGAGATCCGTCCGCGCTTGGTTTGACGCCCGTAAGAGAGGCCAAACGAGGGGAAGCTCTCTCCATCATCAAAAGTGCTGACACCGGCATTTGCCGTCAGCGAGCCATTGCGGAATGCTAAAGAGCGGCCCACGGAATATTCGTCCACAGCGCCGTTTGAGTTGATCGAGCGACTGGCCGAGGCCGTGATGGACCCATTCGGGCGGCGGTAGCGCAGGGACGCGCTGTAATCGACACCCTCTTCGGTCTCGGTCACACGTCCACCGGCCCCATCATTGAGTGTGGTTTCCACATCCGCACTGCTGAGGCTGCCCGAGAACGACAGAAGCGGCGATGCCCGCCAGGAGACCGATCCACCGAGCCGCTCGCTGGTGCGCTCCCTTTCGCTTTCGCCGTCGGACTCCGAAAGATCGTAGTTATAGTTCAACCGCGCGGTGACGCGAGGGTTGATGGTGAACCGCGCGAAAGCCGTATAATCGGTGCTCATCGTGTCAAAGAGATCGGGGTCATCGATGTCGATAAAGTTGCGCTGTTGGTGCGCCACTTCGATGCCAAAACCCACTGAGCGGCGTTTGGCAAACTCAAGGCTCAGACCAAAACTGATGTCTTCCCGGTCTCCCTCATCGCGCACGAGGTCTTGTTCGTCAAAATCGCCACTGACAATCTCATCGCCGGTGTCTTCGTCAATCACAGTCACCGCACCAAAGCCCGTGTCATCCACATCCGTGGGCACAAATCCGTCTACTGGCACACGGCGATAGCTGAGCAAGGACGACACTTCGGTCGCCCCGTTGTCGCGCACAAATTCAAATCGCAAAACAGGCCGTTCAGACCGGATCTCACCGTCATCAGAGAGCGGGATATCGATGCCCGTGCCGGTCTGAAATGTTAGGCGCTGGTTGCGTGTCTGGCTGGTGATGTTGAGGCGCACGTCTGTACTTGCGCGGCCATCGTCATCTGTAAACTGCAGCGAATTGACCAAATCTACAGAGGCAAAGAAGCCTGCGATTTGTGCGTTGTTCCCTGGGTTTTGTTGCCCCAACGCGCCTGGTCCAAAAGACGCGAAAACGAGGCCTGCGCTTGCAAGCCCCGTAACCCCTAGGCGCCGAGTGGTTTTAGCTCTGCGCGATTGTTTTTTTGTCATTGCCCTACTCGAAAAGCCTGCGCTCAGGGACGAGAATAATATCTCCCTCGGCTAAGAGCACGTCATTTTCCAATGACGCCCCGCGAGAAAGTGCTCGATAGTCAATTGTGGTGACGCTTTGCGCATTCGTGTTTGGATTGGTGCGGCGCAATTGGATGCGTTTGGTGGCAGCAAAGTTTGTCATGCCGCCGCTTTGGCTCAGAGCTTGGAGGAGGGTCGTCCCTGGCGTCACCTCACGCAAGCCTGGCGCATTCACTTCCCCAAGGAAGTAAATCTTGATGAGTTCTTCTGCCAGTTCTTCTGGCAGTTGGTCTTCGCGAGGACGCAGAGCGCGCACCGTCACAAAAACATTGGGTTCCACAGCGAAGTTCGGTGCAATACCCGCAGAAATCGCCCGCTCCACTTGGCCGGTTGTGCGGCCACCCGCGCGGACTGTGCCGGCGAACGGGAAGGAAAAGCGCCCGTCTGGTAGGATCAGAACTTCACGGTTCAGCGAAGGATCTTGGAGCACTTCGATTGAGATCACATCGCCGGAGCGGATGCGGTAGTCTGCGCCTTGAGCGGTCGCCAAAGTGGCCGTAAAAAGCCCAACCAAAAGGGCCATCGTGGCGAAGATTGCACGTTTCATAAGACTGTCCCCGTCTTTCATTGCCTCTGTAATGCCCCGGCTCACCGCCTCAGAAAAGAGTTTTTTTCATTTCTCGCCAAGGGCGTTGCGCACGAGCCCCGCTTACGGGACTGGTACATTTCATACAGCGGTCCCGTTGGTGGGCCGCCTCATTTGCGAGACCCCCTTGGGGGATCTCGAGATCCATTTGGCGCTACTGGGTTCCGTCGTCGTCCAGTGTGGTGCGCAGATTAGGCGTTTGAGCTGTTACGCCCTGCCCTTCAAGACGCGCGATCTCTTCGCGCGCAATGCCGAATTGGGCGCGGGTATCTTCCGCACCTGCAATCTCTATTGCTTTTTGGAGTTGGCTTAGGCCCTCGCCAAAGCGCTCAAGGGCGATGTAGGTCATGCCAAGGTGGTATTGCACCAGCGCGTCATTTCCTAAATTTGCGGCCGCAGGCTCCAGATACGTCACCGCTTCATCATAGTCACCACGGCGGTATGCGATCCAACCGTAGGTGTCTTGGAAGGGAGGGAAGTCGTTGCCGCGCAAGCGACGGGCCACGCTATAAGCGCGGGTCAGGCTGTCTTCGTCCTCACGGTACGTTGACAGCAGACTGGCAAGGTTATTGGCCACCACAGGAGAGTTCGAAGCGCGCTCATAGAGCTTTTCATAGATCTCAATCGCACCATCAAAATCATTCGAGCGTTCTTTGAAGCTTGCCTCCGCCCAAAGCAGGTTCAGCGCGCCCGGGATCGCGTCCAAACCGTTGTTCAACGCGGTACGGGCTCCTTCGACATCGCCTTGTGCATAGAGTGTGCGGATCAGTTCGGTCCATGCCCGCTCGATACGGGGGTTGTTGGCAAGAATGCCGCGGTAGGTGGCCTCTGCGTCTACAAAAAGGCTGTTGGCCGCTTGCGCCGTGGCCAGGGTGAATTGCAAGGCCACATCATCGGGGCGCGCGGCAATGGCTTCTTCGGCGTAGCGGAGCGCAGCTTCGCGCTCACCATTTGCCAGCCGGGCGCGCACGACTGTAATCTGTGCCGCCGCATCGCCGCTGTCATCGCTTGCCAATCCTTCGAGGAAGTCGATCGCATCTTCTGTCCGGCCTTGCGCCGCCAAGCGTGTGGCTTGCAGACCATCGGCCGCTCGAAGGGCGACAGGGGTCCCGATGTTGGTCATGGTGGCTTCGACCTGTTCGGTCCGCGCCCAATCTTCCATGGCGACGTAAACCTTCCCAAGCTCGGTCAGCAGCCGCAGGTTACCTTGGTTCAGACGGAGGCTGTCGATCAGCACATCTTCCGCAAGCTGATACCGCTCATCGCGGGCCAGGGCACTTGCATAGCGCACGGATTCTTCGGGGGCATTGCCGGACGCATCCACAGCCAAGCTGAGCATATCGCGCGCCAGTTCTCGTGAGCCATTGCGCGTGTGTGCGCGGGCCATCAGTGTCATTGTGCCGGCATCATTGGGGGCTTGGTCGAGGGCAGTCCGCAGAAGCGCAATCGCCTCGTCAGAGCGGTCCGATTGTATATACCAGCCCGCTTGCATTTTTAGGCCCTCAACCTGTGTGGCATCTTCGCCCAACACCTCGGTCACCAAACGCTGCGCGCCCACACGGTTGCCCGTCTGCTCAAGCATCTGCGCAAGCGCGATTTTCACCTGACGAATTTCGGCGGAGGATTCCGTCCCATCCAGGATCTCTTGCATCTCGGTGATGCCTGCTTCGGTCTCGCCCAGTTCAAAGCGGGTCGACGCACGCACTGCGCGGAAAAGCACGGCATTGGGGCTCTCAGAAATGATCTTGTCGAGTTCATCAAGGCCCGTAGACATATCGCGGGCTTCCGTGAGGAAGCGCACAAGCGCCGTCTGGGCATCTGCTTTGGTCTCGTCGGTGTCTGCTTCAGCCACGATCTGGCGCAGGAACCCTTCGGCTTTATCCACTTCGCCGCGCGATGCATAAAAGCGCAGAAGCGTTGAAACGATGGTTTGATCGCCTGGGAAGCGGTCGACCATATCGACGAGCTGAGTTTCCAACTCATCGGTGCGATTAAGCTGGGCCAGCACGCCCAGACGGGTGTTGAAAAGTTCGCGGTTGCTCGGCTCAATGGCCAAAGTGTTGTCGATCTCGGTGAGCGCCAGTTCCAGCTCTTGATCGCGCAGCGCGCTGGCGATCAAGATCCGTCGCAGGCCAAGGTTGTCGGTCAACGCGGCTGACAGCGTGCGTGCCTCGCGGGCTGCGGCGCGGCGCGCGCTTTCATCTTCGGCCTCCAAAGCATCCGCATAGGCGATGTTGACCTGTACAGCCTTCACATCACGGTTTTCGGAATCGATCTTGGCCGCGCGCTCGGCATGGCGGCGCACTTCGGGCCAGTTCTGCAAATCAACTGCCATCTGCGCCAGCGCGAGACGGCCATCGAAATCATCAGGATATTGCTCCACAAGACGCAGGAATTGGCCATAAGCCTCTTGGGTCTTGCCTTCACCACGCACCAGCGTCGCATAGGTTTTGCGCGCTTCGCGGTGTTGGCCATTCAGCTTGAAGACATTGCGGAATTCCACATAGGCGCGTTCCAGATCGCCCGCCTCAGCCAATTCCAGCGCTTTCTTAAAATGGCCCTCAGCCCGTTCTTCAGAGGATTCACAGGCCGCCAAAAATAAGGCTGCGCCCAAGGCAATCACTTTCCAAATTGGACCTATCTGCATCTCAATACCTCATACGCGAAGCTGGTTCGGCCATTCTTTAGGACAAACCTTGTTAGGGTGCGGCCCTTCCTTACACGATCGGAGGGATACCACCAAAGAATATGGTCGCCTTTATGTCAGGCGCCCATCAACTTTGTGTTTATAATGTGAACAGTGCGTTTCTTAAGGCACCACAATCGCGCCCCTCGACAGGCGCGGTACGCGACAGGCTTTAGTAGCCGGTGCCGCGCAGCACAACGGAGACCGTGCGCATCAAAACAACGGTATCGGTTTTGAGTGAAACCGCCGCATCGTAAGCGTCGTCAAAGCGCACCCGATCCCGGAAGCGGCATTCGTTGCGGTCTGAAATTTGCCAGAACCCTGTGATGCCAGGGCGCAGGCGGAAATAGCTTTGCCCATGATAGAGATCCTGTTGGCTCACCATCATCGGGCGCGGGCCCACAAGGCTCATGTCCCCTTTGAGCACGTTCCACAACTGTGGCAGCTCATCTAGCGACGTTTTTCGGATAAATTTACCGATCGGGGTTATGCGAGGATCTGTCTTGAGCTTTTGTGTGCTGTCCCATTCAGCGCGCGCCTCTGGGTTTTCGCTCAGATATTTCTCAAGGATCTCATCTGCATTGGGCACCATCGAGCGCAGCTTCCACATCCGGAAGATCCGTCCGTTCTGACCCACGCGCGACTGCACATAGAACGGCGAGCCACCGTCGCGGGCAATCAAAAGGGCGGCAATGGCGATGAGCGGCACAATCACGGGTGCAGCCAGCAGAACCAACATGCAATCAATCGCACGCTTCACAAAGCGGCGGTAAAAGCCTTTGGCAGTGTGGCGGGTTTGTGCAGGGGAGGCGGTATCAACAGAAAAATGTAGGTCAGTAGAATGCAGGGTCATCAGACAGCTCCCACCACGCGATACGCTTGCGCGGATTTGAAAATATACGACACACCAGAGGCCCAGCAAATGACGAGGCGAAACCTGCGGCGGTGGGGTTTGGAGCGATATGCGAGGGATGAAATGTTAGCGTCTGTCATTGCAGTGCAGCATACCCATCGATCGCTCAGAACCCTACGAGGAGGTTTATAGCTGTATTTTCGTCGAATTGCATAGAAACCCAGTATCATGTCCAAACTGTGTCTTTCGGGTAAAGATTTATAAAACATTGATTTTAATCATAAAAACCACATTAATTACAATTTATGAATTTTTGAAGTGGGGAATACCTGCCTAATTTCCCCGCGGTCTTAGGCAAAGAATGCCAAAACAATGACATCATTCAACCATGCTTTGTTGCCTATTTGGGAACAGAACACCACAAATCCGCGAATCGTTGGCATTTCACGACTGACGTTACGGAAGACACAGCATTTTTTCGCGTTTGACTGAAGAACGTGCCAAGGAGACGAGATTGCAAGCCGGCCAGAAACGATCTGACCCGCGAAACCGCCAAAGACCTGCGACTTCGCGGTTTCACAGTGTATTTTCCGGCAGTGCAGCATATATGATGACAGAGTTATGTAGTATAGGCCGCCCCCAAGGGTTCTCTCCTCAGGGGGGAGAAATGTGGCGCGGAGTGCGTGTGTTAGAGCGACCCGATATCGAGTTCGCTCGCCGATAAAAGAGATCGCGATGTTAGGTTCAGATTTTTTTGCCAACCATTTGGGGCTGACCGAGCGTCCATTCACGCTCTTGCCCGACCCAGACTTTCTGTTTTGGTCGGTGCCTCACAAACGCGCCTTCTCAGTTTTAGAATATGGGGTCCTCACACGTGCCCCAATCACCGTGGTCACGGGCGAAGTTGGCGCAGGCAAAACCACGCTTTTGCAGAAACTGCTCTCGACTTTGGATGAAGAAGCCACTGTGGGCCTTATCTCCAATGCGCAGGGCAATCGCGGCGAGCTTTTGCAATGGGTAATGAACGCACTCTCGATCGAATGCGATCCCGAAGCGGCTTATGTCACCAAGTTCCAATTGCTACAGGATTTCGTGATCGAGCAATATGGCCTCGGTCGCCGTGTGATCTTGATCATTGATGAAGCGCAGAACCTCTCGGTCGAAGGCCTCGAAGAGCTGCGCATGCTCACCAATATCAACTCCAACAAAGATGAGCTTCTGCAGCTGATCTTGATGGGTCAGCCTGAACTGCGCGAGATGATCATGCGCCCCGAACTGCGCCAGTTCGCCCAGCGTGTGACGGCCAGCTACCACATCCCCGCGATGGATCTGGAAACCACCGCCAATTACATCCGGCACCGTTTGCGCCATGCCGGGGGCACGGGCAAAGAGTTCACAAATGACGCCATCAAAGTGATCTTCAAAAACGCAGGCGGTGTGCCACGCCTCGTAAACAAACTTTGTGATTTCGCTATGGTCTATGCGGTGACCGGCAAAAAGAAAGTGCTCGACGAGAACATCGTCAATGAGGTGCTTTGGGATGGAATTTTCCTCTCTGCACCTGCGGAAACCAAGGACGCAGCAGAATGAACTTTGATCTCAAATTCTATTGGAAGCTTCTTTTGCGCCGCCTGCCGGCGATGACCATGCTGTTTTTGCTCTGCACCGGTGTGGGTCTGGCGCTCGCTCTGCGTCTGCCAACCACCTATCAAACACAAGCTCGGCTTCTGGTCCAAGGGCCACAGATTGACCAATCGCTGGCCTCTTCAACCGTGACCACCTCGGCCTCAGAAGAAATCACGATCTTGCGCCAACAGCTGCTGACGCGCGCTAATCTCATCGAGATTGCGAATGATTTCCGCGTTTTTGGACGCGGCTCGAATATGACACCGGATGAAATCGTGGCCACCATGCGTGAGGCGACAAACATCCGCAGCCAAGGCAGCACCCGCCGCTCGGGTCCACAGCCGACGCTGGTGACGATCAGCTTCACCGCGCGTGATGCGCGCATCACAGCCGATGTGGTCAATGAATATGTGACGCGCCTGACCAATGCGAGCGTCACAAATCGTACCAGCCGCGCAGAAGACACCCTCGACTTCTTCGAGCAAGAGGTGAACCGCCTCTCCAATGAGCTTGATCTGCGCTCTGCCAAGATCTCGCAGTTCCAAGGGCAGAATGCTGGGGCCCTGCCTGACAACCAAAACTACCGTTTGGGTCGCCAATCGCTTTTGCAAGAACGTGTGTCATCGGTCGTGCGCGAGCGCGATGGTCTGATCGAACAACGCGCGCGCGTGATCCAAGTGTTTGAAGCCACCGGCACCGTCGGCGGTCGGGCGCAAGCCAACCTCAGCCCTGAAGAGCGCGAGCTGCAAAAGTTGCAAGCCGAACTCGACAATGCGCTAACTGTTTATTCCGATGCCAACCCGCGCGTGGTCGCGCTCAAAGCGCGCATCGGTCGGTTGCAACAACAAGTGGGCAGCAGCATTGATCCCAACGCGCAAGCCGAAAGCAACAATGCGCTCCTTAATCTGACACTTGCAGAAATCGACAGCCGGATCGAAGGTCTTAACACCGAGATTGGCGATATCGAGTCTGAATTGGACCGGCTTGAAGAGCAAATCTCACAAACCCCACTCAATGCAATCGCCCTGCAAAGTTTGCAGCGAGACTACGAAAACGTCCGCGCACAATACGATGGCGCCGTTGCCCGTCTCAGCCAAGCGAGCGTCGGCGAACGCATCGAATTGACGGCACGCGGCCAACGGATCGCGCTTATCGAACCGGCCAGTGTGCCCAATTCACCTGCCAGCCCCAATCGACCGCTCATTGCCGCCTCAGGCGCCGCAATTGGTCTGGGTTTGGCTGGCGCGCTTTTTGTGCTGCTTGAGCTTCTCAACCGCTCGGTGCGCCGCCCAGCCGAAATTATCAAAGGCCTCGGCATCACACCCTTGGCCACCGTGCCTTATATCGAAAGTAAATCACGCCGCTTCCTGCGTCGGATGGCGCGCGTTGCGGCCATGCTTGTGGTGCTGATCGGTGTGCCCGCCGCGCTCTGGGCTGTGGATCAATATTACCTACCGCTTGACCTCTTGGCTGAGCGGATCTTGGACCGTGTTGGTCTGGGCTGATCGAAGAGAGATTTGAGAGATGGAAAAACTTCAAGAAGCGCTTCAAAAAGCCCGCGCCCGGCGCAGCGGCGGTCCCGTCAGCAGCCCCAACCTGGCCAATCCCGCACAAAGCCCTGCCCCCCGTGCCACGTCAGTTGACCAGGCTTGGGCCGCGCTCGATCCCCTGACACCCAACCGCGATACGCTGATCAAAAACCGCATCGTGGCCTATGACGCCGGGGCAGATGCCACGCATTTCGACATCCTGCGCACCAAGGTGCTTTTACAGATGCGTAAGAACGGATGGAAACGTCTCGCGATCACCTCACCCACATCCGCCTGTGGCAAGACCACAACGGCCTGTAATCTGGCAGTCGGGCTCTCGCGTCAGCCGGATATGCGCACAATGCTTCTTGAGTTAGACCTCCGCCGTCCCAATGTGGCGAACCTTGTGGGACAAAAGCCCCAACGCGACATCACCTCGATGCTCACAGGTCAGATCTCTTTCGCGGACCAAGCGATCCGAGTGCGCGACAACGTGGCGATCTCTATGGCGCGCCGCGCCTCGACCGATCCGACCAAGTATCTGCTCTCGCAGCAGACCGAGGACACCCTGCGCCAGATCGAGCAGACCTATAAGCCTGACATCATGATCTTTGACCTGCCGCCGTTGCTGCTCAGCGATGATACGCGTGCGTTCCTCAACAACGTGGATTGCGCGTTGATGGTGGCCCGCGCCGAACGCTCCTCGATCAACCAGATCGACACCTGCGAGCGTGAGATTGCAGAACACACCAATATGCTGGGTGTGGTCCTCAACCAGTGCCGCCACGTCGATGACGCGCAAGGCTACGGCTACGAAGCGTACTAGCTCAGACGTTCAATACCCTGCCAACCACTCTTTGCGCGCAGCCCAAAAGGTGTTTTGCGCCTCTGCTTTAGGTGCAAAGCGCGCCGCACTCAGCTTGGCCAACACGTTCAACGCAAGACTGCGCGCCCCGTGCCCCACCCACATAAGCGCCTCGCCCAGGGGCACCTGCCACGTCGGCCAGTGGTCACGAATAAGCGTCATGCGCGCCTTGGCCACCAGGATCATTTTGTCGGCGCGCGTCTTAGAGGCAGCGCCAAAAATATGCATGATCTCTGCATCAGGCGTGATCATCGGGCGATAACCAAGTTTTGCTGCGCGGTGGCAAAGATCCGCCTCCTCACCATACATAAAGTAGCGCAGGTCAAAGCCGCCAAGCTCTTTCCAAAGCGCCGTAGGGATGAGGAAAAAACACCCCACCACAATGTCGACCTGTCGAATGCTGTCGCGCGCCCAGCCCCCCATCACCTCGGAGTTGAAGGTCTCATTGGTCTTAAACGCCACCGACAGCCCCGTGGCCCAACAGAACAGCGACCAAGGCGTGATCTTCATAAAACATGAACCTGCATTCAGCGATCCATCGCGAAAGACAGTGCGCCCGCCATAGATCCCTGCCTCAGGGTTCGCTTTGGCGAACGCCATGAGGGCGTCGACCGCCCCGTCATGGCATTCGGTGTCGGGGTTCAAAAGCAAAAGCCAGGGTGTTGTGGCTGTCTCGGCCACCACATTGTTGGCCTTGGCAAATCCGAGGTTGTCCTGGGACGCGACGACCGTAACACCGGGAAATTCGGTTGCCACCGCATCGGCTGAGCCGTCTTGGCTGTCGTTGTCATAGACGATGACCTCCATCGCCGTGCTGCGCGTTGTCTCCAACAGCGTGCGCACCGCAGCCAGCGTCAGCTCTTTGGTGTTGTAGCTGACGATGATGACCGTCAGCTCAGCAGCGACGCCGGGAGCCGCACTCATGTGTCCAGCAGCCCCTTGAGATAGCGCCCATAGTCGTTCTTGCCAAAGACCTGTGCGCGCTCTGTAAGCTGGGCGGCATCGATCCACCCCAAGCTATACGCGATCTCATCGGGCGAGCCGGTTTGCAGACCTTGGCGCTCTTGCAGCGTGCGCACGAAGTTGCCCGCATCCAAAAGCGAGGCGTGTGTGCCCGTATCGAGCCAGGCGTACCCCCGCCCCATCTTCTCCACCGACAGCACACCTTCGTGCAGATACATCTCCAGAAGCGTGGTGATCTCCAATTCACCGCGCGGCGAGGGTTTGACCGCCTTTGCACGCTCAGGCGCAGAGCCATCGAGGAAATAAAGCCCTGTGACGGCATAGTTCGAGGGCGGAACCTCAGGCTTTTCGATGATCGACGTGGCCACTTCGTTTTTATCAAACGCCACCACGCCATAGCGCTCGGGATCGGCCACGCGGTAGCCAAAGACAGTCCCCCCACTCTCTTTGGCATCCGCTGATTTCAGAATGTCTGGCAGGCCATGCCCGAAGAAGATGTTGTCGCCCAGCACCATCGCCGAGGGGGCCCCTGCGAGGAAATCTTCGGCCAGGATATACGCCTGCGCCAGCCCATCAGGCGAAGGCTGCACAATCCACGTGATCTCAATGCCCCATTGCCGCCCGTCACCCAACAGACGTTGAAACTGCTCTTGGTCTTGCGGTGTGGTGATAATTGCAATCTCGCGGATGCCTGCAAACATCAGCACCGAGAGCGTGTAATAGATCATCGGGTTGTCGAAGATCGGCAGCAGCTGTTTCGACACCCCCATGGTGATGGGATACAAACGGGTGCCAGAGCCCCCTGCGAGAATAATACCTTTACGGGCCATGAAACACGTCTCTTACGGTTAAATTCGTCCCGCTTTTAGACGAGCGCCCCCCCTTGGGCTACACCAAAGACGGGGGACGCACTGTTTCCCACTCACCTGCGGCATTCCGGTCAAAACAGCCCTCTTTTTAGGCGCTTAGACCTTTCCACGCCGGTACAGCATCGCCACCACAGGCGCGATCAAAACCGCAAGGCTGGTGCGCGTACCACTGAGCCACTCGCGCTTGGCGCGCATCTGGTCAGGCGCCGTGTAGCCCAGTTGTGCATAATCCTCTGCATAGGCGGTGGCGATCCAGGCCAGATCCTGGCGCGAGGCCTCCGTCGGTTTACTGTGCGCTTGCGACTGCAGCTCATGCGGGATGGTCTGACGCTGCACATCCGGTGCGAGACTATGAAGATACGCGGTCACCGGCTCCAACCCATCTTCGAGGTGAAAGATCTGCGCAGTCCCTTTGGGCATCAAATGCACTTGGGGTTGGAAGTGATTGTCAAAGAGATGCGGCACCATGCGCCGGGCAATCAGCATGGTGCGCAGCCAGGTGGAAAAGCTCATCCATCCAAACCACCGTGCCAGGCGCGGATAGGGGCGGTGTTGCATTTGATAGCGGTATTCGCTTTGCAGGCGCGCAAGCGGGTCGCGCACCACAGCAAACACCGCATCCGGCATCGCGTTCAGCGCTTGCAGCTGCGCTTCTGCGTCATGCCAAAGCAGGTGCTGAGGGGAGCTGCGTCCCGTCCGCCCCTGCCAACCGTTCTTATAACACCAATAGATGTTCCATGCAGGGTTATGAAACCGCACCTCGCCAAAGGTATCGCGCAAATACGCTTCTATGCTAGAGCCCCCTGCTTTGGGGCAATGCACGAAATAAACCGACTTCTCACCAATCTGAACCAGGGGCATGACCGTTATCCTTCTGGGTTGGACGCACCGGATCGTGAGTGTATGGATCTCCCGACGCGTTCTTGTATGTCTGGCCCTAGCCTGATGGATGACTCTAAAATTTTAGTTAGTTTGGCCGTGTATCAGCCAAATCTTGAATTTTTGCGGGCACAATTGGCGTCTTTGGCCGCTCAAACCCTCCCTTGCACCCTTGTTGCGGTCATCGCGGATGGCACATCGCACGACACTGTGCGGGGGATGGCGACAGATCTTGGTCTCACCTGCACGCTTGCAGATCCCCCTGCCCCGCCCCTAGATCCGCTGCGCGCGTTTAGCTTTGGCCTGGAGAC
>ERZ1740067.1220-NODE-1220-length-18132-cov-5.950158_pt1 | contig 18132 bp, 16 predicted proteins | sample MGYA00581736_ERZ1740067 | MGnify/ENA primary metagenome ERZ1740067 (study PRJEB43018, sample SAMN04849236) | marine metagenome | isolation source: floating plastic debris | place: Pacific Ocean | collected 2008-08-27 | study: EMG produced TPA metagenomics... | reverse complement strand
CCGGGCTGTTTCAGGATGTGGGGATACCAACGCTGGTGTGTGGCCCGGGCAGTATCCAGCAAGCGCACAAGCCGGACGAGTGGGTGGCCAAGTCGCAACTGGAGGCGTGCGACGATTTTCTGTCGCGGCTGGTGGACCACATCAGCGTTTGATGACGAAACCCAGTTCGGCGTTCAAGCCGTTTTCAAGTGCATCGTTGAGAGAGTTTGCAACTTCTTCCATCAACGCAAAGTAGACCCGGTCGCGCTCGTTGAGGCTGGAGCTTTCAAGAATCTTGCGGGTGCCCACCACTTTTACACTAACGCTGCCAATCCGACCGGCGACAGGATCTATGACTTCAACATCCACGGCTGCCACTGCGTCAATCTGAGTATCTGCCTCGTCGCGGAACAGCCCCCCAATGCCCTCTTCAATCTCCAAAGCGGTCTGGGTCACAGAGCCATCCTGCAGGATCACACGCAGCACGGTCTGGTCTGCAGCACCAGGACCTCCGGGTGCCGCATTTAGGCGGTCGCGTATCCAGGCCCGGACGATACTTGGAGGGCTATTGCTGTTGCGATGGCCAATGTGAGGCGGGACACCGGGTTGGCGCCATGGCTCCACGAATTCAACAGAGGCCACATCGAGCGCAAGAGGTACCTTGTGAGCGAAGGTAATGATGGCTGTGACCGGGCCCGACGGCGGAGGCGGCGTATCTGCACAGGCCGCGATCAGCCCGCATAGGATTAGAGCCGCGACCGGCTTAAGTGATCTCGAACTCTTTGGGATCGAACTCATACGTGCTGCTGCAGAACTCACATCGCACCTCTATGCGGCCATCATCTGTGTGCATGTCGGCCATTTCGTCTGGGCCGAATCCGTCAAGCACACCCTTAATGTAGTCCTGAGAACACCGGCATGAGAAGCTCAAGGGATGTGCCGCAAATGCACGAACGCCGTCTTCATGGTAAAGGCGAAAGAGCAGTGTTTCAGACGCCAAAGCAGGGTCGACCAGCTCGTGGTCTTCAACTGTTTCCATAAGAATCTTGGCGCGGTTCCAATTTTCATCTTCGGCGCGGTCTTCTATGGAAGTGGTGCCGTCAGGCGCATCACCGGGATCAAGGTCTCTTACAAAACCACCATCCTCAGGCATTTGCTGGATCATGATGCCACCGGCGCGCCAGCCACCGCCTGCGGCCCCGTCGGCACCACGCTCAAATGTTTCAGCAACAACGAGCTTGATGAGCGTCGGCAGTTGTTCGGACCGGCGAAAATAGTCTTCGCCACAGGCCGAAATTGACTCGCCTTCTAGAGGCACAACGCCCTGATAGGAGTTTCGCCCCGGCCCCTGGTCAATGGTCAACGCCATGCTGCCCTTGCCTGTGAGCGCCTCGAGAGTGGGCGTTTCAGTCCCAAGTGCTTCCACAGCTGCAGAGTCAAAATGCGCGTAGCCACGCAGGCCGCCATCCTTTGTCATGTCGGCGACCAGAAGATCAACCGGCCCATCGCTGGATGTTTGAACGGTGAAGCGGCCTTCAAGCTTGAGCGCCGTCCCCAGCATGGAGGCCAAGAGAAGCGTCTCAGCCAGCACTCTTGATACGGCGGGCGGATAGTTATGTCGGCCGAGGATGTCCGAGATAACGGGTCCGGTGCGCGCGACACGGCCGCGAACGCTCATGCCTTCAATGGCAAAGGGCAGAACGAGATCGTCCGTTGAATCCGTCACGATGGTGGCGGGCGGCGTTTGCGGTGTTGCTGGAGATGTCTGGTCCATCAACACTCAATCCAGGCACCAGGACAGGATGCCCTTTTGGGCATGCAGCCGGTTCTCAGCTTCATCAAAAATGACGGATTGAGGCCCGTCGATGACGTCTTCCGTCACCTCTTCCCCGCGATGGGCGGGAAGGCAGTGCAGGAAAATTGCGTCGTCGTTGGCCGTGCTCATGACAGACGCATTGACCTGGTAAGGCGCGAGCAGATTGTGGCGGCGCTCGGCTTCCTTGTCGCCCATGGAAACCCATGTGTCGGCGACGATGGCATCAGCACTTTCTGCGGCCTCATGGGCGTCATGCACAAGACGGATTTTGCCACCGGCAGCGATTGCTTCCTCGATGCAATGCGTGGGAGGCGCAAGTTCCGGCGGGCAGGCAAGCATCAACTCAAAATCGAAGCGGTGCGTCGCCTCAATCCAGGAGCGGGCCATGTTGTTGCCGTCCCCAATCCAGGCGACGCGCTTGCCGGCGATGGGGCCACGATGCTCTTCGAAAGTCATGACATCAGCCATCAACTGACACGGGTGGCCGTCATCAGACAGGCCATTGACAACGGGAACAGACGCGTGTTCGGCCAACTCCTCCATCTTGGCGTGTTCGGATGTTCGCAGCATGATGATATCGACGTAGCGTGAGAGCACGCGGGCGGTATCCGCAACAGTTTCGCCACGGCCCAGCTGCATTTCACCACCATTAAGGAGCAGTGTCTCGCCGCCGAGCTGGCGCATGGCAACATCAAAAGACACACGGGTGCGCGTCGATGGTTTCTCAAAAATCATCGCCAGCAGAAAACCTTCGAGCGGTTTGTCGGTATCCTGACGGCCCTTAGGCCATCCTGCTCGGGCCTTTTTGGCAGCGCTGGAACGGTCGAGGATGTCCCGCAGCGCGGATTTTTCAAGCGTGTTGAGATCGATGAAGTTCTTGTGTGTCATGACGCAGACACCTCTTTCGGGTCGTTTGCTCCCTTCGGTGAGAGCTCTGCACATACAGCTTCGATGCGGGCAACAGCGTCCATTGCCTCGTCTTCTGAAATGATGAGGGGCGGCAGCAGACGGACGACATTGTCACCGGCAGCGACCGTCAACAGGCCCTTGTCCATGAAGGCCTGCTGCAGCTCGGCGTTCGGCCTTTTACATTTGAGGCCTAGCATCAGGCCACGGCCACGCACGCTTTCGATCACATCGGGATACTCATCTGCCAGCATGGAAAGCCCCTGAGACAGGCGCCCCGACACGCGACGGACATGCTCCAGGAACTCAGGCTGCGCGACTTCGTCGATGACTGCGCCGCCGACGGCAACAGCCAACGGGTTGCCTCCATAGGTCGAGCCATGGGTCCCCGGTGTCATGCCTTTGGCTGCTTCAGCCGTGGCAAGGCACGCACCAAGCGGAAAGCCACCTCCAATGCCCTTCGCGCTGGCCATGATGTCCGGCTCTATGCCCACGTCCTGATATGCATAGAGGTGACCAGTCCGGCCAACACCTGACTGCACTTCGTCCAGAACCAGCAAAAGACCGTGTTCATCTGCTAAAGAGCGCAGGGCCTGCATGAAGTCTTTTGTTGCTTCGCAAATTCCACCTTCGCCTTGAATGGGTTCAATCAGGAAGCCGGCCGTGTTGTCAGTGATAGCCGCGCTGACGGCTGCAAGATCGTTCAGCGGCACCTGAACGAACCCCGGTGTCACCGGGCCGAAGCCGTCCAGATATTTGTCCTGTCCTCCGGCGGCGATGGTGGCCAGTGTCCGCCCATGGAAGGCGCCTTCAAAGGTGATGAGCTCGTAGCGCTCCGGATGACCCGACACCGCATGGTATTTGCGGGCCATCTTGATGGATGCTTCCAGCGCTTCCGCGCCTGAATTGGCGAAAAACACCGTGTCGGCGAATGTCAGGCTAATGAGTTTTTCGGCCAACGCCGTTTGGCCCTCGACTTGATATAGGTTGGAGACATGCCAAACCTTATGCGCCTGTTGTGTCAGAGCCTCAACGAGCTTGGGGTGCGCGTGGCCAAGCGCGTTGACCGCAACGCCTGCGCCGAAATCCAGATACCGGTCACCACTCTTGGCGATCAGCCACGCGCCCTCACCTCGCTCGAACGACACATCGGCGCGCGCATAGGTCGGGAGAACGGGACTAATAGCGGTATCAGCGGCATGCGGGGCCACGGGTGCATCCTTTGGTTTTGTCTACTGTTTCAAAATGCGTACGGCCCCGGATTGCACGGGGCCGGCACACATGAGGTTCATTTGGCCCAGAAACGTAAAATGCCGCCGAAGGACGGCGGCAGGGCCAAAAATGAGCTGTGATTCTTTCGTGGACGCGACCTTATGTCAATACGCGCCGCGCCCACAAAATATCTGCCCTGCAGGAGGCTTAGGCCTTGAGCCTAAAGCCTTTTTTGAACACCCAGTAGCACAAGCCCCAGAGGACCGTATTGAGGACCAACAGCACTATAACGCCGGTTGCAATGGACCCATCCGCATGACCCGTGAAGCCATAGCGAAACCCGTCGATCATATAGAAGAACGGGTTGTAGGTGCTGATGACCCGCGCAACCTCTGGCAGACGCTCAACCGAGTAGAAGGTGCCTGACAGGAAAGCCAGAGGCGTGATGATAAAATTGGTCACCGCCTGCATGTGATCGAACTTTTCGGCCCATACGCCAGCCAGAACCCCTATCAAGGCCAAGGCAAGCGATGAGGCCAGGACAAAGAAGATGACCGCCCACAAATGGGAGATGCCCATCGGGGCAAAGAGTGAAATGACCAGTGCAGAGGTGATAGCGACAACCACGCCCCGGGTCATACCACCCAGCGCAAAGGCAACGTTGAGTTCACCGGGCGAGAGTGGCGGCATAAGGAAATCAACTGTGCTGCCCTGCACCTTGGACACCAGAATGGAAGATGAAGTGTTGGCGAAGGCGTTCTGAATGACCGTCATCATGATGAGACCTGGCCCCAGAAAGGCAAGATAAGGCACACCCGCCACCACCGTGTCGGCCCTGCCCATGTCAACTGCAAAGACAGCGAAGAACAAAAGAGCTGTCACGACCGGACCGGCGACAGTCTGGGTGAAGATTTTCATGAAACGGCGGACTTCCTTCAGATAGAGAGTCCACACCCCAAGCCAGTTGACCGAGCCAAAACGGCGAACGCCCGGCTCAAAATGTGTTTCTGTCATTGTTCCCCCTGAAATGCCGCACCAATTTACGTCGGTGCGGTGAGCTGACGGCGCAAGGTCAATGCCTGCGCCGCGAATTCAGCCTTTTATACATGAAGTCGCCCTTGCTGCCGGAGGTATGCCCCTGTGCTGCCAGGTACAAGACCTTTATCCACAGCACTGACCGTCGCGAAGCACTAGAATCAATATATTGTGGATAACCCCCTATAAAACCACAACATCTCTTGCCGCCGAGTCGGGCCATATAGTAGGTTATATCAAGGTTAACACGAGATGTTGTGGTTTGCAGCAAATGTGGCCACGCATCTGAGATTGGTAGGGGGAAACTGCGATGTCATGGACCGATGAGCGTGTCGAACAGCTCAAGCAGATGTGGATTGACGGGCTTAGTGCCAGCCAGATCGCGGCGCGCTTAGGTGGTGTCACCCGCAATGCGGTGATCGGCAAGGTCCACCGGCTGGGCCTCTCCGGCAGAGGGGCGCCAACCCGCGTGACGCGCCGTCGCCCTGCGGCACCGCGTGCTCCCCGATCGACAACGGCGTCATCGGTGCCAAAACGGGAGGCCGCAAGCAAAAAAGCCGCCATTGCCCCGGCCCCTGAACCTGAAGAACTCGAAGTCATCAGCGATCCGGACGCTCAGGCCAATCTGCTTGAGCTCAACGAGCAGACCTGCAAGTGGCCCATCGGGGACCCTGGGGATGAGAACTTCCACTTCTGTGGTCAGCGTTCGGCACCCGGCCTTCCCTATTGCGCGGCACATGCAAAGATGGCTTATCAGCCACTTCCTTCCCGCCGGGAGCGCAAAGATCGCCCGCGTCAGTTCCCTAACCGCATGATCGGCTGACGCAGGCACTATCCGGTCATTTCCAGGATGACGATTTCAGCAAAAAGGCGGACCGCCAAAGGGTCCGCCTTTTTTGTTAGGCAGATGTCTATCGATGCTAGTCGCGGAAATGCTCATCGAGCGCATAGCCGGCTGAGCGCACGGTGCGGATAGGGTCCTGCTCACCAGCATTGTTGAGTGCCTTGCGCAAGCGCCCCACATGCACGTCAACGGTCCGCGCCTCGACATACACGTCAGAGCCCCATACCGCATCGAGAAGCTGTTCGCGGCTGAAAACTCGTCCGGGGTGCTGGATCAGATGGTCCAGGAGACGAAACTCGGTGGGGCCCAAGTGGATTTCACGGTCTCCCCGGCGCACCCGGTGGGCCGAGCGATCCACGGCCACGTCACCGAAAGTAACAATGTCGTCTGTTAGTGCCGGGCGAATGCGGCGTAACACAGCGCGCACGCGTGCCAGCAGTTCGGTCATGGAAAAGGGTTTGGTGATGTAGTCATCCGCACCAGTATCGAGGCCACGTACGCGGTCTGCTTCTTCGCCGCGGGCGGTGAGCATGATTATGGGGATATTGCGTGTTTCGCTTCGACCACGAAACCGCCGGCAGAGTTCGATACCTGAGACCTGGGGCAGCATCCAATCCAACAGGACCAGATCAGGTTGCTGTTCGTCCACGATCATCATGGCTTCCTCGCCATCTGCCGTGGTCGACACCCGGTAGCCCTCTTTTTCAAGATTGTATTGCAGCAAAGTTGTCAGTGCGTCTTCGTCTTCGACGATGAGCACGAGGGGTTGTGTTTTCATGGTTTTTGCCCCGGACATTGCTTTGGCAGGAGCAGGTGCTGTTGCAATTTGCATTGTCATTTTGCCTGCGGGCCTGCGTCAGGTGGAAACTCCATACTTGTCACGCTGGTGGTGTCACCTTTGGGTCGGCTTTCCTCAATCGGGTTGCCGGTCACCAGAAACTGAACTGTCTCTGCGATGTTCGTCGAGTGGTCGCCAATGCGCTCCAGATTTTTGGCGACAAACAGGAGATGGGTACACAGGGAGATCGTACGCGGATCTTCCATCATATAGGTAAGCAACTCGCGGAAAAGCGAGTTGTACATCTCGTCGATTTCTTCGTCCCGGCGCCATACCACCATGGCGCGCTCGTGGTCGCGCTGCGCATAGGCATCAAGCACTTCCTTGAGTTGGTTCAGGACCTGTCGGCCCATGCGTTCCAACCCCTGCATGGCGCGGCCGGGACTGGCTTGATCAACCACCATGGCGCGCTTTGCGACGTTCTTGCCCAGGTCGCCGATACGCTCAAGGTCAGCAGAGATCTTGATTGCGGAGATAGTTTCGCGCAGATCGATCGCCATTGGCTGGCGCAGCGCAATCAAGCGAAGTGCCTGCGCCTCGATGTCTACTTCGAGAGCATCTATCTGCTTGTCAGAAGCCACTGTTTTTTCTGCCAGAGCATGGTCGCGGCGGGTAATGGCTTCGATCGAGTCAGCGAGCTGCTTTTCCGCAAGGCCACCCATGCGCGCGAGGCTCTCGTTGATGTTATCGAGGGCCTCTTCAAAAGACGTAACGATATGCTCTTGCACTTGCGATTTCTCCCGAGGCGGCAGTTAGGGAAACAATCCCTATGCCTGCTCCTACTGCCTACGCCGTCTTTGTTTAACCGAAGCGGCCGGTGATGTAGTCCTGCGTCCGCTCATCACGCGGGTTTGTGAATATCTGTTCTGTATCGCCCTCTTCCACAAGAATGCCGAGGTGGAAGAACGCCGTGCGCTGGGACACGCGAGCCGCCTGCTGCATTGAGTGGGTCACAATGACGATGGAGTACTTGTCCTTGATCTCATCGATCAGTTCTTCGATGCGGGCGGTGGCAATGGGGTCAAGCGCCGAGCAGGGCTCATCCATGAGAATGACTTCCGGCGAGACAGCGATGGCGCGGGCAATACACAGGCGTTGCTGCTGGCCGCCAGACAGACCGGTGCCCGGCTCCGCCAGACGGTCCTTTACTTCCTCCCAGAGGCCGGCGCGCTTCAGGGATACTTCAACGATCTCGTCCATCTCGTTCTTGGTGGAAGCGATGCCGTGAATCCGTGGGCCATAGGCGATGTTGTCGTAGATCGACTTGGGAAATGGGTTCGGCTTCTGGAAAACCATGCCGATGCGGGCACGGATTTCCACGACGTCCACCTTGGGATCGTAGATGTCGTCTTCGTCCAGCTTGATGGAACCGGTCACGCGGGCAATGTCCACCACGTCGTTCATGCGGTTCAAGCAGCGCAAATATGTTGACTTGCCGCAGCCGGAAGGGCCGATCAGGGATGTGACCTGGTTCTTGCGAACATCCAGGCTGACATCAAAGAGGGCCTGCTTTTCACCGTAAAAGACATTGACGTCACGTGTCTCCATCTTCACCGGCATGTTGGTGGCGGCCGGTTCGGAAGCCGGTGTTTCGGCAATGTTCTCAGCAACTGACATCAAGATAATCCTCTAGGCGCTACGATACGCGTTATCTGAACGGTCTACCAGCGACGCTCGAAGCGACGGCGCAGCAGAACAGCAAGGGCATTCATCATGATCAGGAAAGTGAGCAGCACCATAATCGCGGCACTGGTTTTAGCTACGAAGGCACGTTCCGGACTGTCAGCCCAGATGTAGATCTGAACCGGCAGCACAGTCGCGGGATCAGTGAAGCCAGTGGGCACATCAACAATGAACGCCACCATGCCGATCATCAGCAATGGTGCAGTTTCACCCAATGCCTGAGCCATACCGATAATTGTCCCGGTCAGGATGCCGGGCATAGCCAGGGGCAGCACGTGATGCGTAATCACCTGAACTTTGGAGGCGCCGATACCAAGCGCGGCCTCGCGAATGGATGGCGGCACAGCCTTCAGCGCGGCGCGGGTAGCAATAATGATCGTCGGTAACGTCATCAGTGCCAGCACCATGCCGCCGACGAGTGGTGCCGAGCGCGGCAAACCAAAGAAGTTGAGGAACATGGCAAGACCGAGCAGACCGAACACAATCGACGGCACGGCGGCCAGGTTGTTGATGTTGACTTCAATCAAGTCGGTGATGCGATTTTGAGGCGCAAATTCTTCAAGATAAATCGCGGCCAAGACACCGATGGGGAAAGAGAGCATCAACGTGATGATCAGTGTCAGGAACGAGCCGACAACAGCGCCCCAAAGTCCCGCTTGCTCTGGTGCACGGCTGTCCCCCTTGGTGAACAGAACATCCGCGAAGGTGCTTTCAATGGCACCATCCTTTTGAAGTTCACGGAGCCATGTGGCGGTCTGGTCCTTGACCTGACGCCCGCGTTCAGGGGTGACGTAAGTTACGACTGTCCAGTCGCCCGACGCGGCTGCAGCCGATGACTGAAGCGGGATGAAAGCGGTGCCCTCAATCTGATCGTTGGCGACCTTCTTGGCCTTGACGACCCCACCATTCACTTCGATGAGGACGCTTGGCATGGCCTCGGTCAAATCCAGGGAGCCGCCGCTGGAACGTGCGGTGTTATACAAAAAAGCGGCCCGTTCATCCAGACCTGACAACTTGCGAATACGTGCATTGATGTCTGATTCGAGATCAGCAACGCGCGCCAACAATCCCTCGCGCTCTTCACCGACAGCCTCATTGGCTCGTGCCTGCAAGGCTTCCAGATCGTTTTCGAGGATGCCGATACCACGGCGCTCCCGGCGCGCTGAGGACAGGACGTCTTCTGCCTGAGCCTCTAGTTCAACCTTCACGCCCGCGAGAATATCTGCAAAGACATTTCCGGACGCGAGCAGCGAAACTTCGCCTTCAATCGCCGAGGGTACAAGTTCTGTATCCGGCCGACGCTCCTCTATATCGGTCATCTGACCCTTGAGGAAAGTATCCATGCTGTCAGAGACGGACACCTGCACTTTTCGCGTTGTGCCGATAACCGAGGGATCGGCTTCAACGAATTCCTTCAGCGTGATGTCAGCGCCGCCTGACAAAACGGAAGACAGCTCACGCTTGTCCCGCCGGGCCGTGACATTCGGGAATCGGTCATACAAAGCTCGCCGGGCCAAGGCCTGGTAGTTTGCTGCTGCAAGATTCTCTGGGTCGACCTCATCCGCATCGAAGGTGACGTCGACCGTTGCCTTGTATTGGGTGAACGCGGGCAGCCCCTGAAAGACGATGGTGCCCAGGAGCCAGACCAGAACAGCGACAGCGATGAAGATTGCACCGAGGCCATAAGCCTGGAAACGGGCTTCGGCTGCATACCGGCGGCTCACACGCTTGGCGGACAGGTCCGGCTTGCGGTCCATGACAGACCCGGAATTTGAGGTGGCGTCAGTCATACTTTTCCCGGTACTTGCGAACGATGCTGAGCGCGAAGACGTTCAGGCAGAGCGTAATGAAGAAGAGAACAAGGCCCAGCGCAAAAGCCGCGAGAGTCTTTGCGCTGTCAAATTCCTGATCACCCACAAGCAGGGTCACGATTTGCACCGTCACTGTGGTGACTGCTTCCAACGGGTTTGCCGTGAGATTGGCGGCAAGGCCAGCGGCCATCACCACGATCATGGTTTCGCCAATCGCGCGCGAGACTGCCAGCAGGACAGCTCCCACAATGCCCGGCAGGGCCGCAGGCAGAATGACCTGCTTGATGGTTTCAGACTTGGTAGCACCAAGGGCAAATGAGCCGTCCCGAAGAGTTTGAGGCACAGCATTCATCACGTCGTCTGACAAGGATGATACAAATGGGATGATCATGACGCCCATGACCATTCCGGCGGCGAGGGCACTTTCAGATGACACGTCCAAGCCGATGGATTCGCCAAAGCCTCGGAACATCGGCGCGACCGTGAGGGCTGCGAAGAAGCCGTAGACCACGGTGGGGACGCCTGCCAGCACTTCGAGAATTGGTTTTGCCACCGACCGGAACTTCGGTCCGGCATATTCCGACATGTAGATTGCGGAGAAGAGACCGACCGGCACCGCCACGCACATGGCAATGATGGTGATTAGGAAAGTGCCGGCGAAGATCGGCACAGCGCCGAAAGCCCCGGATGAGCCGACCTGCTCAGCACGGATGGCTGTCTGAGGGCTCCACTGCAATCCAAACAGGAACTCAAGGAAAGACACCCGGGCAAAGAACCGGCTGGCCTCAAAGATGAGCGATGCCACAATGCCAATGGTGGTGAAAATGGCGATGGTGGATGCGACCACCATGATAATGCGGACGACGCGTTCAACGCGATTACGAGCGCGCAGCTCTTTCTCAATATGGCCGCGGGCGTAGCCAATCCCGAGGATGGCGACAGACAGCGCCACCACGATCAGCGCCATGTTGCTAATCCATAGTGCCGATGAATATCCATCCGCTGCTGCCTGGAGCGCCGGATCAACCTCCCGGCTGACGATATTTCCGGTAGCGAGGTTTTTGATATCGGTAATGAGCAGGCTGAGCTGCGGCGGGGTCAGACCGGAGATGGTCGAGTCCGGCAGATTGGACCGCAGGATCATGTCTGCGACCTGCGGTTCCAGCACCACCCAGAGTGCCAGCAGGAGCAGGGCTGGGATGCCGCACCACACAGCCACATATGCGCCGTGGTAGCTCGGTAATGAATGAAGCGAAACCAGTTCACCGCCGGCAATTGACCGTGCCTTGCTGCGGCCCAACAGGTACCCGATGTAGCTCAGGACCAGAATGATCAGGATAAGGGTTGTCGCGCTCATGCGGTTACTCGTTTGTCGTCAGCGTCCTGCCCTGCTGGCACTCTCGGCTAGAGATTGCAGGCGGTCGGCCGACTGGCCCCCTAAAAGCAGAGCCCCCACGGCTCTGGCACCTGATGTGACGCCGGCGGCGCTACACTAGGCAACAAAAATATGTCGAAATCGAAATTGTCGCAGTGCTACTCACCGGCACAGCGCAAGGTACCGATGGGGCAGTGATCTGAGTCGATCACTGCCCCACTGGCTAACATGCTTACATGGTCAGCGGTGTCAGTGCGAGAGCACCTTCACGCATTGCTTCGCGGTCAGCGTCCGGAAGCGGGATCAGACCCTTGTCGATAGCGTAGCCTTCTGGGCCAACAGCTTTCTCCGCAACGAATTCAGCAACGAATTCCTTGATGCCCGGCACAACGCCGACGTGCTCATTCTTCACGTAGAAGAACAATGACCGGGACACAGGGTAGTCCCCAGCAGCGATTGATTCGAAGGTCGGTGTGTTGCCTTCAACCACTGAGCCGTGGACCTTGTCGCGGTTTTCTTCGAGGAAGGAGAAACCGAAGATGCCCAAAGCGTTCGGGTTGGCTTCAAGCTTCTGAACGATCAGGTTGTCGTTCTCGCCTGCTTCAACGAACTTGCCGTCTTCGCGCATGGTGTCAGAGATGGCACGGAATGCCTTCTTGTCTTCACCACGAAGCGTGTTGAGCATGTCGAACTTGCGGGCGCCCTTGCGCATGACGAGTTCAACGAATGCGTCACGAGTACCAGAGGTCGGGGGCGGGCCCAGAACTTCGATTTCGACAGACGGCAGAGACGGGTCAATGTCGGACCACATGTTGTTGGGGTTATCAACAAGCACGCCATCGTCGTTTGGCACCTGCTTGGCAAGAGCCAGATAGATCTGCTGACGGGTCAGCTCATATGTCGGTGCATCGTTCGAGTTGGCCAGAACGATACCATCATACCCGATCTTAACTTCGGTAATGGTGATCCCGGCTGTCGTGCACTTTTCAAACTCGCTGGACTTGATGCGACGAGACGCATTCGTGATGTCCGGGTGCTCAAGGCCAATGCCTGCACAGAACAGCTTCATGCCGCCGCCTGAACCGGTTGATTCAACAACCGGAGTTTTGAATTCGGTTGTCTTACCGAACTGCTCAGCCACGAGGGTTGAGAATGGGAAAACCGTCGAGGAACCGACGATCTGGATCTGGTCGCGTGCCTGGGCAGCGCCTGTGAATGCGATAGACGCAACCGCTGCAGCAGCGATGGTCATCTTGCTATAGTTCATGATTTCTCCGTCCGGTTGGAAATCTTCAAAGACCGCCCCCTGAGTCACCCCCTTGGTGACCTGGCAACGATCCTGAGACAAACAATTGTGTGTGACCGCTTTCGCCCGAAATACGCCAGACGTGCGCGCCGCTATGGGTGACACCATCCCAAGCCGACCGTCTCAGCGGGCCGGTTGCTGCGGAAATTAGGCGCGACGCGCGACTGATTTATTACGCATAGATGACGGTTCAGTGACACCAATAGGGCGCGTCTAAAGCCCGAAAAAAATAGGATTTCAGCCATTTTTCTTGCAAGAAGTTCGCTGCCGGATTCTGGGCAAAAACAAAAGCCGCACATAGTGCATGGGTTTATGTGACAGGCCCTGTCACATTGGCAGGTGACCGCGCCACCACTGCTGCTTGAACTGCCTTCTGGGCGACCGGCAGGAAGACTTTGAACGTTGATCCCGCACCCAACTCACTATCAATCGACAACGACCCCATGTGACGGTTGACAATGTGTTTAACGATGGCGAGCCCGAGACCGGTGCCGCCCCGCCGACGGCTCTGCTCCACATTCACGCGGTAAAAGCGTTCAGTCAGGCGCGGTATGTGTTCACGCTCGATGCCATGGCCATAGTCGCGCACCGTCATGACAATGCTGCCCGCTGGTGCATCCTCCGTCGATGCGGTGTCGGCACTGACGAGACCACCGGTTGCTTCATCGCCAGGTGGGTGATCGCGATGCAGGGAGATGTCTACCTTGCCGCCCGACCCTCCATACTTGAATGCATTGGAGAGAAGATTCTGGCAGACCTGCACAAGTTCATCGCGGTCGCCCAATGGAAAAGGCACCCCGTCTTCAATATCGATGTTGATCGACACCGCTTCCTTGTCAGCCAGAGGCGTGAGCATGTCTGCTGTGTCGCGGATTATGGATGCAAGGTCTACGGGGCTGCTTGGGCGCACATGCTCGTTCAACTCGATGCGGCTCAAGGACAGCAGGTCATTGATCAGACGGCCCATCCGCTCTGCCTGCTCCTGCATGATGCCGAGGAACTTGTCGCGGGCGTCAGGATCGTCACGGGCTGGACCTTGAAGGGTATCAACAAATCCAGACATGGAGGCGAGCGGCGTGCGCAGCTCATGACTGGCATTGGCGACAAAGTCCGCCCGCATCTGCTCCGCGCGTTTCAGCGTGGTGAGATCATGGAGAAGAATAAGCACATTGCGCTGGCTCTCTTTGGCCTTGTCCCTTGCCGCCGCCATGACGGGTGCAATGAAGGCATGATAGTGCCGCTCAATAGGCACCGGCTGCATATACTCCACCACCTGTGCGGCTTCGCCATCCACAACATGCGCGACCGCTTCGAGCACTTGTGGCACACGCATGACGGTTGAAATGTGCCGGCGGGCAGCACCCTGCCCCACGATGTTCATGGCGGCGCGGTTGTGGAGGATAATGCGTCCTGACCGGTCCAGAAGAATGATCGGGTCCGGCAGCCGTTCAATGATGGCGACACCAGTTTCAGGTGTCAGAGGAAATTCAGAGCGCGTCGCAACAGGACGGGCGATCGGCAAGTCGCCACGGCGTACCGCCGGCGCGGTACGTGGCGCAAGCCTCAACCAGGCGACCGCAAAGGCGGCTATAGCAGCCGCCATCAGCACGGCAGCATCCATCGACAAGAGACCAAAAAATCCAGCAACCAAAACGCACGCCATAGCCCCAGCCGCCACCACGGCAATGTCGAGCGTGCGCCGGGAGACGACATCCTGCGACGCCGCCGGGCGCAGACCTCTGCGCAGCGGGTCTGTCGGCTCTGTCAGGTCGTCATGCGCGTCGGCCATATATTCTCCCGGCGTTACGTGCCAAAGTCCCAGCTACCACCTGCCTTGTAATGTTTGAAGACATTTTTGGCGATGAGGATGCGATGCACTTCGTCTGGACCATCCGCAAGCCTCAGTGTCCGGGCACCGGTATACATGCCTGCCAGGGGCGTATCACCGGAAACACCAAGGGCGCCATGGACCTGGATTGCGCGATCCACAACACGCTCAAACGCGGCGGGTACAAAAACCTTGATGGCTGAGATGTCGGTGCGGGCATCCCCCCCTTCATCCATCACCCGGGCGCAATTGATGGTCATGAGGCGGGCGGCCTGGATGTCCATGTAGCTGTCCGCGATGAAGCCCTGCACAAACTGCTTTGACTCGAGCGTGCCGCCATGCACTTCGCGGCTCATGGCGCGGGTGACCATCATGTCAAATGCCCGCCACATGGCCCCGATGGAATTCATACAATGAAAGACACGTCCAGCGCCGAGCCGATCCTGGGCCGCAACGTGTCCGGAGCCAACGCGGCCCAGGGCGTTTTCAACCGGAACGCGAACGTCCGTATACGTTATTTCACAATGGTCGCCATGGGTATGCCCCCACACGGGGACTGAACGAATGATCTCGAGACCAGGCGAGTCCATGGGCACTATGATCTGCACCATGGTGTCATCGGACTTGCCGGGTTCAGCCTTTTCTCGCTGCGTGCGGCACATGACGATGGCAAAGTCAGCACGACGGGCATTGGACGTGTACCACTTGTGACCATTGATCACCCAGTTATCACCCTCACGCACGGCTCGGGTCTGAATGGAGCGCGGATCGGAGCCGGCATTGTCCGGCTCGGTCATGGAAAAGCAGCTTTCCATTTCGCCAGTAATCAGCGGCTCCAGCCACTTCTTCTTCTGCTCTTCCGTCCCATACTTGAGAAGCACCTTCTGGTTGCCGGAATTGGGCGCGACGACGCCGAACAGGCGTGCTGAAAAGGGCGACCAGGCCATCACCTCATTCATATAGGCATGCGCAAGAAAGCCGACGCCCATGCCGCCATATTCCTCCGGCAGATGCGGGGCCCAAAGACCCTGTTCTTTGACGTGCTCTTTTATTTCGGCCCGGGCGGGCTCTGCGGCCTTGCCGCCTTTGAACAGGGCGGGTTCGGCGGGAATGATCTTGTCATTGACGATTTTCGCTGTGCGCAGACGGATGTCGTTCACATCATCCGCAAGTCCGGGAATCGGCGCGATTTCCATGGGTGTTACCTTCCTCAATCTCTTATGTCTTTTTTCAGGAAAGAGGATAGCAGCCCAAACCCATTGCGCCAGAAGGTGGAAGGCGGCATAACCACCTCAGAAAAATTCAGACAAAAAGTCATTGCTGGGCCGGAGACGCATTTCATGCCGCAGATTGCAGGCAAAACCATTTTCATTACCGGGTGCGCATCGGGCATTGGCCGGGGGCTGGTGAAGCATGCCATCCAGCATGGGGCCAAGCGGGTAATTGCGACCGACGTGGATTCCGCCGGTTTGGGTAAAACTGCTGAAGAAGCTTCTAAGCTGGGCTCGGGCGATATCGAAACGCATATTCTTGATGTGTCTGACAAAGATGCGGTCTACGCACTGGCTGACAGCATTCAGGCGGATCACGGCGGCGCCGACATCGTGATCAACAACGCGGGCGTGGCGCTGTTCGCGGAAGTAAACGAGATGACCTATCAAGACTTTGAGTGGGTCATGGATATCGACTTCTGGGGCATGGTGTATGGCACCAAGGCGTTTCTGCCGAAGATGATCGAGCGCGGCTCCGGGCACATCGTCAATGTGTCGTCGATATTCGGCATGATCGCCGTGCCGGGGAACTCTGCCTATCACGCGGCGAAGTTCGCCATTCGCGGCTTTACCGAAAGCCTGCGGACCGAAATGGTGCGCAACGAGACGGGCGTCGAGATTGCCAGCGTGCACCCGGGCGGCATCAAGACCAATGTGGCGCGCAATGCGCGTCTGGCCCAGAATGAAGAATTGCTGGCCCGCAAGGACGAGATTACTGCGAGTTTTGATGAATTCGCGCGCACCACGCCGGAAGAAGCGGCGCGGGTGATCTTTACCGGCATCGAGAAAAACAATCCGCGGATCCTTATTGGCGGCGATGCCCGCTTTATGGACCGTATTCAGCGCCTGATGCCGATCAAATATCAAAAGGTGCTGGGTCGGCTGTTCCGGAACCAGGATGAAGACGCCGCCTAGCTCCACCATTGGCACAATACGCAATTGGGCGGTATAACGCCGCCCATGACGCACAGCACCAACAAGGCCAAGTCTGGCGAGAAACGAAAGCCGGAGCCGCTTGTTCTCCCCGCCGGAGAGAAGCTGCTGCTGCATTCATGCTGCGCGCCGTGTTCCGGCGATGTCATGAACGAAATCGAGCGCTCGAGCATCGAGTACACGATCCTGTTTTACAATCCGAACATTCATCCGCGCAAAGAATATGACCTCCGCAAGGAGGAGAACATGCGTTACGCGGAAAAGCTGGGTGTGCCGTTCATCGACCTGGACTATGACAAGGACAACTGGTTCGAGCGCATTCGCGGGTTTGAAAACGAGCCGGAACGCGGCCACCGGTGCACGCTGTGCTTCGACATGCGGTTCGAGCGAACGGCGCTCTATGCCCATGAGCACGGCTTCAGTACGATTTGCTCGACGCTGGGCACATCACGCTGGAAGGATTTCAAGCAGATCAATGGCTCCGGTGAACGCGCGGCGTCGCGGTATCCGGACATGGCCTACTGGGCGCATAACTGGCGCAAAGGCGGCGGCAGCCATCGGATGCTGGAAGTGTCCAAGGAAGAAGAGTTCTACCAGCAGGAATACTGCGGCTGTGTCTATTCCTTGCGCGACACCAACAAGCACCGCATGGACCAGGGCCGTCCGCCGATCCGCCACGGTATCAAATATTACGGCAAGCCTGAGACGGACTACGAAGCTCAGGCGATGGCTGCCAAAGAAGCAGACAAAAATGACGACGCTTAGGCGACAGCTTCCACGCGGCTTAGCTCCTTGTTCAACGCCTTGCGCGCCTTCTTCTCAAAGTCAACGTCAAGCCACGGGCTGAACAGGTCGAACATCTGGATGGCACCGCGGGCCATGTCGTCACGCACGAGTTCGTTTTCCGCTTTTTCCACCTTGCGGAAACTGATCCAGGCACTCCACAACAGCCAGGTGTTGAGGGCGATCGACTTTCGCAGGCGGGCTGCTTCGCCGCGTGCCTTAGGGAGCAAAGCCGTGCCCTGTTTTTCCAGCACGACAACAATGGCTTCCAACGCCGCCAGGCTCCAAGCCTGGAAAGTCTTGTACTTTGCAGCCAGGTCTTCATCCGCCGTCAGAAGGTCTGTCTGGCTTGCGAAAAAGAAACGGTAGGCCCAGGCGATTTCCATGGCATTGAGATAGAACGCTGCGAAGCGCTCCGGGGAGATGTGCTCTATGTCTCTTACAAGGCTGTCGCGGAAAGCTGTTTCAAAGCGCTCGTAAATCTCCGCCACGATCTCTTCACGGCTCTTGAA
>ERZ1740067.1219-NODE-1219-length-18133-cov-6.349817_pt1 | contig 18133 bp, 16 predicted proteins | sample MGYA00581736_ERZ1740067 | MGnify/ENA primary metagenome ERZ1740067 (study PRJEB43018, sample SAMN04849236) | marine metagenome | isolation source: floating plastic debris | place: Pacific Ocean | collected 2008-08-27 | study: EMG produced TPA metagenomics... | reverse complement strand
AGGTTTTGTCTTTCACTGCGTATTGCTTGGTTTTATAATTGAGTTTGGGTTTGAAAGTCATCCCCAATTCTTGAGCCATTTGTCGGGCTTTAGGCAACTCATGTTCGTTGTGCCCAAAAATAATAAATTGCCACTTCATTTTAGGGTACTTAGAGCCATAATATTGTTTGTAGTAGTTGATGCGACGAATGTTGTGTATGACCTGTTCAAAACTTCCGCCTACTCGGTATATTTGATAAGTAGCCTCTCTGGCGCCATCTATCGATACCTTCATACGTTGAAAGCGATACTTGACGAGTGCCTCCATGACCTCTTCTTTGATATGATTTAAATTGACTCCGTTTCCGGCAGTGAGGGTTACCCCTTGGTGATAGGCATAGGCTAAAATATCTTTGATCTCAGGGTTGAGGAATATCTCACCATAATTGGACAATTCAATGGCGCGTACCTGAGGGTGTTGGTCTATAAACCGCTGAAAATGAGCAAGCTTCAAATGTCCCCAACCTACCACAGTTTCGTTTCGGTGTTTGCCAATACCCGTGAGGCACAGGGGGCACTTTAGCTGACACTTGCTAGAACCTTCCAAGCGAACCTCCCAGCCAAAAGTAGTAATGCTTGAAAAATCAAGTAGTTTGTGTTTCAACAATTGATACTTGATCCAATCAGTGATCCTCATAAAGGTGAATTGATAGATTTGAGATAAAGTTAGAAAAGGAAATAAGATAAAGAAAATACCAGGAAGTAAAAAATAAGAGAGGAATAGGGGTAAAAAAAAACTTGAGGGAAGAGACAGTGTCTCTAACCCCCAAGATCCTTCAACCAGCTATGCAATACAAAAGTAGGGGTTTTTCTGAAACTCACAAAATATTTTAGATAAAAAGTGAAAAAAGTTCGGTAAATAACGTGAAAACAACGGTGAGGTAGGTGATATAGCAGTCAGTAGCTATTAAACTACATTGACCAATGGGGGAGACCCTGTAATGGATTTGATTTAGTTTTTCACTGATATATAATCCTGACAGGTTTTCAAACCTATCAGGATTAAAATTGTCGATTTTAAGAAGTATTAATCCACTATCAAAAAGCAGCTGAAAGGCGAATTTACTGAGATGAAAGCATTACAACTTCATCGTGTTATTGGGCAATATCAAGGTCAGAAAATAACCATAACTTGGTTCCATCAGATACAAGCGTCCAGTATTTATGTTTACTCCTACCGAGCCGCGAGGCGAAATACCGGGTGCCATTCCAAAACTAGAAAGTGACAAGAATTTAGAAGGCTTTCCCAATCGACTTTTCACCCAATGAGTTTGCCCAAACAGACCTCCAATATTGACTTTGATAGACTTGCCAGGTGCAGTTTGCAACGCAATACAGGAAAAAGGAGGAATCCAGGTTTTTTGATCATTCACTTTGATTTTGCGGGTTGATTGCCCGTGCAGGTTTCCAAATACAAACACTTGGTTGGTAGGCAGATAGTGCAGGTTTTTCTGAAAATCGATCTCATTGATGCGATAAATGGCAATGCTTAGAGATGCGATTTGTTGTTTTTCGGTATCCACCTTATGATCTAACAATCGAAAGGCATTTCCCCCGTGTTTGTTGGCCAGTCGCTGAATGGCAGCAAATATTTTATGAATATTATAATTGGTTTGGTGGGTTTGATTGAACTGATACCTGGCTACATAGTTGGTAGATTTCACGTCAAAATCGGGGTGCAGAAAATACAACTCCTTTGTTTTGGTGATTTTTTTCTGAATGGTAGTGCTCATATCTACAACGTCTATTTTTTGAGAAAACGCCCATTGGGTTTGTATCACTAGAAAAATGATGAAGAGTTTTTTCATTGTACTAAAATGTTTTGATCAATTACATCGCAAAGGTAGGAGCTAGAGTTTTGAGGCCAAAACGGTTTATTGAGTAGGGGCATCTCGTATTTTTATATTTTGAAGAAGCGCAATGAGTGGGTTAACGAGAAGCAAAAAAAGTTGCAAAATTTAATAATTGCTCTGGGAGGAATGGTAGATACCACAAAAAAATAAGTGAAGCTAGAGATAAATTACTAAAGAAACTTGAACATCAAATGGTATCATTTTACACCATGAATAAAGATGAACGCTTTATGCTTCATCAATACCTACTTTCTATTAACTTTGTAAGACACACCATCTTCCGCAACCATCAAATCCAGGTAGTATCTAATGTGGGTTATTGTTACATTGCTCTATTGTTAAATTGTTCCGCCTTCGGCTCATTGCTCTATTGTTAAATTGCCCTATTGTTCCACTTCGTTTATGGTTCTATGGCTGCATTGCTCTATGGTTACGCTTTGCTGATTGTTAAATGGCTTTGCGAAGCGACATATTGATTATTGATGTTTAATTGTTGATTAACTGAGCCTTGGCGAGCTGAGCTAATTGTTCCGCCTTGCGCTACTATGGACTGTCGACTGTGGACTAATAACTAATTGTACCGCTTTGCGCTACTGTGGACTATGGACCGTCGACTGTGGACTAAAAAAAACTATTTAACTGTCATGCGATTTTTTATTCTAATTATTTTCTGGGGGCTAGGAAGTACTGCTTACGCCCAAAAATCTACTTTGGACAGCTTGAAAGGAGCATTAGAGGTATATGGCGAAGAAGACACGACTCGGGTAAACCTCCTGACTCGCTTGGCTGATGAAGCATTACGAAAGCCCAACAATACCGAAGAAGTAGCCGAGTATACGCGCGAAGCGCAGAAGTTGGCTCAAGCACTAGGGTACACCAAAGGTTATGCGAAAACGCTGCACATTTGGGGAAATATCTATGGAAATCGTTCTAACCTTACCAAAGCCATTGAGTATTTCGAGGCAGCACTAAAACAATATCAGTCTATAAATGTCCAAAAAAACGTAGCAGTGTGCTACCATTCATTGGGAGTGGCTTACTATTATCAAAGTGATTTTGTAAATGCGTTGAAATCGTTTGGGAAATCGCGAGAGGTAGCCGAAGCCATTCGCCACGAAGAAGGCATTACCAGGGCGCTCAATGGGATGGCTACTACCTATTCTGAATTGAGTCAATACGACAAGTCCCTCAAGTATTATGAACAGGCCCTGCAAACCCACATCAAAAACCGAAGTAAAAAGGGGATGGCCACTTGCTATAACAATATGGGGACCGTATGCGACGAGCAGACCAATTACTTGCAAGCCACTGAGTATTATCAAAAAGCGCTGTCGTTGAATCAAGAATTGGGCGATCAGATGGGAATATCTCAATGTTTGAACAATCTGGGCATTGTGTATCGCAAACAAGAGAATTATGACCGGGCTTTGACCTATTACAATGAAGCATTGAAGATTTTGAGAAGTCTGCGTGATGAACGAAGAGTGGCACAATGTCTCAATAACATTGGGTTGGTTTACAAAAATCAACAAAAGATTGAGCAAGCCCTCAAATACTTACAAAAAGGGCTAAAGATGAGCCGAAAGGTAAAAGACCGGCCACAGGTAAGCAAATGCTTGGTGAATATTGCCAACATTGAGGTGGACCGTCAAAATTTGGATCCAGGCCAAAAGTATTATGAAGAGGCGCTGAAAATAAAGCAAAGCATTGGTGATCAGAAGGGAGTATGTGGAGTTTATCTGGGAGTAGGGGACATTTGCTTACAGCGTAAAAATTATCCTCAGTCGTTAGAGTACGTGTTGAAAGCCAAAAAGATAGCCGATAGGCTCGAACTGAAAGATTATCAACGGGATGTGTATGAAGCCTTGGCGAAGGCGTATCAGGCGATGGAGAGCTATCAAAAAGCCTACGATAGCCACGTGATCTACAAGCAGCTAGAAGACGAACTTTTGGATAAAGAAAGCATTCAAAAAATCACCCAGTTGGAGTATCAATACAAATACGAGCGTGAACTGAACCAAGCCAATAAACGAGAGCGTAAACTGATTAGAAAAGTAGAGGTAGCCGACTTGGATCTGGCCAAGTCTCAGCGGCAAACCCTATTGGCAATCATTGGTTTTTTGGGGTTCATCATTGTTTTAGGAGGCATTATAGGGGTGCTCATTTTTAGAGCAGCCAAATCGGAACGAAAACAAATTTTGATAGAGCAAAAACTATTACGTTCTCAAATGACTCCCCATTTCATGTTCAATTCTTTGTCGGTATTGCAGGGAATTATATTGAACAAAGAATACCCCAAGGCGCTTACTTATCTGGCGAAATTTGCTCGTTTGTTACGGGTAGTACTGGAAATCTCTCGCGACAAGGTAGTGCTCCTGGAAAATGAACTCAAGGCTACAGAGCTCTATTTAGTGGTGCAAAATTTGGGTAGCGATTGCCCTTACCATTACACCATTGAGGTAGACGAAAGCGTAGATCCCCAGCAGGTACTCATTCCACCCATGATGATCCAGCCTTTTGTCGAGAACGCCATTGAACACGGCTTTGCCCGCAAAAAAGAAAACCGTGAGATATTGGTAAAACTACAAATGATCAACCAAGTACTCCGTTGTATGATCAGTGACAACGGGAGCGGAATTCAGCCGCAATCAACTGAGAATAAAAGCCATAAAAAATCGTTGGCTACCACCATTACTGCCGAAAGGCTCAAAATCTTTGCGAAGGAATTCAAAGTGAAGACGAATTTACAAATTCAAAATCGGGAAATTTTTAATGAACAAGGAACGTTGGTCACCCTTGATCTTCCTTATAAAATCAAAAAGATATGATTAAAACGCTCATTGTAGAAGACGAAGCATACATACGTAAAGGATTGGTGAGCCTGATTGAACAATTGGACAAGGGCGTGGATCTTATTGGGGAGTGTGAATCGGTTCAAGAGGCCGTTACGGTGGCTAAAGCTTGCAAACCAGATCTGATTTTTCTGGATATTCATCTATCAGATGGCAACGCGTTTGACCTTTTAGAAAAAATCAGTTCACTTGATTGTTGCATCATCTTCATCACCGCGTACGCCGAACACGCCCTGCCTGCCCTAAAAAAGGGTGCCATCGATTATATTCTCAAGCCGGTAGACATCGACGAATTGTCGGAAGCTATAGACAAGGCCTTGGCAAACATTGCTTTGAAAACATCACAAAAACAGCCCTTGCCCTCGCTGTCAAATGTTAAAAAAAACAAAGGCAAATTGGTCTTACGTCTGCAAGATGGCTTGCAAATGATCGATTTGCAAGAATTGAGGTATTGCAAATCTGACCGGGGCTACACTACATTTTATCTTACCAATGGGCGATCTTTTATGGCTTCAAAACCCATCAAAGATTTTGAACAGCAATTGCCTGCCGATTGTTTTGTGCGCACCCATCAGTCGTATTGTGTCAACCTGAACTTTATTGATAAGTATGATAAAAATGGATATGCTGTATTAAAAGATGGTGAGCACATCCCCGTATCGAGTCGTAAAAAAGAAGGGTTTATTGCGTTGTTGCTCAAAGAAGGACTGCAGTGAACAAGATAGATGGATCAATAAAAAACAGATGCGCATATTTCTATGCGCATCTGTTGTATAAAAACTATTAGGTTCTTCGTGTTATATTGTAGAGGTACTAATTTTTGAGGGTAAGCTTACCAGTTTTGTCCATTTTAAATTTAAACTGGTAATAGTTTGTAATCACGTTTCGTCCTTGTCGTGTACTTCCTTCTCCTTTTTTGGTACCTTCCAACATAAATTCCGCAGTAATTTCGTTTTGATTGTTCACCTCGTATTCCCACTCGTGCAATACAAATTCTTCGTATTCCTGGGGGATCATTTGCATGGCTTCATCAAATTTACTGGCGATTTCCTCAATTTTAAAATCTTTCACCTTGACCTTTCCTTGTAGCTTTTTAAGAAAAAAAGGTTTTTGGAAACTCTTAGAAGCAGGTTTGGGGTCTTCCAATTTGTTGCTCTCCAAACCAAGCTCTACATAATAATTTTGACGGTACTGCAAACCTTTCTCAAGGTACCCAATTGCAAGGTTGTTCAAATCACTACTGAGATGATCTTTGGCATAAATCTTCAAGGCAAAGACTTCTTTCTCGGGGCCAAACTTTTCCTCAATTAATTTTCTTAATTCTCCGACCGATTCGGCACTATTGATTTCAAGCCCACCACTATCCAAGGCTTCTTCAATTTGGCTACAAGAGGCCATAAAAAGGATACTAAACAGTAAGAATGCACTTAATAAGTTATTGTAATGTTTCATTGTATTGATAAAAATTAAACGATCTAAATGGCTACGTTGGCCATCATAAAAATTGATTACTTATTTGGTTGGAAGCCAAGACGACTTCTTAGAATGAGTGTAAAAGTACAAGGAAAAAACGAGGGGTGAAACCCCCAATTTAGATTCGTCCATGGTGAATGTATATTCGTGAGGATCGGGTTGACAATTGAAAAACTGAAAAAATAGATGGTGGATGGGTACCTATTTGTCAGCCTCCATACTACTGGACATTTTTCGTTTGTGGAGACACAAACGAAGGCAACCGCGCCGTTGGCAGTATCTTCACTGCCCACTTTAGCCAAAATGTCTAGTAGTATGATCGACCTCTCAAGGTTTATAGAAATTTTGTCTGTTTTTGATTCATAACTCCAGATGATTGAACGATATGCCCAAGGACTTTGCCTGGCCTAGTACTACCTTAGTAACGCTTTCAAAATAGGTGTCGAGATTTTAGTGAAATTACTCAAAGCTAAACGAGGCGCTTTTTGCGCGCGTAGCAGGGCTACGGGCAATAAAAGCAACGAAGTTTAGCGAAGAGGAATAAAACTAAGTCGGACAGTTATTGCGAACGTGTTATTTAGAACCTCAAAAATATAGTTTGAGATCATCACGAACTGTATCAATGTATAACAATTGAAATAACCAAAATGAGTAAAAGAATTGAAGCAAGAGTTACGTGTTCAAACTGTCAACATGAATTTGATTTTACTTTATATCGAACAATTTGGGGCGAGCACGCCGAAAACCGGGAATTGGTCATGTCAGACAAGATCAATGTATCTACCTGTGAGAAATGTGGTACGGTAGCCAAGTTACCTTATGCCTTGATGTATACCAACGCCAAGCAAAATTTTGCGGTATGGTGGGAGCCCGAACATGATCCTCAGATTGATGCGGATACAATGATGTACAAGGCTTTGGGAGAAGGTAACTATATGGCCAACGCTCCTCGTATCAAAGATTGGGAAGAATTTAAAAAGACCATTATCAAATTTGAAACTGGAGAATTGCAGGGGAAGACTGCCGAAGTGGGTAGCGACAATGTCAAAGAGTTTTTGCAAGCGTTTGTACAAAGTATCGAGAGTAAAAACCAACAAGCCCAAAACCAGAGCCGAAAACAGAGTAATAATAGTGGCTGTTTGGTATTCCTGGCTTGCTCGGCCACCCTTTCGGGGTTGATCTATTCCTTGAGCCAATTATTATAAATTTGCACCAAGAGAATGCTTGGCCAATGGATGGTAAACCAAATGATTGATGGGTTTGGTTTGCCTTCCCACTTGTGCGAGCTTGCCAAATGGATTGGTTAGTCAACAGACGAATCTTTTGACCCATCAGGCGATTGTTTCTTTTTGAGCTTTTTAATCCCATAGCGAAGCGCAAAAAACGATATTCCTCCCAATATCAATATCAACGGGTATTTCCAGCGAGATTGTTCCAGTAGAACCAGCATCATGAGCTCTCCGTCCAATTCCCATCCAAACGAATGGTGTAAACCAGTAAAACCATTGAATAAAAGGGTAAGGGCCAGGATTCCAAGTAGCCCTCCATAAATCAATGCTTCATCCCGGTCTTTGTTGCTTTGTTTTTTTGTACTCATATGTTAAAGATAACAGAGATGATTGTAAAATTTAGTGATCAAGTTTAACAATAAGTACATCTAATAATATAGACTTTTTATGTTTTGATAAACAGTAGTTTACATGGGTTACACAATACGGTTGATTCAGGCCAATTGATGAATTTTATCGTTTTGGAGCGTAATTTCGGGTGATTCATCTCAGTAGTTTTTTAACCATGAAGAAGGGTAAAGTGGCCAACCGTTCCCTCAACGATCCCTACCATTATCCGGCCCATTCCCGCCGTTGTCTCAAGCATCCAACTTGGCATTTTGTCTCTCCCTACCTTTGAGCCAATCTTAATACATACACCAACTCAGGCTTTTTTCTAAATGATATTTAAAAATCATGGGGTAGGTGTTACAAATAAACACATTACATATTATGAAACATCTTAGAATTACCTTCCTAACACTGTGTGTTTTGGGAAGTTTGGTTGCACAAGGACAAAACCCACATTGGGCGTTGTATCCGCTCAAAAAACTGGATTTGTCAAGCAACATTATCAGCAACCTGCCCGGATCGCCCAATACCTGCAACACCGCCAATGCCAAGGGTTTGTTCGACGCTGCGGGCAATCCTATCTTTTACGCGAGTAACCGTAATATTTATGATCGTAACGGTGTAGTAAGGTTTACCATACCCGTAGCCAGTACCGTAGCTGCATATCCTCCCTGCGTTAGAGGTTTACACATTATACCGGTACCTAATGGCAGTTGCGGGGAATATTTTGTGATTTACGCTAGAATTGCTGATATAGGTGCCTTTCCTTTTCAGGGAACCCATTTTGATGGATATGAAGTAGGTGCCATCAGAGTAACGGTAGATGCCAATCAAGACATTACGGTGTCAAATAACATCCATCGAGTGTTATACAAAGACTTACCGTATGTGATTCGTACCAATATCGAAACGGCACTCTCTAAGGAAGACAATGGTGAGCGCACGCTTTACGTGAGTTTTCGTAGAAGCGCAAGCCCCAATTTTACCACCGACCAAATTGTCCAGATCAAAGTAAACAATGCGGGGCTATCTAACGATGGAGGATTTATGTCTACTAAAAACGGGATAGCGATTGATACTCATACACTAGAGCTTTCGCCAGACCAAAATTCGCTGGCTTGGATACAATGGACTTTCGATCTTGGGTATCATATGGCAATACGTAACGTGAATACAGGTTTGACGACTATTTTGACGGTACCTAACCTGGGAGCCCGCAGTGACATAGAGTTTGACGCCAATAGCAATGATATTTATGTAACCACTACCCAAGGAGTAGTTAAAACCTCTTTATCTAACCCACTGCTTGCCTACCTTATTACAGGCACCAGTAATATTCACTATGGAGGCGATATTGAGCGAGGCATCAACAATCAATTCTATGTAACGGCTACCAACAATCAATTGTACGTGATTGCGGGTAATTCGGCTGCCTCGGTAGCGGCGCACAACTCACTTACTTTGCCCGAACACGTAGATGGAGAAAGGATTCAGTACACACCTGCGGGTTCGCTTCAAATTTTTCCTCAGCTACTTGTTTCCGGACATACCACGGCCAGTGTGATAGGCGGAAGCGGCAACTACACGTTTACCTGGCGTACCCCTTGGGGCAGCAGCATTGTAGGCAACTCGGCCTTGCTTTGCGATCGGGGAACGCATACCCTTACCGTAAGAGACAACGCCTCGGGGTGTAGTACAACCATCTCCTTTCCGAACTACCCCTCAGGTCCTTGTCGTAGTACCAGCACCAATATTGAGCTTTCTAGTGCTACGGTAAAGGCCTATCCCAATCCGACTACAGATTATGTAGACGTGCAGGTAAACCATCAGGAAAAAATGATGCAACTACAAGTGGTAGACCTTCAAGGAAAAGTAATGATCCAATTGGACGGCAATCAGCAAGGCAGGCAACGCATCGAGACCAAAGGCTTGAAAAAAGGCATATATCTATTGAATGTGGTGACAGATCGGTTGCGCCACCAGTTGAAGTTAGTTATAAAGTAAATAAAGTATACCGATCTCAAAAAGTCACCCTGAGTCTTTGGGGTGGCTTTTTTTCATTTGGGTCATGTAAAAGTGCTCAGGCATTGTTCCTTATTTTAATGGTTGCCTGCTCATCCAACCCTTTCCTTGCCCTTCCGAGTTCTCATTAACCTCGTTGCGTGCAGCACAGCTGTAGCTTCCTGTTGTTTAGTGAAGCAAAATAATATCGATTAACGAACGCTGATCAAGATTACCTACGGTGAGCTCACTACGTTCGGTTTAAGAAATAAGCTGACACCCTAAAATAGAAACAGTAAAGGCTTTTCCTTCATTATTCGAAATTAACTGCGTTGAGCTTGGCTTACGCCTGCGGTTCGTTGATCGACATTCAAAATTCATTTTTGTCAAAAATAGTCCTTCCCCCCATTTGATCTTACTGATCTGATCAGGAAATCAAATGAAACCAAGGACTCAATAATGTTTGCTGCACTCCAACTTCATTCTTACTGAAGCTCGAAAGCACATTATACAAAAAACTCCCCCTCAACAAATGATGAACATTTGCCAAAGGGAAGCTAAAAAATGACTACCTCGTTGAAGTTAGATCAGCTATCTACCCAGATGGAAGCGGATGGCAGGAGTGTTTTTGATGGCGACGAATCGTCTGCTACCCTTGACCCGAATGGTATATATACTTTGATTGGGGGCGTTGCTTTCGATAGAAATGGTCGCATTGGTATCCGACGTGGTAGGTCGGGGAGTAAAAGTGACCTCAAAAGTAACCGATTCGTTGACCCCAATGCTGGAATGGTCAGGTTGTTGGCTGATCGAGAACTCACTATCGGCCTCCAATACTTTGATGAATGGAGTAGCCGATAGCTGGAGGTCGTCTTGCCCAGTATTTTTGATCGTAAAAGTTTTTACCTTGGTAAATGCAACCTCTCCAAAATCTATCAATGTATTGTGGGCTACTTCTACATTGTTTTCTTGTATCGTAATTTGAGGCTGTAAATTATTGAGATTGACCGTAAAGTTAATTTCCTTAGCTACCTCTGCATTGGTTATTTTCACTTTTCCGGTGATGCTAGGATTTGTCTCAAAATCAAAGGCAATGCCATTGGCTACTGAGAGTTGACCAGTGCGGGCATCAATCGCCAATGCTCCATTTACACTTTGCGATACAATACTAAAGCCCAAAATGCCTTGGTCGGTAGTGGCGGTAATGGTGCCCACCACGGTACCATCGGCTGAATTTTCGTTGATGTTGTCGGCAAAATCACTGGCATTGATCTCCCGCACATCGTTGATGGCTACCGTAAAATCAACCATTTTCTCAACTCCGGTACTGGTAACGCTTATTTGGCCAGTAATATTTTCATGGGTCTCAAAGTCAAGCACTGCCTGATTGGCTACGCTGAGTTCTCCCGTATTGGCATCTATTGCAAAAGCGCCTGGCACACTTTGAGCCGTCAAGCCAAACTGCAAAGCAGCTTGTCCAGCCTGGGCGTTTATTTTACCAATGAGGGTGCCATTGGGAGTGTTTTCGTCTACATTGGCCACAAAATTACTGGCTACAATCTCTACCCGATCTTGAATGTTGATCACAAAATTGATTGATTTTTCTACCCCCGCATTTTGGATCTTTATTTGGCCAGTAATGCGTTGATTTACTTCAAAGTTAAATACTGAAGCATTGGCTACTGTAATGGTACCTGCTTCGCTATTGATGGCTACCGCACCCGCAATGCTCTGAGTAACGATGGTAAAGGTGAGTGTGCCCTGGTCAGTCTTGGCATTCACTTTCCCGATGAGGGCTCCTACAGTTTGGTTTTCAGCTACAGTTGCTTCAAAATCTTCGGCAGTAATGGTGGCCAAATCAACTTCGTCATTGTTTTTACAAGCGTTTAAGAGTAAGCAACTTACCATAAACACATAGATCATTTTTTTCATTAGAATTATTTTTAAGTGTGTTTCAATGAATAATACCTTAAAGATAGGAGGAAGACTTCGGTGCTGTTGGATGCTTGAGGTAATGGCTAGAGTTGGTGGGGGAACGGCGGCTTTTATTGAGGGAACGATGCCGGTCATTTACAAGAAAAAGATTTTTTTGTCTGCTTGAAAAGCTAAAACTGCTATCTTTATTCTTGGGTAATATACGAATGTAAAGCAACGGTTTTGCCCGGAGTGACTTGAGTTACGTAAATTTTCAATCCTGATGTGAATGACAGACATTAGCCAGGCTTCCTGATGCATTTTTCGGGGTTTGCGAGTGCGTAAAATCAGTAATCAAGCCCTCATTTGGAAAGAATGTAGGGTATTTGTAATTCAGTAATTATTGTGAAATTGTATAAAATGAAAGCCTCTTGGTGGGATTTTATGAATTGTCAATGGGCTAAAACTAAAACCTCTTGTGGCCAGCTTGTGGTTATTTTGGGAGTGTATGGGCTGTTTGGACCATTGGCAAGCTGGGCTCAATCACCCTATTTTCGCCATATTACCGATCGAGAGGGGCTACCCAGTATGACTGTATATCACATACACCAAGACCAACAAGGATATATTTGGTTGGGTACCGAAGCGGGTATTTATCGTTACGATGGCATCCACTTCAAACATTTTGAGTCGCCTGGTTCAAAAGGAAAAGCCTGTACTGCCATACAAGAAGATAGTCAAGGCAATATTTACTTCATCAATTTTGCTGGACAACTATACCAACTAAACAAAAATAGTAAGGTGCCCAAGTTGCTATCCAGTGAGCCTCACCACATCATTATTACCAACTATCTCATTGATCACCAAGACAATCTCTGGGCCTGCGATAAACGGGTTTATCGGAAGAAAAAAGGGAGCAAAGTATGGCAAGCTACTGAGCGGTTCAAGCAAGGCCCTCGTAGTATTCAAAAAGATCAGCTAGGCAACATTTGGGTCATTACGGCCGATTACGTGTATCAGCTCAATGATCGTTTACAGATTACCCAAGTCATCAAATGCCCCACCAGAATCAACAAAGTTATTTTCTTTGAGAACAAGATCCTGATCTTGAGTTTACGCTATAAAAATTTTCATCAATATGACTTTACTACTGGAGTATGGGAAAGCACCTTGGACGAGGTAAAACGCCAAATACCAGATAAAATCGCGAAGTTATTATTGGATGAGCAGCAAAATTTTTGGGTACTCACCTATTCGGGGGTAGTGCAGGGCAATTATCATGAAAATACTTTTCAAAAGGTATTGCTGAGGGGTAAGTTCATATCCGATTATCTTCAAGATCGGGAGGGCAATCGCTGGTTTACCACCATTGGTCAAGGAATTTATGTCTTACCCAATACTGAGGGGCTGCATTTCAACAAAGAGAATTCACCACTTACTTCCGAACAAGTGAATTGCTTGGTGGAGGATCATCAAGGAAACCTGTATGTGGGTACCAGCGACAATCAATTGTTTTATTTGGATACCAAACAACAACAACTACAACCGGGTGATACGCTTTCGGAAGGGTACGTGGAATGCCTCTGGTTTGATAAAGCAGAGCGAAAACTATACGTAGAGAATCACAAAGTGCAAGTGTATGATGAGGCAATCCAACAATGGCTGCCTCCACTTGTGATGGGCAATACCCCCAAAGCGATGCGAACGTACCGGGGGCAATATTTGATTACAGCAGCGGGCGATGGTACCTATCTGGTGAATTTGAAGGAAGCTACCGCCCCAACGTTTAAATATTTTGGGTACCTCAATCTACCTCAGCAACGGTTTAAGTCCTTTGTCTTGGCTTCCCGGAGGGCTCGAGCCCTGGAAGTAGACGAAAGCCATCAACGCATTTGGGTTGCCTACCTCGATGGCCTTTTCTATCACGATGAACAAGGCCATATTCAGGAGGTAAAAACGGTGGATGGTCAATCAATCATTGCTCATAGTATTCGGATCGATCACGAAGGCATCATTTGGGTGGGTACCATCCAGCAAGGCATATTTGCCATTCAGAACAAACAGGTTACGATGCATCTCAACCAGCAAAAGGGCTTGATTAGTAATTCTTGCCGGGTCGTTCGTGACCAACAATTTTTGTATATTGGCACCAACCTGGGCCTACAGGTGTATCATCTTACTACCAAACAAAGCCGGGTATTTAATCAGGAAGACGGGTTGCCCAGCAATGAAGTGAACGATTTGTTGATACAACTAGATAAAATTTACCTGGCGACCAATGCGGTTTTGTCAGTACTCAATAAATACTTCAGCACGACCAATGACAAGCCTCCTCTGATCTACCTAACGGGTATGGATATTTGGGATCAGCCTCAAGCATTGCAACCACAGTATACATTGGCTCACCACCAAAACAACCTAACGATTTACTTTACTGGATTGGCTTTTAGAAGTGCAGGGAAGTTTGCTTACAAGTATCGTCTTCGGGGGCTCCACAATCGTTGGACTCACGTAAAAAGCAGTAATAACTTTGCCCGGTATGCTGCTTTATCTCCTGGTAAATACATTTTTGAGGTAAAATCGATCAATGAAGACCACATCGAGAGCACTCAAACTGCTACTTTGGTCATAGAGGTGGCGTATCCCTTTTGGCAAAAGTGGTGGTTTTTGGTAATGGTTATCTTGGTAAGTGGGGGAGTCATTGGGGTGGTTTTTATCAATCGGGTGAGGGCCATTCAGCGCAAAAATGAAATGGAGAAAGCTTTGGGAAAGGCTACCTTGGAATCGCTCAAACTACAAATGAACCCTCATTTTCTGTTTGGATCAATGGGGGCCATCCAGCGGTATATGAGCCACAATGACTCCCAAACAGCGAGTAATTATCTGATTCGTTTTGCCAAACTGATGCGAGCCGTTTTAGAAAACTCTCGAAGCGAATACATTAGCTTGGAAGCTGAAATAGAAATGCTGGAAAACTACCTTACCTTGCAAAGTTTGAAACAAAGGGGGCGTTTTCGGTACCATATTGAGGTAGCTGAAGCACTAGATACCGAAGAAATCGCAATTCCCCCCATGTTTGCCCAACCCTTTGTAGAAAATGCCATCGAGCACGGCATTGCGGATGTAGAACAAGGAGTAATTGAAATATATTTTGACCTGGAAGCCGAGTTTGTGGTATTAAAAATCATTGACAACGGGATTGGCTTTGAAAAATCTAAGGCCCAAAAGCAAGCGACCAATCATCGATCGCTGAGTTTGGAAATTACCCGAGAACGATTGGCGCTCTATCAAAAAAGTTTGAAGCTACCCATCCGATTTGATATCGAAAGCGCTCAAAACGGAACTTGTGTGATATTTCACTTACCATATCAAAACTTATAGTATTTTATGAAAACAATTATTGTAGATGATGATCCTAATGCCCAAGAATTTTTAGCCGAACTTTTGACGAACCACTGTCCGCAACTGGTGCTGGCTGGCATTGGCAATAACATCATCGAGGGCAAACAACTCATCGAGCAGCTTCGCCCAGAGTTGGTATTTCTGGATGTAGAGATGCCCCACGGTACTGGATTTGATCTATTGCAACAACTGCCCACCGTGAATTTTAAGGTAATCTTTACCACCGCCCACGAAAAATATGCGTTGCGGGCGATCAAGTACAGTACATTGGATTATCTGCTAAAACCAGTAGACACCGAAGACCTGTTGCAAGCAGTAGACAAAGCCTTACAAAACGAACAACAGAAAGAGCAAGAACTAAAAATCAATACGTTGTTGCAAAACATTCGTCAGGGCCCTGTTCAGGATCAGAAAATAGTGCTCAAAGATCAATATGGAATGTATATCATCTCCCTGAAGGACATCATTCACTTGAAGGCTGAAAATAACTACACTACCTTTTTCATTGATAACCACGCCCCCATCCTCATCAGCAAGTCGCTGAAAGAATGCGATGCCCTGTTGCCACCCGATTATTTTTTTCGTTGTCATAAATCGCATCTGGTCAATCTAAATTATTTGCTGCGCTTTGACCGAAAACATGGAGACATGCTATTATTGAAAGATGGCAGCGAAGTTCCTATTTCTCGACGAAAATCGGAGGTTTTACTCAATTTGATCAAAGAGATGTGAGGGTCTGTTTGTTGGGATCATACGATGTCGGTTTTGTCATTCCATCGCTCGCGCACGCTTCCCTGCGTGTGACCACAAAGATTTATAATCTTGCCCAATACTCAGTCCAAATGAATGTACTCTGAAAGCACACACGCGAGGATGTGTGCGCGAGCAGGGGTTACTATGTATACTTGGTTTCAAAGCGTTATTTGGTTGCATCAATAAAAATATTTTTCTTCTCTAAACATTACATCTATATATCTGGAGGCTTATAAGGACAATAACTCATCAAAAATTATAAACCTCATGAAATTCATCTCTCAGTTACCTTTATTTACAAATGCCTATTTCAGGTTCTTTCTCAGTGCATTGCCTATGATGGTATCCCAGATCCCAGGCATTGATCAAACCAAAACTCGCCCTGCTACATTGTTGGTATCGACCAATGGCGTAAACTGAGTTTTGCTAGCTGAAATACCAGTTGAAATATAAATAAAGGGTTTGACAATAACCCAAAATTTCCCCCAATCACTTTGCAAATTCCTTGAACAATTGTAAGTTAAGAAACAATTCAATCTCATCCACATTACATATGAGCCAACAACCTCTAATCCAACACATCGCGAGTGTGTCACACGAAGGCAAAGTAGCCGTTATAGGAACTTCCCATAATGGCGTTTTGTATTATTCCATCCGCCAAAGTGGCTTCGAGGACACCGTACTCAAAGAAAGCAACGAATCAATCAATGGCTTTGAAGCCTGGAAAAAACTAAATCTTGATGCAGCCATAAACGATGCCTCGGTACTCGAGCACGAAGAAAAAAGCCTAACCGACAAAGACGGTCAACCTTTGCTACGTTCCCGGTACGGCAGCGGAGCCAAAACGGTCAATTCGGCCCTTGGCAAAGTAGAAATCGTATCGGCCATGGGGCACTTGTACATATTTCGAATGTCGACCGACCATTGTCTGTTGGTCAACCGTTTTATTCTGGATGGCATCAAAAACGAACTCATTCCCAAACTAGAAGTAAGGTACAGCCGGAGCCAACAAAAATTCGCTCCTGATGGGGGCGAGTCCAAGGATGGTTCCAAAACCCATGATTCGCTCAACTTCCGCGACATGGACGAAAATCCTTTTTATGAACCTGCCAAAGAGTTGAGTTTTATTAAAAACTTACATGCCACTACACCTTGGTTTTCGGTAGTATTGCTCGAAACGGCCGAACGAGAGAAGTACCGCTGGGCCATCTTTGTGTATGACACCGTGCTCCAAAAAGTAGTTATTTACAGCGTAGCGGCTTCTAAGGAAGGGTTGTTTGAGCTCAAAGACAAAGTCGTGATTCAGCCCGACCCCGAAAATGAGAGTAAAAAGATATTGACCCAAATTCCGGGCATCATCCGGCGCGAACTTTCCATCAATCATGCCACCCAGGGGGATGTAAAAGTAGCCCACCATTTTTCCGCAGCGGTATTTAACCACCAAGTAGAGCGAGCTACCAAGGCAGGTACCCAGTTGATGAAAGAAGATACCCGGGTCATGTTGGCCATTCCGGTAGACGTAACCTCGACCAACCAAAACGAAGCTGGCCGTTCCACTGCAGTCATCAATTTTGCCGTCAACAATCGAGGACTACTCTCCCAGATAGATTCTAAAGTAGACCAGGCCGATACCTTGCGAGGCAAAATCAAAGAATTACTTTTGCCACTCACTACGCTGGATAACATCAAAATGATTGCTGATACTTCCCCTACGCCCATGGGATCTATCAAATCCATTACCCAAACCGAAGACGAGCTGATTTCGGTGGCCTCCAACGAATCATTGAGCAATTTAGAGGCGGGTAAAGAAATCAAGATTACTGGTACTCAAAGTTATGATGGACACTTTGTGGCTCAAAATGTAACCGACGAAGGTTTTGAAATTGCCACCAAATTCAATGGTGATAAAACGGGTTACTGGGAAGTAATAGAAGACGAAAACAAAGGGCTGGTATTTGAAAACATGATAGCCAGCTATGAAAAAACCGACGAAGGATTGCTGAAGATTACTTGTCCGGCCCATAATTTACAAGAGGGGGACGAGATCCAAATCAAAGGTTCCAAACAACAAGATGGTAAATACCCGGTAAGAGGAGTCAATGAAGACAACAGCTTTGTTATAGACATGAACTGGACCCCTGGTGAATTGGTCAACCAGAGCAAGGAACAGAGTCTGGGACTAAATTTTGATGGATAAGGGGACTAAATCCAAACGGGCGCCGATAAA